>Ga0265316_10003424_pt1 | contig 16045 bp, 9 predicted proteins | sample 4522metaG_FD_202092 | JGI IMG/M metagenome (GOLD analysis project Ga0265316, IMG submission 202092) | Rhizosphere microbial communities from Carex aquatilis grown in University of Washington, Seatle, WA, United States - 4-5-22 metaG | ecosystem: Host-associated > Plants > Roots > Rhizosphere >...
GGGGCTGGCGATCCTGATCGTGGCAGGAGGTGCGACCGCGGCCCAGGCGCAGGACAGGCCCAGCGAGGCCGACATGTTCGGGGCGCCTGCGGCGCCGGCCGCGGAACCGGTTCCGGCCACGGCCACGACCACGACCACGACCACCGCCACGGCCACCCCCTCCGGGGGCTTCGGGACGGACAGCCCACCCCACCAGCCCCCGCGGGCTTCGCCCGCGCCCGCCGCGGCCACGAGATCAGATGGTGATTCGCGCGACCAGTTGAATCTCGGGGCACCCGAGGCGGCGACGCGTTTTTCGGCCGAGGTGGCGCCGGAGGATCCGCTGAAGATCGGCGGCCAGATCTACCTGCGCGCGCAGAGCTCAGCCCTGCAAGGCCAGAGCGCGGGCAACTGGACTATGTCCTCGCCCTCCCTGCTCGACGCATACATGGACGTGCGGCCCAACGATCGGGTGCGCGGCTTTGCGCTTGCGCGCACGATTTTCGATCCGACCTTGCCGGCGACGGCGAGCACAGGTCTTTCGACCATCAGCGGCGGGTCGCAGGGGGGGGCTTCCACCGGTGGCGCGGCCAACCTGAGTTCGCTCTTCGGCGTCCAGGCCACGCGCACGCCGCGCGTCTTGCTCGATCAGATGTGGCTACGTTTCGACATCAAGCACACGGTGTTCGTCACCGCAGGCCGCCAGCATGTGCGCTGGGGCACGGCGCGCTTTTGGACTCCGACGGATTTCTTGCACATCCAACACCGCAATCCCCTCGACGTGTTCGACGCGCGCACGGGAACCACCATGATCAAGGTGCACGTGCCCTGGGAAGCGCAGGGCTGGAACTTCTATGCCTACGGTTTGGCTGAGGGAGCGGACGCCACGCCCACCGCAAGCGCTCTGGCAGGGGCTGCCCGCGCCGAGATGGTGTGGAGTTCGGCCGAGCTGGGCTTGGGCGGTGTTGCGCAGCGAGGGCACAAGCCCAAGCTGGCGGCCGATCTTTCGGCCGGGATCTGGGATCTCGATTTTTACGGTGAGATGGCGCTGCGTTTCGGCCAGGACATCGATCGGGTGCGCTACGACAGCAGCGTGGATGCGACCAACCTGCCGCAGGCGCCGTACAACAGTCTGGACTCGACGCCATGGCTGGTGCAGGCGCTTGAACATCGGGTGGATGCGCTCTATCCCGTGCAACGGGGTTCGGGCGTCAAGCCGCAGGCTACCGGTGGCGTTTCGTACTCGATCAAGTACGCCGCCAACGACGTGTTCACCATTAGCGCCGAGTACTTCTACAATGGTCTCGGCTACAGCGACACAGCCGCGTACCCCGGTCTCGTGCTGCCCCATTCGCAGTCACTCAGCGAACCGGCGACGTTCTTCTATCTGGGACGCCACTACGTCGCCGTTTTCGCTTCCGCGCCGGCGCCCTATTCCTGGGACAACACAACCTTCACCCTGTCGAACCTAGCCAATCTGTCCGACCATTCCGGCATCACGCGTTTCGACTACTCGCTAATTCTGCTCACGCATCTGCGCTTCGAAGCCTTTGGTGCTGTCCACTGGGGTGAGAGGAACGGGGAATTTCGTTTCGGGATGAACCCGATCAACTTGGGTTCGTTCACTGGCCCTGCCAGCGGCCAGAACTTCCCGTCCCTGCCAATTCCGGTACAAGTGCCCAGCCGCAGTCCCGCTCTTTTCGATTTGGGCGTCGGCCTGAGGGCGAGTATCTGATTCTCACTTCGTGGTTTCGACGGCGCCCGCGTCGTGCGGAAAGGCCAACACCAACAACACCAGCGCCGGCACCGCTGCCACGATGGTGATGCCGAAGAAGACCGGCCAGCCCACTGTGGCCGCGAGCCACCCTGAGCCGGCACTTATGATGCGACCGATGATGGTCGAGGCGCTGGACAGCAGCGCGAACTGCGTCGCCGAGAAGGACTTGTTGCACAAGGACATGATGAAGGCGGCGAAGGCCGCGTCCACCATGCCGCCGCACACATTGTCGATGCCGATGGCCGTCGCCAGCAGCATGACGCTCTTGCCGTGCACGGCCAGCGCCAGGTAGCCGGTGTTGGCGACCATCAGGATCGCACCGAAGGTCAGCAAACAGCGACGCACGCCATACTTGGCCACCATGCCGCCGCCCAACACGACGCCGCTGATGGTTGCAGCGAAGCCAACGCCCTTGTTCCAGAAGCCGATCTGGCTGTTGGAAAAGCCAAGCTTGATGAGAAAGGGCAGCACCATGCCGCCAGCGATGGTGTCGCCGATCCGGTAGAGCATCACAAAGGCCAGCGCCACGGCCGCGCCCTTGCGCGAGAAGAAGTCCGCGAAGGGCTTGATCACGGCGTCGGCAATAGTACGCGGGGGGTGCACGACCTCGGGCTCGGGCGCGCGCCAGGTGGCGACGATGCCCACGATCATCAAGAGCGCCATCACGCCGTATACGCGCGACCACGGCATGTGGTCGGACAGCACCAATGCACCCGCGCCCGAGATCAGCATGGCGATGCGGTACCCGAGAATCCACGTTGACGTTCCGGAGGCGCGCTCGGCGGGTGGCAGCACGTCGGTGCGGTAGGCGTCGGCCACCACATCCTGGCTGGCAGACAAGAAAGCGACCACCACGGCAAGGGCCGCGATGGCCAGCGGCGCATTCTTCGGATTGATGTCGGCCATGGTCCACACGGCCAGCAGCAGGCCTACCTGCGAGAGAGCCATCCAGCCCCGACGCCGGCCGAACAGTGGAAAGCTGAAGCGGTCGAGCAGCGGCGCCCACACGAACTTGAACGAATAGGGCAAGGTGACCAGCGAGAAAAGCCCGATGGTTTTCAGATTGACGCCGGCATTGGTCATCCACGCGCTCAGGGTTGTGCGCGTGAGCGCCAGAGGCAACCCAGACGCAAAGCCCAGCGCGATGAGCATGCCCACCCGCTTGCTGCGAAACGCGTTGATGAACGCGCCCATGAGTCCACCTTTACCCGGCGCGTGGGTCAGCGCCAGTTTTCGCTTCCATGTTGATTGACTCCCAGAACGCCCCATGTGAGGCGGCGGATTGGTTGCCGTCCTTGGAAGCAGCAACAGCGAAATGTCGGAAATGCTCGAAAAACACGCGGTCTTTCGGCTGGCACGGCCGCTGCATTGGCAACCAGACAGAGACGCTTTCAAAGCAACCCAAGAAAAGGAGTCGCCGCCATGTTCAATAAACTCATCATCGCGCTCGGAATCGCCACCCTCACCAGCACGTCGGCCTTTGCCGCCAAGGTCAGCCACAAGGCGCCGGCGCCCGTCGCTGCCAAGAAGGTCGCGCAGGCAGACTCGGCCAAGCCGGCCGAGGCCAAGGGCAAGAAGGGCAAGAAGGGCAAGAAGGCCGCCGAGGAGAAGGCGCCTGCGGCCGCTCCGGCCGCCGCGCCCACTCCAGCGCCCGCACCCGCTGCCAAGAAGTAGTCAGTCCGTCTTTTTCCGCCCGCCGCCTGGTAGCAGCCCAAGCGGCGGGCCTAGTTACCTATTTCACCACAGAGAGCACCGAGAACACAGAGGCCGGAAGGAAGGGATGGGTTCGGACCAGACAGCCCCACCCCTTCTTCTTTCCGGTCAGGCTCCGTGACCCCTGTGCCCTCTGTGGTGAAAAACAGCAAACTTCTTTCCCGGGACCCGCGCGGCCGCGGCATTACGCGGGCCGCGGCCGCGTGTGGCTCTGGGGAAAAACCCGAATCTTGCCACGCAACCTCGTTGCGCCGCTGTCGATAACTCGGCATGCGCGCCCTGATCGCTCTCAGCGGATGTCTACTGTCTCTGGCCGGCTGTAGCCTGGTCCCCGGCGGGAAGATGCCAGCCGTCTCTGGAACCGACCCGCCCGGTGGCGGATCCTGGCAGCCGGGCTGGCTCGAGATCCATCACATCGACGCGGGCCAGGCCTGCAGCACATTGATTGTGGGGCCGACCGGCCGGTCCCTGCTGGTGGACGCGGGTGAGGCTGACTGGCAAGCCGACGATGGGGCGCTGATTGTCGGGCCGTACGTCAAGAATGTACTCGGTTCCTCGCACCTGGACTACGTGCTCATCAGCCACTTCCACGTTGACCACACCGGGTATCCCGGTTACGGAGGCTTGTGGCACCTGGTCAACCTGCAGGGCTTCACCGTGGGTAGGCTCCTGCATCGCGATTTTTCCCACTATGTTGGCGAGGGCGGGGGCACGTTGGCGCGCTGGCGTGAGTACCTTGCCGGCGATGGACAGAGTGTGCTGCACCCTCAAGTCGCCACGCTGGGCGCCGGCCAGATCGATCTCGGGCCGGGCGTTGACCTGCGCGTGGTCGCCGTGGACGGCAACGGTCTGCTTTCGGCTCAAGCGCCCGCCGACGATCCAGCTCCGCCCAGCGAGAACGACTACTCACTGGCTTTCGTTCTGCGCTTCGGACTGCTCGACTACTTCTCGGGCGGCGATCTTTCGGGCGAGACGTTGGTATCCGAGTACGGCTACTCGTACCACGACATCGAATATGCCGTGGCTCGACTGGCCAAGGATGTCGACGTCTATCGGGTGAGTCACCACGGTAGCGCTCACTCGTCCAGCCCTACCTTCCTGGCCGAGCTGTGGCCCAGGGTCAGTATCATCGAGGTGGGCAACGGCAACCCCGACGGCCATCCCCACCAGGCCGCCGTGGACCGGCTCGCCGCCACGGGCGCTATCTATCTCACCGAGCGTGGCAACTCGGACATCGACTTGCGCGGCGCCCGCGTGGCGGGACACGTGGTGCTTACCACCGCAGACGGTTTCGACTACTGGGTAGCCGGCGACCACTATGTGGCGACGGATCCGCCTCGAGTTGATGCGGATGGCGATGGCTACTTCCAGGAAGCGGACCCCGACGACACCTCTCGCCTGATTGTGCCGGCACCCCGGGGCGGCTGCGATCCGGAACGCCAGGCCTGTCTTTAGCTGAAATCGGGGGGTTGGGCATCATGTACCATGCGGTGCGCTCTGTTGATCTTTGGGCGGAGTTGCGGGACGAACTCAACCTGGCCTTCGCGTTTCCTGTCGTGGCGGGTGCCCACCGGTAGCGGTATCGGCGTCCTGCGGCGGACGCGATCCGGAGCACCAGGCTTCCCATCCGAGTTGGTCGGGTGTTGGACGGAGGGAATGGACATCGCCTCAAAGCCAGCATAATGATAGTACCCGTCCGCCAGGAGCTGTATTCATGAAGATGTCCCGCCATTTCTTTTCGCCTCTTGTCGTTGTCCTGTCCGTTCTCGCCCTGTCGTCGGAGGCGGGTGTTGCCATGGCCGCGGGGAAGGCCGCCAAGACGCAGGCCACGGTCACCAAGGTTGTCGAGATCAACAAACAGGCCCTGGCCGACATTCAGGCGGGCAAGTTCGATTCCGCGCGTGATGCCCTCTGGGGCGCCGTGGCGGTTCTCACCGACGCCAACATGGCTGACCACGAGATCGCCGCGCGCACGCACGTGCACCTGGCCGCCGTCTACATGACGGGCTTCAACGACAAGAACAAGGCGATCCGTCAGCTCGTGATGGCGCTCAAGATCAACCCCAACATCAAGATCACGCCGCAGGTGGAGACGCCTGCCTTGGATGAAGCCTTCGACGCCGCCCGTAGCCAGGCCAGCCTCCCGCCGGCAGCTCGGACCTCTGCCGCGGCGGGAGCGCCCACGGGAAAGGCTCCGGCAGTGCCGCCGGCAGTCCAAAGCTCGGGCACCTCGGCGCCGCTTTCCAGCGGTTCTTCGGCTGGTGCGACCGCCGGTGGAGGCCGCCGTTCTGGCGGGTCCAAGAAACTGGCGGACGTAGAAGAGCCAGCGCTGCCGGACAAGGTTCCCGAGCCGTTCTACTGTCCGCTGCCCAGCGAGGTGCCACCCAAGGAGGACATCCTCGTCCGTTGCATTACGCAGAAACAACCCAAGCGCTCCAGCGCCACGCTCTTCTATCGAGAAAGCGGTGGCGAGGATTTCACGCCCCTTCCCATGACTCGCTCGCCTCAGGGCTGGCTGGCGGCGACCGTTCCAGCCGCCGCTGTCACGGGAAACGCGTTTCAGTACTACCTGGAAGCGAAGGTTCCAGGCGTGAAAGAGCCACTAACCGTCGGCTCCGCCGACGCCCCAGACCTGATGCCTATCGTCGACGGCGCGGCACCAATGAACAACTCGGCACTGGTGCTTCTGCTGCAAGGCAAGGACACCGTCGCGAAAGCTGCGCCCGTGGTGGACGACCAGGCCCCGCTGGAGGAAATCAACCGGCAGTACCAGATTGATGAAGAGCTTCGCAAGTACCATCGCCGCCTGCCTGGTTCGTTCTTCATCGCGCTAGGCGGCGGCATGGGGGTGACCTACCACGGCAAGGTCAATCCAGACAGTCACGAAATCACCCAGCTAGACCCGAACGACATCCCCGCGAACGGCGGACCACACGGGCCTGCTGTCGTAATCACGAGTGGATACTCCTTGGCAAGTCTCTTCCAGCTCATATTCCCGGAGATCGGCTATCAGGTAACTGACAAGCTCGCCGTGTCCCTCCAGATCCGTTTTCAGTACACGCCGACCGACTCCCAGGGATGGAATACCTCCCTCACCAAAGCGACCAGCCCCCCGACATACGCGTTGGCATTCTTCCCCCGTGTCCAGTACGCCTTCCTCACCCTTGGGAACTTTCAGTCTTTTGCGTCCGGTGTCGTTGGCGTTGGGCAGAGGACATTCCTGGGATACGTTCCCAAGACATGTGATCCGACGAATGCGTCGATTCAGTGCACCACCGGGACTGGACACAGCGACACGATCAGTGCAGGGCCAGTGGCCGCAGGTGCAGGGGTGGGCGTCATGTACCATCTGTCGCGCAACGTGGCCCTCTGGCTGGAAGGGCGTGGCATGCTCAGCTTTGCGCCCTACATGGTTCTGGCTGAGGTCAATGGGGGCGTCGCATTCGCGTACAAGTTCGACTTCGATAGGTCGGCCGCGCCACCCCCACAGGAAACAGTCGGCGGCTGGGAGAGGCCGCCAGAGGAACGGGAGGCGCCGCCGGCAGATGCGCCTTCCGAGTAGTCGCGTCGGTCGGGGCTCGTGGAAATTCAGGCGCATCTGATCGAGGCGCGGGTTCTGCCCCGCTACCTGGGCCTGGACGGCGCGCAGATCACGCCTCTTGGAAGAGGCCTGGTCAACCAGACCTACCTTGTCAGTCGCGGAGGGGCGCGCTTCGTGTTGCAGCGTCTGAATCCCGTCTTCTCCGCCGCCGTCAACGACAACATCGACGCGGTCACGCGGCGACTGGCCGACCTGGGCATGACCACGCCGCGCCTGGTTCCGGCCCGGGACGGCCTCTTGTCGGTCGACCTCGGGACCGAGGCCGGCCTGTGGCGGCTGCAGACCCACGTCGAGGGTGTGTCTTTCGACGTGGTGGCCAGCCTGAAACAGGCGCGCGCCGCTGGCGGCCTGGTGGCGCGCTTTCATCGCGCGCTCGACGGGCTGGATCGCGAGTTCGCGGGCATGCGCGCGGGCGTGCACGACACCGCCCTGCACCTGGCCAGATTGCGAGAAGCGCTGGATGCCCGCAGGGATCATCGCCTGTATCGCGACGTGAGCGCCCTGGCCTCGGATCTCTTTGCCGCTGTGGGTGACTTGCCTCTTTTGCCCAGCGTGGCCCAGTGCGTGTGCCACGGCGATCCCAAGCTGAACAACATTCTATTTGCCGGTCGGGAGCTGCCCGCGGCTGAACAGGCGGTGTGCCTCATCGACCTGGACACGGTGGGACCTATGGCACTGGCTCACGAGTTGGGGGATGCGTGGCGGTCGTGGTGCAACCGCAGCCCCGAGGACGCGAGCCAAGCCAAGTTTGACGTGGAGATTTTCCGGGCCTCCTTCGAAGGGTTCCACGATGCCTTGGGCCGAACCCTTGGAGCCGACGAGCGTCGTGCCTGTCTGCACGGGGTCGAATGGATCAGCCTCGAGTTGGCGGCGCGTTTTGCGGCCGATGCGTTGCTGGAATCGTACTTCGGCTGGGCCGCCGATCGCTACGCCGGTCGGGGCGAGCACAACCTGGCGCGTGCGCGCGGACAATGGGCGCTGCATCGGGCGGTCTGCGCGACCAGGCGCGAACGGGCGCGCATCCTAGAAATTTGACTACACGCGCACGCGGCTGAGGCCTTCCATCAAGGCCTTGAAGCCCGGGAAGTCCAGGCTCTGGTCGCCGTCGGACAGCGCCCGGTCAGGGTCGGGGTGAACCTCGATGCTGACGCCGTGAGCGCCGCAGGCGCGCGCCGCCCAGGCCATGGGTGCCACGTAAGGACGCTTGCCGGTGCCGTGGCTGGGATCCACGACGATGGGCAGGTGGGTTCGCTCGCGCAGCACCACGACGGCGGACAGATCCAGCGTGTTGCGGGTGGCGCTCTCAAAGGTGCGAATGCCTCGTTCGCAAAGAATCACTTGGCCGTTGCCCTGCGCCAGGATGTATTCGGCGGCCGCCAGCCATTCTTCGATGGTGCTCGACAGACCACGCTTGAGCATGACCGGCCTGTCCACCTTGCCCACCGCTGATAGCAGCGGGAAGTTTTGCATGTTGCGCGCACCTATCTGCAGGAGGTCCGATTTCTCGGCCACCAAGTGTACCTGGTCGATGGTCATCACTTCTGTGATGATAGGCAGGCCGGCGGCCTTGCCGGCGGCGGCCAGCAGATCCAACCCGTCGCGGCCTAGCCCCTGGAAGGCATAGGGGCCGGTCCGTGGCTTGAATACGCCCCCGCGCAGGATGTGGGCTCCTTGCTCGCGCACGAAAAGGGCCGTGCGGTTGATCTGGTCTTCTGATTCAACCGAGCAAGGGCCGGCAATGACCACGAAGCCGGTGCCGCCGATGAGCAGCGAGCCCACGCGGATGACCGTGTCCTCGGGATGGGTGGCGCGGTCGGCGAGTCGATAGTGCTTGGAGGCGCGCGCGACCGGCTGGCTGGGAGCGGGTCGGCCGGCGGACGATCCCTCGACAGGCGCGATTTCGGCGGCATGGGGCAGGGCGGTGGTTTGGGCCTCGGCGGGCGTGGCCCTGGCGGGATAGCAGCCGAGGATCTTCAAGTAGAGCGCCTCGCTGCGCAGGGCCTCGAGCGCCAAGGCGGCCCTTTCTTCAGCTATGTTGCCCTCGAAGTCGATGAAGAACATGTATTCCCAGGGACGGTTGGGTCGCGGCCGCGATTCCAGCTTGGTCATGCTCAGCCCGTACTCGCCCAGGATGTGCAGGCAGCGGAGCAAAGCGCCCTTTTCGTGCCGGGTGGACAGGATCAGGCTGGTCTTGCAAGGCACGCGGACATCAACGGAAACGGGGGCGCGGGCCAGCGCCACGTAGCGCATGAGGATCTCGTCCTGGTTGCCCACGTTGCGGTTCAAGATGTGCAGCTCGTGCGCTGCCGCGGCCTCGGGGGAGCCGATGGCGGCCAGGGTGGGATCCTTGGCCTCCGCCACGGCCCGCATGGCTTCGCGCGTGTCAAGGAAAGGCTCCGCGCGTGCTTGCGGCAAAGCCGAAACGAAAGCCGAGCACTGATCGAGCGCCAACGGATGAGACAGGATCCGTCGCAGCGCAGAGGCGGGCGCATCGGCCGTGGTCGCCAGGCACAGCTCGACCCGGTACGACTCCTCGCCCACGATGTGCAGGTCTTGCTCGCGCAGAACGTCGTACACCTGATTGATGCTGCCCGCGACGGTGTTCTCGATGGGCAGAAGCGCGAGGTCGACCGCAGCGGACGTCAACGAGTCGATCACCAGTTTGAGTGTTGGCAATCCCACGAAGCGTCCGCGCAAGTTCTGGCTGGCCAGGTACTGCTCCGCGGCCAGATTGTTGTAGGTGAGTTGCGAGCCCTGGTAGCCGACCGAAACCTCCGCCGCCTCGCCATCGATCCCGGCGAGCGAGGCCACCTGGCGACTGACCGAGTAGCTGATGATTTCGGAGAAGATTTTGCGCGCCAGCGGAGCCGACAGTCCCAGCGACTGGGCCAGGGTTTCGACCCGTGCCAAAACCTCGCGTTCACGCTCCGGATCTCGGATGGCCTGGGTCGAGCCAGCCTTTTCCTTGCCGATGAGAGCGACTGTCTCAAGCCGTTTGGCCAGCAGGTGGACCATGTCGTCGTCCACCTGGTTGAGACGTTGGCGCAATTCTTTGAGGCCGGCCTTGGGGGGTTCGTTGCTCATGCGGGCGCAAGCTTATCAGGTGGCCGCGCATCGGCCCACATTGGCGCAGAACCGGAAAACGAGCCGGTTCACCACAGAGAGCACAGAGGCCACAGAGATCGGAAGGGAAGAAGGGGTTCGGACCAGACAGAACCTAACCCTTCCCTGTCCGATCCGGCTCTGTGACCTCTGTGCTCTCTGTGGTGAAAAGAGCTAGATCACTCCGGCACCGCCACGGCCATGCCCATGGCGTGATAGCCCTTGTCGACGTAGACGGTGCTGGCGGTGATGCCCGAGGCGAGCGGGCTCGACAGAAAGGCCGCGGTCGCGCCCACCTCGGCTGCGGCGATGGCCTGGGGCAGGGGTGCGTTGACACGGCAGTAGTCTATCATCTGTTGAATCGAGCCGATGGCGCTGGCCGCGCGTGAAGGCCATGGGCCGGCGGAGATCACGTTCACGCGGAATCCCCACTTGCGGCCGGCCTCGAAGGCCAGCACGCGTGCGTCGCTTTCCAGCGCGGCCTTGGCCGACGCCATGCCGCCCCCGTAGCCGGGCACCACGCGCTGGCTGGCAAGGTAGGACAGCGCCAGAAACGAACCGCCCTGCCGCACATGCGGGCCCAGTCGTTGCACCATCGACGCGAAGGAGAAACTGCTCGTCCCCACCGCAGCCAGGTATCCCTTGCGACTGGTTTCGAGGAGCGGCTTCTTCACCTCGGGGCCGTTGGCCAGGCTGTGCACCACGATGTCCAGGCACGACTCGCCGAAATCCGTTCGCAGCCGATCCGCCAGACCGGCGATGCTGAAATCGCCGCAGTCGCGATAGCGCCGGTGCTCGCGCACGGCGGACGGGACATCGGCGTCGCTGTCGAAGTCGGCATCCATGGGCCAGATGCGTTCGAAGGCGAGTTTGCTTCCGTCTGACAGTCGCAGCGCCTCGTCCAGCTTGCCGCGTTCGAGCAAGGAGCGGAAGATTCCCAGCACCGGGGGCCAGGTGGCCAGGCAAATGGTCGCCCCAGCCTCGGCCAGCGCCTTGGCGATGGAAAACCCGAACCCGCTGTCATCCGCCACGCCGGCGACCAGAGCGCGTTTCCCGGTCAGATCAATCTTGAGCATTATTCGCATCGTTTCGCGGGGAGAGCCCTTCGTCAAGATCGGCCTATTCGGATCCTGATCTCACCACAGAGAGCACAGAGAACACAGAGGTCGGAAAGGAAGAAGGGGTTCGGACCGGGCTCACCCCAACCCCTTCCCTTTCCGGTCCGTCTCTGTGGTGTCAGGGTCCTCTGTGGTGAAAAATCCGGCTCCGGCTACAGAGTCAGCTAGGGTTCGGCTCTCGGGTATGACCCGAAGATGCGCACGCTCTCAGCGGCACCCGCCAGGGCGGCCAGGGCGCGGCGCACGTTGGCGTCGGTGCGATCGCCGATGAAGTCCAGGTAGAACGAATACTCCCAAGGTCGGCCCACGATGGGTCGCGACTCGATCTTGGTTAGGTCGACCTGTTCGGCGGCGAAAGCGTAAAGCGAGGCGTACAACGATCCCGGCCGATTGGTGATGCGAAACACCAGGCTAGTCTTGCGTTCTTTTGCCTTGCCAGCGATAGGAATGCGAGCCACGCGATCGGGGCGCGCCATCACGAAGAAGCGGGTGAAGTTCTGCGGATTGCTCTCGATGCCTGATGCTAGGATGTGTGCCGCGAAGACCTGGGCCGCGCTCTTGCTTGCAATGGCGGCTTCGTCGTGGCGCCCGCTTTTCACCACCATCTTCACCGCGCCGGCCGTGTCGTAGGCAGGCAACACCTCCAGGCCGGGGATCTGCAGGCGCAGCTTGCGCAGATAGTCTTCACATTGGGCGAGTGCCACCGGATGCGAGAACACGCGGCGCACGTCGCCCAGCTTGACACCGCGGGGGGCGATTAGGTTGTGGGCCACGCGCAGCACCACTTCGCCAACGATGGTGAGGTCGCAGCTGACCAGAAGGTCGTAGTTCTTCATGACCGAGCCTGCCAGGGTGTTCTCGACCGGCACCACCGCGCAATCGGCGTCTCCCCGCACCACCGCGTCGAACATGTCGTCGAATTCGCGCTGGGGCAGAGGCTCCATCCGTGGTCCCAGGAAGCGGTGTGCCGCATCCTCAGAGAATGCGCCGCGCTCGCCCTGGAATGCGGCTCGAATTCTCCCTTTTCTCGGTGTAACCCTGCTGGTCACGACGTGCCTGGCACGCGCATCTTATATCCTACGTGGCGCACAGTCTCTATCATCTCGGCGCCAGGTCCCAGTTTGGCACGCAGCCGGCGAATGTGGATGTCCACCGTGCGCGTGTTCCCGGTGTAACGGTAGCCCCACACGCGCGACAGGAGCTGCTCGCGCGTGAACACACGACCGGCGCCCACGGCCAGGAATTTGAGAAGCTGGAACTCCTGCCTGGGCAGCTTTAGCACGCGGCTGCGGAAGCTGGCTTCCACCGCCACGGTATCGATGACCAGATCGCCAAGTTTCACGCGGCCCGAAGCCGAGAACGACGACAGTCGCCAATCGAGCTGGCGTACCCGCGCATAGAGCTCGGGCCCAACGATAGGCGTGAGTACGAAGTCATCCATGCCCAGCTCGGGATCGAGGCCGGGCAGGCGCGAAACTTCGATGCAAAGGAGAATGGGAACCTCGGCCAGGGTGGGGATTTGCTTGGCGTGCTTGACCACGGCGCGGCCCACCTCCAGGTATGGGCCAGCGTCCACAACCACCACCGCGGGACGGATATGTTCCAGATCGTCGGGCAGGTCGTCCATGTCGTAGCCGACCGGAACCACCTCGCAGCCAAGCTCACGCAGGGCGGCTGCAGGAGAATCCACCTCGGCTGCGCCGACCTGCGGTCTCGACATGACGACGACTGCGCGCATTTCTGGAAACACAGGGTAGCAGGGACGAAAACAATAGTCACTACAGGCAGAAGGATTCTAGATTTGTTTCGATAGGGTGCGGATGAGAAGTAATTGTTGCTAGCATGTTTCTGATGTGTTGCGGTTTGGAAAAATCCGTCTCGTTAGCGGAGGGAGCGGTTTAACACCAACCTCTCCGGCGCTAGCCTTCATCTAAAGCTAATGGATATCATTCCTCCCCACGCGTCCAAAGAGGCTCCCCAGCGGCAAGGGCTCTACGATCCGGCCAATGAGCACGAGGCCTGCGGCGTGGGCTTCGTGGTGGACATCGCGGGTCGCAAGTCGCACCGGATTGTGCGCGATGGCATCCGGGTATTGGAGAATCTTGGTCATCGAGGCGCGAGCGGCTCCGAGGAGAACACGGGTGACGGCGCCGGGATCTTGGTTCAGCTTCCTGATGCCTTTCTGCGCAGCGTGACTGCCAATATCGGAATCGGGTTGCCGCCGGCCGGCCAGTACGCCGTGGGAATGGTCTTTCTGCCGCGCGATCCGGCCGAGGCCGCCGCGTGCCAGCGACTTTTCGAAATCGGCGCCAGCGAGCTGGGGCACAAAGTGATTGGGTGGCGCGAGGTTCCCACCAACCCGACGGGCCTGGGCAAGACTGCGCTGGAATCTCGGCCGGCCATGGCGCAGGTCTTCGTTGACCGGCCGGCGGCACTCGCAGACGACGCGGTCTTCGAGCGTCGCCTCGTGCTCGTGCGACGCACGGCCGAGAAGCTGGTCAGGACCAGCGATCTCGGTGGACGCAAGCTCTTCTACATCGCCAGCCTGTCGTGCCGGACCCTGGTGTACAAGGGCATGCTCAACGCCGACCAGCTCGACACGTTCTTCCCTGATCTTTCCGAGCTGTCACTGGAATCCGCGCTGGCCTTGGTGCACTCGCGTTTTTCCACCAACACCTTTCCCAGTTGGTCGCGCGCCCATCCCTACCGCGTGATCGCCCACAACGGCGAGATCAACACCCTGCGCGGCAACGTGAACTGGATGTCGGCGCGCGAACACGATCTGGCCTCGCCGCTGTTTGGTGCCGACATTGAAAGGCTGCATCCGGTGGTCGACCAGGAGGGCAGTGACTCGGCCATGTTCGACAACGTGTTGGAAACCCTGGTCATCGGCGGCCGCAGCTTGCCTCACGCGATGATGATGATGATCCCGGAGCCCTGGCACAAGCACAAGACCATGAGCCCGGAGAAGCGCGCGTTCTACGAGTATCACTCGTGCTTGATGGAGCCGTGGGACGGCCCTGCCGCAATCTGTTTCACCGACGGTGTGCAGATCGGCGCCGTGCTCGATCGCAATGGGCTGCGGCCTCTGCGCTACACGCTCACCAGCGACGGCCTCGTGGTCATGGCGTCAGAGACTGGCGTGCTCGACATTCCGGCCGAAAAGATCGTGCAGAAGGGGCGCATTCAGCCGGGCCGCATGTTCCTGGTGGATACCGCGCAGAGGCGTATTGTCCCGGACGAGGAGCTCAAGTCCAGGGTCGCGGCCGAGCTGCCCTACGCACAATGGGTTGAGGCCCAGCGCGTGCGCATGAAGGATCTTCCACCGGCACCAGCGACTCCGCTGGCCGATCATGAAGCGTTGGAACTGCGCCAGAATGTCTTCGGCTACACGGCCGAGGACATGCGCCTGCTGCAGCCCATGGTGGAAACTGGGGGCGAGGCTATCGGCTCTATGGGCACGGACACGCCGCTGGCCATTCTTTCCAGTCGGCCCCAGAGCCTGTTCAACTACTTCAAGCAGCTTTTCGCCCAGGTGACCAACCCGCCGGTGGATGCCATCCGGGAGGAGCTCATCATGGCGGCCGGCACGACCATGGGTCCTGAGCACAATCTGTTCGACCCGCAGGCGGAGTCCGCTCACCAGATCGAATTGCGCTCTCCGGTGATCTTCAACGAGGAAATGGACAGGTTGCGCGCGCTCGACGGCTGGCACGGCTTCCGAGCGCACACCTTGGCCACTGTGTTCCGCGTGGTCGAGGGCGAGCAGGGCCTGGCTCACGCTCTGGACAAGCTGTGTGCCGAGGCGGCCACTGCGGTGGCCGACGGCTGCGAGATTCTCATTCTGTCGGACCGCGGATTCGACCGCGAGCACGCGCCCATTCCCTCGCTGCTGTCCTGCGCGGCCGTGCACCATCACCTGCTACGCGCGGGCACGCGCACGCGTACCTGTCTGGTGGTCGAGAGCGGCGAGCCGCGCGAAGTGCACGATTTCTGTCTGCTCATTGGCTATGGGGCCAGTGCGGTCAACCCCTACCTGGTACTCGAGGTCATTGAAACCCTGGCCGGCGAAGGGGTCATCCGGGTCGACGCCGCCCAGGCGCGCACTAATTACGCCAAGGCTATCAGCAAGGGACTGGTCAAGGTTATCTCCAAGATGGGGATCTCGACCGTGCAGAGCTACCATGGGGCGCAGGTGTTCGAGGCCATCGGGCTTCATGCCTCACTGGTCGACAAATACTTCGAGGGCACTGCTTCCCGCATCAGCGGCCTGGGCCTGGGCGGCATCGCCGAGGAAGTGCGGCGTCAGCACCACCGGGCGTTCCCCAGCCGGACCTTGCCACAAGCGGGGCTGGATCCGGGAGGAGAATACCGGTTTAGAAGTGAAGGCGAACACCACCTCTTCAACCCTGAGTCGATCTCCAAGTTGCAGGCGGCGGTGCGCACCGGCCGCTACGAGATCTACAAGCAGTACGCGCAGCTCATCAACGACCAGTCGAAGAATCTGGCCACTTTGCGCGGTCTGATGGAGTTGCGCCACCCACGACCGGCGGTGCCTCTTGACGAAGTAGAGTCGGTCGAGGAGATCGTCAAGCGCTTCAAGACCGGCGCCATGTCGTACGGGTCGATCAGCAAGGAAGCGCACGAGACCCTGGCCATTGCCATGAATCGCCTGGGCGGCAAGAGCAACACCGGCGAGGGCGGCGAGGATCCGGCGCGTTGGGTGCCCTTGCCCAACGGCGATTCCAAGAAGAG
>Ga0265316_10003425_pt1 | contig 16040 bp, 19 predicted proteins | sample 4522metaG_FD_202092 | JGI IMG/M metagenome (GOLD analysis project Ga0265316, IMG submission 202092) | Rhizosphere microbial communities from Carex aquatilis grown in University of Washington, Seatle, WA, United States - 4-5-22 metaG | ecosystem: Host-associated > Plants > Roots > Rhizosphere >...
CCAATTATTTACGTGTTAACAAAAATACAATATACAGAATGCTGGACAAACGGGATATCCCTGCCCTTAAAGTCGGACACCGGTGGCGTTTCGACAAAGCATCTATCGATACCTGGCTGCGGCAGAGTTCCACAGGGATAAAATCCGGCATTCTGGTCATCGACGATGACGAAACGATCTGTGCCTTATTCAAGGACACACTGGAGAATGCCGGTTACAAAATCACTACCGCCAATAGTTCCTGTCAAGCTCTGGAGCTGGTGAAAAACGGCGTTTACGCGCTGGTTTTCCTTGACCTCCTGGTGCCGGGTATAGACGGGGCAGAACTATTCGGAAAGATCAGGGCGATCAAACCGGAATTACCCATCACGGTAATAACAGGATATCCGGAAAGTGAATTGATGATGAAGGCGCTCAATTACGGCCTTCTTGGTATAATGAAAAAACCTTTTAAAAACACTGATGTTTTAACTGCCGTCACGAATTACCTTCATCCGCGCACCTCGGTTAGTCAATTTAGTCAAAAGAATATAGTTGTAAAAAATAACATAAGACACTTACATTAAAAAAATTAAGCAGGAGGTCAGCGCATGAAATCTCAGGCATTGCAGAAAATGGTCCTGAAAATTTTCAGTGATGACGAAACCAAAGCCCGGTTTATGGCGAATCCTGAAAATGTGCTCACCGGGTATTCTTTAACCAGGGCCGAAAAGAAGGCAATGTTAATCACCCATGCCAGGTTAGGACTGATATGTTCGGCTTCCGCACAACTGGAAACAGCCGTACAATCCATTTCGATATGGATTTAGGAGATACCGGTATATTTGCACAAGAGAGATTAGATAAATTACTGCAAGATGAAATTGAAACCATCCTGACCCGCGCCGGGGATGAGTGAGGCGCTCTGGTCATTCTTCATTTCATGGTCACACAATAATGATCACCGGTTCCTGCTTGTTTGAATGTTCCCACTAAGTTATAATCGAGTTAATGAAGCGAATGCTTGACTAAAATAAAAAGCAAGCCCTTGCTTGAATTGCCTGGATTTTTAGAGGAGAGACATCGAAATGAATAACCGTCATCACAATCATTTCAATAGAATATCACATACAGGAATGCGTTTTTACGTTAACCCCGGCGGGTTCAACCGGGAGACCCAATGGGAACTGGAAAGGGAATACGCTTCGAAAAACGACCCGGAAAAACAGCCGCTGCCGGAGTCCGGTGATAAATATGTTTCGGTCTGCGCGATAATCGGCATTATTTTCGGCGCGGTAACGGGAATTATTCTTGGTTTTGCACTGAACTGGCCGTATCTAACAATTTTCTTCGCGGCGATTATCGGCGTAGTGATTGGCGGGATGGTTGGCGCCGGTATTGGCACGCTGATTAAAAAGAACAAATTAACGCCTAAATCATAGATGCGAACTGGCAGCATTCCGCATGAACGTGCCTCCAAAATTCGTTTTATATTTTGAATTTATTTAGTATTTCGAGTTTAGCTATTAGAGCTTAAATTGCATGGTGTGTTATGATACTATCATGCTTAAATACCATCATCTGGGAATCCCTACCACCAATAAAATGCCCGGGGAAAGATATCTGGAAGGCCATCACGTCTGGGTGAGCGGTTACGAGGAAAGTAACTACAACATCGAATGGATGCGCTACGAACCAGAATGCACGCTACCGGAAATCGTTAAGACTGTTCCGCATGTCGCTTTTGAAGTAGATGACGTAGTGGCAGCAATCAAGGGTAAAAAAGTGATCATCCAGCCAAACAGCCCGTCGGAAGGCGTCCTGGTTGCGTTTATCGAGGAGAACGGCGCGCCGATCGAGTTGATCCATGATAAACACCTGCACGGTAAATAAAGATGGAAAAATCCAAACAGGTGCTGCTTGTCATTGACGTTCAGAATGAATATTTTAACGGTAAATTACCCGTTACTTATCCGCCCGGCAGTCTGGCGAATATTACCGAAGCGGTGGATGAAGCGAATCTGCACGAAATTCCGGTGATCGTTATTCAGCACACCGCTGCGCGGCCGGATGCCCCGACCTTCATCAAAGGCAGCGAGGGCTGGCATTTGCACCCGGAGATCGCCAAACGTAAATATTCCATCCTGTTGCAAAAAAGCCTGCCCAGCAGCTTCGCCGGCACTGGTCTGAAAACATGGCTGAAAGAACAGGCGATAACGACGCTGGTCATTTCCGGCTACATGACGCAGATGTGCTGCGATACAACCTCCCGCGAGGCTTTTCACAGAGGCTATACCGTGAAATTCCTCTCCGATGCTACCGGTACGCTTGATTACAGAAATGACGCCGGCGCGGTGACGGCGGAATGCCTGCATAAAACGATTCTGGTCGTGCAGCAATCGCGCTTCAGCACAGTGATGACCACCGCGGCATGGCTGCAAAGTCTGTTGCAATAACACTACGGATTGTATTATATTAGAATTTCCATATGAAAACATAATTCTCCTTTTATCCCTCTTTCAATACTTTCTCCATTTCGCAATGGGAAGCTAATAATATTCGCGGAGCAACTATCAGAAAAACTGACCACATTGGCAACAGCTAATTAGATTGAGATGGAATTACTTACTAAACAAGGCATGATTCGGTACGTACTTTGCGAAGCTTGCGGAGCAAATGTATACGAGGGGCGCAGCCCCTCTAACCAAATCTCCCTTCCCTCGGGAAGGGATTAAGGGATGGGGCGTTGTAACTGCATAAACTGCAGGTAAAAGTGCTACTTAAGTACGGATTGTGTAGGAAAGAATTAAAATGAAAAAGACAGTTTTTATCGACGGCCAGCACGGCACTACCGGATTGAAGATCCAAGAGCGGCTGAATATCCGCAAGGATATCGAACTGATTGAAATACCGGAAGCGGAACGCAAAGACCCGCAGGCCAAAGAGAAGCTGCTGAACGAAGCGGACATTGTTTTTTTGTGCCTGCCGGATGATGCCGCCCGCCAATCTGTCAGTTTGATTAAAAACAAGGCTGTTTGCGTGATCGACGGCTCAACCGCGCACCGCGTGGCCGCAGGCTGGGTTTATGGTCTGCCCGAACTGAAGAAAGAGCAGCGCAGCCTGATCAAGAATTCGAAGCGGATCACCGTGCCCGGCTGTCATGCCACCGGCTTTATCGCCATGCTCTACCCGCTGGTGGCGCTGGGAATCGTCGGTCCCGAATACCCGGTCACCTGTCATACTACCGCCGGTTACAGCGGAGGCGGCAAAGCAATGATCGCCGATTACGAAGGCGAAAATGTGCCGGAGTACATTAAAAATCCGCGCCCGTATTCGCTGGCTTTAAATCATAAGCACATTCCGGAAATGACAAAAATCACCGGCCTGGCGCATCCGCCCCTTTTTGCCCCGACGGTAGTCGATGTCTATAACGGAGAAATTATCTCGATTCCGCTGATCGTACACCAATTAAATAAAAAACTGGAAGCCGCGGAGATACAGAAAACGCTGGCGAAATACTACACCGGAGAACAGTTTATCCGGGTCAAACCGTATCCGGCAGATGCGCACCTGAAAAACGGCTATATGACCTTCGGGGATTGCAACGGCACCAATTATCTGGACATTTTTGTCTTCGGAGATAAGGAAAAGATACTGCTTTCCGCGCGCTTCGATAATCTGGGCAAGGGAGCTTCCGGCGCCGCCGTGCAGAATATGAACATCATCCTGGGTGTGGACGAAGCGACAGGATTGTAGAAGAAAATACCCGTTAGTTCTCTCGCCTCTCGTTGAAAAGAGTCAGCGAAAGGGGCGTTCAGCCCTCAGGTATCTCCCTCCTTCCCAAGGAGGGATACAAGGAGATTGACAATTTCTATAGGCCAAAGGCCGGAAACCCGCGTATCCCCTTTTAGGCAAGACTTGCATTGAAGCAAATGTATAGATAGAGGGGCACACTTTTGTTTCAATCAGGGAATCTCTCTGCGGCTCTTCCGTTTCAGCGGATATCCCCCCGTATTACTCTTTCCAATTCTTCGACATAACTTCCAAAAGCCTTTCGCCCCTTCGCAGTGATCGATAAACAGGTTTTTGGCTTCTTTCCTTCGAAGCTTTTCTCTATCGAAATGTAACCGGCCTGCTCCAGAATAGACAGATGAGAACTCAGGTTTCCATCCGTCAATTTAGCTAATTCTTTCAGGCTGACAAAATCGATGTCCGTACCTCGCGGCAAAGCAGCCAGCGCAGCCATGATGCGCAACCGGGAAGGTTGATGAATTAATAATTCCTGTTCAAGCATTTTTATTTTCCCCGATCACGGCGGTGGTGGAGTAATGGTCACAGTGTGTATTGTCGTGTTTGTTGTTGTGTGCCACGCCATCAGACCAAATATCTCAAATATCACAAATAACGTGATTAACACTAGCACAATTCCAATAACCAACGCTCCAATGGCTATGGCCTTACCGAGTGAATCGCTGCTCCGTCGCCATTCGATCACACCCCCCACAATGAATCCGATGCCGATCAAGGGCGCCAGCACAGGCACAAAACCGCACACCAGCATCGCCGCTAAAGCGATTGCGAGGACAAACCAGTATTTCCTGTGGTCAGACCGCTTATGTGTATCGTCAATGACCCGCTTGATTTCTTCAACTTCATGAATAGCCTCGTCTTTGTCCATCATGAACCTCCAAAGTACTTTGTGGTACAAAGTATAACATTTGTGGTTTTTTATTTCAATATGTGAGTCGATTTAGCATGATTCGTCAGGAATCTGCCGGGAAATCCTGGAATATAACTACAACGATTCCGTCGGCCTGAGCCGGGCGATATAATTGCTGTCGTCCTGCCGGTATAAAAATTCACACTGCCAGTTGGCGGCGGCAGCCTGGCTTTTCAGTATATCTGCTTTAATGCGGGACATATTATAGAACGGACCGATCAAAGCAGCCTGCTGGAAGTTTAAAGCCGGGCTTGAACGGTGTTCCTGTGTGTTAACTGATCCAGAATCCAGAACCGTGAATAATATCTGTCCAGCCGGTTGTAACATCGGGCGGATATCCTGCAGGTATTGTTTCAGATCGGCGCTGTTTTCCAGCATCCCTATACGGTGCCCTATCATCGCGATGTTGTCATATTCTTTCACCGGTGGAGCTCCTGCAGTTTGTTTGATGATCTTAATTACTGCCGGGAGAATATCAGGCGCAGCAACCGGAAAACCGTTAACCTGCAAGAAGATGGCAGTGAAGTTTTTTCGCGCGGAACCAATGCCGTAACCTTTATTGCCGAGCGCACCCAGCCTGCGGTCATACTCCGCAAGCAGAATATTCCGCCATGAGTTCCAAAGCAGTTCGGTTTTGTTTTCAACGGTCATTGCAGATATTCCACATTTTCCGCTTTGGCAAGATCCGCGCTCAGAAACCAGGACTGATAGACGTTAGACCCGTAACTGCCGGAGCTTGTCGTCGGCCCCGAATCGTTTTTATTTTTGAATTTACTATCGACAATAATAGTGCCCCAACTATTGTCTGTTCTAAAAACAACCTGTTTCAGTGGCCGCAGCGCGCCGTCTTTAAGTTCATATAATTTTGGGTCAGCGTAAGTGGCATTACCGGATTGAAATTTTATATCGATTTCCATTCCGTCAGTACCCAGCGGAATTGAAGAAAACCCGATTTTATCTATTTCAGTAAAAACCGGCAGGGGCGGTGTCCTGAAAAGCGCCTCTTTATTAACATTAGCGTACCAGCTCAGTTGCCCTCTCGAATTCATGTTTACGGTGTAGATTTTGGGAGTTCCTTTACTATCCAGGCCGTAGAACCAATAGTCCATTGCACTTATCTTGCCGTCAGCCCCGGCAAAAATGGTCAACGATAATAACTGTTCATTCCCGGGCTGATCCCCGATGGCTTTCTCCATCAGCTTCCAGACATTGACCAGTGAAAATCCGGACAATTCCACGGGAACGGTTATTTCGCGTGTACAACCTTGCAGCAATGTAACCGGCAGGATAACCAATATACATACTATTATCGTTAGTAATTTGCTTTTAATTGACTTCAACATTTTCTATTAATAGCTCCATCAACTCTTTCAATATCAATCTCTATTACTATTAATCATATCACCGCTATTCATCTGCGTATACCGATGGCTTTTTCTTATAACTACGGATAGTTGTTACGACTGAACGTTGACAGCCGATTGATATGTTCTATGGTCTTTTGGGAATTTAGTGCTTTTATCGACCGATCTACTCGTAACTTGTTACTGGCGACTCTCTGTACATCCTCTGGCAGGTACCGCAGAAATAAATATTACCGCCCAGATAGGTCTCTTTCTTGATCAAGGCGCCGCAAACCGGGCATGGTTTATTTACGGTGTTTTTGGAGAGTATCGTTTTATAACCCCGGCATTGCCGAACAGATCCGCTTCCGTGTCCCGGCCGCCCTGCGCAGCCATCGCGTTAATCGTATTTTTTAAAGAATCGAACAAATTTTCCCTGTCTTGCGCGGATAGTGAATTTACTTTTTTCTTCGGGTGCATTTTCGCATTGAACAAAATATCCTGCAGCACGCCGTTGCCCAGTCCTGGAATGCGCTGTTCGGTCGCCAGTAAAGCTTTTAAACTCAGTTTCTGGACTGTTTCACTCGAGACTAAACCGTTAAAATAGGCGCCGTCAAAGGCAGCTGAGAAAGGAGAAACCTTTTCTTTGGCCGCTTTATAATAGAGATTATCACATTCACCCTCGATGAAAGAACCCAGTCCGCCGAACATTTGCACCGCACCGCTTAACGCCGAGCCGTCCGCGAACTCGATCAAAAGCTGGTGCCTGACGGGGCGGGGCGTATTTTTATCATGAAATCTGATGCTGATCCCCTCCCCGAATAAAATAACCTCGCCGCCGGCTTTGATTTCCACCATGCCGCCGTAGGCAGTTGCGCTTCCAATAGTTTTACCCGTAAGCAGGCCGGGATATTCCGGCGGTTTTCCGAAATACCAGGCTAATTTATGCGGAGTAAATGCCGCAATCACACCTGTGATCGACTTACCGACAATAGTATCATTTAGTTGACGGGCAATATTTAGACTTTCCGGCAATTCATACATAGTGTGCCTTCCGAACCGGCGTGTATTCTGTTATTTATCAATGACAGGAAGTGGGCATTATGATTCGCTGTTATTTGAATACAACCCTTCAACCAGCGCGATCAACGCCTTCTTGGTAATTATTTTCAGACGTTTATCAGCTTTGATCGCCGGTATCAAATCCGTGGCAACGCTGGCTTTTCCGGATAGCAGATAATCCACACTGACTCCAAGTTCTTCAGCAATTTTCGGCAGCAGTTCCATGGAAGGGGCTCCTCTTTCTTGCTCGATAAAGGAGATATGCTGCGGTGTCACCCCGATCGCAGACGCAAGATCCTTCTGGGTATAGTTTAAGACTAACCTGCTTTTTTTAACTCTTTGTCCGAAAGAAGATTTAATAGCCATTATATGATAGATTAACATCACTTACATACTTTAGCAAGTATCCAAGCTAACCTTGACATTTTAATTGTGAAAGGTATACAGTTATTTCAAATAAGAATCAAAAACCAGTAAACTAATCATGCTTGTATTATATTATCTAAATTTACTCATTTTATTCATTGCGCTTCTTCTAAGTCTGATCATGGTAAGCCGCACCTGGCAATATCGGACAAAATCATTAGGAATTTATGCTTTTATTTTAATGTCCGGCTTGAGTTTTTGGTTCGTGTCCCGTTTCATTCAGCAAACCTCTTCATTTTTACCTGTTCAAATCATCGCAATGAAAGTTTCATATCTGGGTATTTCGGCAGTACCGCTGGCTTGGTTTGCCTTTATCATACGTTATACCAACACGAATCGAATTATCACCCGTGCTACAGAGCTTGTAACGATAGCATTTCTGGCAATTTTACCACTGGCAACCCAGGTAATAATCTGGACAAATGACCACAATCATTTTATGTGGAAGAACTTCGGGTGGGATTACGGTGTCTTTCCTCCGTTACTACACGCCGATTTCAACTTCTGGTACTGGATATACATCACCTATCTTTATGCAGTGTTTTGCGCAGGAGTTATTTTCCTGTTCTTCTACCTTATTCAATTAAAAGGAGAGTACCGGAAACAGGCGCGCGCCGTGCTGCTGATCGGCGCCCTGAGCTGGGCATGCAACATTCTGCATGTCGTTCAGATCGGACCTTTTAAAATACTCGACCTGATGCCCCTGGCTTATTCTGTCCCCGCCTTTTACTTCTTTTTTGTTTTAGACCGCATCAAACTGCTGGACGTTGTGCCGATCGCCCACGATACTATTTTCAATAATATCGGCGATGGCGTTATTGTCTTGGATGAACTGGATAACGTCGTTGACCTCAATTCCGCGTCGGAAAGTATTTTCAAACTCAAAAAAAGGGATATCATGGGACAACCTTACACCTCGGTTTTCGGAGAATATACCGGGCTGCCGCCGCTTAAACCGGATCTGCAGGAAGCTCGCGCTGCAATTATTCTGGGAAAAGAAGCTCAACGACATTACGAAGTCCGCCTTTCTCCAATCGTCCTCCATCAGCATTTTGGCGGTCATTTATTGCTCCTGCATGATGATACCGAGAGAATAAAACTGGAGGTGGAATCAAAAGAGAGGGTACGGCTGGAAACAGAGTTATTCGAGCGGGAGCGAGCCAACCAGCAGCTGGAAATGAAAGTGACCGAACGCACAGAACAACTCGAAGAAGCGGTCGCCATTGCCAAAGCATCAAATCAGGTAAAAGCCCGGTTTTTAACGAATATGTCACATGAATTAAGGACTCCGCTGATCTCGATCATCGGTTTTTCGCAAATGCTGCAGGACGATAATCTGGGCGGATTAAATGCCAAGCAAGCAGATTATATTAACGACATCGCTGACAGCGGCCAGCATCTGCTCTCGCTGATCAACGATATCCTGGATTTATCGCGCGCCCAAGCTGGCAAAATGGAACTGGATAAAGATGCTGTAAATATCAAAAACCTCCTGCAAAACAGCCAATCCATCATGAAAGACAGAGCCCAGGCGCAGAACATCAGGATGGAGGTTCAGGTATCAAAAGAAATCGAAGATCTGGAAATCATGGTAGATGAAAGAAGAGTAAAACAGGTGATGCTCAATCTGCTCTCGAACGCGGTCAAGTTTTCTCCTGACGGCGGAACCATTACGATCCAGGTAAGCAGGGCAGTGAATGAAATAATTATCAGTGTAGCTGATTCCGGTATTGGTATCAACCCGGAGGAACAAAAGAAGATCTTCCAGGAGTTTTACCAGGTCAATAACGATATTAAAAACAATACTCCGGGCACCGGACTCGGCTTAACCATCTGCAAAAACATCGTGGAACAACATGGGGGGAAAATCTGGGTTGAAAGCGAAGGATTAAAAAAGGGAAGCCGTTTCATCTTTTCGTTACCGGTGCAATTACCGGCAATAGACGATTAAAGGATAGCGTAAAAGAGGCTTTTATATGGCTAAAATTGTGTTAATTGTAGAAGACGATCCCAAAATCGGGAAACTGATCAAAGAAATGCTGGAAAGAGAAAGCTATACCGCGATCAACGCCATCGACGGCAGACAGGGAGTGGAATTCGCTAAAACGATCAAACCTGACCTGATCCTGATGGACATCATGATGCCCGTTAAAGACGGTTACACGGCCTGCACAGAAATCAAAGAAGACACCGAGATCGGCGATACTCCGGTAATCATGCTTTCTGCCCTGGGTTACAAGATGAATAAAAAACTGGCGACCAGGCTGGGAGCGGAGGGATTTCTGACCAAACCCTTTACCCGCCAGGAACTGGTCATCGCCATCGAACCGTTTCTCCTCTTCTCCAAGCGCGATATGAACCGGTAGACTCTCTGCTGAAAACACAATATTGATCCCGCTGTAAATGTGCGTGTATATTGAGCCTGTCAGTTTCGGCTAAAATTGACAATCAGTGTTATTTTTTATATGATTGAGACTGACACATGATTGAGAATGTACACAATTAAGAATAGATATCACATACGAATTCTCATAGCATTATAGTCCACATTTCTACCACATTCTGCAAAAAGGAGACATGATACATGGAACGAACCATCAAAGTGCTCGATCCTACCGCCAAAGCCAAAATTAAAGAAACCAAAATCAGCGCCGCGACTCATGACCTGAATGGAAAAGTTATCGGTTTTATGTGGAACCATAAACCGAACGGCGATATTCTACTGAATGAAATCAAAGATCAACTCTCCCGCAGATTTGCCCTGAAAGGAACTGTCTGGAAGCACTGGGAAGGAGGGGGCTCCGGCCCGGAAGCTTCGATACTGGAAGAAATGGCCTCTGCTGCCGATATGGTGGTAGTGGCCATGGGTGATTGAGGGGGCTGCACGACGTGGTGTATCCACGCCTCAGTCAACTTCCAGAAAAAAGGGAAACAAACCGTTACTGTTGTCAGCGACCGCTTTGAGTTTCTCGCCAAATTTACCAGCAAAGGCCTGGGCATGCCCGACCTGCCTCTGGCGGTTGTCCCGCATCCGATCGGCGGTATCAGCTCGGAGGAAGTAAAAGCCAAGGCTGATAAAATCATTGACGATATCATCAACAAGCTGTAATTTGGCCAGTGATTCGACAGTAATGGAGAAGGGAAATTATGAGTAAAAGATTGACCTCCGAAGAAATAGTGGTTGCCGATTCCGCTGAAGCCGTGACCAGTCTGTACTTTTCCAAAGGCTGGACAGACGGCCTGCCGATCATTCCTCCCACCGAAGAAGCCGTAGAAAGGATGTTAACCGGCACAAAGCGGTCTCCGTCTGAGGTGATCGCTGCCGTTCCTCCCAGTTGGGGAGAGGCGACAGTAGAGAAGATTGCAATTAATGCCGTAATGGCGGGTTGTCTGCCGGAATATATGCCGGTATTGATCGCCGCCGTTGCCGCAATGTGTGAGAAGCCCGTTGATATGATGGGCATGCAGCCGACTACGCATCCGGTTGCTCCTTTGATGATTGTCAACGGACCAATCGCCAAAAAATTGGATATCAACAGCAAATCCGGGGCTTTCGGACCGGGGTGGCGCAGTAATGCTACCCTCGGTAGAGCCGTCAGACTGATGTTGATGAATCTCGGCGGGGCTTTCCCGGGCAAGACGGATATGTCCTGTCAGGGTCAGCCGAGCAAGTATGTCTATTGCATCGCCGAAAATGAAGAAGACAGCCCCTGGGAACCGCTTAGTGTCGGAAGAGGGTTCGCGCCCGGTGTGAATACTGTCAGCATCGTCGGACTGGAAAACCCGCATAATATTAACGACCATGACGCCCTGAGCGCGGAAGAAGTATTATCGACGATCGTCGGCAGTATGGCGACATTGGGCAGCAACAATGTCCGCGGCACACTCGGCGGTGAAGGTGATGCCATGCTGGCCTTAGGCCCCGAACATGCTGCAACCATCGCCAAAGCCGGTTACACCAAGAAGAGCCTGCGGGATTACCTCTGGGACACCTCCCGCATCCCGCGCAAGGCATTTTACGAGAGAGCCAGGATGAAACATTTTGGCGATTGGCCGGAGGATTCTTCCGTTCCTCCCACGATGGTGAGGGAGGACCTGCATATTATCGTCGTCGGTGGCCCCGGCAAGCATTCGGCTTATCTCCCCGGCTGGTCGTCACACCTGGTGACCAAAGCCATCGAAGAATAGAAAGCTGTTTTAAGAGGAAATCAAAAGAGGCTGGGAAATCCCAGCCTCTTTTTTATACGCCATATTTTTTGACCTGGCATGACATCGATAACCAAAACTTAAAATCTCTCTATCCGCGAACAGGAATGGATACTGGATTTTCATCAATTTAGCATTTCGATATTCGGATTTGCTTGATTATTGATTATTGCCGAAGGTTGATTATTTAAATTCAATATCCCATTTCCTTCTTCAATTCCTTATCGATCCAGAATCTGGCTGGATAGAAGAAAAGCAATTGGGGGCTGCCTGCCGCCGAGCACACTGCCCCGAACTGGCCGTGGAAACCTTTTAGCCACGGCTGATAAACGCTGTAAGACCCCGGCGAAAGTAGCGATATCGCAAAATGCTGCCGTGCCACATGCGCATTCGCGTCTTTTAGTACTTGCTTGCGCGCCTCTTCCGTTGGTGCGGCAACCGCCTGCGCCTGGAAAGCATCAAAAACGACATCGTTCACCATCAGGTAATTGGACGGATAACCAGTATGCAAACGGCTCAATTGCCGGATCGGGTCAAAGCGGTGGCCGTAAGGCGATATCGTACGCTGCGCCAGCTGGTCGTGCTTATGTCCGTTCAGCACATACTGGATCCATTCTGTAGATTCCATTTCCCGGATCTCCATGTCGATGCCGATGTCTTTAAACCAGGCTTTAACCACTATTAACAGTTCCATATCGCCGGTAGTATCAGTGATAATATTAGTCTTAAAGCCGTGGGGATAACCGGCCTCCGCTAGTAATTTCCGGGCCAGATCCGGGTTATAGCCGTATTCGTCTTTCAGATCCTGCGGCCATTCTTCATAAGGAAAACCCCAGCCCTTCAAATCACGGGCGGTCAAAGTGGAAGGAACAGCCTCCACGCTGCCTTTGTAATAGTCCTGCGCCAGTCCATTCAGGTCGATTGCCAGCTGCATCGCCTTGCGCACACGCAGGTCATTGAACGGCGGCCGGTCGTTGCGCGGGTCGATCGTCGCCGCGGTATTGGCCGGATGGTATACCTGCAATATTTCCGGGTTGGTTTTCTTCAATTCCTGGGCCAGCACCGGGGAGATCTGGTCGGCGACGTCAATTCTGCCGGCGCGCATTTCGGCCAGCGTCTCTTCTTGATCCGGTATAATGAAAAGCTGCAATCCGTCCAGATACGGAATTTTATTCTCAGGGTACCTTTCATCATGTCCCCAGTAGTTGGGATTCTTCAGCAGTACCGCCGAAACATCGGGCACAAATTCCTTTAAAATAAACGGGCCGGTGCCTACCGCATGATGCCAGTCGCGCACATCGCCCCACTTTTTGACCGCTTCCGGATTTTCGATACACAGCGAAGTGCCGATCTCCATCAAGGCATCGGTAATCAGCTCTTTATTATCTGTTTTCCACTTAAACACTACCGTATGTTTATCCGTTGCCGTCACCGATACCAGTTCCTTGAAAGCGATGATTTCCGCACGGGAGGGGGCAACCTGAGTATAGCCGCTGCCCAGGCCGTACATCCGGTGAAAGTGAAACGCGATGTCATCCGCCACAAATTCACGGCCGTTCGCCGGCGGGATATTCTGCCAGTGGATACCTTTGCGTACATGGACGACAAAGGTGTAGGGGTCGGCAAATTCCCAGCTTGAAATCAGGTGGCCTTTAATACTGTCATTGGGGCGTTGCCCGACCCGGTAATCATAAACGGCCGGGTCCATCGTCCAGTCGTCCACGAACATTTTTTCCATCCAGGCCGTATGTATCTGGGTCAGGTGCACCCCGTAATAAGGGTCGAAATTCACAATTTTCCGGTTGAGACGGATTTTCAGTTCGCCGCCGTATTGCGGTTTGCCGAGTTTATCCCACCAGTGGCCGGTATTCTTTTCCAATAGCGTTATCCTTTTTTCAGTAATGACAACAATCATAAAGCCGCCGCAGCTGTTCGTCAAGCAAAACTCCCATCGCGGGTACTATAAGGAAGAGGCGGTCTCACGGTGATGTTGAGAAATAGATGTCAGTAAATACGTTTCGCATATTTAACTCAGAACTCACAACTGCTACCCCTTGACACTGACGTATCGTCATAGTTTATGATTTAGACAAGATGGTTTATAAGATCAAGAAATTAGCTGAATTGGCCGGTACCAGTGTGCGCACACTGCATTATTATGATGAGATCGGTCTGCTGAAACCGGAATTCCGCGGCGCCAACGGCTACCGGCAGTACGGCGAGCAAGCGATCGTTCGCCTGCAGCAGATCATGTTCTTCCGGGAGCTGGATTTTAGCCTGGAGGAGATAAAGACGATCATCTCCAGCCCCGACTTCGATGTGCTGGAAGCGCTGCAATCGCACAAAGTTCTGCTGGAGCAACGCAAAAAACGTATCGACGAGTTGCTGGCCACAGTCGGAAAAACCATCAAAAATTTAAAAGGAGAATCAACAATGGAGATAAAGGAATATTACAAAGGCTTCAGTGACGAACAGATCGAAAAATATCGCGAAGAAGTGAAGCAGAAATGGGGAGAAAAAACCCTGCAGGATAGTGAAGCTCGCGTAAAGAAGATGGGGAAAATGAAATTCAATGAACTGCAGGCGGAAAGCGATCGGATCTTCCGCACCATTGCCGAAAATATGGCCAAAGGCGCGGACAGCAAGGTCGTGCAGGCCGAAGTGGCAAAGTGGCGGCTGTGGCTGGAGAACTTCAGCCGTTATTCGGACGAAGCCCTGCTGGGACTGGGACGGGCCTATAGCCAGGACCCGAGATTCGCTAAAAACTTCGAAAAATATCATAAAGATTTGCCCGGCTTCATCACCAAAGCGATCGAATATTACTGCGCCCACAGGAAATAGAGCGACCCACTGATTTAAATAGATGGGAGGTTACTCCCCTCTTTTTTTTTTGCTCATAAAACGTCTTAATTATTCCCGCGTAAAGGTTTATAATACAGCCACCGGCAGGGTTAATTTATAATAAGGAGTTGTACGATGAACCGGATTAAAATTGATCTCGACCGCGTCCTGAGCGACATCGACCGTAATATCTTCGGCGGGTACATGGAACTAGGGTATCTGGATACCAGATTTGATTACCTGGACGTGGGGGACGCTCCCAATGCGGATAAAAACAACCTGCGCAGCGATGTCCGTGCAGCTCTGGAAAAAATGAATTTCCCCAATGTCCGCTTCCCCGGGGGCAATTTCGCCTCCGGCTACCGCTGGCAGGACGGCGTGGGGCCGCTGCAGCAACGTCCGGCACGTCACGATCTGGCCTGGCGGTGTCTCGTCGAAAACCAGTACGGCACCAACGAATTCATCCGGTTTTGCCGCGCTTTTAATATCGAGCCTTATTTGTGTGTGAACTGCGGTGACGGCGATATGCGCGAAGCCGTCGATTGGGTGGAATACTGCAACGGCACACGTGATACCACGCTGGTCAAACTGCGCCGCCAGCACGGATTTGAACAACCGCACAAGGTCAAATACTGGGGTATCGGCAACGAGGTGGACAGCGCCGGACAGATCGGTTATAAAACACCTCAGGAATATGCCCGCGCGTTAACTGAATATAGCAAGGTAATGAAACGGACCGATCCTGATATTAAACTGATCGCTTCCGCTGTCTGCAGCTGGGAAGATTTCCCGCTCAGTCCGCCGGACCTGAATCAGAAAACCGAGTGGGTGGAACGCACACACCTGATGCTGGAGCAGGCCGGTGACCAGATTGATTACCTGGCTGTGCACCGTTACGCCCATCCCACACCGGACGACCCATATGAAAACCTGCTGGCTTTTGCTGAGGACTTTAATGAACGTCTGAGCGCCTACGCAGGTTTGGTAAACGCCGTCGCCCTGGAACGCGGCATCAAGCATAACATCGGCATCGCGGTGGACGAGTGGGGCGTGATGCGGATTCCGGCCGGGTTGCGCGGAGATACTACCGTCAAACTTGCCAGGGACGAATGGGGAAACATGCGTCCTGTCGAAGAGCTGGAAGACCGCCGTCACGACCACAAGATGAAAAACAATCTGGCAGACGCGCTGGTGACCGCAATGTATCTGAATGCCTTTATCCGCCATGCCGGTTCGGTACGCATGGCCAATTTTACCCCGATGCCGACTTTTATGGGCATGATCAACCCTGACCACCCCGAAGACCCGGTTTTATTACCCTCGATCTTCTATCCGTTCGAAGTGTATAATCGCACCTGCGGACAATTGGCGCTGGACGTTTTCTGGTCCGGCGATACTTTCTCCGGTACCTATAAGCAGCGTTCCTATTCCGGCATCCGCACGCTCGATGTCGCCGCCACGCT
>Ga0265316_10003427_pt1 | contig 16040 bp, 13 predicted proteins | sample 4522metaG_FD_202092 | JGI IMG/M metagenome (GOLD analysis project Ga0265316, IMG submission 202092) | Rhizosphere microbial communities from Carex aquatilis grown in University of Washington, Seatle, WA, United States - 4-5-22 metaG | ecosystem: Host-associated > Plants > Roots > Rhizosphere >...
TCTTTTCTGCCGGAGCCTCTTTCTTCTTCTCAGCATCAGCAGCTGCAGCTGGAGCTCCATCGCCCTCTACAGTAAGGTTCTTCACCTCTATCTTCTTGTCGTATTTCTTCTCGAACTGCTTTTTCAGGTCCGCAAACACATTATTCAATTCTACGACGGTATTCTTGGATTTCTGGTCGAGCAGTTTCAATATGCTTGAAGTATGCTTCTCGAAATCCGTGAACTTGTCGAGCAATTTCACGAACTCCTTCTTGTCAGCCTTCTCATCGACATTCACACGCGTCTTGTCGAAATCCGAACTTATCTTCTTGAAGGACCTGTCAAGCTCTTTTACGGCCTCGTTGAATTTCTCGAAGTCATAGAATTTCTTCTCTACCTCGACGAAGATGGTCTCTACGCGGTCAGCATGTTTCCCGACGAGGCCCTCTGTCTTCTTGATATCTACGAGTTCCTGCTTGATCTCGTTATTCATCTTGACTACCTGATCGACGCCCTTATAGAATCCCATCTGGGCGCGCATCTCCTTCATCTCCCTCATCATGTCTTTCATGATGGTCTCGTTGGCCTCGATGTTCCCTCTTAATGCCTCGACTTTCCCGTCGATCTTTCGTACCTCGATCATAAGCTTGTCAGGCTGCACGCTATTGACCATATCTATGGCTCTCGTCGATGCCACCTCAATAGTCCCCACTGCCTTGTTGGTGTCCATCAGCGCGCCGCGCAATTCACCTATCTGCTCGCTGAGTCTTGTGAACTGTTCAGAATTCGCTTTACGCACCTCATTCAATGCGTCTAGGGATGAGCGCATCCTGGTTATCTCAGCCTCTACATTGCCGCTTACTGCAGGCTTCTCAGCCTCTTCATCGCCTTCTCCACCTGCATCCGCAGAAGCTGCAGCCTTAGGTTCACTATCCTTCTTCTTTCCGAAAAATCCCATCTAACCCATCCTCTTTATGTTGATACTATTGATCCTATTTTTTATATAGTTATGCATTTCAATCATCTTTCATTACATCTTCTTCATCATTATGCCTTGAAGCTTCAAGTCCTTGAATATATCCTCTGCAAGGTTCGTCACGACAGGAGCGGCAGCACATTCTTCTATCTCATGCTGCACTTCCTTCATGAGCTTTATCACGCGATTATAATCATCGACATTCCTTGTCTGATTATAATATTCTATCTTCGGAGCAAGCGCCCTGAGCAGCAAGTCAGCGACGAGAGCATCTCTCTCTGCGCGCCTCAGATCCTGAATCATCGACTTGAGTTCCTGAAGACATGTCATCAAATACTCAGCCTTTGTCGCATCATCGACGACTTTTTCAGGATGCGTGAATTTCACGAACTTCTCAAGTTCCTCATCAGTATATTGCTTGAACCTGTTCGGGTCTATGAATTCATTCTCTGAATGTTCCTTCTCCGGCTCTTCAGGCCTTGATAGGTCAGGCTTATGGCTCAGGTCTATCTGCTCTTCGCCGTCTGAATTAGTATTTTCAATCATGACTTGCTCCGTTAATTTCAATCATTTCCTATTCTTATTTCAATCATTTCCTATTCTTCTCATTGAGTTGACCAATCAATTCCTGAACCCTTGTATCATCTTTCTTCAGGTCCATGTATAAATTGAGATATTTCAATGCCTCATCATATTCCTTCTTGGACTTCATGAGTCCTCCAAGATAGAATAGGCTTTGGGTATTCCTTGGATACAATGATATTATCTCCTTATATATCCTTTCAGCCTTATCGAGATCCTTTGATTTCTGGTAGAGCATAGCAAGAGGGAATTTTATGTTGATGTCGTCAGGATATTTTTTCACGGCCTTCTCGAGAAGCTTCATCTTCTCATCATTGCCTAGACCTGACATCCTGCTCTTGATATCATTCCACGCGACACTCTCGCCTTCACCAGTCTCCGTGTCTATCTGGGGAGTTATAGGAGTCGAATTCTCGTCTGCATGAGGCACTCTCGGAGTCAGGTTGACATCAATAGGTGATGGCGATGACGCTGATGCTTGAGTCGACACAGGAGCAGGAGCTGCCGCGACTGAAGCTTCAGGAGCAGGAGCGACAGGAGCTGCAGCAGGAGCTACAGGAGCAGGCCCTTCCAGTTTGCTGACATCTATTGGCTTATTGTTCTTTGCCTTATCTTCAGCTATGACCTTTACGAATTCATCAGTTGTCTTGCATGCGCGCAACTTATCCGCAAACTCCTGATCCTTGAATTTGTTCAATACCCAGTCAGCGATGTCATTCTTATCTTTCGTCACATGATGCTTGAGTGTAGGACTTGTTATGTTAGGCATGACATCAGACAATTCCTGCAGGCTTGCGACATTTATACCATTATTGAAATTCAATGTCTCCTGTATACCTACAGTATAATCATATTTCAACACTTTCTTGACTTCAACCTTGCTGCCTCCCTCGCCACTGGCTGCAGCATTCTTCTTCGCATCTTCCTCTATCTTTTTCTTCTCCTCTGCAGCTTTCTTCATATCCTCCTTTAAGGCACTGATGTCGACTGTCTTGACTACGCGCTTCTGAGGCTTCTTCCCAAGCTTATCCCAGAACTTCTGCACGCGAGGGATCACTTCCTGCAGATATATCTCGACCATATTGAAGTTGCCGCTCTTGACCTTGTCAAGCGCAAGCTTCAACTGTAATTTCAGATCGAATACATCCTGCTTCAATTCTTCCAATTGCTGCAGCTGGAAATCAAGATCCTCAATGACTTCATTCCACTTATTATATTTCTCAAGCTCTTCATCAGGCAATCTTTGAGTATTGTGCAATAATGGCCTGAATGCGACGAAGTAAGGCCTGCCCCTATTATATGTAGGATTCTCGACCATACCCGAACCGACGCTCGCCTTGACAAGACCCTGAAGAACCTCTCCACCATACTTCTCCTTTATCCTTGCAAGATCTCCCTCATCTCTGGTCCTCATCTGCACTTCAGTGTTTATGTTAGCCTTTATCTGGCCTACGAAATCCGCTAAGACTTGAGATATCATAAGTATACCGATACCCCACTTCCTGAACTCCCTGCAACCTCTCTCTATCTGGAGGAATCCTTCGCCGGATCCTCCGAACTTAGGCAGCAGCCTATGTACTTCATCGTAGACAAGGAATAATCTCAGTTCAGCATTCTCGTTGAAATTCGCATGGAATACTTCCCTGATACTGTTAGCGACGAACAGGTCTATATCCTTAGGGTCCAATTTATTACATGCAAGTATCTGTATCTCTCCAGGCCTCACATACTTCCTTATATCAATAAGTTCAAGGGCGTTAGTTATCTGCTTGACATTACCATTGAATGCACGCGCCTGCGTCGGCTTCATACCGAAATTAGGGTATAGACTCAACATGAACTTGTCAGTACACTTCCTGAGCATCCCAGACCATTGGGCTGTCGGATCAAACACTATCACAGCGACACCTTTCAAAAGAGCCTCCTCGACGATGACTTGCGCAGCCACAGATTTACCGCCTCCTGTCGCTCCTGCAACTATAGTATGCACCTTGAACTGCTCCAGATCGAAATATGTCTTGTGGTCAGTCTCAGCGATCTTTCCGACAAATACAGACCTAGGACCGGGCTTAGGAAGTTCAGACATCTCAAGCTTGAATGAATATTTCTTCTTGCTCTGGATATACTTTCGGATCATCATTATAGATATCACGACGATTATAAGGAATACAAACATCGCAATCCACATCCATACCTTAAGACCCCAGAATATCACTTCATAGAACGGCAGGACAACCTTGAATGTAGTGCTTGAACCGCTCGAGAGCCCAAGATAATTCGCAGTCACGCGAAGCACATAATCTCCGGTAGGGATATTATCGGGCAAAGTCGCGCTCTTGATAAGCGAGAATGATGTCTGCACATACACATTGGATGAATCAGTCCATATGGTCTTGCCAGCACTGTCCTGAATAGTATACTGCAGCTCCACAGCATATGATTGGTCAGACAATAGATTATGCAAATCCGTCTTGAACTTCAATTTCTCTGAAGCGAATATGTTACGGTTCTCTATATCAAGCATTATCAGGAGCGCTTCAACAGGAAGCCTGTTCTTGTCGAGAAGTTCAATATGCACAGGGATCCTTTCATTAAGGTCTCCTTCAACGACTAAAGTGCCGTTATAATCCCCTGGCTTGCCCTCGCCGAATATAGTCATCGCCAACTGGTCATTAGAGTTAGGCGCAAGAGACATCTTATCCTTGTCAAACTTTATCAAGCTCGACAATTTATAATCTGACTTGGAGATGCCTGTGACATTATCAGTAGAATTATCATCCTCTATACGGAACTGCAGATTAGCAGTACTCTTCTTATAGCTATAGAACGATATGACTTCCTGAAGGAAATTTCCGATAAGAAGTTTCCTATCGATCCTGTCAATGGAAATTATATAATCAATACCTTCAATACGTTTAGGCTGCTGGACTACAGGAACTTTAGGAGCTTCACCAGGACCTATATCCTTTCCTGGACCGACATCAATATTATCCTGAGTCTTAGTCGTGACACCAGGACCCACGCCCATGCCTGTATTAGGATTAGGGATGGCTTCAGGCACCATCACGAAATCATGCCTTGTAGTATTATAAGCTGTGACAGTCACATTGCCTACATATGCCTGATAGCCAGTACGTATACCAAAAATATAATAATTTCCTGCAGTGACTGTGATCTTATAATAGCCATTGACATCAGTGACTGTAGTCTTTCCAGCAATATCAACAATGACTCCTTCAAGCAGGTCACCTGAACTGGTCGTGACATTACCTTCGACAAATCCTGAATCAGGATTAGTACCCTCGCCAGCAGGACATTGATAATATGGATCAGTAAAGAAAAAATAAGTAGGATTAGTGCCATTAGGAATAGGGAGAATCATCTGATAATTGAACAATTTATTGTTAAAACCTTTAGTAAAATTTTCACCAACGCTCGCGATGAAGATCAGATTATTGTTTCCATCAATCAGGACGCCCATCTTGAAAGGTGATTCTCCTGTGATATTAGCCCTTGTTCTGGTTCCAGGAACATTATATATCTGCGAACCTACCTGAAAATCTTCAATTTCAGTGAATGTCTTATTAATATTTGTAAGTTCTGTAGATGGCATACCTATAATATTGTCGGCTTCATCAGTCGTCGCAGCGCGCAATGTAGCCCAATCCACAGATGATGAAGGGACTTGCGATGCCATGATCACATGATGCATTCCAGGCTGAAGACAAGAATAAAGGAAATTCGCTTCATACATTCCGCAACTTGACAGGACAACATTTTGATCATTACCGAAACCAGGGACCATCACGGCGGCTCCGGCGACACCGCTCCAGAATGCTGCGCACTCATGATATCCAAGCACCAATTCATATACAAATCCTGCCTTTCCGGAGAATTGCGCGACATAGAATCCTACAAAAGTCGATAGCAATATAAGACCGAAAACTACAACAAGCAGTATGAATACAGCCATGAATAGGACTATGACATTATGCTTGGTATCATTCTCCTTCCTGCCTTTCAATAGGTCATCAATTCTACGGTTCATTAAATGTTTCCTCAATATTGGTCAGTATTAGTATTTGATTTTATCAACGGTCAGCATTTCAGTTCCATTTCAGTTCTTCACAAGCGACAGTATGCGCTGGAACCTCTCATTTATCTTCAATCGATGCTTTGCATCTATGCGATTATACGTATTCTCCAATTTCCCGAACTCCAAAGCGGCATTCCTGCGATCGCCCATCCTAATGTATGATTCAACCCTTTCTAGCACGCCAAAGGCATAACTCAAATCCAGTTCATTGCATAATTCCATCGACTCATCATACACTTGCTGCTTTACATACTCATTAGCTTCTTCATACGAAAGTTTTATCTCCCTATATATCAATGCAGCCTTGTCAAAATCTCCAGTCTGTAAATAGTCTAAGGAATCATTTATGAGCACTCTTATGAATGAAATCTTCTTCTTTGCGCCGGCACCTGTAATGATATTCCTTACCTTATCTATGATATCAAAATTTATTATTATATAGAACAGCACAAGCAGTATCACAGCAATTATCATTAACGATCTAGAGTCAAGATTAATATCTGATATTGATGAGATACCTGCTATGGAAAATCCTGTGGTTGAACTTAATGCATCGACTTTCTTGTCGATAAGCACAGTATCCAGCCCCTCAAAACTGTCAAGACTTACCTTCCCATTAAGGCTATAGACTATCTGCCTTGTGCTTGAAGGATATTCTATCAAAGGATCATCCTGCAATATAGTATAGTCCTTGTTCAAAATAGAGAGCATCCTAGCGCTCTGACTCAGATCCTTAGGGATGGATTCAAGGAAAGTTATAGTGGTGGAACTGTTTATCGCCATGTCATCTTCTGGCTTTGCCGCCTGAATATCCTTGACGACCAAAGTTATATCTTCGGTACGCCCGTCCATGTAATACAATTCTATATTGCTGACATGCGTAGATATTATGACTCTTGACTGCGCAAGTTTAGTGGACTGGGAAAATGCCTTATGGTCAAGATTCAGATTCTTTATAGAAAGGAAAGAATCTGTGATGGATCTCAAAGTATCATCATGGACATATTTCACGAAGGTCTTCGATTCAAGGATCCGCAGGCCGATAGGAGTATTGGCTTTCATATTTACTATTGTCTGTGTAAGATTATTCTGCGCCTCAGCCTTGCCCGAGTCGTTAAGGTCGCGCCTATAGCTTAAGTCATAGATATCCTTATCAAGCCTATTCACCCTATCAAGCAAATCCTCAAGCCCGCTCTTTATGCCAAGAATCTGCGCGACATCGTACTCATCGCCGGATAATGTCCCAAGATTATCAAGTATGGTATTCAAGTCCGATGAATCCTGCGATCCAGCCTGCAATGCAGTCGTTATATTCTCATCAGATACGACAAACTTGCGCTCTTCACTGTCTGCCTTGTTGCTGTCGGCATCAGAACATTCAATCTTCCATTTGTAGGCTCCAGGAGAAAGATCGCGTATCTCAAAAGTATATTCAGTATCAGACACCAAGTCAGTTCCTGAATCCTTGAGAGTGAACCAGCTATCATTGCCTCCAGCGATATACAATGAACAGGACATATGGCTGGAATCAGAAGCCTTGAACTTCAGGTCGACATTATCCTTGTTGAATATAAGATCGCTATCCGTAAGCAAAGTCATTGTTGGAGGAGTCAAGTCTATGAAAGACATATTCATATAGACAGTCTGGTCGGAATTCAAGTATACACTATCAACATATCCTCCATAATTATCCTTAGAGACATATATATTGTAATCATCTGTCAAGAGCTTGAATGAAGCGACTCCGTTAGAGTCAGTATACTTTACATTATCATCACCGCTATTTATCCGCACCTCGACATTATTTATCCTTGAAGAATCCTTACTATCAAGCACAACAACTGATAAGGTGAAATAATTCTTTATAGTCACATCAACATAAGTCGTGAAAGTGTTGCCGACACTATCATTGACAGTAAGGTTCACACGGAATGTTCCAGGAGTATTGTATACTTTATACGCTCCTATACCATTGAATACTGCGCCATCATGCATAGTCCATCTGTACGTGTATGAACCTATGCCTGAAGATGCGCTCGCATTGAACGTGATGGTGTCTCCGGTGCCTGCAACAGTACTTGAAGCTGTTATCGAAGCAGTAAGAGTATTTGAAGTCTCATAAGTAGTATTCTTTGCTATAGATACATTCCTGTATTTCATGACGCCGTCAATCCTGTAACTGCCTGTCTTATTAGTGTACGGAAGCGCAAGTGTCTTGGGGAATGATTCATTCACGAAGGGGATAGAGACATAACACTGCACCCAACCGCTTGCTACAGGACAGATTGTGATGCTGACATTTGAACCGTTAAGCGCATTGATGGTATAATAGCCCATCGCTCCAAGATTGAACGCTGAAGACGATACATCAATATTAAAGAAAGGTTCCGTGACAGTCGTATTTGTGGAGTTATCGGTTGTAGCATTGCCGGTGCTATTGGTATAGTTGCCTGTATCATTCCCGACATTCACATATAACATTATCGAGGAATTCAGCGCATTGCGATTATAGGACGAATCAATGCAGGATATCACGTAAGGGATCATATAGGAATTATACGACGAATTGATGGTAGTATGCAATGGAATATTGATATCTAAAGCATTAATGGAACCATTGATGGTGTTGTTTGAAGATACATTAAGGAGACTATTCGAGATATTGATTGAGCATTGCGTGATTGAAATGTCTGCAACAGTCAAGTTCAGCGAGAAGTTGAGCGAGAAGTCTGAACTGTTCCCGAAAGGTCCTGAAGACATATTGACGGTCAAGTTGTTCAGGCTTCGGATGCTTATGACAGGAATCGCGGAATCGACAAGGATATTTTTCAGAGTGATCAAAGTCACATTGCGAATCTGCGATGATTCATTGATTGTATAGATGCAACTAAGAACTGAAGCATAATATCCGTCAGATAGCGAGGGATTCAATGATTGATTTACATTAATAGTGGTCAATACACCATTTGAGACATTCTCGAAATGACCGCTTCTCTGATATGAAATGTTATTGACACTTAAGATGCACGTGTAAAATACATCAGAGGTATTCTGCAATGTTATATTAAGGTCATTAAGGTCCAAAGTGTAGGATATCGAACTTAGATTCTTGTTTGAATCCAAAGAATTTATCATCTGGGCACTCGTATCCATAGTGAAGGATATAGACAGAAGACTGGCGAGTATCACGACAAATATACCTAGTCCGATTATAGTCCTCTTATCCATTGTCTGAACCTGCAATCTTCTCCTCTTCCTCTTTCATGGCAGATGAATCATCATCGCTCTTTAGCGTATCAATCATCTTAGAAAGTTCTTCTATAAGCTTCTCCTTGCGCTTCTGCTGCGCAATCAATTCTATAGGCGCCTGCATAGAAGAATTCCCGCTATTAAGGAATCTCAGGCAATATCTCCTGACGATGAACCGTATCTCATCGCTCAAGTCCATGAAATGATTCACATCCTGTATATCCCTTAATTCATCGACGAGTCCCTTTGGCAATCTGATAGAGACTATCACGTCCTTATGGGATCTTCGGACATTCGACCCTTTAACTGATGCTGCATCACTCATGGGATTCATTCATTCTTGTATCGTTCCTCTAACGCATAATTCCTGCATACGTCCCTGATAAATTCGCTTCTAGAACCATATAATCCTTTGTCGATAAGAGAATCAATAATCTTGATTAGTTCAGGAGAAAGACGCACATTAACAACTTCAATCTTGTCAGCCATGTTATCACTAAAATTTACGTTATGGGCGAAGTGATCAAAGCAAGCGACCCCTTAAAATCAATACAGGCTATTAATCACGATAAAAATCAAAGCGAATCGTATTTGTTTAGCTGCAAAGAAATGCAATGCATTTCTTGCACAAGAAATCATGTACCTATGATTTCTTTGTGCTAGCGAGCAATTGAATACATAATGTTGCTACAATGAACTCGGTTGAGCAGTCGATAGCAAATCTATGCGAGCCTGCTAAACAAATACAGCGAATCATCATCAAATGAAATATTTGGCCACTACCTTGTTGGATTGCTTGGATTGGACGTGGATTCCCAATTGGTAGTGGCACTGAGCGTTATGGACATAATCACATATACAAGAAAACACACCGAACTTCGTAATCTTAATGTAAATTTCTTCTTGAATTAATGTATTGTTCTTGTATACCTATTTTGTGATATAACTTATTTATAAATATTACGTTTAAGCATAAGATAGTAATAATTAAGCACAAGATAGAATTGTAGGTTTAATGTATTCGTTATGTAATCTTAATGTTAATTAGTTTGATTATTAGACACAAATTAGCAGACATAGTAGACATATATTAAATTAAATTTATATAGTAATAATTAAACACAAAATTATGTTACTCGAGATCCTTGAAATACTGATACTATTCGTACTTCCTGTAATTCTAGTATATCTCAAGATAATCCCATTCAAGCATAGACTACATACTCTATATATAATATCTATCCTGACTTTAGGGCTCGCATTTCTTGAAAAGATGACCTTGAAAGATTTAGGGATAAGAGCAGATAATATTATAGAGAGCACAATGGCTTATGCCATATTCACGATTGCAGGAATACTATTGATACTGGTAATATCAAACGTACTCAAAAGAAAGCCTCAGCCGGATTTTTTCAAGAATAACCATTTCATATATGTATTCATACTTGTAAGCCTCGCGCAGGAATTCATGTTCAGAGGATTCCTGTTCCCGAAACTTGAGACAATATTCAGTCAAAGCATTATAATCATATTGATCAATGCAATATTATTCACATTGATGCACAGCATATATTCGGATGATTGGAAAAGCCTTGCAATGATATTTCTTGGAGGGATATGCTTTGCAGGAATCTATCTGGTGTATCCGAACCTTATAATGATAACGATATCGCACGCCGTCCTGAACTTCATCGCTGTCCTATACAATTTCTATCATGAAGAGAATACGAACATAAAGATAGTGGACTATTGGTCGAAGATAGGAACATATTGGAGCAGGATAAACAAGAAAAATTTGCTACACAAATCAAGATGATATAGCAAATTTTGATGTGGTATAAAAGTATCCTATACTTTATATACCAAGACAAAACGAAAAAGAAAAATTAATCCATAAAATTTATATTATTGCGAGATTAAACAGATAGCATAAGGTGAAGAAAATGGCTGAACTGACAATCATAAGGCATGGAGAATCAGTATGGAACCTAGAGAACAGGTTCACAGGATGGATGGATGTGCAATTATCGCCCAAGGGGATAGAGGAAGCGAAGAAGGCAGGAACATCCCTTAAGGGATGCAAGTTCGATAAAGTATTCGTGTCGCACTTGACACGCGCAATAGATACGATGCATATACTTCTTGAAGCGAACGGCGAGAAAAGGACGCAGACCATAAGCCATCATGATGATAAGGAGATGCAAAAGCGCGAACATTCGAGCCAAGGCGGCGATGAACTCAAGATCATACAGTCAAAGGCGTTAGCTGAAAGATATTATGGAAACCTTCAGGGAATGAACAAGGATGAATGCAGAAAGAAGTTCGGCGAGGAACAAGTCCAGATATGGAGAAGATCATACGATGTGCAACCGCCAGGCGGCGAGAGCCTCAAAGACACATTGCACAGGGTCATGCCATTCTTCAATAGATATATCGCGCCGGAATTGAAGGGCGACAGGAAGATATTGATAGTCGCCCATGGAAACAGCCTGAGAGCCATAGTCAAGCATCTCGAGAACATTTCAGATAGCGAAATTCCCAATTATGAACTCGCGACAGGAGTCCCTATAGTATATGAACTGGACGAGAACCTGCATGTATTGTCGAAGAAGGAATTGAAGTAGAAAAAACTTCTTGAATAAGATTCTCAAAAGTTCTGAACTGAAATATTTATATATTTTAGCAATAGTGTAGGTATAAGTTTTAATCCACAAAACAGCCAAATTTTTAAACCCCTCTCCACCTCTAAGACTAACGTCTGGGTACTAGTCTCAGAGGAGTATAAGAATGAAAGTCTATATTGAGAAGGACGGCTCGTCCGTCGATGTAAAAAAGAAGAAGATAAGCGGAAAAGATCTATTACAATTTCTTAAGGTCAATCCGTCAAGTGTAATTCTCGTCAAGAATGATGAAGTCGTCCTTGATGATGAATTATTCTCTGAAGATGATGATATAAAGATCCTATCAGTTGTGAGTGGTGGATGATGGACTGCTCCAGATGCGACAAGAAGGCAGTATATGCAGGACAGGGACAGAACTATTGCAAATCTCATTTCCTGGAATATTTTGAATCAAAGGTCACAAAGACCATAAGCAAGTACGAATTGATAAAAACAGGCGATAAAGTATGCGTCGCGACATCCGGCGGAAAAGACAGCCTCGCAGTATTGTACATGACAAGCTTGTACTGCAAAAAATTTGACATTGAATTCTTTGCATTGGCCATAGACGAGGGCATTGCAGACTATCGAGACCATACATTGAATGATCTTAAAACATTCTGTAAAAAATATGAAGTGAAACTTCACATAGTGTCTTTCAAGGAAGAATTCGGCGATACGCTCGACAATATAAAAGATAAGGCGATAAAAGACTTCAACAAGAAGCCATGCACGGTGTGCGGGATATTCAGACGAACACTACTGAACAGGTCTGCAAGAAAATTGGGCGCAACAAAGCTCGTGACAGGACACAATCTCGACGATGAAGCGCAAAGCTTTCTGATGAATACTCTTCTAGGGAACATGTCACACAATGCGAGCCTTGGACCGATAACTGGCCTTAATGACAATGACAAGTTTGTCGCAAGAGTCAAGCCGCTCTATTTCATGCTCGAGAAAGAGACAAGACTATTCGCACTTCTCAAATGCTTCAAGGTAGAATTCTCTGAATGCCCGAATATCTCCATGTCATTTCGCGCAATCATCAGGGACGAGATAAATACTATCGAGAATAAACTTCCTGGCGCAAAGAACGGCGTAATAAATTCGTTTATGGAAGTCCTTCCATTATTGAAAGAGCATTATAGAGGAAAGAAACAGAAGAGAACATTCAATTACTGCAAGGAATGCGGCGATGCATGCGCGGGAGATGTCTGCAATTCGTGCAAACTCGAGGAAGAATTAGGCATCAAGAAAAACAATATGGAGAGGATATGAGTACAAGAAAAGTCCTAGGAAAGAATGCTGAAAAATTAACTGACAAGAATGTCATGATCGTAGGAGTCGGAGGACTCGGATGTACGTGCGCAAATCTTCTTGCAAGACTCGGGATAAATTTAATACTTGTGGATTATGATGTCATAAGCCTCTCGAATCTGGAGCGGCAGATATTGTATGGCAAGGATGACCTGTCAAAGAAGAAAGTTGTTGTCGCAAAGAAAAAAATTGAGCAATTCGCAAACATCACAATCATCGACGATGGAATCGATAAAAACAATATAAGTAGGATATTCTCCAAGAAAAATATCGACCTAGTGATCGATTGCACAGACAATGCCAAGGCAAGATTATTATTGAACAGATATTGCAAAAAAAATAATATCGACTGGATATACAGCGCAGCCGTGAGCAATGTAGGAGCGATATATTTCATCGACAATAAAAACAACGGTCCGTGCTATGAATGCCTGCAGCAGGAAAAAGAGGGACAGACATCCTGCGAGATAGGAGTATTGAACAGCCTCGTCGTGATGGTCGCATCGATGACTGCAAATATCGCGGTGAATTATCTGGCAAATAATAGAATAGAGGATAAATTCTTAAGAATCAATATGAATGATAACAGCATCATGAAACTTAAAGTGAAAAAGAATCTGGAGTGCAAGACGTGCAAAACTCGGACTTGATCATTTTCTTTTAATATACCAGTCTGCAAAGAACAATACGCCGATGACAAATGCAGGTATGGCAACTATGATATACATCCTTGAAGAGTAAAGTATCATATAAGATATGGAGAACAATGTGAATGATACAGCGCCTATCAATTCACGCTTCCATGAGATGACAAGGATTATAGTCAATAAGATCATAGGAATATTATGGATGAAGAGTCCCGAGACCACCTGCCAGAAAGTCGCTCCCAAAGAGAACACATCAAGAGACATCGAGAGAAGGAACAATATGAACAGTATCGCAAGGACTCTCGGAGCCCAGAATATCCAGCTATATATCCATCCCTTCATTATATCTCAACGGGTGACTCGAGTATAAAAAGTTGATTGAAAAAACAAGATTTTTAAATACAAATATCTCACTTATATTATGGACACCGTAACTATACCTAGAGAAGAGTTCGAATCGATGAAACAAGAGATTGAGACTTTTAGAAGTTCTAAAATATATCAGAGACTTCTAGAATTCGAACAAAATATTGCTTCAGGTAAAAAGCTTTCCAGAAAAGATCTAGGATTTTGAATATTTATTTCTTAAATTTTTTATCGTATCCTTTTGTTTTTGTGTACTAGTTTTCATTTCGAACTCGAATATATAGATTTCATCATTGACTTTGTTGTGTTTATAGTACAATCTTATTGGAGGACGCATATTCTTTATCTCATATAAGAACAATTTTGGATCCAATAACTCCCCTGCTAAAGGTCCTAACAGTTCAAGCCTGTCAAGCATCTTAGATATCAAAACCTTTAAGTCTTTGTTTTTGGAAACCTTTCTAAGCTGTTTGACCATGACATCATCAAACACCAAAATGAATTTACTGACCATAAATCACCTGTAAATATTAATCCAACAGTTTTATAGCATCTTTTAACTTTCTTACTAACTGTTCTTTACCGTATTTATTCTTTAACATTAGAAGAGTTTCAATATCTAAATCTTCAATTTTAGTAGAAACATTTGAGTTTTTTCCGTATATAGAATGACTAGATAAAACATCATTATCGTTGATAGAATAAACACCAGTCTTTATCCTTCTAATCTTATTCATTTTAAGAAGCTGATTAAGTACAACACTAGCATGTACTCTAGACACTTTCAATCTAGCCACTATATCATTAGTGTTAGCAGAAGATTTTGTGCTCATAAAATTTAATATTTTATCTTTAACAGTTATACCTTCAACATCATCTTCCATAATAATCACCTGCGAAAAAACAAACTAACTGTTCTAATTATAATCAATATAACTACTAGTTTATAAAGGTATTGATAAATTATCTAAAAAAGATATAAAATTTGGAAAATAAACATGTATAATTGTAGGTATTTATTTCCACCACATTTTTATATCCTTCTCCAATCCTTGATTCAATGGACTTTTACTCTGAAATAATCGATTGGATAAAGTATAATATTCCGGATAAGGAAGCGCTCTCAAGGCATAAGAAGGATCTGTGCAAGAGATATTCCATCAAGGAGATTCCGACGGACATCAATATATACCTTAATGCAAGCCCTGAAGATGCGAAGATAATCAGGCCGCTTCTTCAGACAAAACCCATGCGCACAGGTTCAGGAGTCACAGTCATAGCTACGATGACAAAACCCATCAATTGCCCGCACGGCTCATGCATATACTGCCCAGGAGGCCTTAACAGCGAATTTGGCGATGTACCGAAAAGTTATACAGGCAAGGAACCGAGCACCATGCGCGGAATTCGGAACGATTATGATCCTTACAGGATAATATTCAACAGGCTTGAACAATATGTAGTCCTAGGACAGAATCCTGACAAGGTAGACCAGATAATCATGGGAGGGACATTCACATCATTCCCTAAAGAGTATCAGGAAGAATATATCTATTATTCATTCAAGGCATACAACGATTTCTCGAAAATATTCTATAGATACAACGATTCCATTAAAGAGCATGAGCTCGACATAATAAAATTCAAGGGATTCTTTGAACTTCCAGGAAAAGTCAATGATGATGAAAGGGCGAAGAGGATAAGAGAGAAAGTGCTCACACTGAAGATGGAGAACATCAAGAGCCTTGAGGAAGAGCACAGGATAAATGAATCATCGGCGATAAGATGCATAGGCCTTACCATAGAGACGAAGCCGGACTGGGCATTTGCAAGTGAAGGAATAGAACTTCTTGATCTAGGCGCGACAAGAATAGAACTTGGCGTACAGACAGTATATGATGACATATTAAAAGCAGTCAATAGAGGCCATGGGATAATCGAGACAAAAAAAGCCATCGCTGATCTGCGCGACTTGGGATTCAAGCTGAATTTTCATATGATGCCAGGACTTCCTGACGTGAATGGCGAACGCATAAGCACGGAAAAGGATATTGAGAGTCTAAAACAAATATTTGATGATGAATCATACAGGCCGGATATGCTGAAGATCTATCCATGCATGGTGATGCCAGGGACTCTTCTAAAAAAATCATTCGATAAAGGGATAT
>Ga0265316_10003431_pt1 | contig 16031 bp, 14 predicted proteins | sample 4522metaG_FD_202092 | JGI IMG/M metagenome (GOLD analysis project Ga0265316, IMG submission 202092) | Rhizosphere microbial communities from Carex aquatilis grown in University of Washington, Seatle, WA, United States - 4-5-22 metaG | ecosystem: Host-associated > Plants > Roots > Rhizosphere >...
GCCGCTGGGGCTGAGGGTGGCCGTGCCGCTGGCGGTGGCGCTACACAAACTGCCGGAAGGCATCGCGCTGGGCGGCATTCTGCGGGCGGCGGTGAAACGGCGCGCGGCGGCCCTGGGCTGGTGCCTGCTGGCGGAAGGGACCACGCTGGCCGGCGGTGTGCTCGGCCTGGCCATGGCGCCGCACATGGGCACGCAATGGATCACGTATCCGCTGGGGATCGCGTCGGGCTGGCTGTTTTACCTGGGCTTCCACGCGGTCCACGAGGAGTGGAAGCGGCGCGGCGCGGGGCCGGCCTTCGCCTCGGCCCTGGCCGGAGTGGTGGGCGCGGCGGTGATTCAGAGGGGGGCCGAGGCGCTGTTCCGGTAGCTGGCGGGCGCTTGTCCTACCCTAATAGGACCGACGGGAATCCGCCGATACCGCCTACGAGTCGTGGCTGAGGGTGGCTCAGGGTGGCGGAACGGCTGGCTTGGGGCTACAATGTACCAGGCAAGATATCACCTTATGCAAGGGAGGTGTATATGGGCCCCCATCTCGCCGACGCCAATCTCTCAGCCTTGATCGAGAGTACCGAAGACCTGATTTGGTCGGTGGATCTCAACTACAGGTTGCTAACGTTCAACAGGGCATTTCACGACAACATCCAGCGGAATTTTGGTGTCCTTTCGGCGGTGGGGATGCGGCCGGGGGACGTGCTGCCGCCGGCGCGCGCGGCATTATGGCCTCCACTGTATGACCGTGCGCTGTCAGAAGGTCCCTTCCGGATGGAGTATTCGCTAGTCGATGGCCGGACCTTGGAAATGGCTTTCAACCGCATCGTGCAGGATGGTGAAACGACGGGGATTTCAGTCTTCGGAAAGGACATCACAGAACGGAAGACGGCGGCGAAAGCACTGCTGGATGCCGAGAAACAATACCGCGACATGTTCGACGGGGCGCTCGAAGGAATCTACCGAACGTCGCTTGAGGGGAAGAGTTTGGCTGCGAATTCCGCCCTGGCAAAGATGCTGGGCTACGAATCGGCGCGAGAGTTCGTAGCTACGTTTGCCGACTCGGCTCAACAGATGTGGCTCGACCCGAATGATCGGCTGCGTGTTCTCCACTTGCTCGAACAGCATGGGGTCGTGCGCGAGTACGAGTGCCAGCTCAAGCGTAAGGACGGGACCGCAATTTGGGTTTCGTTCAATAGCCGGAAGGTTTGCGGAGAGGATGGACGGCCGTTCTATACCGAAGGCTTCATCGAAGACATCACCGAACGCAAGCGGATCGAGGACGCGCTCCGGAGGTCAGAGGAGGAATACCGGGACATGTTCGAGGGGGCACTCGAAGGAATCTATCGAACGTCCTTGGAGGGGAAGCCTCTGGCTGCCAACGCCGCCGTTGCCCGGATGCTAGGGTACCATTCGGCGCAGGAGTTCATATCTACCATCGCCAACACGGCGCATGAAGTGTGGCTGGACCCCGATGCGCGGTCGCCGTATTTGCGGCTACTCGAACAGCATGGGGTCTTGCGTGGGTACGAGTGCCAGTTCAAACGCAAGGACGGGACCGCGATTTGGGTGTCGCTGAATAGCCGTACGGTCTTCGGAGAGGATGGACAGCCGCTCTACACCGAAGGCTTCATCGAAGACATCACCGAACGCAAGCGGATCGAAGACGCGTTGCGGAAGTCGGAAGAGAAGTTCGCACGGGCGTTTCGGGGCAGTCCCGCCGCCATGCTGCTGGCCAGCGTCGAGAGCGAAGGCAATCGGATCGTCGATGCCAATGAGGCGTTTGAACGGCTCAGCGGGTATCGCCGCGAGGAAGTAATTGGGCGTACCGCGCAGCAGGAGCTTCGGCTGTGGGCCGACCCTCGTGAGTATGACGAATACCTGAAGCAATTCCGAGGCGGCGGCCGGATTCGCAGTTTCGAATTCCATTTTCGCAGGAAGACCGGCGAGATTGGCACGGGCTTGATTTCAGCGGAGTCGATGGAACTCGACGGCCAACTGTGGGTGATTTCAACAACCATCGATATCACCGAACGGAAGGCAGCCGAGCGGGGAAGGCAGCAGAGCGAACAGCAGTACAGGTCGTTATTCAACTCCATGCAGGAAGGCGTCGCTCTCCACAAGCTGATCTGTTCCGGCGGCGCGCCGGACAACTACGTTCTGCTGGATGTAAATCGACGCTTTGAGGAGCTGCTCGGAATGCAGCACGAGCATGTCGTGAACAGGCTGGCGACGGAGGTATACGGCACCCCGACCGCTCCCTACCTGCAAGAGTACGCGTCGGTTGTGGAAGAGGGAAAGCCCCTTGAGTTCGAGACATACTTTCCGCCGCTGGACAAGCATTTTGTCATCTCCGTTACGCCTATGGGAGAGGATCTCTTCGCCACCATCTTTTTCGACGTCACGGAAGTGAGGAGAACCGAGGAGCGGTATCGGTTGATTTCCGAGAACGCCGCCGATGTGATTTGGATGTGGGACCTGGAAGAAGATCGATGCGTCTATGTCAGTCCATCGGCACAGCAGTTGAGAGGGTTCACACCCGAAGAGATCCTGGCGCAGCCCATGGACCAGGCGATGCCGGAAGATACTTACCGGATGGCCGTCTCTGAGATCCAAAGTCGCAGAGCCGCCGTGGAATCGGGCGACGAGAGCGCACGAATCAAAACCTATGAAGTAGGATTGCTCTGCAAAGACGGCACAACCGTCGCCACGGAAACCGTTACGAAACTGGTATCGGATACGCGCGGAAAAGTGCGCTACGCAATCGGCGCAAGCCGGGACATCACCGAACTGAAACGCGCCGAAGCCGCCAAGGCCAGGATAGAAGATGAGTTGCGCCAGGCTCAGAAACTGGAAAGCGTGGGAAGGCTGGCGGCTGGGGTGGCGCACGACTTCAACAACCTGCTGACCGTGATCAACGGGTACAGCCGGCTGCTGCTCGGTAGCCTGCAGGCGGACGATCCGCTGCGAGGCGGCCTGGAAGAGATCCACAAGGCCGGGGAACGCGCCGCGGCGTTGACCCAACAATTGCTGGCTTTCAGCCGCAAGCAGATCCTGCAACCGCGCGTGCTCGATTTGAACCGCGTGGTGGACGCCATGCGGCCCATGCTGGAGCGCCTGATGGGCGAAAACGTGGAGCTGTGCGTCAAGTTGCACGCCCAACCCACCACCATCTGCGCCGATCCGCATCAACTGGAACAGGCCCTCATGAACCTGGCCGCGAACTCGCGGGACGCCATGCCGGGCGGCGGCAGGTTCTCCATCGAGACGGGCTTTGTGAAATGGGGCGAGAGCCAGGTCCAATTGCGTCCCGGGGCGCACGTGGGCCCCTACGTCGTACTAGCGGTGAGCGACACGGGCGAGGGCATGAGCGAAGAGACGCGCGGGCACATCTTCGAACCGTTCTTCACCACCAAGGAAGTCGGAAAAGGGACTGGGCTGGGGCTCTCCACCATTCACGGCATCGTGGAGCAGAGCGGCGGGTATGTCGAGGCCGCCAGCGAACTAGGGCGCGGGACGACGTTCAAGATCTACATGCCCAGCGTGGTGGACACGCCGGCCGATTCCCCAAAGGCGGAGGCCATTCCCGCGATCGAGGGCCACCAGACCGTGCTGGTGGTGGAGGACCAGCCGGAGGTCCGGCGGTATGCGGCTGCCGCGCTGGAGGCTTACGGCTACCACGTGATGAAAGCAGCCAGCGCCGAGGAGGCGCTCATCCTCTGCGAGCGGGCGGCGGAGCGCATCGACCTGATCTTAACCGACGTGGTGATGCCGGGCTTGAGCGGCAGGGAAATGGCGGATCAGCTGAAGCAGCGCGGGCGCCGGGTCAAAGTGCTGTTCATGTCGGGCTACACCGACGACACCATCGTGCTCGAGGGGGTGCCGCGCAAGGAAGCGGAGTTTATCCAGAAGCCGTTTGGACCAGACGAGTTGGCCGGGAAAGTCCGGGAGATGTTGATGGCGCCGGATCGCGCGGCCCGCATCCTGGTAGCGGACGACGAATCCGGCGTGCGCGGTTTTCTGAGGTTGGTGCTAGAAAGCGGCGGCTACGAGGTGATGGAAGCGGCCCATGGAAACGATGTGCTCAAAGAGGCGCGGGCCGGACGGGTGGACCTGGTCGTCACCGACCTGGTGATGCCCGAACAAGAGGGCATCGAGACCATCCAGCTTCTGCGCAAGGACCCAGCCCTGGCGGATATCGGAATCATCGCCATATCGGGCGCGCTCGGAGGAAAGTTTCCGGAAGTGGCTCGCAAGTTGGGAGCCCAAGTGCTGTTGAGCAAGCCGGTGGACGCCGAACTGCTGCTGGTCAAGGTTGCGGAGGTGCTGAAGTCGCGGAACAGTTCGGAAGCGACCTGATTTATTCACAGGTTTGTCACATGCTGGCTCCGGTAAGTGTATGGGCTGGCGGGCCGTAAAATTTGTTGAAAAAGGCCGGTGGGGCCGAAATGCCGCTGGCTATTGAGCGGCGCTAGCGATACAAAGGGAGAGTCCATTAGGCGGTTGCGCAGCCGGGATGGCAAATCTCGGGGGAGGTGGTCATTCTGGTTGCGCAGACGCATCGAGCCGCGATCGTCAGAGAGCGTGAAAGAATCGGTTGGCAGGCGAAAGCGCCTCAGGCCCCGAGCGGCGCCGCATGTACGTGAACCCGCGTCAGCCAGCCGTGCCGGTCGGGCGTTGTGCCGTTGATGATCCCAAAGAACTCCTTCTGCAGTTTCTCCGCCACCGGGCCGCGGCGCCCCTTGCCAACCGGAATGCGATCCACTGAGCGGATCGGGGTGATTTCGGCGGCGGTCCCTGAGAAGAACACTTCATCGGCGATGTACAGCATCTCGCGCGGGACGATGGTTTCCACCAGCGGAATACTCAGATCGCGGGCCAGCGTCAGGATGGCGTCGCGGGTGATTCCGGGCAGCACCGAAGCGCCCAGCGGCGGGGTGTGGATCTTGCCGTCGCGTACCACGAAGATGTTCTCGCCGGAGCCTTCGCTGACATAGCCCGCGGCGTCCAGCGCGATCCCCTCGGAGTAGCCGTTGGCCAGCGCCTCCATCTTGATGAGCTGCGAGTTCATGTAGTTGGCGCCGGCCTTGGCCAGGGCCGGCAGAGTGTTGGGCGCCAGCCGCGTCCAGCTTGAGACGCATACGTCCACGCCCTCGGCGAGCGCTTCTTCTCCCAGGTACTGGCCCCACTCCCAGCAGGCGATATAGACGTCAATCGGGTTCTTGACCGGATTCACGCCCACCTCTCCGTATCCGCGCAGCACGATCGGGCGGATGTAACAGGCGTCCATCCGGTTGACGCGCACCAGTTCGAGCATGGCTTCGGCCAGCCGATCGGCCGAGAAACCGATATTCTCCATGCGGTAAATCCTGGCCGAATCCACCATGCGGCGGATGTGCTCGCGCAGGCGGAAGATGGCCGGTCCGGCAGGCGTCGAGTAGCAGCGGATTCCTTCGAAAACGGAACTCCCGTAGCTCACCACGTGCGACAGAACGTGGATGGTGGCCTCCTCCCATCGGATGAAGCGGCCGTTATGCCATATCTTTTCGGTGGGCGTCAACATGCGTCAATTATAGCGTAGGGTGCGTGGGATTCGAGTGGACGCCGCGTTTGGCGCGGGCGTGGAGTTCGCCGATGTTCAAGCCGGTGAGCGCGGTGGCAATCGCGCCGCCCAGCAGCAGCGGAAGAGCCTGCGCTCCCCACAGAATGAACGAGAACGTCTTGGCATCGTTGGTTTCCACATCGAACAGCCGCAGTGCGAGCACGCAGGCGGCGTTCAACAGGCCGATGTTGCCGGGAGCGTTAGGCACTACGGTAGCCACGCGGATGATGGCGAGCACACCCGCCGCCACCCAGAAGGAAAGATCCAATCCGTAGGACTTCATGAGGGCATAGACCACGACAACTTGTAATAACAGGTAGAGCATGCTGATGAGGGTGGTCGCCCCGAGTGTGCGCAGATTCCCCATCAGTTGCAGTCCCTCCACCACATGGCGCAGGGTGGCGGACCAGCGGCTCTCGCCTTCCACGGCGTGCGCCTCGCGCCTGCTGGACATAATCCAGAGGAGGGCTGCGGCGCCGAGGACGATGAGCGCGCCCAGAATCTGCACCAGGATGATGAGGTCCTTGGGGATTCCTTTGACGAACCCGGCGGTGATGAGAAACGCGAGCAACATCCACACGCCGTCGATCAGCCGCTCGACGGCGGCGGAAGCGAAGCTGAGCGAGAGGCGCAGGTCGTTCCAGTGAGCCAACAGGTAGCAGCGGATCAGTTCGCCCGCGCGCAGGGGGAGCACTTCATTGGCGAACAGCCCGATATAAATGGTTTGGACGGTGCGCCAGAAACGCAGCCGGACGACGGGTGCCAGCAGGGTGTTCCATCGCCAGCCGTGCGCGACGTAAACCGCCAGGTCCGCCAGGATGGCGATGCTCACCCACCGCCAATCGAGGGAGTGGATTTCGTGCGGGAGGCCCTTGATGGCGTAGCCGTGAAGCACCCACACAAGGCACCCGATGGAAAGGCCATAACCCAGCAACTGGGGTAGCCAGCGAGGCATTCTGCGGCGCGAAGGCGGGCGGCTCATTATCTCCAGGTGTTACGAGTTCATGATAGCGTGCCGACCCGGCAGCGCTGAGCCGGGCGGCGCTTTCGTGCTCAGCCCCCTAGCCGGCGGAACATCTCCGCGAATCCTTCGAGCGAAACCTGTTCGGCGCGGAGCGAGGATTCGGGCCAGCCATCCACCCGTTCCTTTCCGTAGCAGCCGGCCAGGTTGTTGCGTAGCGTCTTGCGTTTCTGCCGGAAACATTGGGCCAGGAAGCGCAGGAAGCCGTCGCGGTCGGGCAAACCCAGGTCGCGGGCGCGCGGCGCCAGCAGCACCACGGCGGAATCGACTTTAGGCGGCGGGTGGAAAGCCGTCGGCTTCACCTCGAAGAGCAGGCGCGCTTCCGCGTAGAGCGCCGTCCTGACGGTGAGGTAGCCATAGGCGCGCTCGCCGGGCCGCGCCACCAGCCGTTCCGCCACCTCTTTCTGAATCAGGAAGACGGCGCGCGGCGGATTCAGGAGCAGCACTTTCTCGAGGATCGGCGAGGCGATGTAGTAGGGCAGGTTGCCGGCGATGGGGGCGCGGCCCCATTGCGCGAGGTCCGTTTCGAGCGCGTCCGCGCACACGATTTCCAGGCGCGGCTCGGCCCCGAATCTGGTATGCAGATGCTCTACCAGGAGCGGGTCTACCTCGACCGCCACCACGCGCGCGGCGCGCTTCAGCAGCTTTTCGGTCAAAGCTCCGCGGCCGGGACCGATTTCGACCACCAGGTCCTGGCGCATAGGGCACGCGGCCGCAGCGATGCGCTCCAGAATAGATCCCCGGATGAGGAAATGTTGTCCGAGTCTTTGGCGGGGCACGCGAGCGCCGTCAGCCTCGCACGCTGATCTGATGGCTGCGGCGGAAGGAAACCAGCACCCTGCCCCAGGTGGGCCGGCCAAAGACAGTAGCCGGAGCGAAGCGCGAAAACAGGACCAGGTTGTTCTCGATTTCCGGGGTCATCTGCCCCTGGGTGACGACATAACCCTGCACCCGGCCGCGCTCGTCGATGGTCACCTCGACCACGGTTTCATTGCCCGCGTCCACCGGGTTCATCTCCTCCAGAGCCGGGTTGGTGTAGAGCCTCCACAGAGGCACGTCGTTGCGGAAGTTATGCGGAAACGCCAGGCTGGGGACCAGCACGGCGAACATCACCAAAGCGGAAAGCACGCCCCCGGCGAAGGGCAGCGCCATGGGCCGCATGAGGTTTTCGAAGACCAACTGCAAGCGTCCGGCCCAACGGTGCGCGCGGGCCGAAAGACCCACGTGCGAAAGTCGCCGCAAGCGCTCGCTGAAAGCCAGCATACGCAATCCGTCCACCAGGCGGGCGGGTAATTCAGGTCGATCGAGCTGGCGGAGCGCCCCGCGCAGCTCTCGCATGGATTCGAATTCGGCGCCGCACTGGCGGCACGATTCGAGGTGCGCCAAAACACTCTCCTGCTCCCTGGCCGTAACCCTCCGGTCGAGGAGCAACGAGACCATTTCATGCATGTCGTCACAGCTCATAGCTTCAATTCACTCTGCCGTCTTCGGCACCAGTCGCAAGGCCGGCCCGGCTTCCAGGCTTCCCGCGAGTTCTTCCCGCAGGGCTTCGCGGCCCCGCAGGATTCGAGACTTGACGGTTCCCAGGGAGACACCAAGAACTCCCGCGATTTCCTCATAACTCAGGTCCGTGATGTCCCTAAGCACCACGGATTCGCGGAAAATGGGGTTAATTCTCTCCAGCGCCGCTTCAATCATGACGTGCCGTTCGCGGTCGAAGGCCACGTCAAACGGCGAGCGGCTGTTGTCGGGTATGATCTCCTTCCAGTCGCGCATCTCTTTCGGATTTCCGTCCAGCTCCACTTCGCGGTGGCAATGCCGAAAGAACCATCGCCTGGCGTTATGCGCTTCGTTCACGGTGATGCGGTAGATCCACGTCTTCAGGGTGCTTTGCCCGCGGAAGTTTCCGATATTGCGGAAAACCTTTAGGAAGACCTCCTGCACCACGTCACAGGCCTCGGCCTGATTGTTCAGCAGCCGCCAAGCCAGCGTGTAGACGGGTTGCTGGAACCTTGTGAGCAGTTCCTCGTAGGCCCATTCAGACCCTTCGCGCAGGGATTCCACCAGGCGGAGATCGTCCGATTCGGCGCCTTCCGCCGTCTGTTCCGGGCTCAAGTCCAAGATTGAAGTGGCCACCAATAGCCTCACGTTCAGCCTGACTTCAAACTAGCAGGAATCGACCGGCCCTGCAAAGAGATAGACACCCGTTGGGGGTGAAAAGTTCCCAAGAACCGTTCTCTAACGTTCGCGGCATGCGCTACAATCCGGGTGAGCGAAGCCATGAACAGAGCAGGTTGGACCGTTGTGCTGGCGGCACTGGCGGGGTTGGGGCATGCGGCGCTGACCGCGGCGCCCATCCGCGCCCTAATTATCGATGGACAGAACAACCACGACTGGAAGTCGACCACGCCGGCGTTGAAGAAGATCCTGGAGGACGGCGGCCTCTTTCAGGTAGACGTGCTCACCACCCCTCCCAAGGACGGAGACTTCAGCGCCTTCAATCCGGAATTTGCCAGGTACCGGGTGGTAATCTCCAACTACAACGATTTCCCCAGCGGCAGCAAGTGGCCGGCCCAGGTTCAGGCGGCCTTCGAGAAATACGTGCGCGAGGGCGGCGGCTTCGTCTCCTACCATGCGGCCGACAACGCGTTTCCGGAGTGGCGGGCGTTCAACCTCATGATTGGGATCGGCGGCTGGATGGGGCGAAACGAGAAATCGGGACCCTACTGGTACTTCCGGGACGGCAAACTAGCATCCGACCCATCGCCCGGCATTGCCGGCAACCACGGCGCACGCACGCCGTTTCCGGTGGTGATGCGCGACCGCCGCCACCCTATCGCCAGGGGACTGCCGGCGGTGTGGATTCACTCGAGTGACGAGTTGTACTCGAAGATGCGCGGCCCGGGTGAAAACATGACGGTGCTGGCGACGGCCTGGTCGGACCCCGCCAACAAGGGTACCGGCCACGACGAGCCGATGCTGATGACGCTCACCTTCGGCAAGGGGCGGGTCTTTCATACCACCCTGGGCCACGACGTGCCGGCCATGGAGTGCGTGGGCTTCATGGTGACGCTGCGGCGCGGAACCGAATGGGCGGCCACCGGGAAGGTGACGGTGAAGGTGCCGCCGGATTTCCCGACGGCCACCAAGGCGAGCACGCGGCCCTTACGGTAACCTGGGGGTGCATGCCCCTGATATCCGCCGCCGCGCTGACGCGATTCACCGAACAGATCCTGGTAGCCGCCGGAGTACCGCCCCACAAGGCCGCCCCCGCAACCGCATCCCTGGTGGCCTCCAACCTGCGCGGCGTGGATTCGCACGGCATCCAACTGGTCCCGTTCTATGTGGACCAGTTACTGGCCGGGGAAGTGGACCCGCTCACCGACGGCCGCGTGATTTCGGAAAGCGGCTCGTGCCTGCTCTTCGACGGCCAGAACGGCCTCGGGCAGTGGATCGCGGAAACCTGCTGCGGCCACGCCATCCGCATCGCCGGCCAACAGGGGATGGCGCTGGTGCTGGCGCGCGAATCGAACCACTTCGGCGCCGCGGCCTGGTGGGCGCAAAAGATGCGCGCGGCGGGCCAGATCGGAATCGTGTTCTGCAACGCCTCGCCCATCGTGCCGCCCTGGCAAGGCAAGCGGGGCCGCGTGGGCACCAACCCGATCTGCATGTCGGTTCCCGGACCCTGGCTGCTGGATATGGCCACCACCACGGTTGCGGCCGGCCGCGTCTTCAAAGCCTTCCTCAACGGGCAGCCGGAGATTCCGGCGGGCTGGGCGTTTAACTCCGAAGGCGTGCCCACCACCGACACCGTCGAGGCGTACAAGGGAATGCTCATGCCGCTAGGCGGCTACAAAGGCAGCGGCCTGGCCATGATGGTTGAAATTCTGTGCTCGGTGCTTGGCGGCGGCGCCATGGCCAACGAAGTGGGCGGCATTCGCTTCCGCGGCAAAACGGTGCGGGTAAGCCAGGCTTACATTGCGATCGACGTGGCGCGTTTCATGCCGCTGGAGGAATTCACCGCGCGCGTGGAGGAGTTGGTGAATCTCATCAAGACGACGCCCGTGGCGCCCGGCTACGACGAGGTGCTGGTAGCCGGCGATCCCGAGTGGCGCACCGAGGCTGAGCGGCTGAAGCACGGCATTCTCCTGGCCGAAGGCAATTGGGAAGCCTTATGCAAGGCCGCCGCGCGCGTGAACGTGGCGCCGCCGGCGGTGTAAGAGAAGTGACGGAATCTGTATACAGGAACGTATACAAAATCGTGCCTCGCTGTGGTACAAATAAAGAGCATGTCCACGTCGAACGTCCGCATCAGCGCTGAAGGCAGGGAAGTTCTTCGCGAGATCGCGCGCAAGGAAAGTCGGCCCATGACAGTGGTCCTCGAAAAGGCGATCGAAACGTACCGGCGGCAGAGGTTCCTGGAAGAGGCGAACGCCTCCTACGCCGCGCTGAAGGCGAATCCCAAGAAATGGAAAGAAGAGACTGCGGAGCGTGAGCTGTGAGACAGCACCAGTGCCGATGGACTGGAAGGTAGATGAGCGCCATCCAGCCCTTCCGCGGCGAGGTATGGCTGTTAGACCTGAATCCAGTCCAAGGTCGCGAACAGGCCGGCAGCCGCCCGGCGTTGGTGATTTCCCTCGACCAGTTCAATAGCGGGCCGGCGGAACTCGTGGTGGTCCTTCCGATCACTTCCCGGTATAAGGGGATTCCACTTCACGTTGGGCTGACACCGCCGGAGGGCGGCGTAAAGCGGGAAAGCTTCATCAAGTGCGAAGACGTCCGTTCCGTTCCGATCGAGCGGTTCGCTCGACGATGGGGCCGCGTTTCAACGGCGACGCTGATGGCCGTTGAGGACCGCCTGCGGATCCTAATGGGGCTGTAGTTTACAATAGAACCAGGTGCTCGTCTCCATCTCTCCCAAGCTCGATCCCGTAACAGCCGTCCTCCCGCGCCCCCACTGGCTGCGCGCGCCGGCGCCGGGCGGAGAGAACTATCGCGATCTGAAGGAACTCATCGGCCGCTTGCGGCTGCACACGGTTTGCGAAAGCGCGGCTTGTCCCAACGTGGGCGAATGTTGGAACCACCGCACCGCCACCTTCATGATCCTGGGCAACGTATGCACGCGGCGCTGCGGATTCTGCGCGGTCGAGAAGGGCGCGCCGCTGCCCGTGGATTACGATGAGCCGCGGCGCGTGGCCGCGGCGGTCGAAGCCATGGGCCTGAAATTCGCGGTCGTCACCAGCGTCAACCGCGACGACCGCGTGGATGGCGGCGCGGAGTTGTTCGCTCTCACCATCCGCGCCATTCATGAGCGCGTTCCGGGCTGCGGCATCGAAGTGCTGACTCCCGACTTCCAGGGCAAGCGCGCGGCCGTCGAGATTGTGATGGAGGCCGCCCCCGACGTGTTCGACCACAACACCGAGACCGTGCCGAGGCTCTACCGCCAGGTACGCCTGGGCGCGCGCTACGAGCGTTCGCTCGAGGTCCTGGCTCACGCCAAGAGCGTGGCGCCCGCTACGCCGACAAAATCCGGCCTGATGCTGGGCCTGGGCGAGACCAACGCGGAGGTGCTAGACGTCATGCGCGATCTGCGCGCGCGCGGCGTCGGTATCCTGACGTTGGGCCAATACCTGCGGCCATCGCCCAAGCACCTGCCGATCGTGCGCTACGCCGCGCCGGAAGAGTTCGAGGAATTGCGCCGCGCGGGATATGAGATGGGCTTCACGCACGTGGAATCCGGGCCGCTGGTGCGCAGCTCGTACCACGCGTCGCAAGCGGTGAAGCAGCTTACGAATCCTTCTCTTCCGGCGGCACATCGAACACCGTAGAGATGTTTCTAAGATCCTTTGCTGCAACTGCTTTCGTGGCCACGCTCATTTGGGCCGATGGCCCGGCACACACACCTACCCTCACCGGGAAGGCCGCCTTCACCGACTACTCTCAGCAGAGGCCGGGTATCAGGCGCAAACTCACGGTGGCCGACCTGCCGGAGCCGTACGCGACTCCCTCCGTGGACAATGGCCCGGACCGCACCGCGAACATGATCGCCCGGCCCAAGGACGCATGGCCTCAAGCTCCCGCGGGATTCAAGGTCGAACTGTATGCGGCGGATCTGGGCAATCCCCGCCTGCTGCGAACCGCGCCCAACGGAGATCTCTTTCTCGCCGACAGCGAGGGCGGCAAGATCCTCGTCTTTCGCGGCGTGAGCGGCGATGGCAAGGCGCGGCAGACCGAAGTATTCGCCACCGGTCTGGCCCAGCCTTTTGGGATTGCGTTTTATCCGCCGGGTCCCAACCCGAAGTGGATCTACGTAGGGAACACGGATTCCGTGGTGAGATTCCAGTACCAGAATGGCGACCTGAAGGCGCGAAGTGCGGCGGAAAAACTGGCCGGCATTCCCGGCGGAGGCAGGCTGCGCGGCGGCGGCCACTGGACCCGCGACATCGTCTTCTCCCAGGACGGCGCCAGAATGTTCGTCTCCGTCGGCTCGCACTCCAACGTGGATGACGCCGACACGCATCCCGAGGAATTCCACCGCGCCGACGTGTTGCAATTCACTCCCGAAGGCAAGTTCGAGAAGGTATACGCCTATGGCATCCGGAATTGCGTGGGCGAGGCCATCAACCCCATCACCGGCGCGCTCTGGTGCTCCACCAACGAACGCGACGCTCTGGGCGATAACCTGGTGCCCGACTACATCACGCATGTCGAGGAAGGCGGCTTCTACGGCTGGCCCTGGTATTACATGGGGGGCCGTCAGGATCCGCGGCACGCGGGCAAACATCCGGAACTCAAGAGCAAGGTGCTGACGCCGGATGTGCTTTTGCAACCCCATTTCGCCTCTCTGGAGATGCTTTTCTACGACGGCGCGCAGTTCCCAGCCGAGTACAAGGGGGACGTTTTTGCTGCGGAACACGGTTCCTGGAATCGGCAGAAGCGCGCTGGATACGAAGTGATTCGCGCTCCGCTCGGCAACGGCAAAGCCAGTGGCGAATACGAGGATTTCCTGACCGGGTTTGTGACGGCGGATGGACGCGTTTGGGGGCGCCCGGTGGGTGTGGCCGTGGCGCAGGACGGTTCGTTGTTCGTCAGCGACGATGGATCGAATTCCATCTGGCACGTCATCTACACGGGCAGGAAGTAGGCCTGTCGAACCAGGTACTCCGTGCATGAATATAGTATACTCACTATGTGAGTAAGCGTCTTCAAGTGTTGCTCCCCGATCCCGAAATGTCGGACATCCAGCGCTTGGCCAAGCGTGAGCGTTTGACCGTTGGCGAGTGGGTCCGGCGAGTGCTTCGGGACGCGCGTGCCAGCCGGCCGGCGATTGACCCCGAAACGAAGTTGAAGGCCGTTCGGCGCGGTGCGCGGTACTCGTTCCCCACCGCCGACATCGAGCGGATGCTCAACGAAATCGAGCGAGGGTACCAGGGTTGATCTTCGTAGATTCGAACATCCCCATGTACCTGATGGGAGCCGCACACCCCCACAAGACAGAGTCGCAGGTTATCCTGGAACGCCTCATTGCAGCCGGGGAGCATCTGGTCAACGACGCGGAGGTGCTGCAAGAGATTCTCCACCGGTATACGGCCATTGATAGGCGAGAGGCCATCGGACCCGCGCTCCAGGTAACCTTGGACATCGTCGACGAAGTGATTCCCATCGGAAAGGCGGAGGTCCTGCGTGCCGGGGAGATCGCCCAGAGTCCTGCTTCGATGTCGGCCCGCGATGCCGTCCACATCGCAGTCATGGAGCGTCATGGCGTCCGATCGATCTTCAGCTTCGACGGCGATTTCGATCGCTGGCCCGGACTGCAAAGGATTCATCGGATCTGAACCGCTCAGAACTGCACTCTTTGCCACTCGGTGGTATCGGCGTGGGCCTTGTCGTCGACACCGTACTTGGCCACGAACGCGCGGACGGCGGCGCCCGGCGCGGTCAACACCATTCGCTTGTCATCGGTTTTGTTCGGCAGGAGTTGCGAGGCCTGCTTGCGGAGCCATTCGGTGTCCAGATACGTCCAGCGCAGTGTGCCACCCCCGATCCAGATTCGAACCACGGCGTGGCCTGCGATCCGGAAGTCGTCCGAGCCGTCCGGCGTGAGGTCCAGCATGGATGCTTCCCCGACGCGGAACAGGCGGGCTGTGAATTGGCGCGTGTCGCCGCCGCTCATGTAGGTGATGGCGTAGCCGCTGTCGCCGTCACGGCGGATGATACACAGGTCCTTATCTTGGCTGGCCCCCCACGTTCCGAGCAGCGTCGGGTCGAAAGCCGCATCCTGATCGGTCGCGACCGGATCCAGCGACAACAGGGCGGGGTTATCGCACCCCGTCAGAATCAGGGCGCCCGCGAGGGCCAGGAACATCGATGTCAGTTTCATGTTTCGCCTCCATGAAGGAACAGCGACATTCGAAGGCGGGAATTGCACTAACGGCGGGTTTTTTTCAGCACGTGCGCGAACGCCACTTTCAACGGAGCGTAGTTGGCGGCGGCCACCATCAGCGCAAGGCCGGTGGCCAGCAGGAAGACCGGCCAGCCGGCGTGGTTGGGGAACACGTCCTGTTGCAGACGGTAGATTCCGATGGCGAGGAACAGCAGGCCCGAGGCGAAGAAGTTCTTCATCTGGCGCGGGATGCTGCCGAAGACGAAGACGCAGGCTGCCGCGGGCAGCAGCCATTCCAGGATGCGCTCTTCGACGCGCGTATTGGCGTTTATGCCCAGCAGCCAGAGCGACGTCATGACGTGTCCCGGAATCACAAATCGAAATGCTTTTCCGACCGCGCGCACTTGCGGCGAATTCAGACGGTCGCAAATGCGGTCGAGAAGTAAGTAGGCACCGGCGTTGACGATGAACAGATACTCCACTTGCCCGCGCGTCCAGGGCGCCATGGACTGGAGCCAGCGGGCGTACGGCTCGTAGTCCGCCGCCACGCCGCTCAGCGCCGCCCAGGTGAAAGCGACGGCGAAGGGATAGAAGTAGCGGGAGTCGTCCGGCCGGCGCAGGCGCTCCAGGCCAAACCCCGCCGCCATGAAGAGAACGGCGCAAGGGAGCAAGTGGAAATAGAAGCGCCCGTGGTCGTGGTCGAGCCAATCCAGCATGCCCATGCGGAGCAGCGTGGCCATGCACCACAGGGCCGCGGTGGTAGCGAACATCAGCGAAAACACCGGCGCTCGCGTAAACCGGCGCAGCCACCAGCAGACCGGAAGCCCCGCCAGGAGCGACCACCACAACTGCGCGTTGGTGGCCTGCTTGGCGAATTGCAAGCGGTGGAACAGTTCCAGGCGCACCAGTCCTTGCGCGATCCCAGCGAAGAAATGGGCCTCTTCAACGGTCACCAGCACGGCCACCGGCAACACCAGGCACAGTGCCAGCAGGTGCGCGATGGCGACGCGATGGTGCCCGCGCCTCCACATGCGGAT
>Ga0265316_10003432_pt1 | contig 16028 bp, 13 predicted proteins | sample 4522metaG_FD_202092 | JGI IMG/M metagenome (GOLD analysis project Ga0265316, IMG submission 202092) | Rhizosphere microbial communities from Carex aquatilis grown in University of Washington, Seatle, WA, United States - 4-5-22 metaG | ecosystem: Host-associated > Plants > Roots > Rhizosphere >...
TGGTTTGATTGGCGGCTTGTTCCCGGCCATCCGCGCTGCGCGTCTGCCCATTGCGTCGGCCTTGCGGGAATTGTGAGAAATGAAATGGCGAATGCCTTCCCGCCCACGCGCTTGTAGCCGCGCTTGTAAAAGTGCGGCCAATTGCTATCCGCGTTTTCATACCGCAGTGCGGGACGGCTGCGCCGGAATCAATACCGGTAGCGCTCCGGCTGGTGCGGTCAAACTTCCTTCAACGCCCGATTGATCCGTTCGATGGCTTCGTCAATCTCCACGCGGTTTTTGAACCCGATGACCACCGCGTCGATGTCCCGGCAGGCCATGGCAAAGCGGATGGATTTCTCCCGGTCGGCCGGGTCGGTGAACGTGCCGTTGCCGCAAATTTTCATGCCAATCACGCCGCGTCCCTTCTCGTGCATGGTTTTGATTTCCTTCATCACCGGGGCGATGTCATTGCGATGGTTGCCCCAGGAACCCGCTTCGCTGTCGATGTAACTGCCCTGCGGGTTCACCCGGACCAGATGCACCTCGTTCCAATCCAAGGCGGTGGCGGCGCGCAAGGCGGGCAGGCTGTGACAGGAAACGCCCTTGGCGCGGATCCATTTTCGTTCCTGGGCCTGGTCGAAGGCGTCCATGACGCGTTTCCATTCGTCGGTCCACGTGCCGCGCGTCATGCAATGGACGAGCAGGCTGTCAATGTAATCGGTGTTGAGCGTTTTCCGATGATGGTCAATGACACCCAGCACGTCCTCGGGCCGGCCGTCCATCTTGGACTGGATGAACAGTTTTTCCCGCGGCAATCCCTTGATGGCGTCGGCAATTATGCCAAATGTCCGGTAAGACTCGGAGGTGTCAATGTACGTGATGCCATGGTCATAGGCGTAGTGAATGAGATTGGTGAACGCGTCCTTGCCCTCCGCGGTCTGGATGTGTCCGTTGTCGCTGCCGGTGCCGAACCCCAGCCGGCTCAGCTTGATGCCGGTCTTGCCCAGCGTCACCTGGTCCGCCGCGGTGCGCGTGACGGTTGGACCGGTGGCGGTGCTGGTTTCGCCCCAGGCCCATGGCGAGAGCAGCATGGTGCCCGCCAGCGCGGTCGAGGTTTTGAGAAAATCACGGCGATTCAATCCGTTGCGGTTCTGACGCGGGGGTTTCATAAAAATTTCCTTTCGGGGGTGGGATCATGAGGACAGCTCAACGCGAGCTGCAAAGAAATGCAGCGACCTGACAATGGGGCGGCCTTGCACATGTGTTACAAATAGCACTGGCGCATGAAATTGCAACTGCGATTTGCTCTTTCGCGATCAGCCTTTTTCAAACGGAGGGCGGCCCCCGGTGACTCAAATTCTCCGGACGCCACGGCAAATCCATGCCGCCCGGCCGCGGATGCGCGGCGAACATCAGGTCCTTGAGCGCACCACAACCTCAGCCGCTGATCCTTGGTGCTGCTTCGGGGGCAGAACCTTCTGGAGGCATTCCGGACAAATGCCATGGGTAAAATCGGCACCCGTCGCTTTATGGAAGTAAGCCTCAACCTGACTCCAGTATCCTTCATCATCGCGGATGCGCTTGCACCAGGCGCAGATGGGCAGCAACCCCTGCAACGTTTTGACGTGGTCAAGCGCCTCCGCCAAGTGGGTTGAAACCCGCCTTAACTCCAGCAGCGCCATGACCTGCCGCGACAGGGCCTGCAACGCCTTCTGCTGTATGGCGGAAAGCCGGCGTGGCTGACGGTCAACAACACAAAGTGTTCCCAAGGCCAGTCCTTCCGGATTGATCAGCGGGATGCCCGCGTAAAACCGGATATGGGGTTTGCCCTTGACCAGCCTGCTGCCGGCAAAGCGTTGGTCCTTGGTTGCGTCCCTGACGATGAAGGGTCCGTTCTGGAGAATCGCATGCGCACAGAACGCGACCTCGCGGGGCGTTTGCTGCTGCTCCACTCCCAATCTTGATTTGAACCACTGCCGGACTTCGTCCACCAGGGAAATCATGGCGATGGGAACCTTGCAAATATGCGCCGCCAGGGCGGTGATATCGTCATAGGACTGCTCGGTCCCGGTATCGAGTATGTGATACTCCTTCAAGGCTGCAAGCCGTTCGCCTTCATTGCTGGGCAGTATGGCTTTCATATTTTAATGCCTTTCTGGTCGCGTCGTGCAATAAGTCAAACAATTTTACTGTGTAGTGTACCTTATCACAGTTTTCTAGAAATCAAATTATTTTTGGCGCCGGAAGTCTGATCGTGGCATGTTATTGACGCAACCATCTGGTTGTTAATTGGTTGTGCGCATAACGTGCCATGGTTGCAGGAAAAGAAAAAACCAAAGGGATTGCCGTTTGCCTTTTTGGTGCAGCCGCGCTTGTGAAAGCGCGGTCAATTCGTTTCGCGTTTTCGTTCCGCACTGCGGGGCGGCTGCACCGGAATCAATACCGGTAATGTTCCGGCTTGTAAGGACCTTCCACCGGCACGCCAATGTAGTCGGCCTGCTTCTTGGTGAGCCTGGTCAGCTTCACGCCGATTTTTTCCAGATGCAGGCGCGCGACTTCCTCGTCCAGTTTCTTGGGCAGACGATAAACCCCGACCTTGTTGGTGTTGCGGTTGGTCCAGAGGTCGAGTTGCGCGAGGCATTGGTTCGTGAAACTGTTGCTCATCACGAAGCTCGGATGACCGGTGGCGCAGCCGAGGTTCACGAGGCGGCCTTCGGCGAGCAGATAAATCGTGCGGCTGTTGGGCAACACGTATTTGTCATACTGCGGCTTCACGTTGATTTTCTTTAAACCTTTTAATGAATTGAGCCGGTCCACCTGAATCTCGTTGTCGAAGTGGCCGATGTTGCACACGATGGCCTGGTCCTTCATTTTGAGGATGTGGTCGAGCGTGATGACATCGCAATTGCCGGTGGTCGTCACGTACAGGTCGCCTTCGCCGAGGGTGTCCTCGAGGGTCGTCACTTCAAAACCTTCCATCGAGGCTTGCAGGGCGTTGATGGGGTCAATCTCGGTCACGATGACGCGGGCGCCGAAGCCGCGGAGCGAATGCGCGCAGCCTTTGCCGACGTCGCCGTAGCCGCACACGACCGCGACCTTGCCGGCGATCATCACGTCGGTGGCGCGCTTGATGCCGTCGGCCAGCGATTCGCGGCAGCCGTAAAGGTTGTCGAACTTGGACTTGGTGACGGAGTCATTGACGTTGATGGCGGGCACAAGCAATTTGCCCTGCTCAAGCATTTGATAAAGGCGGTGCACGCCGGTGGTGGTTTCCTCGGAAACGCCCTTCCAATCCTTCACGACCGTGTGCCAGAAACCGGGGCGCTCCTTGGCGACTTTTTTCAACAGCACCTTGATGACGGCGACTTCGTGGTTGTCGCTGGGGGTGTTGACCCAGCCGCTGCCGTTTTCGAGTTCGTAACCCTTATGAATGAGCAGGGTGGCGTCGCCGCCGTCGTCCACGATAAGTTGCGGGCCCCGGTTGCCGGGGTGGGTGAGGGCGTTGAGCGTGAACTGCCAGTATTCCTCCAGCGTTTCGCCCTTGTGCGCGAACACGGGAATGCCCGCCTTCGCAATCGCGGCGGCGGCCTGGTCCTGCGTGGAGAAGATGTTGCAACTGGCCCAGCGCACGGACGCGCCGAGCTCAACGAGGGTCTCGATGAGGATGGCGGTTTCGATGGTCATGTGCAACGAACCGGTGATGCGCACGCCCTTGAGCGGCTGGCTCGGGCCGTATTTTTTGCGGATGGCCATGAGGCCCGGCATCTCGTGCTCGCAAACTTCGATGGTTTTGCGTCCCCATTCGGCGAGCGAGAGGTCGCGGACGGAGTAATCGTGTTTGGCCGCGCCGTTGCCGCTGACCTTGGCAGGTTTGGCGCGTGAAGGAGAAAGTTTGATGGCTGGCATGGGAGTTAAAATTTGATGTTTGAGGGTCAGTTAAGTTTCAGTGCGCGTCGCAGGTCTTTGACCTTGTCGGTCTTTTCCCAGGTGATCGCCGGATCGTTCTTGCCGAAGTGACCGTAGTTGGTGGTCCGGGCGTAAATTGGCCGGAGCAGGTTGAGTTGTTTGATAATGTTGGCAGGTTTGAAGCTGAACACTGCGGCGACCGCCTTTTCAATGGCCTCGTCGCTCACGATGCCCGTGCCGAAGGTGTTCACGCAAACCGAGACCGGATCGGGATAGCCGATGGCGTAGGCAAACTGGATTTCCGCGCTCGTCGCCAGGCCCGCCGCCACGATGTTCTTCGCCACATAACGGCCCATATAAGCCGCGCTGCGATCCACCTTCGACGGGTCCTTGCCGCTGAATGCGCCGCCGCCGTGACGCCCCATGCCGCCGTAGCTGTCCACGATGATTTTCCGTCCGGTCAGGCCGGTGTCGCCCTGGGGTCCGCCGACCACGAACCGTCCGGTCGGGTTGATGAGGAACAGCGTCTTTTTGGTGATCAAACGTTTCGGCAAAACTTTTTTGATGACTTCTTCGATGCAAAATTCCTCGATGGTCTTGTGCTTCACATCGTGCGCGTGTTGCGTGGAGATGACGACGTTGGTGATGGCAACCGGCTGATCGTCCACATAACGGACGGAGACCTGGCTCTTGGCGTCGGGCCGCAACCACGCGACCTTGCCGCTCTTGCGAATTTTGGTCAGCGCGCGGCCCAGCTTGTGGGCATACATGATGGGCGCGGGCATCAGTTCGGGCGTTTCCGTCGTCGCGTAACCAAACATCAATCCCTGGTCGCCGGCGCCCTGCTCGGCCTTCTTCTTGCCGACGGCCTTGCGCGCATCCACGCCCTGGGCGATGTCCGGCGATTGCGACGTGATGGCATTCATGATGAGCACCTTGTCCGCGTGAAACACGTCGTCGTCGTGCGTGTAGCCGATGTCGCGGATGGCCTGGCGCGCGATGGCGTTGAAGTCGAGCTTCGCCTTGGTGGTGATTTCACCGCCAACCACGACGAGGTTGCTCTTGGCGTAGGTTTCACAAGCCACGCGGCTGTGCCGGTCCTGTGCGAGGCAGGCGTCCAGCACGTAATCGGAAATGGTGTCGCAAACCTTGTCCGGATGGCCTTCGCCGACGGACTCCGAGGAAAAAATGAAGTTTTTGCTCATGGATAAATTTATTCAAATGTCATATTGACGTATCAAGATAAGATGATATATAAGATTTTAAGCGCGTCAACTGGTTTCTTGAAAAATCACGGCGCGCCCTGAAAACAATGTCCTCGGCTCTGAAATCACTTCGGGCTCTGTCCGATGCAACGCGCCTGCGAATGGTGGCGCTGCTGGAGCGGGAGGAGCTGTCCGTGAACGAATTGCAGGAGGTCACACGGTTGGGCCAGTCGCGCATCTCCACGCATCTCGGCCTGCTTCAGGACGCCGGGCTGCTGCAATCGCGGCGCGAGGGCAAGCGGACGTTTTACCGGTCGAACCCGGCGGCCGACGGCGCGGCGCGCGAGCTCATTCAACTGGCGATTCGCGGCGCGACGGAACTGCCCGAGCATGGCGGCGACCAGATCAATCTCAAACGCATCCTCGCCCGCCGCCGTGAACAGGCGCAGGTTTATTTCAACCAGATCGCCGGCCGCTTTGACCGCGTTTATGGCCCGGGCCGTTCGTGGCAGGCGTTCGGACATCTGCTGCTGCGGATTCTGCCGCCGCTCGTCGTGGCCGACCTCGGCGCGGGCGAAGGCCTGTTGAGCGAACTGCTGGCGCGCCGCTGCAAAAAGGTGATTGCCGTGGACAATTCGGAGAAGATGGTGGCGTTTGGAGCGGCCAAGGCGAGGAAGAACGGGCTGAAAAATCTGGAATTTCGTCTGGGTGATTTGCAGAACCCGCCGATTGAACCCGGCGGCGTGGATTTGGTGATTTTGAGCCAGGCGTTGCATCATGCCGGGGCGCCCGCCCAGGCGATTGCCGCCGCCCACAAAATTCTCCGGCCGCGCGGGCAGATCATGATTCTCGATTTGCTCAAGCACAATTTCGAGAAGGCGCACGAACTTTATGGCGACCGCTGGCTGGGGTTCGCCGAAAGCGATTTGCACCGCTGGCTGGAGGACGCGGGCTTCAAAAAAATTGAAATCAGCGTCGTCGCGCATGAAGAACAGCCGCCCCATTTCCAGACGCTTTTGGCGGGCGGGAAAAAAGCGTAACGGCGTCTCAGCAGAGCGCATTCTCCCGATTTTTTTAGATGCGGCTTTCTCCTGAAAGCGGCGCTACGCCGCAATCAAATTCACCAGTTTTTTCGGCACTACGATGACTTTCTTGATCGTCTTGCCGGCGATAAAGAGTTGCACCTTCTCCGATGCTTTCGCGGCGGCTTCGAGCGTCGCGTTATCGGCGTTGGCCGGGACCTTGATGACGTCGCGCAGCTTGCCGTTCACCTGCACCGGTATTTCAATTTCGCTTTCGACGAGCTGGGCGGGGTCAAACTTTGGCCAGCAGGCATAAGCCAGAGCAATTCGATGTTGGAGGTTCGGTGTCGGATGTTCGATGTTCAGCTTCTCCCACAACTCTTCCGCCAGATGCGGCGCAAAGGGTTGAAGCAAAACCAGGAAGTCGCGTAGCACGGAAACCGGCTTTGACTCCCAGGTCATGGCTTCGTTTATAAAAACCATCAACGCGGAAATCGCCGTGTTGAAGCGCAGGCCGTCGAGGTCTTCGGTGACTTTCTTGATGCAGGCATGCAACGCCTTCAGTTGCGCGGGCGTTGCCGCGACGTCTTTGATTGCCGGATTTAATTTTATTAAATCAAGCAACTCCGTAGCCGCGTTTGTCAGAACGCGGGGGTCCGCGCTTTGACAAGCGCGGCTACGAGTGTCAGTTGTTGTCTCCGCCTGTTCAAATTCCGTTTCGCTCTTTTCATCCACGAACAGCCGCCACGCGCGGCCAAGGAAGCGATAGACACCCTCGACGCCCTTGGTATTCCACGGCTTCACCATTTCGAGCGGGCCCATGAACATTTCGTAGAGGCGGAACGCATCCGCGCCGTATTCCACAAGAATGTCGTCGGGATTCACCACGTTGCCGCGCGACTTGGACATCTTCTGGCCGTCTTCGCCAAGAATCAGGCCTTGATTGACGAGTTTGAAAAACGGTTCGGGTGTCGAAACATGACCGAGATCGAAAAGCACCTTGTGCCAGAACCGCGCATAAAGCAGATGGAGGACGGCGTGCTCGGTGCCGCCGACGTAAAGGTCAACGCCTTGGGCCTTGTAGCCGCCGACGTGAGGAGGCGGATTCGTGGAACTGGAAGTGTCCGCCTCGTTTCCTCGGCGGCTGCCCATCCAATATTGCTCGGCTTCATTGCTGACAAAGGTGTTGGAATTTTTCGCGTCGAGATAGCGGAGATAATACCAGCACGAACCGGCCCATTGGGGCATCGTGTTGGTTTCGCGCGTTGAACCGTCCGACAGGTTCACCCAGTCCCTGGCACGGGCGAGCGGCGGCTCGCCGGTGGCGGTCGGCTTGTAATCAGTCAATTCCGGCGGGAGAACCGGCAACGCGGATTCGGGCAAGGCTTCGTGATAAAGATTCCCGGCAGCATCCTTTTTCCAGACAATCGGGAACGGCTCGCCCCAGTAACGCTGACGGCTGAACAGCCAGTCGCGGAGCTTGTAATTGACGGTCTTTTTGCCGAGGCCTTGGGTTTCGAGCCAGCCGGTGATTTTCTTTTTGGCTTCGGCCGTGGGCAGGCCAGTGATGGAGATCTCCGGTCCGGTGGAATTTACCGAAGTGCCGTCGTCCACAAAGCCGTGCCAATCGGTTTTTGCATCCGGCGGCTGGACGACCTGAATGATGGGGAGATTGAATTTGGTGGCAAATTCGAAATCGCGTGTGTCATGCGCCGGCACGGCCATGATGGCGCCGGTGCCGTAGCTGGCGAGAACGTAATCGGCAATCCAGATCGGAATTTTTTGGCCGTTGACGGGATTGATGGCATAAGCACCGGTGAAAACGCCGGTTTTTTCCTTCGCCAGCTCAGTGCGTTCGAGGTCGGACTTCTGGGCGACTTCAGTTTTGTATTTCGCAACGGCATCGCGTTGCGCTGGCGTGGTGATCGGGTCAACCAGCTTGTGCTCCGGTGACATCACCATGTAAGTCGCACCGAAAAGCGTGTCCGGCCGGGTGGTAAAAACCGTGATTCTGAATTCTGAATTCTGAATTCTGAATTCGACTTCCGCCCCTTCACTCCGGCCAATCCAGTTCCGCTGCATTTCCTTGAGCGACCCGCTCCAGTCAATCGTGTCGAGGTCAGCCAGTAATTTCTCGGCGTAGGCAGTGATGCGAAGCATCCATTGGCGCATCGGCTTGCGCACGACCGGGAAGCCGCCGACTTCGCTCTTGCCGTCCACGACTTCTTCGTTGGCTAATACCGTGCCAAGTTCTTCGCACCACCAGACGGGCGCTTCGGCCACGTAGGCGAGACGCTTTGAATCGCGATACGTGCGGCGCGCGGATTCGAGGTCTTGGTGGGGCGAGGCTGCTGACGAGCCGTCCCCGGAATCGGCTCGCGAGGACGCTCGCCCCACCGAATGTGATTCCAATTCCGCTGGATATTTCAGCGTTTCGATGGATTCAGCCCTGTTCGTTTCCGGATTGAACCATGAATTATAAAGCTTCAGAAAAATCCACTGGGTCCATTTGAAATAATCCGGGTCGGTGGTGGCGAGTTCACGCGACCAGTCGTAGCTGAAGCCGAGCGACTGGATCTGTCGCTTGAACGTGGCGACGTTCGCCTCGGTGGTCTGGCGCGGGTGCCGGCCGGTCTTGACCGCGTATTGCTCGGCGGGCAGGCCGAAGGCGTCCCAGCCCATCGGATGCAGCACGTTGAAGCCAAGCGCGCGTTTGTAGCGCGCCAGAATGTCCGTGGCGGTGTAACCCTCCGGATGGCCGACGTGCAGGCCCGCACCGCTCGGATATGGGAACATGTCGAGAATGTAAAATTTCGGGGGCAACTGCGCGGCGGCCGATTGGCCGGAAAGTTTGTGCCGCTGCGCGAAGGGATGGTTGGCCGGGATGGCTTCGCCGGGGTTAAAGGCGCGAAAAGACTGCTGTTCCTCCCAAAACTGCTGCCATTTGGGTTCAATCAACTGAAACGGATATTGCCTGCGGCTGCTCGACATAGAAACGGCATTTTGCCGTCCCAAGTCCAAAGTTCAAAGTCCAAAGTCACGGCTTCAGACATCGGGGGCGCATCCGAGTTTCTTGCAGGGTTAAATGCGCCGTCCAAGAATCCCAACGGGATTCCGTCTCAAAGCCCAGGGTTGCGAGGAACGAGCCACCCTGGGTCATCGTCCCCAACCATTCCCAACCGCAACGCGGTTGCGGCCATTCCGTGCCCGCGAGCCTATCATCTCGGCCACAACGCCGTTGGCGTTGTTTCCATTTTCGGACGTGAACCCAAGGTAGCCCCAAACAATCGGGGCAACCTTGGGCTGAAGGGCACAATCCCTTTGAGATTGAACCGCCAGGCCACGGCTCAAAACTGAGCTGCGCCCAGACATGGGGACAACGGTGGACCTTGGACTCAAGACTTTGGACTTTTGGTCACCTGCCAGACGAGCCTCAGCCCTTCGAGCGTCAGGTTGGGTTCGACGGCGGAAATCTCCGGCAGCTTTGAGGCGATCAATCGCGCATAACCGCCCGTCGCCACCACCGGCAACTGTTTCACCTTCAATTCGCGCTTCAATTCGGCAATCAACTCGCGCACCAAACCGCGATAGCCATGCACTGCGCCGATGAGCATCGCCTGCTCCGTGCTTTTGCCAATCGCAGTTTTGACCTCGCGGATTTTAATGCGCGGCAGCAGAGCCGTTTTCTCGTGCAAATAATCCGTCATCGCCGCCAGGCCCGGCGCGATAATGCCTCCGAAGTAATGGCCGGCGCGATTCACGACGTCGAACGTCACCGCCGTGCCAAAATCCACCACCACCACCGGCGCGCCAAAGTGATGCCGCGCCGCGACGGCGTTGGCCAAGCGGTCAGGCCCGATGGTTTGGGGTTTGGGATAATCGATGCCCAGGCCGCGCAAGGTTTTGGGTGTGAGTTCCAGCGGGTTCAATTTCCAAAGCTGGCGTATGGCGCGCCGGGCAAATGGCGTCGCCTGCGGCACAACGCTGCACAAGGCCGCGCCCGCGATTTTTTTTGCGCCGACCAGTCCGGCCACGCGCGCTTTGGCGTTTCCCCCGGACCATTCGCGCGTGGGGAGGTTGATTTGTTGCAACACGCGCCGGTCATTGGCCAGCCCGACGTGCGTGTGCGTATTGCCGATGTCGAAAAGCAGAATCATATTCCCGCAGATTGCGCTGATGAACGCAGATTTATTGGGGGTTGATGGTTCGAAGCAAGATGGTCAGGGTAATTCAAGACCATTCGTTGAAATTCCAAAGCAGGTGATCCAAAGTTAAACAACAAGGCCCGGGTAAACTTCGTGGCATTCAGATAATTGATGACTTGGGATTTTTCCGCGTCGCCCAGCTTCTCAATGGCTTTCAACTCCACCAAAATCTCTCCGAAACAGATAAAATCAGCCTTGTACGAACAGGCCAGCGGTCGGTTCTTGTATTTCACCTCCAGACACACCTCACGCTGAAATGGAATCTCATGTCTCGTCAGCTCGACCGCCAAGGCTTCCTGGTAAACCGCCTCAAGAAATCCATGACCGAGTTCACGATGAACCTCCATGGCCGCGCCGATAATCGCGTATGTTTGTGGGTCAGAATTCACTGGTTGTCGGCTGTAGTCTATGCCGCAGAATACAAATCAAAAGCAAAGAGTTCGTCTGCGCAAATCTGCGGTGTCTGCGGGGAATCATTTCTCCAGCGTCACGTCGCCGCCGCTGATGCGTTCCAGATGGCCGTGCTCGGTGCGCAACAATAATTCGCCGCTCCCGCCGAGCGATTCCGCCCGGCCCTGTATGCGGCGGCTGCCGATTTGGATCGTCACGTTGCGGCCGATGGTTTTGCAATGCGCCTGCCATTCATCGGCGACTTCGGCGAATTGTCCGGCGCCCGCACGCCGGTAATCGTTGTCCAGTTCCTGCAAAATGGCCATGGCCAGTTCCGCGCGTGAAATGGCCCGGCCCGCCTCGATTTTCAGCGAGGTCGCCTGTTTGCGCAATTCCGCCGGAAATTCACCCGCGCCCAGATTCACATCCACGCCTATGCCGAGGATGACGTGCTTGACACGGTCCAGTTCCGCGCTGAGCTCGGTCAAAACGCCCGCGACCTTTTTGCCACCCACCAGAATGTCGTTCGGCCATTTGATCTCGGGGTCCAGGCCGGTTTCGGATTGAATGGCGCGGCACAGGGCGGTGGCGGCAACGACCGTCAATTGCGTCGTCTCCTGCGGCCGCAAATCCGGCCGCAACAGAATGGAAAACCAAAGCCCCTTGTAGGCGGGCGAAATCCATTTTCGTCCCAGCCGGCCGCGGCCTTTCGTTTGCGATTCGGCGAACACGACCACGCCTTCCTTCACCCCGTCGCGCGCCAGTTTTTCCACCACGTCATTGGTCGAGGTCGTCTGCTCGAACACGCGGATGTCCCGGCCGATGATTTTGGTCTTGTACAGGCGCGCCAGCAAATCGTCGGCGTGCAGCACGTCCGGCACGCTGACGAGGCGGTAGCCCAGGTGCGGGCCGGCTTCGATGTCGTAACCGAGCTGGCGCAATTCCTCGATGTGCGCCCAGATGGCCGCGCGGCTGATGTGCAACTGTTCGGCCAGGTCCGCGCCGGACACGCCGGCGGGATTCGCGCGCAACGCCGAAAGAATTTTTGTGTCCGTCGTCATTTAATTTAACCCTCAAAATCCAGGCCGATGTCCACCGCGCGCGCGGAATGCGTGAGCGCGCCGACGGAGATGAAATCCACGCCGCTCCCCGCAATGGCATGGGCGTTTCCCGGGTTCACGCCGCCGCTGGCCTCGGTCTGCGCGCGGCCTTTGATTTTTTGCACCGCCAGCCGCAGTTGAACCGGGTTCATATTGTCGAGCAGAATGATGTCCGCGCCCGCGTCGGCGGCCCGCCCGGCTTGTTCCAAAGTGTCGGCTTCGACTTCAATTTTCAATTTGGGAAATTTTTCACGTGCCCGCGTCACGGCGACGGCGATGGCGTCTGATTGTTCATTTTGCAACACGGCGAGGTGATTGTCCTTGATCAAAATCATGTCAAACAAACCGAGGCGGTGATTTTTTCCGCCGCCGCAGGCCACGGCGTATTTTTCAAACCGCCGCCAGCCGGGCGTGGTTTTGCGGGTGTCGAGAATCTGCGCGCGAGTTCCTTTGACGGCGTCCACGAATTGGGCGGTGAGCGTGGCGATGCCGGAAAGCCGTTGAACAAAATTCAGCGCGACGCGTTCGGCGCTCAAGATCGCCCGGGCCGGGCCGGAAACGCGCAGCAAAATTTCACCGGCCTTGACGGGCTGGCCGTCCCTGGCCAGCCGCTCGATTTTCACCGAGGATGAAAGTTCGGCCAACGCGGCTTCGGCAAAGGCAAGTCCGGCAACCACCAGCGGTTCGCGCGCGCGCAGGACGGCCCGGGCCGCGGCGGTTTCCGGCACGGTCGCAAGTGTGGTCGCGTCACCGCTGCCGATGTCCTCGGCGAGCGCGAGTTGGACGGCTTGACGGATTTCTGACGCGGACAATTCCACGCCGCCAAGATGAAGGCGAAAGGAAAGCGGGAAAAGGAAAAAGGGTGGTCCGAATTTTGCGGTCGGCGCGACGGGACTAATGGCCGGAAGCGAAAGCGAAAAATTCCTCGGCCAGTTGATCCACCTTTTGCGCCGCCACAGTATTGGGTTGGGTGGCCAACGCCAGCAGAGCGCCGTCCGGTCGCTTGATCAGGAAGATTTGGCCCTGCTCGAATGTCCAGGTGAGCCGGTGGGGAGCCAGTCCGTGGCCGGCCAGCCGGGTCATGGTTTCCGCCAGTTGATGCAGGACTTTATCCAGATGCTCGCATGGCCACGCTTCATCGAAGCTGTAGCTCCGGCAGGTGGCGTCGGGCAGGCGCACGCCACAAGCCAGCATTCCGGGCGCAATCGCGCCGGCTACAAGCGTTTCCTGCCGGGTATCGTTCATTGGGTTTGGGTGGCAGGGTTTTCCCCGGTGGTGGCAACCCGCACGAAGACCATGCGGTCGGCTCTTACCTGCGCCACCGCCCGGCTGCCGGCCAGTTGAATTTCCAGCCGGTCAAAATTTCCCAACGGCACCAGTTGGCCGAAGAACGCCGCCTGCTGCGCCACATTCTGCAGAAGCGCCACCCGGGCCGGCGCGTCCGGGCATTGCCAGGCGTAAAGGGGGTCGCCGGTGCCGGAACAAATCAAGGTCTCCTCAACGCGCGCGGCCAGATCGGACGCCGCGGTGGAGGTTTTGACCGCCGGGGCCGGTTCTGTGTTGGGAACGGGTCCGGCTGCCGACGCTTGCGCGGCCATGGTTTCGTCGCGCACCCGGGCGGCTTCCATGAGCAAAAATTCCCATTGACCCTCAATGGTGCGTCCGGGCGGCGGGTTGAACGGTTGCAATTGAAACTCGCCGCTGGGAATGGACAGCAACTTGTAGAAGGCATTTTCACCAGCCATGTCGCCGGCCTGGGCATGAATAATCCGGCCATCCTCGATGTAAACCCGGCCCTGCAACTGCTGGTTGTGGATTTCAAGAATGGACGAGTTGCGGCCGAGGCATTCCATCTGGATGACATCCTGCAAACCGACCCGGCGCAACACGCCTTGAAAACCTTCCTGGGGTGTCCAGGTGATCAGTTCCTCCAGCATGATGAAGATGGATTTCAACCCTTCGGGCGTGCGCGGTTTTTCGATGAACAATTCAGCGCCCTCGGCGAGGCAGGCGGAACGCTTTTCCTCGGTGGCGTTGGCGGTGATCACCGCCTTTTTCAGGTCCGGATGGCGCCGGTTGAGAATATGAAGAAATTGGATGCCATCCAGCATCGGCATGTTGACATCCGATACCACGAGATCAATTTTGCGGTTTTTTAGCATTTCCAGCGCCTGGTCTGCCGAGGACGCACAGTGGATTTGCCAGGTGTTTTCGCGCAGGGCCACAAAGAAATCCCGGATCATGGCGAGAAAATCACCGTCATCGTCCACGAACAGGAGTTGATATTGTTTTGCCGGCGCGCTCATTTTTTATCAATAAAATTGCAAGGGAATGTCGCAATTCCCATACCGGAAGTTGCCACCACCGGGTACCCAACACCGCCATTGGCCGCGGTTTTCAATTCAACGCCGCCAAGGCGCCTTGGGCTGCTTGTTGCACGAAATAATCATCGTCCCGGACAGCGTCCGTCAGGATGGATTTCGCGTTTTTTTCCAGCAATTGCCCGAAGGCCGCCGCCGCCGCCAGGCGCAGGTCGCGGTCGCGGTCGCAGAGCAGGTCGGCCAGAATGGCAAAAGCCGCGTGCGGGGAAGGGTCCGGCGGTTGTGCCGCGGGAACGGACGGCGGCTGGGTGGCCGGCGGATCGGGAACAATGCTGTTAAGCTGTTCCACCAATTTGGTGGCGCTGTGCCGGACCCAGTATTCCCGGTGATTCAAGGCCGTTTCAATTTCCGGCAACGCCTGGCGGGCGCCCCCGGTTTTCAGCCATTGCCGGTCAATTTGCTGGAGCGAATTGTTCGCGGCGTTGCGCACGGCACTTTCGGTGTCCAGCAGCGTGAGCACCAGGGAATGAATCCCGCGCGCGTCACCAATCCGGCCCAAAGCCATCGCTGCGCCCTCGCGCACGTCGCGGTCCTTGTCGCGCAAAGCCTGGCAAAGTCCATCCACCGCGGCCGGTTCGCCCAGGGTGCCCAGGACTTTGACCGCCGCCTGACGTACTTCCCATGATGAATCTTTCAGTGCGCGGATCAATGCGGGCACGGCGCGCTTGCCATCACACTTGGCGGCCGCATCCACGGCCGCGGAACGGACACTGGGATTTTGGTCCTTCAACAGCCGTTCCACGGCTTCATAGGCGGAGGGATCGGCGAAACGCTCCAGCATTTCCAGCGCCGCGAGACGCACCCCCGGCGTGCCCTTCCGAAGCGCCTCGAGCAAGGGTTTGATGACGTTCCGGTCATCCATATCGCCCAGCGCCTTGACTGCCTCCAACTGTTTGTCCGGCGGACCACGCCGGATCAGCTCGAGCAGCGGCCCGATGGCCTCGGTGCCCAGCGCGGCGACCTGGCGCAGCGTGCCCGTGGCCATGAGTTGCAGCGCGCGTTCGGTGTCGCTGTCCGGCTGCCAGCCCAATTGCTTTAAACTCTGCGAGGCGCGCGACCTTACGGTCGGCTCGACATCCCGAAGCAAACGAACCAGCCAGTTCACCACCTGCGAATCTCCCAGCTGGCCCAAGGCTTCCGCTGCTGCCGCGCGTGCCAGTGGAGCCGGGTCGCGCAGCATTTGCATCAGGGGTTCAACCGCCCGCCGGTCTTGAAACCTGCCCAATCCCCGCGCCGCGGCGCTGCGGACTTCGGCTTCCACGTCCTTTAGGGCGAACAGCAATGGCTCGACCGAATCCGAATGCGAGGATTGCGCGAGCTTATCGACCGTCGCCAGCCGGGTCTTTGGATTGCTCACGCGAAGCTGTTGATACGTCCACCACAACATATTATGTGGCTGGAAATACAGCGATTTCTGCGCCAACTGGCCGCAAAAAACCCTTAAAAAACACCCCTATTGCTCCGCCCTGGCCAATTTCAAGCCGTGAATGGGAGGCGGATGGAAAAGGAGGCAGAAAAGTTATTTGAACTTCGCAATCACGCGTGCCATGGCGTCGAGGCCAAGTTCGAGTTTCCCGATTTCCGGGCCGAAGCTGATGCGGCAGTAATTTTTGTAGCGGGCGGTGGCGCGGCGGTTGCCGGGGTTCACGTCGAAAAACATGCCGGGCACGACGATGACTTTTTCCTTCAACCCTTCGCGGAAGAAATTCATGCCGTCGTCGAGCGGCGCCGGCAGCCTGGCCAGATTCGCCCAGACATAAAACGCGCCGGCGGGCGCGGCATCCACCCCGATGTTCAACGCCTTGAGCCGTTTGAGCAGCAGCGCGCGTTTGCGCCC
>Ga0265316_10003433_pt1 | contig 16028 bp, 15 predicted proteins | sample 4522metaG_FD_202092 | JGI IMG/M metagenome (GOLD analysis project Ga0265316, IMG submission 202092) | Rhizosphere microbial communities from Carex aquatilis grown in University of Washington, Seatle, WA, United States - 4-5-22 metaG | ecosystem: Host-associated > Plants > Roots > Rhizosphere >...
GACGTTGTAATCGAGGACGATGGGTGGACTGCGGTTACCAAAGATGGTAGCCTTTCGGCCCATTTTGAGCACTCGGTGGCAATCACCGAGAACGGCCCGATGGTTTTGTCACGGGCGTGAAACGGGGCAAGGTCCATGAAGGTCAGAGCATCAGTGAAGAAGATCTGCGACAAGTGCAAAATTATCCGCCGCCGCGGCGTCGTGCGCGTCATTTGCGAGAATGCGCGCCACAAGCAGCGGCAAGGCTAGCCCGGATGAGAGCAGGAAAGGAAACCGCATGGCTCGTGTAGCAGGCATCGATCTCCCCCGAAACAAGCGCATGGAATATGCGCTGACGTACATCAACGGGATCGGGAGGACCAAGGCACGCGAGATCCTGAAGGCATCCGGTGTGTCGCTCGACAAGCGCAGTGATACGTTGGACGACAACGAAAGTCGCCGCATCCGCGAAGTCATCGAGCAGATGGGACTGAAGATCGAGGGTGATCTGCAGCGCGAGATCTCGATGAACATCAAACGTCTGATGGATCTTGGCTGCTACCGCGGGTTGCGCCACCGACGCAGCCTGCCGGTTCACGGCCAGCGGACCAAGACCAACGCTCGGACCCGCAAGGGACCGCGCAAGGGGCAGATGATCAAGCGTAAGACGGAGGGCACGGGAGCCTAAGAGCGAATCGGTCGGAAGTCTTCGCGCCAGAGGATATCGACCGCAACCTCACGAAAGAGATGAGACGGACGGAACATGTCGACTGACCAACCAGTAGTAGTCAAGCCAAAGGCCAAGGCCAAGAAGGCCAAGAAGAGTATTCAGAGCGGCATCGCGCACATCACGGCGTCGTTCAACAACACCATCGTGACCATCACCGACGTCTCCGGAAACGTGGTGTCGTGGTCATCGTCGGGGGTGAAAGGATTCAAGGGCTCGCGCAAATCGACGCCCTTCGCTGCCCAACTTGCCGCCGAAGATGCTGCCCACAAGGCCATGGAACACGGGATGAAGTCCATCAACGTCTTCATCAAGGGTCCCGGTTCGGGGCGTGAGTCGGCGCTGCGCGCGCTGGCCGCCACGGGTTTCAAGATCAATCTTATCCGTGACCTGACTCCGATTCCCCACAATGGCTGCCGGCCGCCCAAGCGGCGCCGAGTCTGATGCACTTGTTTTCCAAGCCCCAGAGTCAAGCGAAAGCACGAGGAAGGTAACTTAGAGATGGCGAAGTATTCCGGTCCGGTTTGTCGCCTCTGTCGCCGTGAGGACGTGAAACTGTTCTTGAAAGGCGACCGTTGCTATACCGATAAGTGCGGCTACGAGAGGCGCGCCTATGCGCCCGGGCAGCATGGACAGGCCCGCCGCAGGAAGTTGTCCAATTACGGCTCACAGTTGCGCGAGAAACAGAAACTCAAGCGCATGTACGGGCTTGCCGAGCGGCAGTTCCGCGGCTACTACCACAAGGCCACGCGCATGAAGGGCGTGGCGGGCGAGAACCTGCTGCAGCTACTCGAACGGCGTCTTGACAACGTGGTGTATCGTCTGGGGTTCGCTTCCGATCATGCGGAGGCACGTCAACTCGTCCGCCACGGGCATTTTGTGGTCAATGGCAAGAAGGTCAACGTACCCTCGTTCCTTTGTTCCGCCAATGACAGTGTGACGGTCAAGGAAGCGTCCCGCAAGGTGACCAGGATTCTGGAGAACCTTGGGGCGGTCGAGCGTCGGGGCGTGCCCAAGTGGCTGCAATTGGACAAGGACAGTTTTCAAGGCAAGCTCGCCACGCTGCCCGCGCGCGAGGATTTGACCATGGCCATTCGCGAGCAGCTCGTCGTCGAGCTTTACTCGAAGTAGATCACCCGCCCACCAGGATTTCAGATAGGAGAACAGAATGTCGACCGCGAGTTCACCAACTGTGGCGGCGCCTCAGCCGGCGTTTGTTGCGAAAAACTGGCGTGATCTCATCCGCCCGCGCAACCTGGACGTGGATGCAGAGTCGCTGACCGATACCTACGGGAAATTTACCTGCGAGCCATTGGAACGGGGTTTCGGCACCACCATCGGCAACGGGCTTCGTCGGGTGCTGCTCTCGTCGCTGCAAGGCGCCGCCATCACGGCTGTGAAGTTTGAGGGCGCTGTGCACGAGTTTACCTCGTTGCCCGAGGTGGCCGAGGACGTCACCGACATCGTGCTCAACCTGAAAGAAGTCATCATCCGGTCGTTGGATGGCAAGGCGCACACCCTGCGGCTGGACAAGGATGGCGCGGGCAAGGTGACCGCGCGGGACATCCAGTGTCCCGAAGGGATTGAGATTCTCAACCCCGACCGGCTGATCATGACCTGTTCCAAGGGCGCGAAGGTGCGCATGGAGATTGAGATCGCCACAGGTCGCGGATACGTGCCGGCTGAGCGAAACAAGACGCCAACCATGGGCGTGGGTACCATCCCCATCGATTCGTTGTTTTCGCCTATCCGCAAGGTGAATTTCGCAATCACCAATGCGCGCGTGGGCCAGCAGACTGACTATGATCGTTTGACCCTGGAAGTGTGGACCAACGGCACCGTCAAGCCCGAAGACGCGGTTGCCTTTGCCGCCAAGATCTTCAAGGACCAACTGACCATTTTCATCAACTTCCAGGAAGGCGCCGAGCCCGCCCCCGAGGTCACGGTCTCCGAGGAGCAGCAGAAGCTCAACGAGAACCTGTGGAAGTCGGTGGACGATCTGGAGCTGTCGGTACGTTCGGCCAACTGTCTGCAGAACGCGAATATCCGCTGCATCGGCGAGCTGGTGCAGCGAACCGAATCAGAAATGCTGAAGACCAAGAACTTTGGGCGCAAGTCGCTCAAGGAGATCAAGGAAATCTTGGCCAGCATGGGTTTGTCCCTGGGCATGAAACTGGAAGGCTGGCCGGGAGACGGTCCGCCCAAGAAGGCCTGATCGAGAAGGCCGCCCCCACCAGCTAACTCAACCCGCTGCTAGGCAAAAATGCGACACAAGAGAGCAGGACTGCATCTTTCTCGGACCCCGGCCCACCGCAAGGCTCTGTTTTCCAACCTTGTGGCAGCCCTTCTGACCTACGAACGAATCCGGACCACGGAAACCAAGGCCAAGGAGGTGCGCCGGCTCGCCGAGCGGGCCATCACCTGGGCGCGTCGCCTGGGCTCTGTGCTGACCAAGAAGCCCGAGAAGCGCACCGACGAGGAGAAGGCGCGCGTGGTGCATGCGATGCGCATGGCCTTGCGGGCGATTCGCGATCGGCAGGCCGTGATCAAGCTGTTCGAGGAGATCGGACCGCGCTTCCTCACCCGACATGGGGGCTACACCCGAATCATGAAGTTGGGGCAGCGTCCAGGGGATGCGGCGCATATGTCGCTGCTGGAGCTGATTCCGGCGGAGGGAGAGGCAGGCAAGCCCGAACCCAAGCCGACCCAAGAAAAGGGCAAGGCCAAGCCCAAGAAGGAGCCGGCTGAGAAGGACAAGGCCAAAGAGGGGGGCGGGCGGCCCAAGAAAGCCGCACCCAAGGCGGCGGCGCCTAGGGGCGGGGTCAAGAAGGAATCGGCGGCCCGTTCCGCGAAGCCTTCGGCTGCGACCCGGCGCGGGGCACCTCGCGGCCGAAAGGGCGGGGGCGAGTAGCAATACCGCCTCGGCTCGGCTCTTCGATTGACCGATCTTAAACTCTGCGGTTGACAGCGCGACGCAGGTGGCGGTAACACGACGCCATGGGTGCGTCAGCGACTGACCTGCCTGGGCTCGGGAGTTCCTTCGCGCTGTCGCTTTTGTCGCTGGCATTCGTGTGCCTGTTGGCGTACGTGGCCTTGCGGTGGTTTTCGCGTCGAGGGGCCGGGCGCAGCGAAGGTCCGGTGCGCGTGCTAGCTCGCTGCTCGCTCGAACCTCGGCGTGCCGTCTATCTCTTGCAGGTGGCTGGTCGCTGTTTTCTTGTCGGGGTGGGAGATGGCCCGATGGCGTTGCTGGCTGAGATCGATCCCACGGCCGTGACGATTGAGGCTGGCGTCGGGGCGCCAGTTCAGGCTGGTCTGCGATTCGCCGAGGTTCTGTCTCGGTTCAAGGGGAAGTCGAAGTCGTGAACGCGATGTTGCTCGGAACGGCGGTTGCCAGCGATGCGGGCATTGCCTCGCGGCCGCTTTTGCTTGTGCTGGTGATAGCCGCGCTTTCCCTGTTGCCGTTCGTTCTCTTGCTCATGACCAGTTTCGTGAAGATCGCGGTGGTTCTTTCCGTGCTCAAGAGCGCCCTGGGCACGCCCCAGATCCCGCCTTCGCAGATCGTCACCGGGCTGGCGCTCATCCTCACCTTGTACGTGATGGCCCCCACGGGCATGCGCATGTACCAAGCGGTCGAGCCCTTGCTGGGCCAGAGCGCGGGGGCCGAGCTGCTTAGCGGGCAGAGCGTGGAGGCCTTGGTGTCCGCTACCGCAAAGGCCAAGGAGCCTCTGCGCGAGTTTCTGTTGAAAAACGCCAGCGCCCGGGACAGGACCGTGTTCCACAGCTTGGCTCTGCGCATGCGCACGGCGGAAGAACGTGCCGGGATCACCGAGCGCGACTTCTTGATCGTGGTGCCCGCCTTTCTAACTTCCGAACTGCGTCGCGCGTTTGAGATCGGGTTTCTGCTTTTCGTTCCGTTCCTGGTCGTCGACATGGTGATTGCCAATCTGCTGTTGGCGCTGGGCATGCACATGCTGTCGCCCACAACGGTGTCGCTGCCTTTCAAGCTGCTGCTTTTTGTGCTCGCAGACGGCTGGCAGCTCTTGTTGCGTGGCCTGGTGGAGTCCTATGTCTAGTCTTCTAGGCAGCGAACTGATCCTGCGGGCGGTGCGCGAGGGTTTGTTGCTCGTGATCCTGGTGTCGGCGCCACCGCTGCTGGCCAGCCTGGCGGTCGGGTTGATTGTGAGCATCTTGCAGGCCGCAACTCAGGTGCACGAGCAGGCGCTGGTGTTCGTGCCCAAGTTGCTGGCCGTGACGCTGGTATTGGTCGCCGTGGGACCGCTTCTCGGCGCTCAAGTATTGCGCTTCACGCAGGCGCTGCTGCTGGCCATCCCGAACATCCGCTAGTCGCCGCTATGCCGTCCGATCTCGAACCTGCTCTGGTTGTCTTTGCCCTGGGCAGCGCGCGCACCGTGCCGTTCGTCTGGCTGGTTCCTGTATTCGGCGGGCCGTCTTTGCCTGCGCGGGTGAGGCTGGCTCTGGGCTTCGCCCTTTCAGCCTTGTGCTTTCCGCTGATCGCGGGCCGGGTTCCCTCTGGAGGACCGGTCCTTTGGATATTGCTCGCGCTGCGCGAGTGCGGGGTCGGGCTGGTCATGGGGTTCGTGGTCGCCTGCATGTTTCGCGCGGTGGAGGGGGCGGGCTGGCTGACCGACACCATGCGCGGGGCGAACCTCGCAGAGGTGATCGCGCCTGAGCAGGGCAGTCGCAGCAGCCCGCTGGGCGAACTACTGCTGCTTCTGGCGGTGGTGGTATTTCTGGAAGCGGGTGGCGCTGGCATCCTTGCCACGGCGCTGGCGCGCAGCTACGAGGCGGTGCCGCTCGCGGCGACAGCGTCTGGCCCGGCCCACCTGCACTCGGCGGCTCTTTTGGTCATCGCGGCTTCGGCCAAGCTGATCGAGGCCGCAATTGGGTTGGCGGCTCCGGCCTTGGTTGCTCTGCTTCTGGCCGACTTGGCTCTTGGTGCCTTGGGCCGCGCGGTACCGCAGATCCCGCTGTACTTCGTGGGCATGCCGGCCAAGGCCCTGCTCGGCGTGGGCGCACTGTTGGCAGGGCTGGCCACGCTCGATTCCGCACTGACCGTGGGGTTCCGCGGCTTCTTGGGCTTGTTGGAGAGGGCGGCGCAACTCGGGCGCTGACCGTTGCCCAATGGCTGAACTCGCTTCTGCCGCCAAGACCGAGCAACCAACAGCGCGGCGCCTGGCTGAGGCGCGCCGTCGTGGCTCGATCGCTGTGAGCCGAGACTTGTTGTCCGGAGTGACCGGGCTCGCCATCTGCGCGGCTCTGGTTCTTGGCGGCCGGGCCTGGATTGGCGGCCTTGCCGCTTACTTGCGCCTCGCCTTGGACGACGCCACGTCTAGCCCAGGCCTGGCGCCGGCAGGCTGGGCGGCTTTGCACGCGATCCGGGATGGGTTGCTGTGGCCGCTTGCGGTCGCGGTGGTGGCTGCGCTTGCCGCCGGGCTCACGCAGACGCGCGGCCTGTTCTCCACCTATTCGCTGAGATTCGAGATCATGCGCGCGATGCCTTCAGCCAGCCGGCTATTTGGGGCCGCCGCGCTTGGCGAGCTCTCGAAGAACCTGCTCAAAGCCGCGGTGGTGGCGCTGCTGGTCTGGTGGACGCTGGCCCCGGCCCTGGCGGACGTAGCACATCTGGCGGGCAGGCCGGCGAATTCGGAGCTCGCTCTGTTTGGTGTTCTGGGCGCAAGGCTGGGCCTGCGCTTGGCGGTGGCCGCAGCGGTGTTGGGAGCGGCCGACTACTTGTGGCAGCGCCATCGGCACGCAAAGTCGCTGCGCATGAGCCGCGACGAGGTCAAGCGCGAGCTCAAGGAGAGCGAGGGAGATCCCTTTCACAAGGCTGAGCGCCAGAGCCTGCATCGCGAGATCCTGGAACAGCAGATGAGCGACGACGTGCGCCGGGCCAAACTAGTGCTGGTCGATGGCGACCGTCTTGCCGTGGCACTCGGCTATGACCCTGACCAGCCAGACGCTCCTGTGGTTGTCGCCAGGGGTGAGCGGCTGGTCGCCGCCATGATCGCAGGAGTGGCTCGGGAAGCCGGGGTGCCGGTGTTTGCCGACGCTGCCTTGGCCCAGGCACTGCATGAAGTGGAGCCGGGCGACGAGATTCCCGAGTCCAGCTTCGAGGCCGTGGCCCAGTTGCTGGCAGCTACTGACTCACAGCGGGAGGTCTGGCGCCGACGATGAGCTGTATGTCCTGGCAGGTGTTGCGGATTCCGCACTCCGAGTCGTTGTTGGTTGCGAAGGTGTAGGTCACACTGCCGGTGAGCGAGTCTCCCGCGAGCGTGCCCACCAGGTGGGCGTTGCGTGTGAAAGCGCACGAGCCGCTGGAACCGGGCAGCGTTCCGCTGATGGATAGATCGAGAGAATTGCCCGAAACCTTGCCGGTGAAGGTGTCGCTGCCTGTGATCAGGGTGAGACCCAGTGCCCCCGCGCCCTGTACCTTGGCCGTCGCGTTGCTGCCGTCTTGGGTTACCACCACGGTGACGCCAGTCGAAGAGGTCCCAACAGGATTGGCCAGAATGCCGCAGTCGTTCTTCTGGACGGTCAAGGCAAGGGTGTAGGTACCTGCCACGTTGGCGGTGCTATCGCTGCTGCAGGCTGCTGCAAGCAGGGCAAGAACCAGGGCTGTGCTACGCGCGGGGAACTCCATTCGCTGAGGAGTATAGCACGTCAAGCACGTCCCAATTCGCGGAGCAGGCTAGATCCCGAAGGAAACGTTCTGCTGGGTCGCGCTCAGTACGCCGTTCCAGAGAGCGCCGTCCAGGTCGATCTTCTGACGTTCGCCCGTCGCCAGCTCGATGGGGACGTGGGTGAAGTAGTTGTTCCAGTGGCCGATGACAATGCCGGTCCTGCCTGCCATGGCGGCGTGTACGGCGTTTTCGGCCAGCAGGTAGCAGAAGATCGCATCGGCCGAGTTCGCAGCCACGCTGCGGATGTGATAGCTGGGGTCGAGGTACTTGATGGACACTTCCTTGCCCAGCTTCTTGAAGTGCCGGCCTATCTCGTCCTTGAGGAATACGCCGATGTCGTGCTTGAGCACGTTGCCCGAGGCATCTTTCTTCGCCTCGCCCCCGGCAAACAGGGATTGTCCCGCGCCCTCTGCCACCACAATCACAGCATGCCGGGCTTGCGCGAGCCTGCGCTCCACTGCCTTGCAAAGTCCGTGCTCCCCTTCCATGGAGAATGTGATCTCGGGCACCAGGCAGAAGTCGACCACCGAGTTGGCCAGGGTCACCGCCGCGGCGATGAAGCCCGAATCACGTCCCATGAGTTTCACGATGCCAATGCCGTTGTCGGCGCCTTCTGCCTCGTTGTGCGCGCAGGTGATGATATCGTCGGCGGCCTGCACCGCGGTTTCGAAACCAAAGGTCTTTTCGACAAGACGCAGATCATTGTCGATGGTCTTGGGGATGCCGATGACGCTGATGCGGCCTTTCCGGCGCTTGATCTCGTCGGCGATTGCCTTGGCCCCGCGTAGCGTCCCATCTCCACCGATGCAGAAGAGTAGATTCACCTGCATCTTCTCCAGCGTGTCGACCATGGTGCCTTCGTCCTGGTTGCCACGTGAAGATCCCAGGATGGTTCCACCGCTCTTGTGAATCTCGTCCACCAGCGCGGGCGTCAGTTCCAGCGGGGCGTGGCCGTACTTGGCCACCAGGCCCTGATAGCCGTACCTGAAGCCGGTGATCGCCGTGACCTTGTAGTCATGGCAAAGCACCGTCACCAGGCCCTTGATGACGTTGTTGAGGCCGGGGCATAGCCCGCCGCAGGTGACGATGCCGGCGCGGGTGCTGGCAGGACGATGAAAAAGCTTGGCGCGCGGTCCGGCCTTCTGGAAAGCGGGGAACACCTTGGCCCGCTGCTGCAGTGAATAGATATTCTTCACCTGGCTGGCAAAGGTGACCTGGTCCTTGTCGTCGACGAAGCGGCGGTTCCGCAAGGGCGAAGCCTCTCGACACGGGCCGAGTGATTGAACGGCGAAGCTCCATTTGTCGGGGTTCTTGAGGATGTCTTCGTAGATCATTTTTTGGCTCCGGTGAAGGCTAGTGCATGGGCAATGAGTGGGGCGTCCAGGCCTGGGGAATGTGAGTGAGCGCCCCCAACCAAACCAGCAGGCCGACCGCGATTACGTACAGGGCGCAGTACACGATAGTCTTGCGGAAAATCTCGCGCTGGCACGACTCAATACCGACTGTGCTGCAGGCAATGGCGATGCTTTGGGGGGAAATCATCTTGCCGGCAGTGGCACCGGTGGTGTTGGCGGCAGTGACCCACGCGGGATCGAAACCAGTCGAGATGGCGGTTTGTTTTTGCAATTCGCCGAGCAGAATATTGGACGAGGTGTCACTGCCAGTGACGAAGGTGCCAAGGGCGCCAAGCATGGGCGCGATGATGGGAAACATGCTGCCCGAGACATGGGCGATCTGGACGGCCACCGATGCAATCATGCCTGAAACCGTCATTACTTTGGCCAAGATCAGGATCGACACAATGGTCACGCTGGTCCACTTGACGGTCTTGGCGGTCTTCCACAGCAGAGCGCCCAGACGGGCCGGGTGCAGTCCCTGAATGAGGCCGCCAATCAAGCCCGCCAGCAGCAGCAGCGTGCCGGGCGTGGTGGCAATGTCGAGTTTGAGAGGGTGCGGGGGAGTGGTCGTGGAAAAGGCGTTCGTTGTGAAGGTGAATGGGGCTTTCTGCAGCACCGGAATCGAGATCAGGCGCGTGGCCAGCACCAACACCAGCAGGATAAGAAAGGGCAGGGTGGCTCGCAGGAGAGCCAGAGTGAACAGTCCCTTGGCTTCGGGGTTGCGCCACTGCTGTATGACAAGAAACAGCACCAGTGAAAACAGCGACGCAAGTACCGCAACCAGCTCGGGGCCGGCCACGAAGGCGACCGCCACCTGGGTTGCGGAGAACACCACGCCGATGAGCAAGGCATCGCGCACCACCCACCCGGCCAGCGGCCGCGATCGATCCGCCAGCTTTGCCAGGGCGACCGGCACCACCACGGCGAACAGCGCGAGCTGCAGGGCGATGTGGCGGGTCAGCGTGGACACGTCGAGCTCGGTGACCTTGGCCAGGGTGATGACCGGAATGCCGAGGGCGCCGAAGGCCACTGGCACCGAGTTGGCCACTAGAGCCACAGTGGCGGCAGCCACTGGGTTGCAGCCGAGGGTGATGAGCATGGCAGTTGGGATAGCCACCGCCGTGCCGAACCCGGCCACCGCCTCGAGAAATCCGCCGAAGCAGAAAGCGATGAGCACGGCCTGGATTCGGATGTCGGGACAGGCCCGGCACAGCATGTTGCGGATCACGTCCATGGCGCCGGTCTCGGTGCTGACGAAGTACACGAAGATGGCGGCGAAGATGACCCACAGGATGGGCAAGAACGCGGTGACGGCACCTTCACCCGCAGCGTGAGTCAGCGCGCTGGTGGGCGCATGCCAAACACCACTGGCCAAAACACAGGTGCCGAGCATGGTGGTCAGGGTGGCCAGATAGGCCGGGATGCGGGTGAATGCCAACATCCCGAACAGCGCCAAGAAAGGAATGAAGCCGATCGGGCCCTGCATGGTCGCTATGCCTTTCTCGCGCCGCCGTCGGGCTTGGGCTGGGCGGCGAAGCGCTCGCGCGCCACACACTCGCTCAGCTCGGCGCCGCGCTTGCCGGCCGCAAACTCATCTATGCTGGCCAGCGTGTTGTCGGCGATGTTGCCGAGAGCCTCGCGCGTGAGAAAGGCCTGGTGACTGGTGACCAGCACATTAGTGAAGGTAAGCAGGCGCGCCAGCGTGTCGTCGGTGAGGATGTCGTCGGAAAAGTCCTCGAAGAAGAATGCGCTCTCTTCCTCGTACACGTCCAGGCCGGCATAGCCGATCTTGCGCGCTTTCAGGCCCGCCAGCAGCGCCGCAGTGTCGACCAAAGCGCCGCGGCTGGTGTTGATTAGCATGACCCCCGGTTTCATCTTGTCGATCGAGACGGCGTTGACCATGTGGTGGGTTGCCGGCAGAAGCGGCGCGTGCAGAGAGATGATATCCGATTCGGCGAATAGCTGATCCAGCCCCACGTAGGTCACGCCGGCACGGCCGGCAATGGCCGGGTTTTGTGCGACGTCGTAGGCTAGGATGCGGCAGCCGAATCCAAGCAGGATGTTGGCCACGCACACGCCGATCTGCCCGGTTCCCACCACGCCGACGGTGCGGCCGTACATGTTGAACCCCACCAGTCCATCGAGGGAGAAGTTGTTCTCGCGCACACGGTTGCTGGCACGATGGATCTTGCGGTTGAGCGCCAGCATGAGAGCCACCGCGTGCTCTGCCACCGCGTAGGGCGAGTAGGCTGGCACTCGCACCACCGAAACGCCGTGCTCGATGGCCGCATCGAGATCGACGTTGTTGAATCCGGCGCAACGAAGTGCGACCAGGCCCACTCCCATTTCGGCCAGTTCCTCGATAACCGGCCGATCCACCGTGTCGTTCACAAACACGCAGACCACGCTGCAGCCAGCAGCCAGCGAAACCGTGCTGGCCGACAGGCGCGCCTCGTGGAAGTGGATGGCGAAGCGATTCGCGTTGCGTTCGGCGAACACGCCGGCCGTGTAGTGCTTGGCATCGAAGAAGCCGACCTTGGTGCGCTGGTCGTAGTCGCGCGCCATCAACTTAGCGACCACCGAGGTCGAGCGACGAAGGTTGCGGCTGACGTTGGTGAGCAGCGCCCTGGCCAGCGAGGGCTGGGCATCGACCACGGCCTGGAAATCGTCGAACCTCAGCACCAGCACGTGACAGTCGGTGAGCGCTTTCAGGGTTGCCGAGCGCTTCACCTTGCCGAGCAAGCTCATCTCACCTGCCAGCGTACCTGGCCCAATAGTTGTGACCTGCATCGATCCCGCGCTGCCGGCCTGCTTGAGTACTGCCAGGTCGCCCGACTCGATGATGAACATGCGGTCGCCCGCCTCACCCTCACGGCACAGCACCTCGCCCGCTGGTAGACGAATGCGCGACATCCTCTGCCCGAGCATCTCCAGGACGTCCGGCGCGAGGTTGCTCAGTAGGTCGACGGTCTGCAGGATCTTGATGGGGTCGAACGTATCAGTCATGTCCTCTGTGTTCCTTTTCCGCCCAGGGATGCGTCGTGGTCCCGCCTTGTCAAGAGGTCGGGCGCGACCCGACAAAGGGCAGATTACCACCACGAGATGCGGTGCTCTGCTCTCTTTCGGCTCGAAAAATTCGTCCGCTTCTCGCCCGATACGGTACCTTGAAGGGGCATGCACCACCTGTTTGCATCTTCGACCGATGCTCCCGTGGCTGCTGCGAGCAGAGGCAGGAGAACAAGATGCGCAAAGCGATAGCCATGATTTTCGCGGGTGGGCGCGGCGAGGATCTGTCGGTGCTGACCGAGCGGCGCCCCAAGTCGGCCGTGATCTTTGGCGGCATCTATCGCTGCATCGATTTTGCCCTGACCAACCTGGCCCGCGCCGGGATCGGACAGGTGGGCATCTTGGCGCAATATCGGCCGGCCTCGCTGATGGATCACGTTGGCACGGGCATGGCATGGGACCTGGTGGGCGCAAGCCGCGGCGTCCGTTTTCTGCCTCCCTATCTGAAACTCTCCGTCAGCGAGTGGTATCGCGGGCCTGCCGATGCCCTGTATCAGAATCTCGACTTTGTCGAACGCGCGGATGCGTCCGACGTGGTGGTGGTGTCGGCTGACCATGTGTACTCAATGGACTACGTGCCGCTGCTCAACTTTCACCACGAACGGGACGCTGATCTGACAATGGTGTTCGCGCCGCGCGATGCCGATGCCGGCCGCTTCGGCATTGGCGAGCTGAACGCCACCGGGCAGATCATCAATTTTATGGAGAAGCCTGAGTTTCCTCGCACCAACCTGGCCTCCATGTCGGTGTACGTGTTCAAGAAGAAAGTGCTGGTCGAGGAGTTGCGCCGGGCGGTCAGTGGCGAAGACCAGACGGTGACCTTTCAGATCCACGAAGTCCTGCGCCGGATGATCTCGCGGCGGCGCGCGTACGGGTTCATCTTTCGTGGCGCATGGTCGTATTCGCGCACGCTGGACGAGTACTACGCCTTCCACCAAGACGTTCTGGGTGCAGCGCCAGCGGTGGACATCGCGGCCTGGGACGTGCAGTCCAACTTGATGGCCGGCCGCGCATCGCCGTCGCCGCCGGCCCGCTGCCTGCCGGGCGCCCGCATCGTCAACTCGCTGGTTTCGGCGGGCTGTGTGATCGAAGGAACGGTGGAGAACAGCGTGCTGTCCCCCGGTGTGCGGGTGGGGCCACGGGCGGTTGTGCAGGGCTCGGTGCTGTGGGACGACGTCGTGGTAGAGGCGGATGCACGGGTGTCAGGAGCGATCGCGGACAAGCGCGTGGTGTTTTCGGCTGGTTGCCAAGTGGGAGTAGGGGAATCGGTCGCGAGTGAAGAAAAGCCGACGTCACTCTCCTGCGGGGCCACGGTACTGGCCATGAACGTGCGCCTGCCGGCTGGCGCGCACGTGGGCAAGAACTGCCTGATCCACATCGATGCCACGCCAGACGATATCGGGTTGCAGGTGCCATCGGGCAAGAGCGTGTGGCCGGTGGCCACCGGCAGGCCGGTGCGGCCATGAAGGTGACCTTCCTGGCGCGCGAGTTTCCTCCCCACGTTTATGGAGGCGCCGGCGTGCACCTCAAGAATCTGGCGCGCGAGCTGGCGCGGAGTATCGACGTGGAAGTGCGTTGCATAGGCGATCAGGACATGAGCGATGGTCGCTTGCGGGTGCGCGGGTATCAAGCCTGGCCGCGTATGTGGGAAGGCGAGGACAAGCTTTTCAACAGCACGCTGGGCACGTTCTCGGTCAATTTGTCGCAGGTTCGCGATCACATCGATGCCGACGTGGTCCACTCGCACACCTGGTATGGCGCGTTCTCGGGCTACATGGCCAAGGTTCTCTACAATGTTCCCTACGTGGCCACCGTGCACAGCCTGGAGCCGTTGCGGCCCTGGAAGGAAGAACAACTGGGCCGCTCCTATCACCTGACGTCGTGGATGGAAAAGGTGGCATTGGAGAATGCGGATCGGGTCGTGGCTGTGTCAAACGACGCGCGCCGGGAAATTCTGGAATTGTTCAATGTGGATCCGCGGCGGGTGGTGGTGATCCACAACGGCATCGAACTGGGCGCATGGAAACGAGTCGAGAGCCGAGCCACTTGCAAGGCCTACGGCATTGACGGCGACTACGTTCTGTTTGTCGGGCGCACCACGCGACAGAAGGGGATGGTGCATCTCATCGAGGCCATGAAACACGTGACTCCGGGTGTGCGACTTGTGTGTTGCACGAGCGCGCCCGACACCCCGGCGGTCGAGGAAGAGATTGCGGCCAAAATTGCGGAGCAGCCGCGCTGTGTGTGGATCAATACGCTTCTGCGCGAGGAGCAGTACATCGAGCTGTACAGCAACGCCGCGCTGTTTGCCTGTCCCTCGGTGTACGAGCCATTCGGCATCATCAACCTGGAGGCCATGGCTTGTGAGCGGCCAGTGGTGGCCAGCGCAGTGGGCGGCATCAAGGAGGTCGTGGTGCCAGAGACCACCGGGCTGCTGGTGCCGCCGGCCGACCCGCTCGCCTTGGCCGAGGCGATCAACCGCGTGCTTGGCGATCGAGATTGGGCGCGGCGGTTGGGCCTGGCCGGCCGCAAGCGAGTTGAGGAGCATTTCTCTTGGACCGCCATCGCCGAAACCACCAAGGGAATGTACCAGCAGTTGCTCGACGAGCGCTCGTCTGGGGCAGCGCAAGCATTGCCCCTCAGCGAATTGGCGTAAGCACGACTCCTCGCAAAACAGAACGCCGCGAAACCGAAAGCGCTAGAGTTGCCCGCGGGATTGCGGAAGTGAATTCGCCGCTGGGGTCAATGGCGCCGTTCGATCGAACACCGACAAGGAGCGACCCGGGAGGATTCGCCCAAACATCGATTTTGTACCGACCGGCGTGCGGCAGCGTGATGGGAAGGTCGACGCTCGTTCCGGGCGGCAGTTCAGCCACGAGGTCCTCTTTGTCGAATACCGCGACACCCTTGGTCCCGGTGAACAGGTAAGGTGGAATCGCGACACGCCCATTGTTGTCTTCGCGTGCGCCAAGCTTCGCCCCTACTGTCCGCACGTAGGTGAGACTGCGAACGACTCGCGGCGTGCGCGTTTCGAAAACCACGGGGCGATACTCCTCGGCCCATCGTGGATCGCGAACCATCTCGCGCCCGCTGGGAAAGCAGGGCGTGGCATTGCCAGTAGGCATGCAGAAGAGCGCGAGGTCAGGCTTGCGATCGAGGACATAGGCGCCGTTGCCGAGCTCGTGACCGATGCGGCCGGTGCCGAAGCTGGCAGGCGGATGCGAGGCAAGAAAGCGATCGTTGAGTCCCAGCATGTCGATCGATGGCAGGCCGGAGAAGAACGGGATACAGCCCGCCGGATCAACGGCGAGAAGCGGTGATTGCTGATGGAACGCTTTCCTGAGGAAATTTCCCACCAGTTGACCGTCCCATTCCCAACGCTCGTCCAGCGCGCGCCGAGCTTGCGGATCGGTCTTGGCATATTGTGAAAGCAGTGTCGGCACGAGCGCGAGCAAGGACAATCCCACCACGGTGCCGCGCCAGGAGAACGACGCCAGCAGACGCACCGTCTCGGCGAAGGCAAAGGCGGCAAGAACTAGCAGCGGCACGAAATGACGATGGGCCGGGAAGATGTCGCCGCCGATGCAAACGACGTAGACAAGCCAGAGTGCGAATGGAAGTGCGAAGAGTCCGAACTTGCGAGGCCCTTTCGCCGGAACGAAAGCGAAAACCAAGGCGACCAAGACAAACGCCAGAAGAGGCCACAGTGCCAGCGTGGCCAGTTTCGCGTAGACGAAGCCCTGTCCGATTCGTACCGATGTAAAGCCAAGTTTTGCCAGCGCAGTGTTGGGCACCATGGCGTGGTAGTAGGCGATGCGGAAAACCAGTTGCGAGACCATGGCGGCTGCTGGCCAAACGGCGAGCAGGAGCGGCGCGCGCAAACGATCTTCGGCTTTGCGGAGCAGGAGTGCCCATGCGATGAGGATCGCTCCGGCGAGCAGCGCTCCGTCTGGACGGGTCCAGCACAGGAGAAAAAGAGCGGCGCCCAGCCCGTGTCGCCGAAAGCAAGGCACCGTGGTGGCATCGAGGTCCTCGCGGGCAAGCGCCACGGCGACGGCCAGGCAGGCTGCCAAAAGCGGCTGTTCGAGCCCTGCCGTGGTCCAAACGACGAATGGCGATGCCGTCGCCAGGGCGAAGAGTCCCGCCAACGGCGCCAGC
>Ga0265316_10003434_pt1 | contig 16027 bp, 8 predicted proteins | sample 4522metaG_FD_202092 | JGI IMG/M metagenome (GOLD analysis project Ga0265316, IMG submission 202092) | Rhizosphere microbial communities from Carex aquatilis grown in University of Washington, Seatle, WA, United States - 4-5-22 metaG | ecosystem: Host-associated > Plants > Roots > Rhizosphere >...
TACAGCGTCAGCTTGATTGTCCTGAGTCAGTGACGAAGCGCCGTCTGGCCCGCTACATGCCCCAAGCGGACCGGATAAGGGCAAGCCCGGACGCATTGTTCACGGTCAGGGAAAGATTCGAGCCCGTCCCCTTCAAGGTGGTGATGCTGTACCAGTCACCGTTGCGCAAGCCCGGCCAATAGCAGCTTCCCATTCCAGAGGTTTTGATTTGACTGGTAACGGCGTTTATATAGGCGACGAAGGCGTTGCTGCCAATGGCTCCGGCGTAGTCGGTCCCATTGGTCATGGGCGCGCCGTATTCGGAAACCACCGTTCGGCTGGCATAGGATCCTACGGCATTCTTGAGCTTGGTGGTCCAACTTGACTCGCTGGTGTCGGTACTGCCAATGGCGTAGATGTGAATATTCAACAGACAGCCGGCCAAGCGAGCATCGGCGCCCTGCTGATTGACGTCGGTGTCGTTGTAGTTGCCCGCCACCAAGATTCGACCTTTGGGAACCGTGGGGAATTTGCCCATCCATTCGACCACCAGATTGATGAAGGCAGTTGGACTGTATCCCGAGGGTTCGTTGATGACGTCGAAGTAGACAAGGTTGTTGTTCGCGTAGGCATCCACAACCGCCTGCCACATAGCATAGAAGGCGTTCATGTCGGGCACGGTGCCGACCCCCGGCTTGTACCAGTAGGCGACAATCACCTTCATGTTCTTGCTAATCGCCGCGTCGATAATTCCCTTGTAGGCGGTCCACCAAGCCGTATTGGTGAGCGTGGGTTCGTTGATCGGGATGCGGATGGAGTTGGCCCCAAGCGCGGTCTGGAAGCCGGCGAGGATCGCATTGGACTTGGCCAGAACCGTGGCATAGGTGTCCGAGGAAGCGGACAGCCCGGACGGCTGAAGCACACCGGCCTGGAAATTGTCTCCGGGATCGGCCCAGTTCACGCAGTGAAAACTCGCGGCGCCGTCGATGGCGGCCGTTCCCCCTGTGGCCGTTGTGCCTCCTGTGGAGGTCATGCCGCCGCTGCTGGCAGCGCCGCCGGTTCGCGCAGCGCCACCGGTGGCGGGGATTCCGCCGTTCGCCGTGGCGCCTCCCGTTGTCCCCACGGCCCCACCCGTGGCGATGAGTCCGCCCGTCGCCGTGTACCCGGCCGTCACCGTAACGCCACCGCTGGCCGTCGTGCCGGCCGTGGTCGCCCCACCGGTCTTCGTGGCCGTGGCTCCGCCATTGCCAAGAACGCCCCCTGAGCCAGTAGTACCACCCGAGGAGCTGGCACCGCCCAAGCTGTCGGTGCCGCCAGCTCCACCCGTCGCGGGCATGGTCGCACCGCCGACACTGTTCGTTCCGCCATTTCCGTTCGCCCCGCCAGTTCTGGGGGTGGCGGGCGTCGATGTCGAGCACGCACCTATGGCGAACCCCATGATGCAAAAGAACAACCGGTGCAGTTTCGTAATTTTTCTTCGCGGCATTTTTGCTCTCATGCCTAGGGGACATGGCCCGGGGTTGGAGGGTCTAGCTATCTTCGCGCGGACTGCAGATTTCACGCCCCAAGCGCCTCCGTACCGAAGTCTTTCGCGCTCGCGGTGTTTCTGCTAGCGGTGGCCCCCTCTACCCGGCAATCCGATCCGTCCTTGGGACAGGACAAGGTAGCACGGTCATCGAACGACCGATTGGCTGTTACGGGTACAGTCCATCCACGAGCCCGTTGATGTACTTTTCGATGTTGGTGTAGCCGGTCTTGTCGAAGTCGCCGGTGGCGTCGGACGGGTCATTCGGATTCAGACCGTACTTGGTTTCCCAGGCATCTGGCATGCCGTCCTTGTCGGTGTCCACTGGCGCGGTTCCGCCCGCAAGCGTCCCGTAACCTTGGTTGGTAAGGCCCGTGGCGTTTTGGTCCGTCCACAACTTGCCCGATTTTCCCAGCGACTTCACATCGGCGACCACCAGAGAATCGACTTGATCTCGGTTCTTCGGCCAGGCCCCAGCGTTGGCCAGAACGTCGGCGTATGCAGCGGCCGCGCTGGTGGTAGGCAGGCTTGCGGTGTCTGTGGAGTTCGCTTTGGTCGCCTTGGTCGTGCCACCCGGCTGACCTGCATCCGTGCCGTTGAGTGTGCCGTCCGCATTGCTGTCGAGGAGATTCCCGCTGGCGTAGACGGTTTGCCCGGCGTTCATCTGATAGAAATCGTCACCTGGGGCATTGGTCGACGGGCCTGCGATGAAGTAATTGTCGATGATGTCGTGCCAGTTAGCGCCACCGGTGTCCCCGGCACAATAGGCGTATTGATAGTTGTAGGCCACGTTGTTGACGAACTGAGTATTGGCCTTGGCCAGGGGCAAGCGACCATGGGCGTTGGCCCAGAGGTTGGCATACCAGGTGAAGAAGCCGCCTCCCTCAGTGTGCGCCCCGAATTGCTGGTGGGTTGGGTCCGCATTGATGGAATATTGGACAGTGATGTTGGTCGCCCCCACCGCGTCGATATTGTTGTACTGAGCGAACTCGATCGAGATGTGATCGAAGATCATGTTGCTGCCATTGAGCAGGTTGATCCCGCTTTTCCTCCAATCAGGGTCAATGAGGCCCTGGCGGAAGCGCACGTAGCGCACAATCACGTTCGACGCAGCGTTGAATGAGACCTCGAACCCCTGGAACCCAATGCCGTCACCAGGCGCCGTCTGACCTGCGATGGTCAGGTTGCTCTTGGCTGACACAGCCGTTGTCAGAAGGACATAGCCGCCGACGTCGAAGACGACGATGCGATTCTCCGCGCTGACGGCGTCGCGGAAGGATCCTGCGCCGGTGTCGTTCAAGTTGGTCACGTGGTACACGGCATAGCCTCGCCCGCCCGTGGCTTTCTTGCCAAAGCCGAGCGCGCCGGGAAATGCCACGGCCGGGCCGGACGGGATCGACCCGCCGGAGCCGGATTGGCCCGGACCGCCCCCGGAGCCCGAGGATCCGCCCTTTCCTGTCGCGCCGCCCGAGCCCACGATGCCGCCTGAGCCGATGGTTCCGCCCTTGCCCCCTGTCGCGCCGCCCGCAGTGGTGATGCCCCCAGCCGCCCCGCCCATTCCAGTAGTTCCACCGCTTGCTCCGCCCGCAGTCGCGCTGCTGCCGGCCGCTCCACCTGTGCGGGTCGTGCCGCCGGTAACCCCTGTGCCCATGACACCGCCAGTGCCGATCGTGCCGCCGGAAGCCGTGCTGCCGCCGGACCCCACCGTGCCGCCACCCATGGCCCCGCCCGCGCTGGCCGCACCTCCCGTGGCCATCGCACCTCCGCTGGTCGCAGCACCACCACTGCCCGAGCGGCCGCCGGTTGCGCCACCCGAATTTGAGATCCCGCCCGCGCCGTTTTCACCTCCAGCGCCCAACACCGCGGAACTGCTGCCCCCGGCGCCTCCGCTGGCTTGAGTTCCGGCGCCGCCATTCGAGCATGCGCCCACAAGAGCAGTGCCCAGGATGGTGATGCCCAGCAGGACTTGGCAGTTCCTCATGATGCGGCCTTTCTGAATCTCTCCGAGAGCGCCAAACCAGAGCATCTGGATTTCGGCGTGTCAAGGTTCCTATTGTAGGGGCGACGACCCGGCAGAGTGGGTCATCCATTTTTCGTCAATTGGTTCCCGGCGCGGAATAGCACGCCTCGCGGAGGTGCTGTTCAAATGCGCCCTGGAATTGCGCACGTGCAGTTCAGAACTGGCCTCGCAGGCCCAGGCTCGCGCCGTTGGGGCCGGCCCAGAACACCGGCACAAACGAGCCCGCAAAGGTGTCGTCGTGGTCGCCGCGCCCGGGCTCAGCGGGAGCCGTAAGAATGAGGGTGACACCGACGCCCACCAAGGCCGCACCAGCGGCGGCGCCGACGATGCCTCCCAAACGCAGGTTGCGGTACTTGTCGACCTGGTTTTGCGCATCCCCCAGACGCTGGTCGCAGACCTTCTTCCGCACGTCGCTGAGCCCCTGGTTGGGATCGCACGAGCCGTTGCCCCCCGGCACGTAGTCCTGCTGCAGCTGGGCCAAGTTATCCCGGACCGATGGGAGCTTGCCGTTGCTCCAGATCGCCATCCAGGAAAAGCCGCCCGCCACCAGGACGCCACTGACCAACGAGGCGACGGCCCAGCTCTTGTAGGAGCTCGCGTGCGCCGCCTGGGCCACGCGCACCTTCTCAGAGGGACGCAGCGACACCTTCACCTCGGTTTCGCCATTTGCCGTAACATCGGCCAAACGTTCCAGAGGCTCAAAGCCGATCCGTTCCAGCTTGACCACGTGCAAACCTGCGGGAAGAGCGATGGGCTGACTGTATGTGCCCCGCGCCCGGCCATCGATTGTCACCTGGACATCGCCGGGGTCGGCCGCCAGGCGTAGTCGCCCGTGCTCCGCATCCGCGCTGCTGTCCTCGTCCGGATCGAAGGAAACCGCGCTGTAGACACCGTCGCCCAGGTTCAGCGTCCGGCGGGCGATCATGTAGCCCGGCCGCTGCATCTCGAAGACATGCTTGCCCGGCAGCACGGTCACCGGCTCGGCGAACGGGGTCTTGCCGAGCAGCTCATCGTCGACCCGCACCTCGGCCCCCAGCAGGGGAGAATGGACAGTCACGTGCGCCAGCTTGGCCTCCGTCGGCTGCAGCTCGAAAGCGAGCTCGGTACGGCCTTGGGCGGTCACCGTCACCGACTGGCGCATAGGAATGTGACCCTTCGCCACGACGGCCACGATGTGCTCGCCCGCAGCTACGGCTAGCGGGGCCGAAAGCGGCGCCTCGCCCGCGCGCGCGCCGTCGATCTCGATGGCCGCAGGGACGTTCGCTTTGATGACGAGCTCGCCGATGCGGCGTTGCTGCTCCTCCTTGGCTGCTTTGGCATGGGCCAGGTACTCGGGTTTGAGCGATCCCGTGTCGGACAGCACCTCGTCCAGGCTGTCCAGCGCATCCACTGGCTTGTTCATCGCGACGTACACAAGGGCGATTCGGTAGAGCAAAAGGCGACTCGGGGCCAGCTCGTTGGCGCGCTCGAATTCGGCCAGCGCGCCACCATTGTCGCCGTTCTCGAACAGGTGCAAGCCGCGCGCGTGCCGCTCTTTGGCTTCGCGAACCGCATCGCCGTCTGGCTCGGCGGTACTGGCCTGGGCCGCGCAGGCCAGGAACACGATAGAAAGCGCCACGCCCCCGAACGCTCGTAGATTCGTCATCAAGATGGTCCTCCTCGGTAGACCCCTGCGCGACACGCGCGGGGATGCAGCTTAGCTGCGCACCGGAGCATTGTGGAGTTTTGGTGTCGCAACTGCAACAGGGGTTCCTCCAGCGGGAGATCGACGTCACGACCGCCTTGCGCATCGATATCCCCGGCCTATCCGTCTCGACAAGGAAAGGAGCGGAAATGACCCTTATTGTCTAGTGGCTCCCCCTGATCAATCACAAGGAGTCTTCCATGACGTGCAAAGTCGCCTTCTGGACCGTCTTGCTCTCAGCGACGCTTGTCGCTTCCGCTTGCTCCAATAGCCCGTCCAAATCGGCTGGCAGTACCGGAGGTGGCACGCAGAATTCCGGTGGCACCGCGAGCAGCGGTGGTGCGGGAGGCGGCGGGGGCGTGCAGACGACCCCTGTCTCGGGAGGAAATAGCGTTGGCGGTCAAGTGCCGCTTGGTGGCGGTAACTCTGCCGGCGGTCAAGCTGGTCGAGCCACCGGTGGCGTAGTCAGTGGCGGCTTGGTGACTACCGGCGGCCAGGCTGGCCGAGCCAGCGGCGGTGTGGCCAGCGGCGGTGTCGTGCCTGCCGGCGGCCAGGCCGGTTCGAACTCGAGTGGCGCTGGCGGGTTCATCCCAACCACTGGCAGCAGTGGGGGATCCGTCACTACGGGTCAAGCCGACTACAGCATGGATCCCGGCTGGATGTTCATCAAGCAGGACCAAAGCGGAGCCCAGGCTACGACGGCCAGCGAAACGGGTTGGAGTTCGGTCAGCACACCGCACACCTACAACGACGTCGATTCCTTCAGAGGCTATATCTCGCACAGTGGCGGCGATCACGGCCTTTACCAGGGAACGGCCTGGTACCGAAAGCATTTCAAGGTTCCCGCTACGTTCTCCGGCAACAAGTTCATCGTCGAGTTCGAACGGATCCGGGAAACTGCCACGTTCTATATCAACGGGACACAGGTCGGAACCTTCACCGACGGTGTCTCGGCGACTGGCATCGATATCACCGCGAATGTCAAAGCTGACGGAACCACCGACAACGTTCTTGCGGTCAGTGTCGACAACAGCGGAGGCGGCGAGTACTGGAACGCGAACGCCACCAACCCGAGCTTCGGCGGATTGGTGGGGCACGTCTGGCTGCACGTGCCCGGCAAGATTTATCAAACCTATCCGCTCTACCAGAACCTGAAAACGTCGGGCATTTACATCTACGGCACGACCTACGCCAATATCACCAACAACACGCCCAAGGGGGACACGGGCGATCTGACCCTCAATGTTGAATCCGAGGTGAGCAACGAATCTGGGGGCGCGGCGAGTGCCACCTTGGGCGTCAAGGTCATCGATCCGGCCGACGGATCGACCCTCGCAACATTCTCGGGAACCGCCACTTCACTGCCCACGACTGGCACAACGATCCTCAAGGCGACTGGGCCATTGACCGGCGCCAAGCTGTGGAGCGACCTCTTCCCCAATCTCTACACGGTCGTCACCACATTGACTGTGGGCGGGACCGTAGTCAATTCACGCAGCACAGTCACGGGGTTCCGGCAGACTGCCTTCAAGGGCGGTGCAGGCACGGGCGGCGTCTATATCAATGGTCGCTTTGTCTATCTCCTCGGTTTCGCCCAGCGCTCGACCAATGAATGGGCCGGGCCGGGCCAGGCCGTGCCAGACTGGATGCACGACTACACGGCCAATCTGATTAGGGGCGCCAACAGCAATTACATTCGCTGGATGCACGTGACCCCGCAGAAAGTCGACCTTCAGTCCTTTGACCGATACGGCGTGATCAGTATCGTTCCGGCCGGCGACAAGGAGGTGTCCAATCCTACGGATGCCCAGTGGACGGCGAGGATGGGCGTCATGCAATCCGCCATGATCTACGTGCGGAACAATCCGAGCGCTTTCTTTTATGAGGCGGGCAACAGTCCTGTTTCCGCTGCCCAGATGCAGTCCTTGCAGACTCTCAGAAATACTTGGGATCCAAACGGCGGCCGCGGCGTGGGCGACCGCAGCCTGGCCGACACAGGCGCAATACCCTATTCCGATTGGTTCGGCACGATGCTCGGCTCGTCCGGGTACCAAGACGCCTACCGGGACAAAGGGCCCATGCTTGAGGAAGAAGATTACCGCGACGAAGCGATGCGAGGGATCTGGGACGAGTACTCGCCCCCGCACGTGGGCGGCTTCATTCCAGGGGCGACCGACACCTATAATGAGACAGCGGAAAGCTTCGCCACGGGGCAGATTTCCCGGCTCAATACTTGGTTGATAACCGACACCATTCGAAACACCTCTGCGGGCAGTTCCAAATACTCGGGCTACGGCTCGATCTACTTTTCGGACGCCGATGCGGACGGGCGCGAACAGAGTAGCTGCGTCTGTCGCGTGAGCGGCAAGGTCGATGTCAACCGTATCCCCAAGGAGGCCTACTATACGTTCCGCGTGGCCGGGAACACCCAGCCGGACATTCACATCATCGGGCACTGGACCTATCCGGCGGGAACCACGAAGACCATGTACGTCGTGGCCAACCACGTCGCTTCGGTGGATCTGCTGGTCAACGGTAAATCGCAAGGGAAGGTGACGAAAGCGACGAGCGGCTATCAGTACAGTTGGGCGAACGTCGCCTTCGCCTCGGGCACCATCCAGGCCATAGGATACGACGCCAGCGGCACGCAAGTTTGCGAGCATACGCTGACAACGGCAGGACCTGCGACCGCAGTCAAACTGACACCCATGGTTGGGCCCAATGGCCTGCAGGCCGATGGCGAGGACTTTGCCATGTTCGACGTTGAGGTCGTGGACGCGAAGGGACAGCGGGTTCCCACCACGCCCGGCCCCACCACGACCGCGACGAACAATCAACCGATCAACGAGCCCAAAATCACTTTCACTGTGACCGGTCCTGGAACCTGGCGTGGTGGCGTCAACGAGGGCATGCTCAATTCGACCAACAACCTTTATCTGTACACCGAGGGCGGAATCAATCGCGTCTTCATTCGGTCCCAGCTGACCGCCGGAGACATCACGCTGACCGCCGACAGCCCCGGATTGACCCAGGCCAAGGTCACGGTGACGTCCAAGGCAGTCAATGTCGTGAACGGCCTTCTTTAGAAGACCGGGCTGCTCTCTATCGGAGTTCGACGAAGGTGTTCCAGCGGTAGGAGCTGGATTCGTCAAGGAAGGGCTGCAGCCCCGGCGGGAGGGACTCAATGTCGAAGAACGACGGGCAGGCGAAAGCCCCTTCGCCTGTCGACACGGCCGGGCCGACGATGTTGGGGAAAATCGTGTAGGTGCGACAAAGCCGGTCTACGTCCTCGCGCGGGCAATGCGCGAGCGTTCGATGGGAACCGCATCCCGGCGGGTAGTTGTCATTGAAGAGGATCTTCTTCAGTCCCGCGCGAACGCATTGTTCTAGCCTTACCCATGCGTCTTGGTGGTCATCGAAAAAGCACAGTGTGACGTCGCGATCCGCTTGGGCGACCGCAAGCTGTCCGAAATCGACGAAGTTCCTCCCGGTCAGGTACTTTGTTCTCGGCGAGGCGTCGAGCCAGCGGTCCGCGATATCGCTTGGATCGAGACAAGCGATGGTCGTCTCGTGGCCGCAGGCGTTGCGGATAAGCCACGTGGACTGGCCACGCCAGACCCCGGACTCGATCACGAGCCGGGGTTTGATCGCACGACAGGTGAAGAACAAGGTGAACATGTCAGGCGCTTTCATGCCGCCATTGTTGACCTTGATGGGCCTTTCTTCGTAAAGGCGAAGGAAGTCGCTGAAGTCGCGTTCAGTTGGCGCGAATTGCATCTGGACACTCCGCAGATATTTGCGACGAGATCATCATCGTCGCATATATCGGCGTACGGCCCCACACGCTTGAGCCACCCGCCTACCCACCCACCCCGGTCCCACGCGGCTTCGCCGCGCCCGTCGCCGCACCGGCGATGGGGCTACTGTCCCTCGTGTCTCTCCAGCAGCATCTGGTCCGGCGTGGCTTCTTCGCCGGGGGCGGCGGCGCTTTCCGTGGGCGCAGTGCCATCGAGGAAGAACTCTTCGATACCAGTGCCGCCGGGGGCAGGCAGAAGTCCGGTCGCGGGATCGATGCGCGCGACCACGACCCCGGGGGGCTGGGCAAAGTCGCTCACGGGCACGCCCACCAAGGCCTTGGTCATGAATTCGGTCCAGATGGGCAGGGCCGCGCGCGCGCCCTCCTCGCCCCGGCCGAGCACGCGGCGTTCGTCGAAGCCGACCCAGACCCCGGCCAGAAGTTCGGGCGTGAAACCGACGAACCAGGCATCGCGATCTTCGTCCGTGGTCCCGGTCTTGCCAGCCGCCGGGCGCTTCAACTTGGGGGCCGCGCTGCGGGCCGTGCCCGACTCGACCACGCTGCGCATGAGCGAAACTGTCACGTACGCGGTTTCGGGCCGGATCGACGGCTGCAATTCGGGCGCTTGGATCAGCTCGCCGCCTATGGCGGTCACGAGGCGTGCGTCTCCCGACTGACCGGCGGCCGCGAAGGTGGCGTAGGCGTTGGCCAACTCCAACGGCGTGACCACCGCCGTGCCGAGAGCCAGCGAAAAGTCCAGCTTCTCCGCCGGTGGCAGATCGAGGCCGGCCCGCGCAGCCATCTCGCGCACGGAGAGAATGCCGACATCGGAGAGAAGCTTGATCGAGACGGTATTGATGGAATCCGCCAGGGCCACGCGCAGCCGAACCGGGCCGCGGAACTTAGCGTCGTGGTTTTGCGGCTTCCAATACTTGAACACCTCGGGACTGTCGTTGACCAGCGAGGCCGCGGTGAAGCGCTTGGAATCGATCGCCGTGGCGTAGATGAACGGCTTGAAGGCCGAGCCGGGCTGGCGGTGCGCGCGCTGGCTGCGGTCGAAGCCGCCCAGTCGATAACCGTATCCACCCACCAGGGCAAGGATCTCGCGGCGCAAGGGATCGAGCACCACCATCGCCGCCTGCGGCCCAATTTCCAGTGCCAGCGCGACATTCCCATCGCTATCGCGCTTGCGCTCTGGTGCCAGGCGCACACGCACGACATCGCCCGGCCGGAAGCGCTCGGCCAGCGGGGGCTTTGTGCCTTGGTTGTAGCGGGGCTCGGCCGTCATATCGACGGTGCCGCTGCTGTCGCCCAGAAACACCGTCAGCTTGACCTGCCTCGGATCGTCGGCACTCTTGTCGACCTTCTCGACGATGCCATCCACCTTGTCGTTATCGGTGAGGGGCTTCTTGCGCTCGGCCTTGAGTTCGGCGCGCCGCTTGTCGAGCGCCTTGCCTGTCAGGTGCGCGATGGGTCCGCGAAATCCGTGGCGCGCGTCCACTTCTTCGAGGCCGCGTTCGAGCGCCCAGCGGGCCAGGGCCTGCAAGCGAGAATCGATGGTGGTCTTGACCTCGATGCCCAGGGTGGAGAGCTTGTCCGCACCGTATTTCGCTTCCAGCAGTTTGCGTACCGAATCGACGGCCTCGGGTGCCGCACTGGGCGCCGCCGAGCCTTCGGGAATGACCGAGATAGGCGCGGCCGCGATCTTCTTCGCCACGTCCTCGTAGATGAATTCGAGCTTGGCCATCTGCCCAAGCACATAAATCTGGCGCTTCTTGGCTGCGTCGGGATGCTTGTAGGGCGAAAGTCGCTCGGGCGATTGCACGAGCCCCGCTAGCAGCGCCGCCTCGCCCACGTCGACGTCGGCGATGGACTTGCCGAAGAAGTAGCGCGCGGCCTCTCCCACACCGTAGCGGCCGTGCCCAAAGTACATTTGATTGAGATAGACGGTCAGCACGTCTTCCTTGGAAAAGCGCTGCGACAGCCGGCGCGCCAGAATGATCTCCTGCACCTTGCGCCGCATACTCTTTTCCGGCGTGAGCAAGAGCTGCTTAACCACCTGCTGGGTGATGGTCGAGGCGCCCTGGGCGAACTTGCGTCGGATCACGTTTTCGACAAAGGCACGCACCATGCCCTTGTAGTCGATGCCTTCGTGCTCGAAATATTCGGCATCTTCCGCGGCCAGCAGGGCCTGGACCATGACCTTGGGGATCTTCGCATAGGGCACCACAGTGCGGTGGGTAGAGCCGATCTCGCCGATGACCTTGCCGTCGCGGTCGAGCACCTTGATGATCTGGTCCGGACGGTAGTCGCCGATGCCGCTCAGGCTCGGCATGGCCGGGTCGTCGCCGTAGTAATAGAAGATTCCGACCAGCGCGCCCGCCGCCGCGAGCACGGGCACCGTCAAGACAATCGCCAGCAGGATGAGGCGCCGAAGCCACGAGCGTTTGCCTGGCTTCTTCTTGCGCCGAGGCGCCTCGTCGTCTTTTCCTGCCATGCTACTTTTCGTCCGCGTCCGGTTCGGGCTCGGGCTCGGGCTTCGCCGTGATCTTACGAACCCAGTCGTTGCACTGCTTTTCGGTCATCGTCATCTCGGACTTGTCGAACACCAGCGAGGACGCCACCGCGGTGGTGTATTCCTCGTCATCCAGTCGACCGCGTTCGTGCATCTTGTTCAAGATTCTGTGCACGTACCTCTCCCACTGCGGAGACAGGGTTCCGTGGCAATACTGCACGTAGCGCCGCTTGGGACTGGGCAGAATGGAGGCGAAGAAGGCGGCTTCCACCGGCGAAAGGTCGGATGCGCTCTTGCCGAAGTAGTGCCGGGCCGCGGGCCCAATGCCATAGAGGCGCGGTCCGAACTCGATGGCGTTGAAATAGAGTTCGAGGATGCGCTGCTTGGTCAGGATTTGCTCGACGAACCAGACCAGGAACAGCTCTTGAAACTTGCGCGAAAGGGTTTTCTCGCGGCCAAGGATGACGTTCTTCACCATTTGCATGGTGATGGACGAAGCGCCCAGGCGGAAGCCGCCGCCAGCGATGTTGCGTTTGAGCGCGGTCTTGAATTCCGAAGACACCCAACCGCGGTGTTTGAAGAACCCTGAGTCCTCGGTGGTCATGATAGCGGCGGTAAGATAGGGCGAGATTTTCTCGTAGGGCACGAAGTCCACGTTGTCGGGACCGATGGCGAAGGTCAGGGTTTCGTTGTCCTTGCCACCCGCGGGAGGCGGTGGAACCTCGACGGTTTGCAGAATCGATTCCGGCCCGGCCAGTGCCATGACCTCATCCGGGGCCTTCGCCACCTGGCAGCCGTCGATGCCCACCTTGCCGCCGAGGTCGAGCGCATCCAGGTTGCCGAAATCGACCTTGGCGTGAACGTCCGCTTCGAAAAGCCCTTGCAGCGTGAATCCTTGCAACTTGGGCACAAGCGGCGCCGGGATGCTGGCCAGGATCTTCGCGCACGGGGTGCGCGGCACGCGCAAGGAAAGCTCGATCTTGGGAACCATCTTGAGTTCGCGTCCGTCTTTGAACTTGAAGGTTCCGGCCGGCAGCTCGATGGAGCCGGCCAGGCGAACCACCAGGCTGCCGATCTTGCCTTCGAGCAAAGCCAGGTCTAGCCGCCGCTGGTCGCGATCGACGGTGGCATCGAAGCGTAGGGTGAAACTGGCGTCCTCGACCGGTTCGGTGGCGAGCTTTTCGTGCGAAACACTGAGCCCCGCGACGTCCAGCTTTCCCGACAGCGCCACCCGCCGCCCGGTGAAGCGCGCCTCGATGGCGGCATCGATTTCCGTGTTCTCGGGTTCGAGGATCGAGGCGGGCAGGACATCCGCGATCTTGTCGAGCGAGAAACGCTCCGCGCGCAGAGCCACCTGCCCGTCGACGTTCGACCAGTCCACGGCCGGCTTCACCTTGCCGATCGCGGTCCACAGCGAACGCTTGGCCCCGGCGTAGCTGCCGGCGAAGAGCACGTCGACCGCGTCCTCGCCAGCCTCGGTTGGCCGCAGGCTCCCGGTGATTCCAGTCAGCGGCAGCGTGGGCAAGAGGCGCACCTGGCCTTCCTTGACCGAGATTTGCGGAAAGCCGTGCGGCCGCATGCCCGCCAGTGGGCCCTCGATGGTGACCTCCTCCGCGCCAAAGGAAGGTGCGTTTTCGCTGTTGCGCGCCCCGAGTTTTCCGTCCACGTCGACCGCCGCAATCGAGAATCGGCGCGACGGTTCCCAGGTGGCATCGAACGCCCCGACCGACGCCGACAGATCGGACTTGCTGTCCTGGATGCGCAACGTTCCATGGTGGACGATGACCACGGGATACGAAGACGGTTTGTCCCCGCTCCCGCGCGCGGACGGCCTGCGCAGGCGATTGAGAAGGGCACTGGTGTTGTCGGCCTCGCCGCCGCGACGGATGTCCGCGTGAGGCGAATCCAGAACCACCGTGCCTGAACCCCAGGCCGCGGCAAAGGAAATGTCGGCTTTGGCGATGGTGAGGAGCGGCCGAGCCTTGGGACCCAGCACGAGATCCGAAATGTGCAGGCCACTCCAGCCAGCTCGCGCCTTGGCGTATTCGACGGGCATGCCGAGTTTGGTGGTGAGTTTGGAGGTCACGAGACGACCGCCGAGCACGCCACAGGAGATTGGGTAGGTCGCCGCAAGCGCCACCAGCGCCACGACAATCCACACCCGTTTGTTCAGCAGGAGGTGGTGCAGGCGCGTTCGCAAGGCGACTCCGGGCAGCATGGCAAAGAGGCGCCATTGTACCCAGAGTTGGTTGGGGTGCTAACCGCTGTTTTCGCAGATGTTGACGGGATGCTTCAGGCGGCGTACCGGATGATCGCATCCCTGGGCGACTCTCCGAACGGGGCGCGAAGGTCGTCGGCGAGCTTATGCCGGGCGTGATGCAACCTCGACATGACGGTTCCAACCGGGCATTGGATGATCTCGGCCATCTCCTGGTACGAGCAGTCCTCGAACTCGCGCAGCTCGACTGCCTGACGATGGGCCGCCGGCAGCGCAGCTACCGCCGTGCGCACGAGCATCTGGATCTCGTAACCGCAAAGTTCCGATTCCGGAGTCTCCTGGCTGCTCGGCTCGCCGTCGATGAGCGCCAGCTCCTGACCGTCTGTTCGCTCCACGGCTTCCGAGCGGCTGCTGCTCTTGCGCAGAAGATCCAGGCTGGCGTTGGTGACGATGCGATGGATCCAGGTCGAGAAAGAGGCTCGCCCCTCGAAGGCGGCGAGGCAGCGCCAGACCTTGAGAAAGGCGTCCTGGACCGCGTCCTCGGCATCATCGCGATTGTGAAGAACCTTGAGAGCCGCGGCCAGCGCCCGGGGCCGCATTGCCACGAGCAGTTCGTCGAGGGCCACGCGATCGCCGGCCTTGGCCCGGTCAACGAGATCGTCGACGCGCACTTCCGCAGGTGTGGCACAGGGCACCTTTTCGGATGCACCGTGTTCTGGGATTTCGGAGTCAATGAGCGCAAATGCCACTGCCTGGTGTGGCACTTCTGCGCTCTGGCGCTGGAAGGTCCCGATTTCTCCGGCTGTTTGCATGGCAGAAACATCCTTCTGCAAGGTCGGGACCGTCGCATGCTGGCATTATGTTCAGGTGCGACCTTGGCCTCCTTCGCCCGCCATGTGCTCTCTGTTGATTTGCTTGGTAGGGCTATACTCCGTGCGCCGATGACCGACAGCGAGCGCATCCATTCCTTTCTGCGCCAGGCGCGCAGCCGGGCGCTGCTGGAAACCGGCATCCGGACGGGCGGCCACGCCTTCGCGTTTCTGGTGCTGGCATTTCTCGTGCTCGCGCTGGTGGCTGCGGCAACCGGGCCCGCGGTTTCGTGGCCCTACGTCGCGCTGGGAACCATCGCAGCCTGCGTAGCGGTCGGCATCGCGCTGGGATTCGTGCGGCCGGCGCACGAATTGGATCAACCCGCCGCGATCGCGCGTCTGGTGGGCAAGCAGCGACCGCCGCTGGCCAGCGATCTGCTTTCCGCGGTAGAGCTGCAGTCCACCCCAATCGTCGAGGCAGAAGTCTCGACGGAAATGACCGGCGCTTTCTACGCCACAGTCGCGCAAGCCACCGAGCCCATCGTCGTGGAAGAGCTCATTCCCCTCGATCGCGCGGTCCGTGCCATCGCCGTGGCGGTAGTCTCCCTGCTGGCCTTGCTGGTTGCCTTGCTGGCTTTTCCCTCGGCCGTGGGGCGCGGCATGCGAACGCTCTTTCATACCCCGACGCTATTCGAAGGCGCGCAGGCGATGCGCGATCCGTTGGTGGGCGACGTGCGCGTCACCTACGACTATCCCGCCTACACTGGACTGTCGCGCCAGATCCTCGAAGGTTCGACCGGCGACCTGCACGCCCTGCGCGGCACGCGCGTTCACATCGAGATGCGTCCCTTGCGCTCGGCCCGCCAGGCCCGGTTACTCCTGGGCGACCATGGCGAGGCGGGCGTCCTTCCGGCCACTCTCGACCACGGCAAACTCTCGGCCACCCTCGACCTTGAGGAAAATGGCGCGTACCGGGTATGGCTCCTGCCCTTTCTCGGCCGGCCGCTGCGCGAAGAACGCGCCCATCGCATCGTGGTCGAAAGCGATCAACCGCCCGAGGTGGACATCGTGGGTCCCGCCGATCGCCTGGAGCTGGCCACGCCACGTCCAGTCGAAGTCGGCTACCACGCGCGCGACGACTTCGGTCTCGCCGAGATCGCACTCGTGTACCGGGTGAACGACGGGCCCGAGCAGCGCACCTTGCTCAAGAACGCCCAGGGCATGCGCGAGGTCCGAGCCACGACGAACTTCGAGCCAACCAGCGCCATGCTCACGCCGGGTGCGCGCATCGCCTACCACATCGAGGCCAAGGATCGCGACGAGGTTTCGGGCAGCAAGACCGGCGTGTCGCGGACGCTGACCCTGGTCATCCAGAACCCGCGCGAGGATCTCGAGGAACACCTGGTGCACGAACGCGAGATCCTGGAAAAGCTTATCGGGTCGCTCGCCGATCGCATCGAATTGGAGAGCAAGTCCGCCGA
>Ga0265316_10003435_pt1 | contig 16023 bp, 14 predicted proteins | sample 4522metaG_FD_202092 | JGI IMG/M metagenome (GOLD analysis project Ga0265316, IMG submission 202092) | Rhizosphere microbial communities from Carex aquatilis grown in University of Washington, Seatle, WA, United States - 4-5-22 metaG | ecosystem: Host-associated > Plants > Roots > Rhizosphere >...
GAGTGGCGTCGCCGAGAGCACGAGAGCCAGTGCACGCGCAGTTCGCTTGGTCATGTCAGTAATCCTTTCCGCTAGTTCGACGTTAGTATCGTCCGAGGCGCAGTATAAACCCAGTTGGCTCATCTGGATAGCCGGGCAAGGACGGTTGCGCATTCATGACGTCGCCGCGTCGAAGGAATCCAAGGCCGTGTAAAGTCGCAAGCATGAGGCCCACACATATCCACCATGTCGCCGTGAAAGTCGCGGATTTGGTCCGCGCCGAGGCCTTCTACGTGAGGGTGCTGGGGCTCCCCGTGCTGCAACGCTGGCCGCTGCCCGAGGGCGCCGGCGACCGGTCGTTGTGGCTGGATCTGGGCGCGGGTGCGTTTTTGGCCTTGGAACGCGCAGATCGGATCGAAGCGGAGAAATTGGAAGACGCGACCGGTATGCACCTCATCGCCCTGCACATCCCGCGCAGCGAGCGAGAAGCATGGATCTTCGACCTCGCTCAGGCCGGCCATCCCGTGTACCACCAGACCAACTACACGATCTACGTGCGCGACCCCGAAGGCAACCGCATTGGCTTGTCGCACTGGCCAGAGGGGCGCTGACTTGAACATTACCAGCGTCGAGTTGTTGTCTACTGCGACGGCGAGTCCTTCGCCCGACTGCTGCCGAGCCATTGGCCGAGCAGCGCCACGCGCGTGCCCGGCTCAAGCTTGTCGAACTGGGCTAGCAGCCAGTCGGCGGCGACGATTTTTCCTGTGCCCCGGAGCAGTGCGGAGAATGAGGCGGTGGAATCTTCGTTGGCCGTGGCCTTCGTCGCTGTTTCGCGCTTGTCTTTGTCCAGGGCCAACCCGGCCAGGAGCTGAAGTTCGGCATTCGTGGCGCTGGCGAGGGTTGCCTGCACCTTGGCCGCATGTTCGTCGTGCCGGGAGGCCAAGGCGCGGGCGGCGGCGAGCTTGATGCCGAGGTCGTCCTTGCGCAGGAGCCGGCCGAGCATCTCGGCCGATGCCGTTCCGGAGAGGGCTGCCAACTCGGGAGCTAGAGTTGTGAAGACGATGGGATCCTTCTCCTTGAAGATCAGAAACAACTGAGGAAGCACAGCCTCGCCGCCCACGCGAACTATGGCCGCTGCGGCGGCCGCGCGCACGGCCACCGACTTGGCGCGCAGGAGGGGCGTCAGGCGAAACACGGCGCCTTTCCCGGCGCCCGGTCGTGCCTCGGCCAAGATGGCCGCGGCGGCAATGCTCGGATCCGGATCCTTCAGAACGTCCTTGAGCGCGGCCTTCGCTTCGGCGCTGTTGGTGTGCCCGAGACTTGAGAGCGCGAGCGTGCGCTCCATGCGCCCGGCGGAACGGTTCTTGGCCGTGGCGATCGCGAAGGCCAAGCAGTCGCCCTCGGTGCCCTCGCCGAGAGCCCACAGAAAGCGCTCGCGCGCCTCGGCGGTGTTGCCCTTGTTCAGATAGTCCTTGATGAGCGGGCAGATGGGGATCTTCAGTGCCGCGAGTCCGCGCACAACCCCGAACGTCGGCTCCTTTTCCGCGGCCTTGCGCAGCCGCTCGGCCCCGCGGGCGTCGCCCGCAAGGGCGTTGGCTGCGGCAACATCCACGGCCAGGACCTTGTCGTTCTCCACGCCATCCAGCCACGCGCGCGCGAAAACGTCGAGACCGGCCAGGCGCTCGGCATCATCCGCATTCTTCAGTCGGGCCAGGGCTGCGCCATCCCGGCCCTGCGCCACCATGGCCTTCACTGCTTCGGCTATGGGAAGTTCGCGGCGACTGAGGGACAGACCCGAGCAGCGGCGATCGTCGCGGGCAAAAGTCCACGACACATGGACTTGGCCGTCGTCGGAAAGGACGCCATCCGGTGCAACCTCGAATGGGGCAGATGCCTTCACCACGTCCACGGCGGAGGAATCGAACTCGGTCGAGCCCGAGGGGTTGGCAACCCGGACATCGTGTAGCTTTCCCTCGGGGGACAGGACTACTTCTAGAACCACGGCGCGCGAGTTGGCGTTGACGGGATGGTCCTTGGGTAGCTGGGCCGCGGCCATAGCCAAGAAGTTGTCGGCCCACTGGCGGTGCACCTTGGCGTGCAAAGCACGCAGGTAGGGCAGCGCCTGCTCCTCGCCCTGCACAGCCGGCTCGTCGCCCGCGCGGACGACCGCAGGTGCGAGCAGAAATCCGAGAAAGGCCCAAACCACGGTCGCGTGCTTCGACATCGAGATCTCCCGAGGGAAATAGGGATCTCTAGTGTAACGCAACTCGGAGTTGGCTGCTTTCTTATCCGGCGGCGCGCTTCGACGAGCCGCTGGCGTCTTTCTCTTTCTTGGTGCGGAAGTCGAGGATCATCGCCTCGCGCTGCTGCTTGGGCAGCTCGGCGTAGCGCTTGAACTCCATGCTGAACTCGCCCTTGCCTTGCGTGGCCGAGCGCAGATCCGTCGAGTAGCCGAACATGTCGGCCAGTGGTACCTCGGCCAGCGCTTGCACGTAGGTCTCGTGCTTTTCAGTCGACATGATGGCGCCGCGGCGCTGGTTGAGCTGTCCGATGACCGCGCCCTGGAATTCCTCGGGGAACTGCACTTCGACCAGCATCATGGGCTCAAGAATGGTCGGCTTGGCCTTGTTGTAGGCCTCGCGGAAGCCCATCAGCGCGGCGGTGCGGAAGGCGATTTCCGACGAGTCCACCGGGTGCGAGTTGCCGTCGTTGACCGCGCAGCGGACGCCCACGATGGGGAAGCCGATGAGCGGGCCCTTGTGCATGGCCTCCTGGAAGCCCTTGTCGCAGGCCGGGATGAACTCGCGCGGGATGGCGCCGCCCTTGATTTCGTCGAGGAACTCGTAGCCCGTCGGGTGATCCATGGGGAGTGGCTCGATATAGCCGGCCACCTTGCCGTACTGGCCGGAGCCGCCGGTCTGCTTGCGGTGGGTGTAGCTGTACTCGCCGCGCTGGACGATGGTCTCTCGGTACTTGACCTGCGGTCGGCCCGGAATGACCACGCAGTTGTACTCGCGCTTCATGCGCTCGATGTAGATTTCGAGGTGAAGCTCGCCCATGCCGCTGATGATGGTCTGGCCCGATTCCTCGTCGCGATGCACACGGAAGGTCGGGTCTTCCTTGGTGAAGCGGTTGAGCGCCTTGGAGAAGTTCGTGGCCGTGGTCTTGTCCTTGGGCTCGACCGCGAGCGAGATGACCGCCTCGGGCACGTGCATCGAGGTCAGGGTGTAGTTGACCTTGCCGTCGGTGAAGGTATCGCCCGAGGCGCAGTCCACGCCGAACAGGGCCACGATGTCGCCGGCCTCGGCGCTGTCGATGTCCTCCATTTCGTCGGCGTGCATGCGTACGAGACGCGGCACCTTGATCTTCTTCAGGTTGGACGAGCAGTTGACGATGAAGTCGCCCTTGCTGACCTTCCCTTGGTAGATGCGCATGAAGGTCAGCTGACCGTAGCGCCCGTCTTCGAGCTTGAAGGCCAGTCCCACGAAGGGCTTGTTGACGTCGGAGAGCAGGATGACCGGCTCTTCATGGTTGTTCTGATCGAGGGCCTTGTTTTCGACCTCGTGCGGATTGGGCAGGTAGGCGTTGACGCCGTCGAGGAGAAGCTGCACACCCTTGTTCTTGTAGGCCGAGCCGATGAAGACCGGCGTGGCCTTGAAGGCGACCGTGGCCCGGCGGATTGCTGGGACCAAATCTTCGGGCGTGATGGGCTCCTCGGCCAGGAACTTCTCGGCCAGGATGTCGTCGACGTCGGCGATGGCTTCAATCATGCGGGTGTGGGCCGCTTTGGCCGTCTCGACGAGATCGGCCGGGATCTCGGCTTCGCGCAGATCTTCACCGCTGTCGCCCTCGAAGTAGATGGCCTTCATCTTGATCAGATCGACGACGCCCTCGAATCGATCTTCGGCGCCGATTTGGATCTGGAGGGAGATAGGACGCAGGGCCAGCTTTTCCTTGAGCTGGGCGGTCACGCGCTCGGCGTTGGCGCCCGCGCGGTCGAGCTTGTTGATGAAGGCCAGGCGCGGAACCTTGTAGCGGCGCATTTGGCGGTCGACGGTGTACGACTGCGACTGCACGCCAGCGACGCCACAGAGCACCAGCACCGCGCCATCGAGCACGCGCAAGGCGCGCTCGACCTCGATGGTGAAGTCCACGTGCCCGGGTGTGTCGATCAAGTTGATGGCGTGGCCGTTCCATTCCGCGCTGGTGGCGGCGGACTGGATGGTAATGCCCTTCTCGCGCTCCAGATCCATGAAGTCCATGGTCGCCCCGACCCCCGACTTCCCCTTGACCTCTTCGATCTTATGGATTTTCCCCGTGTAGTAGAGGATGCGCTCGGACAGCGTGGTCTTGCCCGAGTCGATGTGAGCGGAAATTCCAATGTTTCTGGTCTTCTCGATGGACGGCATGTACTTCGCAACCTGTTCTTTGTTGGATGGCCTACCTTAGGCCAAGGACTTCGCTAAAGGCGCGGCAGTCTAGACGACAGCGACGCAAAAGCTAGACAAATTTCTTCGTCAGGTACGCTACTTTTCTGCAACCTGCCGTCGATGAATTCGCGCCAAACCGGCATATGTTGGCGCGGATGCGACGGATTCCGTGCGCCCTGGTGCATTAGATCGACCTGTCAGGCAGTGCCGGATCCTTTCCGTCGTTGCATTTTCGCTGGCAGGTCGCTTCTAATGCCCGGCGTGCGAGCGAAAACCGACAAGACCAATCGTCAGGTTCAACTCATTCATTTGGGAAAGCCTTCTGCTGCTGAGCATCCCACGGGCAAGCCGGGAATCGAGGTCCCATTTTCACGACCCTTTCTCAAATGGGCGGGTGGCAAGACCCAACTTCTTCCGGAACTCGTGAAGTACTACCCAACCGTTAGCGTCAACCGCTACTTCGAGCCTTTCCTTGGGAGCGGTGCGGTGTTTTTCCATTTCAAGGCTATGGTCAACCCCAAGTCCGCATTTCTTTGGGACAACAACCTTGAGTTGATCCAGACCTTTCAGGCCGTACGGGACGACGTGGAGGGAGTTATCGAACTTCTGCGAGAACACGAGAGCGCGCACAGCAAAGACCACTTCCTCAAGATCAGAAGGATCAGAGTGAAGAAGGAAACGAAGTCCTCGGCCATTGCCGCTCGACTCATCTATCTCAACAAAACCTGTTTTAATGGGCTCTACCGGGTCAACAGCCGCGGAGAGTTCAATGTTCCCATCGGCAATTACCTCAAGCCCAATATCCTGAACGAAGATGGGCTGCGCAAGGCCTCCACACAGTTGGCGGGCGCGGCCATCGCGGACAAGGACTTTCGAATGGTGCTTTGTGATGCAGAAGCGGGTGACTTTGTGTATTTCGACCCGCCCTACCATCCTCGATCCGAGACCGCCTACTTCACGTCGTACACCCGCGATTCTTTCGGTGAGAAGGACCAACGGGAACTTGCGGAAGTCTACCGGGCACTCGACAAGAAGGGGTGCATGCTTGTGCTTTCCAATAGCGACACAAACCTTGTGCGACAGCTCTACAAGGATTTCAAGGAAGTGAAGGTCAGCGCCCGACGGAACATTAATTCACGCGCCGATCGCCGAGGTCCGATCAAAGAGCGGCTGGTCGTAAATAACAGGTTGCTGGAGGCATGCCGTGGCCGGGGGTGAGTCCGCGGTAGCGTCCGGAGCGGTTCTCAAGAAGATGGTGATGGCCCTGGGGGAACGGCTGGCCCTTCATGCGAAAGAGGAGGTTCCCGTTGGGAGAAGGCTCTGGGGAAGCAAACGGAGGATAGATGTTGTGCTAACGCACGGAGAAACCCGGCAGAGCCTCGGCATAGAATGCAAGGTCCAGTCTTCAAGAGGATCCGCAGAGGAGAAAATTCCTGCGACAATTCTAGACATCGCGGCTTGGCCAATTCCTGGGATCATCGTGTTTAGCGGCGAAGGGTTCTCTCAGGAATTCAGATCCTATCTTCATGCCTCTGGAAAGGCCGTTGAGTTCGAGGATCTCGAAGATTGGCTTCGTATGTTCTTCAGGCTCCCATGAGTAACATCCATCGCGGCGACGGAGGCGAAACCCAGCTCGGCAGCGGGCAGCGGGTGCGCAAGGACGACCTGCGTATCGAGTGCGTGGGCAGCGTGGACGAGCTGTCGTCGTTCCTAGGGCTGGCGCGCGCCGGGTTGGAAGGGCAGGCGCAGGCCACGGGAACGGCGGACATGGTTGCATCCTTGCGGCGGATCCAGCGCGAACTCTACCTGCTGGGGGCGGACGCGGCGAGACGGGACAGCGAGGCGGAATTCGGAATTACCGCCGAGCATGTCGCGACACTGGATCGCGAGGTGGCCGAGAGCGACGCTCGGCTGCCCAAGCTCGGCGCCTTCATTCTGCCAGGAGGTGGCGAGGTGGCCTCCCGCCTGCACGTGGCGCGCGCGGTTTGTCGCCGCGCCGAACGACAAGCCGTGCGTCTGGCCGCAACCGAAAATCTAGGCCCACAGGTCGTTCCCTATCTGAACCGGCTTTCCTTGCTGCTGTTCTCGATGGCCCGCCGGGCGGCACATGTTCCGGGTGCCGGCGACGATCTCGCTTAGTACAGCGCCCAGCAAGCGAAGCGGGCCCGTCACTCGACTCTGTTCGGTTCGTCAACCATTCTTTCCCCATGGGAAAGAGCCGACTTGAGGCATTCAGTGATGGCGTGATCGCCATCATCATCACCATCATGGTCTTGGAATTGAAGGTGCCTCGCGGCCAAACCATCGATGTTCTGCTGCCCCTCATTCCGGTCTTGCTCAGCTATGTCCTGAGCTTCGTCTACCTAGGCATCTATTGGAACAATCACCACCATATGCTCCATGCCACCCACAAGGTAACGGGGGCCATTCTTTGGGCCAACTTGCACCTCCTGTTCTGGCTCTCGCTCGTGCCCTTCATCACTGGCTGGATGGGCTCGAACCATTTCGCACCCGTGCCAGCCGCGCTTTACGGCGCGGTCATGCTCATGGCCGCCATCGCGTACTACATCCTACAACAGGCCATCATCGCCTCGCAGGGGCCTGACTCGTTGCTAGAGAAGGCCATTGGTCGCGATTGGAAAGGCAAAGTGTCGCCCGGGCTTTACGCGGTTGCGATTCCCGTAGCCTTCTTGTCCCCCTGGGTGTCCATCGGGCTCTATGTCGGGGTCGCGCTGATCTGGCTGGTACCGGATCGCCGCATCGAACACGTTCTCGCGGCCAAACCACCGTCGGCATAGAGCAGGGCCGTCAACCTTGGCAGGCATCCACGCCCCTGCTTTCCCAACGGCTACTTCGTGAGCGAAGGCCGCCCATGGCGACACCGCGGTGCTCTAGAAGTAATTGTGTACCGAGACCGCCGCATAGGCATTGTCTGCCATCTTCTGCGAGCCGGACATGTCGGGGATAATGCCATCACTTGTGTCCGTGGTGGCGCTGAACCCGGTCCATTGATCAATGATGTAGACGGGCGACGTGGCTGTGGTGTTGCTCGCCGCCCAAGCGTTCGTGATTTGGCTATTGAGGTTGACCACCGCGCTCGCCCAGTTCGAATTGCTGGACGAGTTCACAGGTGTGACCTTGGAAACGAAGAAGATTACGTTGGGATTCTGGCCGCGAAACTGATTGATGACGACGGCGAAGGCCGACAGGATGGTGGCGTTGCTTTTGCCGTCGCTCGCATCGTCGCTGCCAAGATCCATGATGGCGATGTCGGGTTTCAGGGCAGACCAGCTTTGGAGTTGGCCCAAATTTCCCTGTCCCGATGTGTTGTTGGTTACCAGGCTGGTCACACGGTAGCCTTCGTGGACCGCGGTTGATACCGCCGGTGCCCCGTTGCAGTTCTGGTTGACTTGATTCGTTCCCGTGAATTGAAAATTCGTATCCCCGTGACTCTTGAAATCCTGTGAGAGCAATTGTGGGTAGCAAGAGAGCGCCGACATTCCGTCGCCGAGCAGCATGATCTTCCACGGTCCAACATGGGTTGTTCCTCCGGTGCTGCCGAGCGGGTTTCCGCCCGAGCCGCCAGTCGCTGTAGTTGTGGTTCCTCCGTTCGTAGCAGTTCCCCCAGTTGCAAGTCTGCCACCGGTGAAGAAGCCGCCGAAGGCGGGAGTTCCACCTAGTCCGGTACTTCCGCCGGTCATGCCTGCACCCGCGTCGGCGATTCCTCCGGTCGAGGGTGCGCCACCGGTCTGGGCGCCGCCTGTGCCAGGAGCGCCACCCGTGCCCGTGAGCCCGCCGGCCCCCCCTTCGACGTCAGCACTACCACCAAGGCCCGAGCCACCCGTGCCCGCGTCGGCCAAACCACCGGCTCCCCCGCGCCCCACGACTCCACCCGCGCCCGGGAGAGCGCCGTCGACTCTCTCGTCCGGTCCACCGGCTTCTCTGGCAACGCTTCCGCCCACACCGCCGGTGCCGCGTGGCAGATCGATCTCGCTAAGCACAGCGTCGCCGTCGCGGCCATCGATGCCGATGGGTGCGTCCGGCAAAATGGTGCCGTCGTTGCTGTTGACGTGGTCATACGTCGACAGGTCCGCGGCCGCTTGGGACGATCCATCGCCGTGTTGCGGAGCTTGGGACACGCGCAACTTGGAGGCGTCGAAAGAGCACGCGGCACCTAGGAAGAGTAGTAGGCAGAAACTGCCTGCCTTGACATGGGCGAACTCTGCACGGACCGAATTCACGGTCTCAGCGCCGCGGCTGGATTGTTGCTTTCCAATCCACCCAATCGGCCGTCGATAGCGCACCGTTGTCTCGCTTTCGCCATGTGCATCATCCCCCTTGTGGGAACAGCTATACCTTCGGCAAAAATGGCTGGGGTCTTTAGCCCGCCATTCAGTTCACGCCGCGATACACGTGAGGATCTCGCGCAATCTCGCCCGCGCTGCGGTCATGCGATCCTCGCGCTCGGTCTCGGTGAAGGCGTAGCTTGCGCGCATGTCGGGCGAAAGTTTCCAGCGGCTATCTTTGCGTTGGATGAGTTTCATGACCTTGGCTGGATCGAGGCGTGGATCGGCGCCGATGGACAGCACCATGCGCACAGGGCCGAGCTCGTAGCCGCGCGCGCCGATTTTGCGCACGAGGGTCTTGTCGATCATGACCTCGCGAAGGAGTTGGGCCTCGTCGGGCAGGCGGCCGTAGCGATCTTCCAGCTCGGCTTCGATGGCGCGGATCTCGTCCTCGTCGCGGGCCTGGGCCAGGCGGCGGTAGAATTCCAGGCGCTGGCCGGTGTCGGGGATGAAGTCGTCGGGCAGGAAGGCCGGCACGTCGACCGAGATTTCCGGATCGTGCTCGGTGCGGATGGGCTGTCCGCGCAACTCAGCGACCGCTTCTTCCAAGATGCGGGCATAGGTATCGAAGCCAACCGCCGCCACCAGACCGGACTGCTTGGCGCCGAGCAATTCGCCAGCGCCGCGGATCTCTAGATCCGCGGTCGCCACTTGAAAGCCCGCGCCTAGCTCGGTGAAGCGCTGGAGCACGGCCAGTCGCTGCTGGGCCTCGGGATTCACCTTGTGATCGGAGGGGACGACCAGGTAGCAGAAAGCGCGCTCGCGCGACCGGCCGATGCGGCCACGCAACTGGTAAAGCTGGGCCAACCCGAAGCGGTCGGCCTGGTTGACGATCATGGTGTTGGCGCGTGGAATGTCGAGACCGGATTCGATGATGGTCGTGCAGCACAGGATGTCGTAGCGGCCGTCGACGAAATCGATCATCACCTTGGCTAGCTTGTCCTCGCTCATCCGGCCGTGTGCCATGGCCACGCGAGCCTTGGGCGCGATGGCGCGTATCTCCCGCGCCCACTTGGCCAGATCCTCGATGCGGTTGTGCACGAAGAAGACCTGACCGCCGCGGCCAAGCTCTTTGGCGATGGCCTCGCCGAGAAGTTCGGGATCGAAATGGCAGACGAAGGTGCGGATGGCCAAGCGATCGGCGGGTGGCGTGGCGATGACCGAGATCTCGCGCAGACCGGCCAGGCCCATCTGCAGGGTGCGCGGAATGGGCGTCGCGGTCAGGGTCAGCACGTCGACCTGCGAGCGCATTTCCTTGAGCCGCTCCTTGTGGGTCACGCCGAAGCGTTGTTCTTCGTCGATGACGATGAGACCGAGGTTTTTGAAGCGCACGTCGCGCGAGAGCAAGCGGTGCGTGCCCACCACCACGTCGACCTTGCCGTCTTCGATTTCGTGCACGATCTTCTTTTGCTCGGCGGGCCGGCGAAAACGCGACAGCGAGGCCACCCGCACGGGAAAATCGCCGAAACGCTCGCTGAAGGTCACGAAGTGTTGCTCGACCAGAACCGTGGTAGGCGCCAGCACCGCCACTTGCCGCCCGCCCAGTACGGCCAACAGGGCCGCGCGCAGGGCGACCTCGGTCTTGCCGTAGCCCACGTCGCCGCAAACCAGGCGATCCATGGGCGTTTCTGCCTGCATGTCGCCCAAGACCTCGCGGATGGCGCGGTCCTGGTCGGGGGTTTCGTCGAAGGCGAAGCTCTCTTCGAATTCGCCGAACATCAAGTCCGGTGGTGGAAAGGCGTGCCCGGGCAGGGCGCGGCGCTGGGCATAGAGCTGCAGCAACTCCTCCGCCATCTTGCGCGTCTCGGCCGACACGCGCCGTCGCTTCTCCACCCAGGTCGCGCCGCCCAGCTTGTCAAGCCGCACGGTTTCGGCCGAACCGCCCACAAAGCGGTGGACGACGCCCAGGCGATAGACGGGCAAGTACAAGGCGCCGCCGCTGTATTCGAGATGCAGAAAATCCTGGGTCACGCCGCGGATCGCGATGCGGGTGAGGCCGCTGTAGCGACCCACGCCGTGCTCGTCGTGCACGATCAAATCGCCGTCGGCCATTCCGGCCAGATCGCCGAACGACGGAGTTTTGCCGGGCGGGGTTGGGTGGTGCGCGCGCGGGCCGAAAATCTCCTCTTCCGCAACCACGATGACCCGGTCGCTGGGAAGTTGAAATCCGCGCGTGAGCGGACCCGACAAAATGGTCAGTGCCGCACCCTTGCCGTCGCTTTCGGCGAGCGTGGAAAGTCCGGTCGCTCCTCGACCGAGTTTGGGCGAAAGCCCGAGGGCCGTGAGCAAGGCCGACAGTCGCTCGGCGTGTCCGCGGCCAGGGGCGACGAGGTGAATGCGATAGCCGTCGGCAAGCCACGCGCGCAGCTTGCGCGCCAAAGGATCGCCGATGTCGCCCTCGCCGCGCGTACTCAAGAGCTCTGCGCGCAGGCCCGCCGTGGGCGCGGCGTCGATTCGGATGCGCTTCGGCAGATCTTCGTCGGAGGTTGCGGCCGGCCGCTCGATCTCGACAGTGTGGAATTCGATGCGCCGACGGTCGAGGAGGGCCGCGCGCGCCTCGTCTTCGTCCAGCAAAAACTCGCTCGGATCGAGGGCCAGTCGGTGATCCTCCAGTCGATGCTTCGCGTGCTCGCGCAGGCGGACCATCTCTCGGTGGGCCTGCTCCAGCGTTGCCCCGGGATCTTCGATGACCAGCTTGGTTCCTTCGGGCAGATATTCGAAGATCGAGCCCATGCGCGCGTGGAAAACCGGCGCCAGAGACTCGATGCCGAAGAACGACTCGCCCGCGTCGATACATTCCAAGATGCTGCGGGTCTTGCTGGACGGGTAGGCTGCGTGATCGGCCGCGGCCAGAATGCGTCCGCGCGGATCCGCGCCCGCGCTGGCCACGGTTTCCTTGACCGCGTGAAAGACCAGGCTTTCGACCGGTCGAAGCGTGCGCTGGGTGGCCGAATCGAAGAGTCGCAGCGACTCCACGTCGTCGCCGAAGAGTTCGATGCGCACGGGATGGCGGTAGAGAGGAGAAAACACGTCGATGACCGAACCGCGTACGGCGAAGGTGCCAGGGTCGTCGACGATCTGCGTGCGGGTGAAACCGGCACGCAGCAGATCGCGCGTCAGGGTGTCGCGGTCGAGCGCCGTTCCCACCTCGACAGAGCCGCACAGTTGCGCGAATGGCCCCGGCGGGATCACGCGCCGAAAAAGCCCGGCCGCCGACGCGATCACGACGGGCGGAGCTATGTGATGGGCCAAGCGGTAGAGGAGAGCGAGCCGCCGCATGGTGTGTCGCCGGTCGGGCTGGACCTCGGCGTAGGGGCTGCTTTCCGGCGCGGGCAATTCAAGAACCGGCGGTGGCGCTAAGGGATCGTCCTCCGCGTGCTTGCCACCGAGGAAGAACTCGCACGCGGCCTTTCGGCTGTCGACCTCATCTTCGTTGGGAACAACATAGAGAACTGGGGCTGGATTTGAGCGTGCGACGTGCGCGACCAGCGCCGCGCCCAGGGGCGGGATCGCGCCGTGGATCTCCAGGCAGTCCGATGCGTGGTTGCCGACGAAGTCCCGCTCGAGAACGGAAAGTAGCTCTTGGATCGAGACGGGAGCTTGCATGGGCGCGCGCAGCTTACCAACGCCGTCGGCGCGCGACACTTCCATATGTGGAAGCCCTACGACTGCACTTTTACGATGCGTCAGAGCGAGTCTTCGTTGACCACCCAACGCATGCGGGCTAAGGTGGCCACCTGACCGAGGAGGAGCCCACATGAAATGCGTCTATCGGCTGATGACGACCTTGTTCGTTTTGGGATTGTTGGCTTCCTGCGATGAGAGCGGGAAGATTCGCGTCGATCGCGTCGAGCCTCCCGAGGGCATCAACGCCGGCGGCGATCACGTGAATATCATCGGCGCCGGTTTTCAACCTGGCAAGACCCAGGCCCGCATCATGTTCGGCAAGCACATCTGCGATCAGGTAGTCATCTCATCGACCAACAAGATCAGCGTGGTGACCCCGAACGGCGACAAGGGCCCGGTCGACATCACGCTCGATTTCGACAATGGAGCTCGCTACAAGATTCCTAACGGATTTCGCTACATGGAGCCCAAGCAAACCGGCGATGTGCGCAAGGCGTTCTTCGGCAAGCCCGAAGAAAAGAAATGATCAGCAGGAAGTAGCCACCAAAAAGCGACCAACGCCGGCTGGGTTTCCCAGACCGGCGTTTTTGCGTGCTTGGGGAGATGTCTACTTGTAGGCCACGCGGAAGAGCTGCTGTCCCATCAGCATAAGGCTGCCGGTGGGGACGACGCGGCTCTCACGCACCCGCAGGAAAGTGCCGTTGGATGAGCCGAGATCCTTGAGGTGGACGCGGCCCTCGCGCACCGAGAGCTGGCAGTGCGCACCCGAGACGTAACCGTCCTCGGGGAATAGGATGTCGCCGCGTTCGCGGCCGAGCCTTGCGCTTTCGTCGAAGAGCGGAAAGGCGGGACCGTCGAGATCGCGGCCCACCACCACCGACAACCGGCCCCAATAGCCAGGGTTGGGCGTGCCGATGATTTCCGTTCCGTCCTCAAGCGGGGTCAGGGGGTTGATGGCGTCGAAGCGCAGAAGTTCCTGCCCGATGCGGAAGCAGTCGCCGGATTCGAGCGGCTCTTCGTCGGTGATGCGCACGAAGATGCCGTTGAGGCTGCGGTGATCCCGTACCTCAAGCGCGCCTTCGCTGAGCAAGAACTCAGCGTGGCGCGGGGACAAGTAAGGATCGGCATCGAAGAGCGCGCCTTGCCCGCGGCCGATGGTGTTTTCGCCTTCTTGCAGGGCAAACACGCCTCCTTCGGTTCCGTCGGGACGGATCAGGGTCAAGTGGCCGCGCGGGCCAACTCGAACGGGCGCCGGAGCAACCGCCTCGGCACGCTGGATGGCGGCCTCTGCGACGGCGCCGGGGGCGGCTTTCATGCGATGTCCACAACCACCGCAGAAGGCAAACGCGGACGCAACCTGCTTGCCGCAGCTCGGGCAAGCAATGGTCTCAACCGCGGGCGGTGAGAAGGGGGAGGCATGCGGTGCCGGCGCCGTTTGCGCGGTTGGCACTGCAACCTGGGGCAATTGGGTCGGTGGAACCACCGCCTGATGCACTTGTGGCGATGGAACGCTGGTCGCGGGCACGGCCGTGTTTGGTCTGGCCACTGGAACTGCAGTTGGCGATGCGAGGGGACTCTGCCTGACCGGAACCTGCATAGGAACCGAGCCGATGCCGATCTGGACCGATGCCCCAGACGCGGAGGGCCCAGCCACCGGCATGCGTGGCGTGGTGGAGGGGGGAGCCGCTGGCGCCGCTGCGGGTGGTGGCGTGATGTTCACATCATGAACCGGGCCGGAGCCGGGGCTCGGCGGCAAGACCGACGTCGGCATGATGGTGGGTCCCGTGGCCCCGAAGGCTTCGGCCGGTGGCGGCACCGCTGTCTTCGCCACGTTGATGGGCAACGGCATGGCCACGGGCGGTGGCGTGGGTGGGTACATGTCTGGAGGCGGAATGGGCTTGGGCGCCGGCGCAGCCCCGGCCTGGAGCTTGGCCCCGCATCCCAGGCAGAACTTGTAGAGATCTTGGTTTTCCTTGCCGCAACGAGAACAGGTGATCACGAGAGACCCTCCGCGCGAATCGTTGGTGTTAGCTTAGTCATGGAGCGCTTCTTTCCTAGGTGATTTCTACGCGGAAGAGCTGCTGCCCGACGAAAACGTAGTCGCCATGGGCGAGCGGAGTCTCGCTGGCGATGCGAACGAAGGTGCCGTTCTTGGAACCTTGATCGACGATGGTGAAGGCGCCATCCGGGCCGATGGTGACCTCGGCGTGCCTGCCCGAGATGAAGGGATCGTCGGGAAAGTTCACGTCATTGCCTTCACGGCCAAGCGTGATGCTGTCGCCACGGGCACGCACGATGAGGCCGATGTCGCCGCCGCGCAGCCGCTGAATCAGGCGCATCTTCGAGGCACGCTTGGGACTGGCGTAGAAATAGGTGCCTTCGGCGTCGGGCTGGGGGCCGAAGTCCGGTGCCAGGGCTTCGATTTGAAGTAGTTGCTCGCCGACCAGGAAGGCCGCACCGGATTCGAGCCGCGCCGGACTGTGGATGCGGATGAACACGCCGTTGGTCGATCCCTCGTCGCTCACGAACAGCTTGCCCTCGCGGTACACGAAGTTGGCGTGGCGAGGGGAGAGCAGGGGATCGTCGGGAAAGAGGATCGCGCCTTCCGTACGGCCGACGACGTGGTCGGTTCCACTGAGCTGGTAGGCGAGGCCGTCGCCGGTATCGGCCTTGACCAAGACCAGCTTGGCCATGCCCGACATCTGGACGCCGGAGAAGAACATGGTCTTGCCGGGGGCGCCGGCGGGCGCGGGCGCGGGACCATCCATGCGGGTGCCGCACTGGCCACAGAAGCGGTCGGTTTCGGGAACGTGGTTTCCACAACTCGGGCAGGTCTTGGTCGACATGAACTCCTCCGGACGAGAGGCAGGCGGACTCGCGGCTGGAAATGGGGATCTCGCTGGCTCGCCGAGGGGCACCTCGCAGAGAGGGCACCGGCTCGCGTCGAGGCCGGTCAGTGCATCGCAGCGGGGACAAACCAAGCCGACGGGCATACTATTGACGCAATCTTGCCCTTGTCGCCCCATCTGTCAAGCGCGCTGCTTGCATTACCGTGATTCCCGTCGCTGATTTTTTCTTCCGCGCAGTCGCCGGGAGCTGGCCAGGACATCACTTGTAGCGCTGACGGAGAAAGTCACGGACCTCTCCTCGCACTCGATCGGGCATTTCCAGTGAGAGAGCTTCTCGCGAAACGGCGGGAGTCTTCTTGTACGTGTGGAAGAACTTGACACACTCTGGGCAGTAGGTCAGGTGACCATCGAAGCTTTCCCTCTCCTCGGCTGGAAGACTCCCGCTCAGGTAGTCCATGCAGTAGTCCACCAACTGTTTGCAACTGATCCCGATGACTCTCTCGTAGGGCTTCACGACTTCGCGTCCTTCGTTGCTCTTGGAACCACTATACCTAAGCTAGATGCTCTTGGCATACAACATGGTTCACGCTGTCGATGGAATTTGATCTTGTGAACCCCTTTTTCGCTTGGCAATAGTCGGCGAAAGTACGGCGATGTGCGAGAGGCGTTGTTGATGCCGGCTCGCTTCCGGCTTGACAGCAACGGTGGCTTCGCGGCAAGCCTTGCTTGGCGACAGGTACAGCGATCTCGGCACGCGCATGGGCGAACACGGCGAATATCTTGAAAGCGAAC
>Ga0265316_10003436_pt1 | contig 16023 bp, 14 predicted proteins | sample 4522metaG_FD_202092 | JGI IMG/M metagenome (GOLD analysis project Ga0265316, IMG submission 202092) | Rhizosphere microbial communities from Carex aquatilis grown in University of Washington, Seatle, WA, United States - 4-5-22 metaG | ecosystem: Host-associated > Plants > Roots > Rhizosphere >...
AACGCCTGGCTCGGTAACTTCCGTCGCTTGGTCGTGCGCTACGACCGCTCGCTCACGATCTATGGGGCCTTCTTTCATATCGCTTGCTTCATGATCGTCTTGCGGAGGGTTGTGCAATAGCTTCTAGCGACGATTTGGGACTTAGGCCGAAATGCGGCACTCGTCATTTGTTGACTCAATATATTAATGGCCCGTTTTCTCGCTTTGCAGAACATAAAGAGAGTCCATTGCAAGTCTCTTGAAAGGTCACAGCCAGTATCGATCTGGTCTCGTACCGTACATTTATCTTAAATATGTTGTAAAATAACATGTGGACAATTTTATTGCGCGCCAGCCGATATTCTCAACGAAACAGGATGTTGTTGGATATGAAGTCCTTTTTCGCTCAGGCCCTGAGAATTATTGCAGCGACACTCGAGTAGACGCCTCGGCGGTTGTTGTGGATAATCTGCTTTTATTTGGCATCGACCGCGTGACATCTGGCCGTCTTGCGTTTATCAACTGTTCGCGTGACTTCCTGCTACGCGAATACCTAACTATTCTGCCTCCAGATCGCGTCGTCGGAGAAATCCTCGAGACAGTCTCCGCAGACAACGAAACTCTTGAAGCTTGCCGAAGGTTAAAACGCGCGGGTTATCGACTCGCAATCGATGATTATGTTGATTCTCCAACATTGGCTCCGTTTCTCGAAATCGCTGATTACGTCAAGATCGATTTTGTCGCCACGAATCCATCGGAGCAGGAGCGTCTCGCGCACCAACTCTTACGCCGGAATCTGCAACTTGTCGCCGAGAAAGTGGAAACACAGGAAGACATCCACCGTGGCCTCGCATTGGGCTATCAATATTTTCAAGGTTACTTTTTTTGCCGCCCGCAAATGGCAGAGGGCCGCGCGATTCCAGCAAATAAACTGAACTACTTGCGTGTACTGCAAATCGCAAACAGGCCGGATATCGATATCGAGGAACTCGCCGCGGCGATCAAACAGGAAGCTTCACTAATTTACAGATTGCTACGCTATCTAAACTCGCCGGTTTTTGCTTTCCGCTCGAATGTCGCCTCCATCCCACACGCTATCACTTTACTTGGTGGGGATGGCATTCGAAGATGGATTTCACTGGTGTCTCTCGCAGCGATGAGTGAGGACAAGCCGCGAGAGCTTGTCATGGTTCCACTGGTAAGAGCTCGATTCTGCGAACTGATCGCTGCGTCCACGAATCTGCGAGCTAAATCAGGCGAATTATTTCTAATGGGCCTTCTTTCGGCCATAGATGCGATCCTAGATACTCCCATGAGTGCGGTATTAGAGGGTATTCCAGTCCCAGTCGAGATCAAGGAGGCGCTGCTGGGGCAACCAGGAAACTTCCGCGACATCTATGAAATTGTATCGAACTACGAGACGGGAACATGGGAACCATTGCTCCAAGCTCTCGGACGTGCTCGAGTCAAGGAGGAGTCTATCCCAGAGCTTTTCTTGAATTCGCTGGACTGGGCAAACCAGGTAATAGGTTTCGCATAGAAACAATTGTTGAAAAAATGTTTCAAGACACACTTCCTCCTTGAGTATCGACCACAGCCACTATTGGGCCGCAACCCCCCCACAAATGATTTGAGTTAGATGAGCGCATAGGAAGACTTACAGATTCAAATGCCGGACGGATAGTACATGAAGCTCACTCCTACTACCCCACTACTAGTCAGGGCCACGACCGTCAGCGCGTCGCAAAAAGTAGTTCGTCGAGCTACTCGACTTGATGGCGGAGAGGGTGGGATTCTATTCCTGAAAAATTGGCATCTCTTTGAATTTAGGGCGGATAGCAAGTATCTGCATGACTACAGGAATGTTAGTGACTGTCTATTAGGTCTTGCTGGTTCCATCAAATCTATCTGGTGCCCTCCAGAAATAGACACCAAACAGACACCAAATCGAAGAACACTGGCATAGTTGTATATCCTTCAGCCTCTGCTTTCGTCCTGTCTGACGGTTCTAGATTGCATTCGGCTTTGATCGTTCCCACCGGTCGCAAGATCGGTTGTTTGATCGCCTCGTTCCTCGGATAAGATCATCCTCGGAACCTATAACAATGGACAGCCACAGGCCTGGTCAGGACAATATTCAAGATCGCCTGAAAACAGTGCAAGACGAATGCCAACGGCTTCGTCAAGAGAATGTGCGTTTGCGTGCGATGCTCGGGATTGATCATCCGGCCACCAACGAACCCATCTCCCAAGCGGTCCTGGTCCCAAAGCTTTCGTCCACAGGCACAAGCGAGGTGTCAACGCCAGAAAAAAAGATCGCGCTCTTTCGAAATCTGTTTCGTGGGCGCGAAGACGTTTTCGCCATTCGGTGGGAAGGGAAAAGTGGCAAATCTGGCTATTCACCAGCCGGTGTCATGGACTGGCGTGCCATCCATGCATCGAGACCAGAAGAGCGAAAGAAGGTTGCCCGCGAAACCAGAATGCTCCAGCCACTGACTGATGATGCGATTCGCAATCATCTAATTGGGAAGCAAACGATCGGCGTCTATCCACTTCTACCCGACGACATGTGCTGGTTTCTTGCAGTGGATTTCGATAAGAAGTCCTGGATAATTGATGCAGCAGCGTTTGCCACAACATGTAGGAGATTTCAGGTTCCCTTCGCCATAGAGCGCTAGCGGTCGGGAAATGGCGCGCATGTCTGGATATTCTTTGACCGCCCGGTATCCGCCAGCGATGCGAGAAGACTGGGATGTGCCCTATTGACACGCACAATGGAAAAGAGACATGAACTCGGACTTGATTCATACGACCGTCTTTTCCCCCAACCAGGACACCATGCCGAAAGGCGGATGCGTTAGAAGGAGGGTGGCTTGTGGTAGACTCCCGAACATGTGCGTGTGGAGTAGTTCGAATCGACTCCTCTGGCTTACAATTGGAATCATTCTCGCCGCAGTTTGGACGCCCGCGCAGGACACTGCGTCTAAGGGCGAAGTAGTCTACAAGCAGCGTTGCGCAGGCTGTCATGATCAGGCCAACGATCGCATTCCGCTAAAAACTTCTCTGAATCGAATGCCTTCGGCGCATATTCTTCGCGCACTCGATTTCGGCGCGATGATGACGATTGCCTATTCGATGAGCCGTGAGGATCGTCAGGCCGTTGCCACGTACCTCGGCACGAACGCGCCCGCGATCGCCTTTCCGGCGAGCGCTTATTGCAGCAACCGCCGCGCGAAAGTCTCGGACAAACCGAAATTTTCCTGGAACGGTTGGAGCCCGGGCCCGGACAATGCCCGCTACCAATACGCGGACCAGGCAAGGCTCAGCGTCGGGCAAGTGCCTAACCTCAAGCTGAAATGGGCTTTTGGCTTCGATGGAGATGTCACTGCCTTCGCACAGCCCACGGTAATCGATGGCCAGGTGTTTGTCGGCAGCGCGGGCGGGGTCATCCACGCGCTGCAGGCGGACACGGGTTGCCTCCAATGGACGTTCCAGGCGAATGGGCCTGTACGATCGGCGATTCTTGCGGTGCCGATGGGTGCCAAACATTCCCTCCTGTTCGGAGATCAGACGGGATGGTTCTATTCGATTGAGGCGGAGCGTGGAACACTGCTTTGGAAGAAAAAAATCGAAGAGCACGACGCTGCGCGCCTGACGGGCGCCCCGATCGCATACAACGGAAACGTCTTCGTGCCGATTGCTTCCTGGGAGGAGACCCGTTCCCTCGACCCTGCGTATCCCTGCTGCACGTTCCGGGGGAGTGTGGTGGCGTTGCGCATTCGTGACGGCGAGCAGGTCTGGAAAACTTACTTCGTTCCCGAGCCCAAGCTAACGGGTAAGACCAAGCGCGGCACACCGCAGTACGGTCCCTCAGGCGTGGGTGTCTGGGCTGCTCCCACCATCGACGTGAAACGCGGGGTGATGTATATCGGTACGGGCGATAATTACTCGTCGCCTGCGAGTCCATTGAGTGACGCGATTGTTGCCATTGAAATTGCAACGGGACGCATCGCGTGGTCGAAGCAAGTGACGCCGGGCGATGCCTACAACTCTTCCTGCGGAACGGACAAACAGAATTGTCCCGATGAGGGCGGTCCGGACTACGATTTCGGCTCTTCGGCCATTCTGACGCAACTGCCCGGCGGCAGAGATGTATTGGTGGCGGGACAGAAGTCCGGCATGGTTTACGCTCTGGACCCGGAAAATAAGGGAGAGATTGTGTGGCAAACGCGTATTGCCGGCGCCGTGCCTAATGTGGCCACATCTGTGGGCGTGCTGTGGGGCATGGCGAGCGACGGCCAGACCGTTTATGCGGCGACAGCGTCCTCGGGCAGGATGCGCCCCACCGATCCTAATGATACGCGGCGGTACGTGCTGGACCCAAAGGCCGGGGGTGGTCTCACCGCGTTACGCATCGCGGACGGCGCAAAAGTTTGGCACGCTCCGCCCATCGTTTGCGCAGAGGGTGCGCCGGTTGGCTGTAGTCCCACGCAATCCGCGGCAGTGACAGGAATTCCCGGCGTCGTATTTTCGGGATCGAACGACGGGCATATTCGTGGCTATGATGCTGAAAATGGCGCGGTTCTTTGGGATTTTGACACGGCGCGAGAATTTCACGCGGTCAACGGCGTGAAGGCGAAAGGCGGCTCGGTGGATGGACCCGGGGCCGTGGTCGTCAAGGGAATGGTATTCGTAAACTCGGGTTATTCCCGCTTCGGAGGCATGTCCGGCAATGTTCTGCTCGCGTTCGCACCCTAGACGGTACTTCGACAGGGGGCCGAACGAGATTGGGCGCATCACGCCAGCCATCTGGAGAAAGTGTACGTCCTTAGTCTTGAGCCAACCCGGCACGCCCAATATAATATGTCCGGCGTAAAGATTACGCTTCCATCTCTCATTCTCAGCCCCCATTTCCGATTTGAATCTGACAAATTAAGTTTATGATGCCCTTGGAAGCCTTGATTTATGCGGGTTCCAGCACATCTGAGGCGCTTTGGAGGTCCACACCCGATGGGTGATAAACAAAACCAGCCCTTTCAGCTCTCGTTCAATGCTTCCTTGAAGGTCGATTTCCAGGGATCGCGCGTGACTTCCAACGGTGGCCTGATTCTGATTCGCGAGTTGGACGAGCGACTGGGTCTGGAGAAGCTCATCTCGGAACAATTGAGCGACTCGCGACAAGGCTTGAACAAGCAGTTCACGCTGAGCGATCTGCTGCGGCAGTCGGTCTACAGCCGCTTGGCGGGCTATGAAGACCTCAACGACGCCAAACGACTGGCAGCCGACCCGACATTCCGAATGATCAGTTCGCAGAGGATCTGGGACCGAGGCGCGGCCCTGACCTCGACCTTGCACTGGTTCGAGACCGAGCTGCTGACCAAAGAAGAGAATTTGATCGGGCTGATGGCGTTGAACCGGGAGACGCTGGGGCAGGCTGAGTCTCTGGATGGTTCCGACCGCGTCGTGCTGGACATGGACTCCAGCGAGAGTCCGGTTCATGGGGAGCAGGAGGGCAGCGCCTACAACGGGCACTTTGAGTCGGTCTGCTATCACCCACTATTTCTGTTCAATAGTCACGGGGACTGCTTGGCTGCGAAGTTGCGCTCGGGCAACGTGCACAGCGCTGAAGACTGGGATGAATTGCTGCTGCCGGAGATCGAGCGTCAACGGGCGCAGGGCAAGAAAGTTGCTTTCCGGGCGGACGCAGCCTTTGCCAAACCGGAGATCTATGAAGCGCTGGAGGAGCGGGAGGTGGAGTACGCCATCCGCATACCGGCCAACGAAAGCCTGGAGCGCGACATTGCGGAATTGTTGAAGCGTCGCGTGGGAAGACCGAGCCACAAGCCCGTGGTCTGGTACAAGGGCTTTCTCTACCAAGCGGCCAGTTGGAAAACGGCGCGACGGGTGGTGGCGAAGGTGGAGTTCCACGTCGAGGAGCTGTTCCCGCGAGTCGGCTTTATCGTCACGAATCTGAGCCTGCCGAGCCGGGCGGTGGTGAGGTTCTACAACAAGCGGGGAACAGCCGAGCAATGGATCAAGGAAGGCAAGCAAGCGACGCATTGGACGCGGCTCTCGTGTCATCGGTTCCGGGCCAATGAAGCGCGCTTACAGTTGAGCCCGCTGGCCTACAACCTGGGCAACCTGTGGCGTCGCCTGGTGCTGCCGAAGAGAATCGACACCTGGTCGCTGACGAGCTTGCAGCAGCGGCTCGTGAAGACTGGCGGGCGACTGGTCAAGCACGCCAGGTACTACTGGCTGTTGCTGGCGGAGGGACACCTGCACCGGCGGCTGTTTGGCCAGATGCTCCGGCGAATCTGGGCACTGCCCTTGCCGAGCGGGTAGCCACACCGATTGCGGTTGCAAAATCTGGAGTCGAGGGAAGTGGGTCGAAGCAGTGTCTGAGAAATCGATTCCGCGACATCAAGCGGCGCCTGGTCAGACGGCAAAAACGAGCCGTTGGAACCCCGCGACCTCGCTGGAGCCTGCTCTGGTGATAAATTTCGTTGCCTTCAGGGTAGGAGGAGCATACGATGCGCGAGACAGACGTCCAAATCGGAAATTCCGGTTCAAATGGATTTGCGGAACGAAAACCGCAACTCCCGCCGGAAAGCGGCTTCCGGTGGATCGCTTTACGGCGTGCGGGTGGATTGCCAAAGCACCCACTGCCAGCGTCCGTTGGTCCGCTTGTAAACTTCTGTAAAATACATGGACAGCGCAACATCCTTCTGGTCTTTCATGCCGATCAGGTCGCAGTGGCCGGTCACCAGCGCCACGTCGCCGTATATGCGCACTTTCACGTTCGTCAATGCCTGAGATTTGAAGTGAGACACTCCGGTCCTGATTTCTTCCAGGAATTCGGTTTTGGTTTGTGTCCGGCCGGACGTGTGGGTGTAAGCGAAATCGTCCGTCATGAATTTCTCGAGCATGGGGATGTCCACCTGGATCAGCGCCGCGCTCCGCTGATTATCGAGTTTCAGGATCTCCTGCTCGGCGCTGGAGATTTGCGCGCCGTTCATGGAAATTTGAGAAGACAAGAAAAGAATCATGAGGACGAACGTCGGTTTCATCGCGCACCTCGGATGTGTTTTGTATGTTTCGTCTGGAATCCCGAGCTGGATGTTACTCTCGGAAAAGCGGGGCGGCAAAGTCTAATCTTTTCGTAGCACAGCCACTCCTGGCTGTATGCCTTTTGCTATTTCAGCGCCTGCAAAAACCACACAGCCAGCAGTGGCTGTGCTACGGGAAGATGCATTTGAAGTCGTATTTACCGGTCACCGTCGCTTGATTTGGCTTGACTTTATTTATCTTTCATTATACTGACCTCTCATCTGGAACCTCCTATGAAAACGCCGAGAGTAAAAGTAGTTTTGTTTTTTCTGTCAGTTGCCGTCGTCACCTGTGTTTTATCGCCGGGAATATTTGGCGATAACGAGAAGGACAACCGCCGCACGGAGGAAGCCCTGCGAGAGGGCATTCCGCAACCCGATTTAGGCAACGGTTTTTTTCGAAATCCTGTTTTGGGTCCCGGGGCGGACAACACGGCCGTTAAAGTGGGAAAGGATTATTACATGTTGTCCGGAGGCGGATGGCCCTATGAAATCATCTGGCATTCGCGCGACCTGGTCAACTGGGCGCCGGTCACTCCGCCCATCCACAAATTTACCTTTGGAGCGGCGGACCTGACCTATTACAAAGGGAAATTCTACATTTACAGAACGGCGGTCGATTTGTCGGCCAATCCTTCGGGCGTTCGGCCCAGGAAGACCTATGTTCTTTGGGCCGATCGCGTGGAAGGTCCATGGAGCGACCCGATCGAGTTGGGCGTCCCGGGGTACATCGATCCGGGCCACATCGCGGACCAGCAGGGAAATCGCTTTCTCTACTTCAACAAAGGCGTGGTGGTCCCCCTCGCTCCCGACGGACTGAGCGCGATCGGAGAACCCAGGAAAGTCTACGACGGCTGGGACATTCCCAAGGACTGGATGGTGGCGTGCAAATGCCTGGAAGCGCCCAAGCTGTTTTATCGCGACGGCTACTATTACATGGAGTCGGCGGAAGGCGGGACGGATGGGCCCAGCGTCGCGCACATGGAGGTTGTGGCACGTTCGAAATCGGCGGAGGGTCCCTGGGAGAATTCTCCCTACAATCCCCTGGTGCACACGGCAAGTGCGAACGAAAAGTGGTGGCGTCAGGGACATGGAACACTGCTTGAGGGGGAGGGAGGCAAGTGGTGGTTCCTGTATACGGGCTACGAAAATGGTTACGAAATCTATGGGAAACAAAACCTCCTGCTCCCCATCGAGTGGACGGACGACGGCTGGCCTCGTGTTCCTTTCGGCGTCTCGGCGACGGACGTCTTGAGCAAACCGGCGGGGGAGAATCTCGGGTACGGCTTGCCGTTGTCCGATGATTTTTCAAGCAGCGCACTGGGAATTCAATGGCAGTACGACACATCCGTGAAGCCCGAGGAATCTTTCAAGATCGGAGGCGGGAAGTTGGTGATGAAAGCGGCGGGTGGCTTGCCCGGCAAAAATGCAATTCCGTCGGGCGCAACAATGATCGGCGTGACGCCCGTCAATCACTCCTATGAAGCGGATGTGGAAGTCACCATCCCGGATACCGCGGAGGCGGGCCTGTTTCTTTCCTCCAGACGCGGAGATATTGACCTCGGACCTACATGGGGCGCGGTCGGTTTGCGAAAAGGAGAGATATTCTCAACGGCTTGGGATCGTCACGGGAACGACATCCCATCGAAAGAGACGCATCTCTTCTTGCGCCTTCGGAGCATCCGCCATGACTTCTCCGGATCCTACAGTCTGGACGGTAAAACATGGATCCCGTTTGAAAATTCAACCCGCGTAACCGACGGGCGGCGGCTTTCCCTGTATGCCGCCGGAACCGGGGATGTGGTATTCCGTAATTTCAAATATCATGGGATGGACTAAATCCGGAAACGGCGCAGCGGGCGTGCACGTCATAGATTCGGCCATGTTGTACGAGTCCAAATTCCGGATAAGATCCCATGCTTGCGCGGTGAGGCCATAGCCGCACGTCGACAACTGCTTCAACGCCGTTCTCTTTCAATATACTTATCAATTGTCCTGGTTCGGTGCCGCCGTACCCAATCGTGAAGAACTTCTTCGCGACATCCCTTTTTCTCAGTGGACATAAGTCCAGATTCAGCGCTGCCTGTGGGTCAGATCGTTTCCGTCTGCGTTCTGCCCATTCCTCGCTGATATCACGTTGACAAAAGGTGCAGTTGAAGACGTAACGATGTTCGCCCGGGACATCTTCTATTAACTTTTGCATTACACGGCAAGGCTTGCTCCACTCCGTCATTCGATCCTCCTTCGGCTCATTTCCTCCGAGTTCACGCCCACGACCAGGGGAGACACACTGCTCGAATGTACCGTCAACCCTTCCGGCACATTCCACAAGATGCCAAGCGCCACGTACATTCGCTTCTTCACTGCTCCTACTACCGTCTGCCTCGTTAACCATCGACTCTGAAAGGGCCACGAACAAAGTGCCCTCAGATACTATCTTTGTGCGTGATAAAAGTTTCGGCGCGATGGAGTTGCCAAGGACCCGACGCTGTGAAATGTCTCGTCAAACTCCGCTAAAGATGAGGTGAAGTTCCTTTCGGGCCCTGCGAAACATACTACGAAGGGCACGCACGACCCAGCGCATCAAAAGGACGACGGCCAGCACAAATGCCAGGGCGATCATCGCCGCCCAATAGGGATACCTAGTGGCAAACCATGTAAGGAATACAGCGAGAGCGTCCTCCCCTAGGCTCAGTGTCACATTTGAGAAGGGTTCCGGATAAGGAGTCACGGCTGCTCGCACAGCAGTTTTTCCGCTATGCGCTGCCATCGCGATTGTGCCTCCTAACAACATAGCAAATATTTGCCATCCCGATGAGAGTTGGGTCGTGGCGCGATAGGCGATCAGTGCTGCTACTGGAACTCGCACAAACGTATGCAGAGCGTTCCACAACAGATCGAAAACAGGAATTTTATCTGCGAAGAGTTCCACCAGAAACAGAACGCCAGAGCACGCTATCACATACCAACTGGAGAGCAATTGGAGGCCGGGCGGTAGTGAGAACACGCCGGTATGCGCCAAAAGGCCGAGCGTGGCTACGGTTGCGTAGACGTTCAGTCCGGCAGCGAAACTGATTGCCGTCAGGACGGCGAAGAGTTCGTTGGACGAAATCCTCACAGCATTGAACACTCCACCATAGCTTGGTAGCTGATGTCAGAGCCCGGAGCAACACATCTCCCGTGTGAAAGGCTTCAGGCTTTTTTCAATAGCCGTGTGATCTACACGAGGATCACCGCGCCAATGAAGGCCACAATAACCGAGCCGATGATTGCCCGTCCAGCAAGAAAGGATCCTTCATCTATTGGAGCGGTAGCCCAAGCAATTTTGCGGGATTCTCTTTAAACATAACGTCAAGCTCGTGGTCGGTGAAACCGCGGGCTCGCATCGCCTCCACAAACGCGCCGACACCGTCAAGCCCGCCGTACTCTCTCGGGCGGCCTACTTTTGTCCAGAATTCAGAAATGAAGCAATGTTCGGGCCCAATCTTACGGATTGCGTCTGCTCGACGCCCACCCTCATCCAAAACATTTCTAAAATCGAACTCAATCATAGCTCCGAGCTTCGCAGCCTCTCGCATTTGGTCTAAACTCATCTTTCCCGCCAAATCCATTGCATGCGTGGCAATCATCTGCTGCACGCCCTGACTGCGGGCCTCGCGGAACACCATTAAGGCTTCTTCGGGGGCAATGTGACCCGATGCTATCACCAAATGAAACTTCGAAATCACGGCGAGAACTTCCTTTACTTCGGGAAGAAGTTGCCCGTTGCTTGAAACGGCCACGAACGGTTTCTTCGGATATGGTGGATTTGATTCGATTTCCGAATCGTACGCCGGCAGCCAAATGATCTTCCCCGGCGCGCCCATGATATGCGTCGCCATGTACTCAACGGCAGCAGGATTCATCCCGCCATTCGTGCGGTTCATTACAATGCCGCCGAACAATTCGAAGTTGGGAATCTCTAGACGAAGGTGGTAAACCAAAGTCGCGGTGGGCTCATAATGATTCTTTAGAACTAAACCTCGCAACCCGAGTGAATGAGCGAGTCTCACCGTGGCGAACGTTGCTTGCGCGCTGGATCCTTCAGGGCTTGGCGCATCCACGTGGAAGTGCATGTCAATGGCGCCCTTCAGCAGCCGGGCCCCGTCTGCCTCTCGCCGGGATTGAGCAGCTATAGGTATTGCGAGCACCCTGAAAGCGGTGATCACCAAAAGGACTACACCAGCGAAACTGCATAGCTTTCTAATGAGGCCCATTGTAATAAGCCCTCCTTCCATACAGGGAATTGCCACCCGCCGGTTAAACGAAAGCATTCAAATTGTGCACGGGAACCTAAAGCACGGCGATTTTTTCCGTTATTCCCGTCATAGCTGACCGGAGAAGCCAAGTCCCGATATGTCGTGTGGAATTTGGCCTCGTAACCCAGTGCCCTTTCGATCTTTCTTTTCGGGCTATTTACGAAAAATCGTCCAATAGTCCTTACATGCTTCTCTAGCAATTCAGCATCTATCGGCGTAGGACGTGGCCCATATGCTCCGTCGGCGCTATTTATCTCGGGGTCAGAAATCCAGTACTGCTTGTAAATACTTGATCAGGCCTTTTGCAGCACGCTGCGAAGCTCGCGGACGTCCCGCACTTTTTCGATCCCGAGCACCTTATTAATCAGGTTCCTGCAGTTCGCTCTACCGACTACTGGCTCCACCAGGTCCCGGCATTTCTGGACCACCTCATCGCGGGTCATCGGATTATCCACTGTGCCGCGCACGTCTGTAACGTGGTCGGACAGGATGGTTCCATCGTTCAGGGTGATCTCCACGATGGCGTGCCGTGCCGGTTCGAGACGCTCAAGGTCATCGCTCGGAATGAGCTGCACCTTGGCGCGAATGCGAAGGATGGCCGGGTCTTTCATGCGGGGCTTGTCGTGCGCAGCATGGAAAGAAGCGGTCTTGTCCAAGACCATCACAGCGACCATATGCTGGAGGCAGATATCCGGGATTTCGCGATTATCGACGACGCGTGCTTCGGTATTGGCCAGACGCACAACTATTGTCTTCACCTCATTGAGGTCAATGGGGCGCTTTTTCAGAATGTTGTCTATGGCATCGAGCGGCGCCTGGATCGGCGATCCAACGGTCCATTTCTTGATGTTGGTCCGAGTAATCTCATACCGCTCGCCAAGTTTTTCGATCAACTCCTGCAGATTCGCATTGGGGGCGTAAGCCTGGAAGTAATTGTCAGCGCCTGAAAAGATATCGTCGACGCCGCTGAATCCGGCATGAACTACTAGTGCGGAGGTGACACCGCTGCGCGCCGTCATACCGGCGAAGACAAAAGCTTTCTCAATGTGCTCGGTATCGCGATTCCATGCTCCGATGCCCGAAGATTGCTGAGCGGTGTAATCGAGCAGCCAGCGCATCTGCTGTGCGTTCAAGTTCGCGGCGCAACCCGCCGCCGCTGCCGCGCCGAATATGCTCGCAATGGCATGAGTGCTCTTATGGCTTGTATTCCGAAACTCGATCGCGCCAAGGCTGATGGTTACGCGCGGCCCGATATCGTAGCCGAGGGTCACGGCGCGCAAGAAACCCGTTCCGTCGATTCCAAACTTTTCCCCGACCGCCAAAGCGGCGGGAACGACCGCGCAGCCGGGATGTGACTGGGAGAACTCGTGGGAGTCGTCGGTTTCATCGGAATGCGCCAGCATGCCGTTGATGAACGCCGCTTCCGGGGGACTCGATGTCATTTTCGAAGCGACGATCGTCGCAGTCTTGTCGGTTGTAAAGTCGCGCGCGAACTGAAACGCCGCGCGACCCGGAGGCAGATCTGCCCCCGAGATCATCGCGGCAAATGTGTCGAGGATATGGTGCTTCGCCTTCTCGACCACGTCTTCAGGAAGAGCGCGGCCACCAGCTTCACTCATGTACGTGCTGAGCTGAGCCATCTCGGGGCTAATATTGTCAGCAGCAAACACTCCGCTGGGAAACGCTGCAGCCACGACGGTCCACGCTGCACGTTGTAGAATGCAGCGCCGGCTCAGGCTTCTGCTGCTGGTCGCTGGCGAAACATTTTCTTTTCGAAGTTGTCCCATATACCTGCCTGTGACGTCTATTCTTCTTGGTGCTTGAATTCCTGACGCACCCAAACTGTCCGATGCAGAAAAGAAGGATCAAGAAGTCACACACAATCGTGTAGGCAGCGACCGACGGTGGGAATGGTGCCTGCACTCCATCGAGCTTGCTGGTTACTGCGCTAAACACAATTCCGGCCATCCCAACCGGCAGGGGAATGATGGCAGCACGCCAGGTTCGTATCCGCAACTCAGCATTGTCAGATATTACGATTGTCGCTTCCTAATGCATGCTTATATATCGAACGCATTCGTTGTGCCAAGTCCCGATAAGTCTTTTCGGAAGGTGGACCTACTGCCCGCTATCCGGGTTACCTGTGTTCTCCGGTGGCATAAAATATGGTGCGCCTGAAGGGGGCAATGGAATGGCCGAAGATCCTCGGTAAACTCATATCAAGTATCTCGAAGATGAAGTGAAGAAGATAGGCGAGCGGGCGGATAAACTCGAAGCAATGATCCCAAACCTGGAAAACGAACAGAAGAAGTACGTCGTGCGAGAATTCGTCAGCCACTTGCGAGATGAGGTGAGTGAACACCGCAAGTATCTAGCGCGCATGAAGTCGAAATGACTGCCCGCGCCAACTCCTTCTCATCCCATCTGATAAGTCCCGATATCGTCATGTGGCCGGATCCGATAAAATCGTCAGAGCCAGGATGCGATAAGTGTCAATTCGTCTTAGTTTCTGTGATTCAGCGTGATCTCTGCAGTATCGCCTTTCAGCACCACCATCGTTCCGAAGGGCCGTGAGGCGTCCGCCAAGCGCTGAAGGATATAAGACGCCTGTTCGCCTGTCGCAGGCATTGGCAAGCCGCGAGTTTGGAGGAAGAGATTATTCGTGTGCTCGCCCTGAGTGTCGGGTTGTCCTCGGCCAATCTTATTCAATGCGATCGGCTGGAACGTAATCGATTGCAGAGGTCTTCCTTGAAATGCGACATGCGCAACCACGCTTTCCCAGATAATGGGCTCGTCTAGCTGTATGTCTACCGGCGGCACATTAAATATGAAGTTTCCCAGATCATAAAAAATCGGCCGGTCGTGGTAGATCTCCACACCGTGGATCAGAGGGGCGCCATGCATTACGATAATATCTGCGCCGGCATCAATTTCTGCGTGGGTCCATTTCTTCAGCCAATCCGCCGGAGCTAACCGTTCAGGTAACTCTTCGAGGAGGATTGTGCCGAATGGTCTGTTCAGAAACACATGATTGTGTTCATAGACGATGACGAGGTCGGAACGTTTGTGGGCGTCGCGGATGCTCTGAAGAATGCGTTGCTCATCCTCCGGGTTCGGTTCGTTCCCGGGTTCGGCAGGGAGCAGAGTCGTGGATTCGTTCGGCTTGCCCCCGGCTTCAACACGCAGCTCATTCACGCCTGGCCGAGTCGCCGTGGCCGATGCTCCGTCCGCAATCAGGCCAGACGCCATTGCTACGAGCGCTACCGTGCCCTTCGGTGTGTGCAGATAACCTGGTGCGGCGGCTTCCTCCAGTGTCTTTCCGATACCGGCATGAGCTAGGTTGCGGCTTGTTATCTCCCGGAGGGTGTTCTGAACACCCGGGACCTTCAGATCAAACGAATGATTATCGGATAGAGCTAGCAGGTTGAAGCCCAAGGCCTTCAGAGCGTCGAGTGCCTCAGGAGGAGAGAGGAATCTGCCATCGTGCGTTGATTGGTCCTTCTCTATCACGGTCGCTTCAAAATTCGTAAATATCACGTCGCCCTTGAGCAATGGCGATATCGTCGCGACTGCCGTTGGCGTATTAATACGGATATCCGCTCGAATCATCGATTGTCCGGTCAAGGTGATGTTGAGCGTTTGCGACTGCGGCCACACGGGGGTGGCTATAACGCATACGATGGCGAGGCAGGTTGCTGTTAAGAGGAGTCGTCCACACCTTAATCTTGATATCGTAACCATCTGCATTCTCCTTCGGGCTACGAGACAGGAAACAAACTGCCCTTTTGGGGAGGTAACGTTGAACTGGCCGAGAAGTTACCCCAAGCGAAATGCAAACACAAGGTTTCCGCTGGGTTTCCGCTGGGTTTCCCTTCCGTCGATTCAACGCCTCCCGCGCACGGCCGATTCTTCCGTTTTCGCCAATCGCACCCAATAGGTACCTTCAGCGTAGGCACACACCCCAAGGAATCGCTTTCGACGGAGCCAACATTGGGTGGCGAATAACGGTGACAACAGCGTTTCTAAATTCTAGCCATCGTACATTCACCATCAGGCTTCCAACCGAGCGTCTATCGCACGTGATGTTGTGCCGTGACGCCATCGTGATGCGTGGCGTGATGCCGTTCTGATTTGGTCCGCTGCCTCACACGAGGTGCCGAGCCAATTTCTCCAATGACGACGTGCGGGGCAAGGTTCCAGTCGGCAAATAACTGCAATCCCGCTTACCTGCAAATCTTCGACAAAAACCCAATATTGAGGTGGGTTTAGCGGATAGTTGATGGATTGTCGGCTACATTGAAGTTATCCCCAAATGACAGTTGCCACCCAGGGTGTTGGAATTTTCTTGCGAAATTCCCGCATCACGCGTGAAACACAGCTACTGCGACATGGAGAAGTTCGACTGCCTAAGAAAGAGAAGCTCGAATAAAACATGGCGCTGAGAGATGGCTGAGAGGATGCGGTAGACACCAAGTGTAAATGCTGGCTGTAACCCATTGAAAATACAGGATGAAAAAATATGGCGGAGAGGGTGGGATTCTATTCCTGAAAAATTGGCATCTCTTTGAATTTAGGGCGGATAGCAAGTATCTGCATGACTACAGGAATGTTAGTGACTGTCTATTAGGTCTTGCTGGTTC
>Ga0265316_10003437_pt1 | contig 16023 bp, 12 predicted proteins | sample 4522metaG_FD_202092 | JGI IMG/M metagenome (GOLD analysis project Ga0265316, IMG submission 202092) | Rhizosphere microbial communities from Carex aquatilis grown in University of Washington, Seatle, WA, United States - 4-5-22 metaG | ecosystem: Host-associated > Plants > Roots > Rhizosphere >...
GGGTGGAAATTAAAATTCGGGCGAATATTGTAACGCGGCAGAAATGAATACCCCTCAATGAGGATGTCTAAAAATGACCATTTGCAATTATTTATATGGATTCCCGATCAGGTCGGGAATGACAAGTCATGAATATTAGATTCCAATTTCACTGGAATCTAATATTTGTTTTTGTCCTTGTCGGGCTTGACCCGACAATCCAGGAAATTAGGGTAGCTTTATAGAGAGAGACTGACTTAACGTTGATACCAAACTCCGCTCAGTTTGATGCGGATAATTCGGATTCCCTTAAAACATATCCCCTTTATCAAACCTGAGTCATTACATCCTGGGAGCGAAGAAGATACAATTCTCCCCTGTCATATCACTCAGTAAATAATAAGTGGTACATGAAAATATAGCATTAAACTGGTAAGATTATTTAGTTATTTTTTACCAGTACTATCGTTTAGAACGAAAATAATACCGGGTTTTTTCTTGCTTTGGTCGGAGAAGGTGGTATGATGATGGTAGAAGAACGGTTTATTGTAAGTTATTTTTAGTGCAATTGGCCATTCTGTTTCCCAAAATAAATATATCCGTTTGCCCGTTCGGGGCGTTTTACAGCTTTAAAAATCAAGGTTTCTACGGAGAGCAAAACTCGTAGAGAAGAATGGGTGAATAATTATTACTTCTATTGTTAATTTTTTCAGTTTAATCACCGCTAAAACAGCTGGTTTGTTTATTCAAATCAGACGTACGTGGATTGTCGCGCCCCGCAAGGCGGCGTTGGTCTCCTCCGCATCCTTTGCGGCAATCGGCCCGGTGGTCTTCATGGCATTTAATGCCGCAGCGCAATTATTACACCCCACTTCGAATCCCATCGCAGTCACAGTCAGTTTTCTGGTTTTCGGGTCCTACGGCTGGCTGCAAACGGTAGCTTTCTACATTTTGGGTATTTCTCTGATCGCACTGGCGGTCGCTCTCATTTTAAAAATCAAATCCAGATTCAATTTCGGCGCGATCGTGGTATTTCTGTGCGGCGTGGCATTCTTGCTGGTGGCCAGCAATCACGTGCAAAATTCCGGCGTGACGATCACGACATCGGAAATAATCCACCGGGATTCGGCGATCGCAATTGTAATCATGTCCCCTCTGGCCTGCTTCGCACTGGCGCCGAGTCTGAAAGCCAACGGACACAACGGTTTATGGATTTATTCAATCATTGCCGGGGTCATTGCGGTTGGTACAATTATCGCCGGTTTCCTGATTCCGACAGCACATGACTCTTTCCTCGGTATCTTCGAAAGGATTTTGCTATTGAACGGACAAATCTGGGGCGAGATAATCTGCCTGCGCCTGATCTGGACAACCGTAAACAAGAAGAATCCCGGAATCACGGCCAAACAGCAAATTGTGAATCCGGATCGATAGATTAAGAGCTATCAGTTTTAATATCTTAACCAGCTTCCACATCCCATACCGACAGGGGCCTGAAGCTAACCGATATGAGTTAATATTTTCTCCACGGTCTGAATGTGCAACTCTTCCTCTTTTGATAGTTTATTGAATTTTTCTCGAAGGGAAGGATCTGCCGTCATTGCGGCTATTTGCAGGTGTAATTTCAGCGCCATTTGCTCTTTGCCCAGCTGAATTTGAAAAATTCTTTTTAATTCCAATTTCTGCGGAAAAGGTTCGAACGACCAGCGCGGTACTCCGCCAAGTTTTTTAATCGCTCCACTTACCGTATCAAAATGCCCGATCGAAGCAGCGCCCAAAGATTGGGTCAATTGTTTGGTCTCGGGGTCTCGAACAGCCTCAGCAATATGGGGATAATGTATTATCAGAGAGTACTCCAATTCAAGCGTCTTGTTTAGTACTTCCAATAATTGTGCATTGGCTTCCGCCTTCTTTTTATCCATTTTTAAAATTCACATTGCCCGTGATGTATAATAAGCTGAAAGATAATAAAAAAGGAATAGGTATTTTGGGTGAAAAATAACTATTCCGGAAATACTTTTAGGCAACGCTAACAAAATAAATTAGTTATAATCCCCAAAATCACAGCTATGCAATAGGGCAGATCAGCGCTGTGACCGAGTGCGGCTCAAATTCATACGCTGCTGTTTTACCAAGAATCGTGACAAAGCGTTCTTCGGCCTGGACCTGATTTGGTTTTTCGAAGGTATTTTCGACCTTGATATCCTGCCCATTAATCGTTACTATGCGGGTTTTTCCATCAAAGCGTCCAGAATTCAGTTCAATCTGTGTTTCCATAGTTTTATCCGGGCTGCGGTTAACCACGTATAAAACCACCTGTTTCTTGCGGGGATTCAACGTCGCGCAAACATCAAGCATCGGCAGTGCGGAATATTTCCCGCCGCTGAATGTTTCCCCTTGGGACCAAACGTCAAGCGAATTCTGCCCGCAGGTGGCACTATAGAGTTCAAAAGGATAAAAAATGGTTTGTAATACCAGCCCGTCCTTACGCGTAAAAATGGGGGCGATCACATTCACAATCTGCGCGATATTAGCCATTTTCACCGACTGGGAGTGGCGGATGAATGCGTTAAAATGCATGGCTGTGACCAGCACATCTTCCAGATTGTAGACTTCTTCCAATTGATTCCGGCTTGGTCCGCCGTCTTCTTTTGATCGCGTGCGGTACCAAGTGTTCCATTCATCCACGGCAATCCAGACAGGATGCTGAATCATGTTTTCCAGGCAGGCGGTGCGCAGCAACCCTTCATAGGCGGTCAAACGTTCTTCCATCACTGCGGAAACAGCCATATATTCGGCAAAATCATTGTTCCAGTTACCGACATACCAATGCAGTGACAGATAATCAAGCAGGCTTCCGGCCTGTTCCAGCAGTAGCTGCGTCCGCTCGATGATCTGGCCCTGCCAGTCGGATACTGCCGAGGCTACCAATTTGATCTCAGGGTCAGTCCATTTCATCACCTTGGCATATTCAGTACATACGCGGGCATATTCCTGCGGCGTTTTATAGCCGATCTGCCAGGGGCCGTCGACTTCGTTACCAATGCCCCAGTATTTTATTCGGTGGGGTTCGGGGAAACCGTGCTGATGACGCAACTGCACTAAAGCGGAATTTCTGGTACCGTTGCAATATTCGACCCAGTCGGCGGCTTCCCGCATATTGCCGTCACCGCAATTCACAGCGAAATATGGTTCGGTATTCAGCTGGCGGCAGAAACGCACGAATTCGTTCGTGCCGAACTGGTTCGTCTCGATCGTGTGCCAGGCTTTTTCACTGCGGGGCGGACGCTCCGGCAGCGGCCCTATGCCGTCCCGCCAACGGTAGCCGGAAACAAAATTGCCGCCGGGGTAGCGGACCACCGGTAAATGCAGCCGGCGCAAAGCAGCTAAAACATCGGTACGCAATCCCTGGGCATCCGCCAGCGGCGAATCAGGCTCGTAAATACCGCCGTAAATACAGCGCCCCAGATGTTCCGCGAAACCACCGAAAATATTACGATCGATATTACCTGAAATACGTTCAGGATCGAGTTTAATCCGGTTCATTAATTTCCTTCCATTACATTACTTGCCAAAAGCAGCGCCGTTGGAGGCGATTACATCTTTATACCAGTATGCCGAGTCCTTGGGGATACGCTGTTGAGTGGTATAGTCAACGTAGACCGTGCCAAAGCGCTCCCGGTAACCACTGGCCCATTCGAAGTTGTCCATCAGCGACCATTGGAAATAACCGCGGATATCCGCGCCGTCTTTGCTGGCCTTAAACAACTGTAAAAGGTAACGGTTAAGAAAATCAATGCGCTGCGGATCGTGCACTTTGCCGTCAAGTGCCACCCAATCCACGTTGGCCATGCCGTTTTCCGTGATATATATCGGGAGTTTATATCGTTCAAAGAAATTTTTCGGTCCCCAGTAGAGTGTTTGCGGGTTTACGCCCCAATGGTAAAAAGTGATAGGATGGCCAACAGGGTCGGGTATGATCTCCGGCTGACCTTCTTTTCCGGCGCGTACTGTTTGTCCATAGTAAATATTCAGACCCAGAAAATCCAGCGGCTGGTGAATTATCGCCATGTCTTTCTCACGAATCGCCGGTGCATCCGCGCCGAACAGTGCCAGGCCGTCCTCCGGATACTTTCCCACTAGCATGGGATCCATCCACCAGGTATTGTTCCAGACATCTTTATTAGTAACTGAAAACATTGCTTGCCGTGCGGCGGCAATATCCGCAGGCTTATCCGTGGCAGGCGTGAAAACCACCCCGACTGCCGCCAGACCGACGTTGCACGCGGATTTGGAATAAGCCCGGATGGTTTGCACGGCTTTACCGTGTGAAAGCAATGTATTATGGGCAGTCCGCAATAATTGTGCGGTGCCCAGCTTTAAACCCGGCGCATGTGTGCCGTGATGATGTCCGTGGTTGATGAAAACCTGCGGCTCATTCATGGTCATCCAGTTTTTCACCCGGTCGGAGAGCTTCTCGACAACAACTTTTGTGTATTCGGCGAACCAATCCGAACTGTCCGGATTCAGCCAACCGCCGCGGCAGTACAATTCTTCCGGGTAATCCCAGTGGAACAGCGTCACATAAGGAGTGATTTTAGCTTCCAGTAATTGGTCAATCAAACGATCGTAAAACGCCATTCCTTTCGGATTAACTTTACCCGTGCCGTTTGGGAGAACGCGTGACCAGGATATCGATAACCGGTAGGCATTCACACCGATCTGTTTCATAATTTCGATGTCTTCCGGGTACCGGTGATAGTGATCGCAGGCAATGTCGCCGGATTGACCGTTCCAGATATTTCCCTCTTTTAAACAAAACATATCCCAGATAGACAGCCCTTTACCATCCTCGCGCGCAGCGCCTTCGATCTGGTAGGATGCAGTGGCTACACCCCAGACAAAACCTTTTGGAAAATTCATTCTTTTCAGCCTCCTGGTTTATTCCGTAATTTAAACATAAGTATCGATCAAACTGCGTATCCGCAGCTTTTTCTTTAATTCCACAGGCGATAACACTTTTTCAGTCGCAACGACAATGTTCACAGGTTTCGCCGGTTGCAGATGGAAAAAGTTGTCCGAAAAACGGGCATCCTCGCCGTCCAGTTCCAGCCATGTCCAGAGCGACGGTGATTTGGCGGTCAAATTAACTTCCACACTGCCCTTCTGTAAACTGACTTCAGTTGTTATTTCCGGCTGAAGCAGTTCGAGGTGCTTGGGACGGGCAAAAGTTACAAAATTGGTCGAAACGATCTTGTCTTTTACCTGTAGTTCCAGCCAGATGATCAGGTCGCGGATGCCATTGTCTCTGATGTAATCAGCCAGTTTGAGAACATGAACCCGGCTGCTCCCGCGTTTTATGTCAACCTGTTGTTTGCCCTCCGCCAGTTTAATTCCCGCGGCATTAGTGACCGTCCAGGACAATTCCCCTGCACAAGTTTCCATCAAGTCGCTGTTAATATAAATTTCCACAGTGTCTTTGGTCGTGTTTTCCACACCGGAAACCAGCAGCGGCGCGTAGAACTGCCGTGCCATGTAATGCAAGGCCTTCCATCGGTGATGATAATCGATCGAAGACCAGCTGGCGACCGGCCAGCAGTCATTCAGCTGCCAATAGAGGGTACCCATGGTGCGAGGCATATTGCGGCGCCAGTGCTCGACGGCGTACTTCATTGCCATGCCCTGCAGGATCTGGCTCAACCAGAGTGTCGATTCGAAATCCCGCGGAAAACGGAACCAATCCAGCATATAGGTCATGATCGTAGTATTGCCGATGCCGCTGCGCTGATGGTGCTCCATCACGTAAGTGGTAATGTTCCTGTCCTGCGGGGCAGTGTAGCCATAAACTGTTCGCGGTTCAGGGAAAGATTGGAAACCGAATTCGCTACAAAAACGGTGCACAGCCGTACGGTACCATTCAAACGGCTGCTTGCCGTGCCAGACATCCCAGAGGTGGGCGTCGCCCCAGTCCGGATTATTAAAATCCTTGCGGTCGCCATGCGGTGAATGCGGGCTGCCCGGCCAGTAATCGCGTCCGGGGTCAAGTTCATGCACCAGCGCCGGTAAAAGTTGATCAAAAACCTTTGAATAGTCAGCCCAGCTCATCTGCCGGTCATTCCACTCCTCCCCCACCCAACCCTGTTCCAATTCATTATTGCCGCACCACAACGCAAGGCTGGGATGATGGCGCAGGCGGCGGATATTATCCACCGCTTCAGCTTGGAAACTGTCAAGAAATGCCTTATCAAAGGTGGGATAGGTGGCGCAGGCAAACATGAAATCCTGCCAGACACAGATACCGAGTTTATCACAGAGTTCGTAAAAAATGTCCGCCTCGTAAAAACCGCCGCCCCAGACCCGCAGCATATTCATATGGGCCGCGGCAGCACTGCGAATCAGATCAGTATAATCAGCATCAGTCAGATGAGAAGCAAAGGTATCGGCGGGAATCCAGCAAGCGCCTTTGGCAAAGAATGGGATGCCATTCACCACAAACTGGAAACTCTCTCCCCATTTGTCCTCTTTGCGCTGTAAATGGAGCGTGCGCAGGCCGATCCGTTTTGACTGAGTATCGAGGATGCGACCGTTCTGTTCCAGTAAATTGACCGTTACTATGTACAACGGCTGACTGCCCATATCGTTCGGCCACCAGAGTTCGGGGCTATCAATGGAAAACGCAAGCTGGGACGTGCTGCCTTTAAAGGGTGCAGTGCCTTCGATAATCTTACATTCACCGCGTGAAATAACAACACACGCGTTAACTTTAGTTTTTCCAACCGAGGTCACTTCGGTGGTGATATCAAGGGTGACACTACCATCTTTAGCATGTTTTTGTTTGATATCGATATCTTTTATTCGCGTGCCGCTGCCGGCAATCAGTTTGATCGGACGCCAGATACCGCAGGTCAGCAGGCACGGTCCCCAGTCCCAACCGAAGTTACACTGTTCTTTGCGCAGCCAGTTGCCACCGTTCACTCCGTGCGGAGGTTCGCTTAAAGGAATATGATGTTCCAGTTCATGCTTTTTGATATAGGGAATGGTAGAAGCAAAACGGATTTCGATAGTATTCTTTCCCGCTTTGAGAGCATCCTTCACCTCGAATTCCCAGGCGCGGAACATATTATCCGTTTTGGCAATTTGTTGCGAATTTATTTTTATCGCTGCCATGGTATCGAGGCCTTCGCAACGCAGTAAAATCTGTTTCTGCCGGAGAAAATCTTCGGGTACCTCAAAAGACCGCCGGTAGATCCAGTCCACTTCACCGATCCACTGCAGACTGTCCTCGTTGTCACGATAATAAGGGTCTGGAATTTTACCTGCAGCCAGTAAATCGGTATGCACGGTACCGGGCACGGTTGCTTTTAACGTTTCATTTTTGCCCGCTTGTTGGAGAATCCATTCGCCATCAAGTTCGATCACCTGCTGATAACCGGAATTACCTATCAAAACATTATTCGCTGATCTATTTGTTCGTCCGGCCTTATCTTGTATATTCATTATTTAGTTCCATTTTTATTGACCGCAATTCTTTGATTGTCATGTAAATTATGATTATACTATTTTCAAAACCTGAAACCAATGTTACGTAATAACTAGTAAACAAGTTATCAGTTTCAAATTTTCAGATACCAGCTATTAGCTCAGAATCAGGAGTTAAAACAATACTAAGTTCTTAATAATTTCTAAACACCTGAGTACCAAGCTTCCAACCGTTCACAGGAAGAATAATAGAAAAACAGGAAGGAGGGCTCCATTCCTCCTTCTTCAATGTGCTATTCGTATCAGTAATTAATTTATCTGGATTTTTAACCGACAGGAAATGGCAGGCAATTATTTATAGCCTTGCATATTATCTTTTTCCGCCGCAAAAATTTCATCGACCATTTTGCGGGTTTCTTCAATGGTCAGAATTGAGGCTGTCAGCGGATCGAGCAGACCGCCCTGGAAGATCTTGTTTTTGTCTTTCTCCATGATGCCCCGCATGACCATTTCCTGCGCATAGATGTTTGACTGATTTAAAGCAGCAAGCTGATTTGGCAGCGCACCAACATAACATGGATGGATGCCCTCACGGTCGACCAGACACGGAACCTCAACGACGGATCCCGCTAACAGGTTGGTGATCAGGCCGGTGTTTCTCACGTTGCCATTGATCCGCGCAGGTATACCTGTTTCCATGGCATGGATGATCTTCGCGCCGTATTCACGGCTGGGATTGAGTGAAAACGGCTGACCACTTTTGATCTCATTTCTAAATTTTTTGTCTTCCTTCTGCCGCATTTCTTTCATTACTTCTTCGCGCTTGGGGTGCCGCTCCGGATGATTATCAGTTTCCAGCTTGTACTTTTCCATAATGTCCGGACGGCTGCTCTTACGAAAGTACGGCATATAATAGGCATTGATAAAACTGGCCTCGGTTAAGAAATAGCCGAAGGTCTTGAGGACTTCTGCACGCACAATATCGGCTCCAGCCCAATGTGCATCATCAGCAGAATAAACCCTGGGGTCTTCGAACTTTTTTCTGAGCATCGGATATGCGTCTTTACCATTCCATTTAAACTCCAGGAACCAGGCCAGATGATTAATACCGGCCACCCAGTACGAACATTCCTCGATCGGTTTCTCAATGTATTTGGCAAGCTGTGCGGCGGTATGCGGTACGCTGTGGCACAAGCCGACATTTTTGACTTTGGTATAGTCATTTATAGCCCAACAAATGGTGGATAGCGGATTGGCGTATTCTAATAACCAGGCATCGGGGCAAAGCTTTTCCATATCCCGGCAAATATCCATGATCACCGGTATCTGGCTCAAACCATTGGCGAGGCCGGATGCCGGGCCGGTCCAGCCGTCGGCGAGGCCGTATTTCGCGGCAATATCCCGCGCTTGCTGTTTTACGCCGCCGAGTTGGATCGTGCAGATAACATAGTCCGCGCCGTCCAGGGCTTTTTTGCGGTCAGTAGTGGCTTCGATTTTGTTACTGAAGCCGTGCTGTTTCACCAGTCTTTTCGCAAAAGCCGCGATAAGATCCAGCGGCTCTTTTTCAATATCCATCAAAGTAATCGTACTTTCTCTCAATTCATGGTAAGAGACGACATCGGTAATGAGATTCCGCGAGAAAGTATGACTTCCCGCGCCAAGTAGTACAATTTTCGCCATTAAGAAATCCTCCACAATAAAATAGTCGAATATTTCAACTTTACCATAAACGTACATTCCCATTAAACCGGATTACAACTTCGAAACCAGGCTGTTTTCGAATTAAATGATGAATTTTGTGAAGAGTTGAGCGGTATTTTTAGACATAGTTGTAAAAGGATTACAAATCAATAGAAGGAAATTAGATAACGGGAGATAGCTATTACCATGTTGAAGAATCGCCTGCGCCAAAATTGCTTTTGGCGCAGGCGATAACCGTTTAAGCGTTAATGACCAAAGGAAGCTTTTACTTTCTGGTCTACCCAGAATCGAGCTGCATAGAAACCCATGAAGAGCGGACCGGATGACCCGCCTGAGATAGAGAAGTTCTGTGCATTGTAACCCTTAAGCCATGGTTGGTAAAGCGCGAAAAGATTCGCGTAGACTAAGGAAACTTCAAAGTGCTGCTGTGCGAAATACACATTCAAGTCTTTCAGATATTGCTTGATTTGAGCCTGATCGTTGGATGCCATAGCCTTGGTATAGAAACCATCGACAGTTGGGTCGCTAACCATGGTGTAATTGGCGACATAACCCGTTGAGTAGCGCAGGAACTGTCTCAGTGGCTCATAGGACATACCGATTTGCCCGGAGGAGCGATAGGCCAATGCATCATGTTTCTTTTGTGTTCGCACGAAAGACGTCCATGATGCAGAATCCATTGTTCGGATCTCCATGTCGATGCCAACAGCCATGAAGTAAGATTTGACGATTTGCAGTAAATCCAGGTCGCCGGAAGCATCCGCGACGACATCGGTTTTAAAGCCGTTGGGGAAGCCGGCGTCAGATAGTAGCTTTTTAGCTGCCGTCGGATTGTAAGCATAAGAGTCTTTTACGGCCTGCGGCCACTGGTCATACGGTAAAGCCCAACCGGTCTCGTACATTGAGGTTAATGAAGACGGAGTGGACGGAGAAGTGCCACCGTAATAGGATGAAGCAATGGTCTGCAGATCAATTGCCTGCTGCATGGCCTGGCGCACTCTCTCGTCAGTATATGGTTTTAGATCATCCCTCGGATCGATTGTCAAGCAGGAGTACGGAATTAATGTCTGTAATATTTCCGGATTAGTTTTTTGTATTGCCTGAGCATTCTGTTTCGAAATATTATCAATAGCATCGATTTTACCGGTACGCAGCGCAGCCATTTGTGTCGCGCTGTCAGCGATGATCAAGAACCGGAGCGAATCAACATAAGGGAGCTGGTTCTGCGGATACCGCTCGTCTGTGGCAAAATAATTCGGATTTCTGGCCAGGGTTACTGAACTGCCTAAAACAAAATCTTTCATCAGGAAAGGTCCTGTGCCCACGGCATGATGCCAGTCATTGAGGTCACCCCATTTGTCCACTGCTTCCTTGGCTTCGATACAATTCTCGTTGCCCGCAGCCTGCCAGCTTTCTGCGATATACTCGGGGTTGCTCGAAGTCCAAACCATCGTGACAGTATATTTATCGTTGGCGGTAATGGATTTCACAGATGTTTGCAAGGGGGTGCCGGTCAGGAACGGACTACCCTTCATACTGCTGCCCAAGCCGTATAGTCTTTGATAATGATACACGACATCGGCCGATGTAAATTCACGGCCCCAAGTCGGGTCTATATTCTGGTAGTGGACTCCCTGCCGGAGGTGAAAAACCAGAGTTACCGGATCGGTTAATTCCCAGCTTTTCGCCAACTGGCCACCTACATATTCAGGAGGACGCCAGGCAATATTATAAGCAAATACTGCCGGGTCGATGGTCCAGTTATCAGCGCCCAGTTTATCCATAAACGCGCTTTCCATGGATGCTCCACCCATGCTGCCCCACGGGTCAAGATTTGTAAAATCAAAGGCACTGGAAAAGACCAAACTGCCGCCGTATTGGGGCTTGCCGAGTTTATCCCACCAATTTCCGGCCGCTGCTGTGGTGGTCACTGTTGACGTTGTGACTTTGGTCGTGGTGGTTGTGGAAGTAGTTGAGACAAAAGGTGTGGTTGTTGTGGTAGTCGTCCGGGTAGTGGTAGGCGTTGTAGTTGTCGTTGTTCCGCAAGACGCTAAAACCAGTGATGATACTATGAGGAAGGTTAGTAATATCCAGAAAGCTCCTCTTTTCATTTAGTCCTCCTAATTTATTTTGGAAAACCTCTGGAGAATTGACTAAAACCATTATTGTGATAATCTTAAAATAATATGACCTTTACCCTGAAACATACTCCTGTGTCATCTTAGCCCGTTACGGTATATTCGCTAGTGAATCATATAAAATTATGCTGCAGTATATCATCATGGTTTACGCTTTGTCAATAACACTTAATATCGGCTTCACCTTTTGGATTAGAATGAAAGTCCTGACAAAATTAAAACCGCGGCCTTTTATTGACAAGTGTCTGAAAAGAACCTCCCCTAATTACTATAAAGACATGGTAAAATAGCATAAACGCCTAAAATCGGACTGCTATAACAGCCGCAACATTTTTCCGGGGAAAACGAATTTGTTATTTGAACTCAAAGTCAGAAATCTCGGCATCATCGAAGACATCACCTGGCAGCTCAGTGACGGTTTAAATGTTATTACCGGCGAAACCGGCGCGGGAAAATCCCTGTTGATCGACGCACTGGAACTACTGCTATCCGGTAAAGTAGACGAGGAAGCGATACGGCACGGTGCAAATGAAGCGCACGTCGAAGGCGTTTTCAAACTGGGGCAAAATCAATACTTCGGTTTCCTGAAAGATTTATTGGCACAAAAAGACCTTAACGAAGACGACGACACACTGGTGATCAGCTGCCAGTTACGGCATAAAGGGCCGGGGACGGTCCGCATTAACGGCCGCGTTGTCACAAAATCGCTTTTACATCAAGTCGGCAGGCTTTTGGTGGATGTCAACGGCCAGAATGAACATTTTTCACTGCTCGATAATAAAACCCACCTCGATTTTCTGGATTCTTACGCGCATACCTTCAAACTCCGTAATGAATTTTCCGCTACGGCAGCCGAGCTGCAAAAGAAAAAACAGGAATTGCTAAACCTGGAGAAAAACGAACAGGATAGAACTAAACGGGAAGAATATCTGAAATTCCAATTGGCCGAGATCAGCCAGGCAAAGCTGCGGGACGGCGAAGAAGAAGATCTGGAAAACAGGCTGAAAGTGCTCTCTTCCGTCGAAACCCTGAAGAATTATTCCTACGAAATTTACCGGGCATTGCAGGAAGTTGACGGTGGATTGAATTCCACGCCGGTTGTTGACAAATTAAGCAACGTTTGCCGCACTTTGAAGAAGCTGGTGGAACTTGACCCAACATTAAAAGAGCAATTAAAATTCGTCGAAGATACGATATCCGGCCTGACGGAAACGGCAAGGGATATTCAGGCTTACAACGACGGCTTAAATTTCGACCCGGATGCGCTGGAAGCGATTGATAACCGATTAGAATCGATCCGTCATTTAAAAAGAAAATACGGAAAAAGTATCGCCGAAGTACTTGCTTACCAGTATCAGACACAAGAAGAGCTGAACGGATTATCGCATAATAATGAAAGAATGACGCAATTGGCACAAGAGATTGCGGTATTAAGGCAAACCGCAGGCCAAAAAGCTTATCGTTTGTCACAGGAACGCAGTAAGGCAGCGGCGCTACTGACTAAAGACGTAAAAAAAGAACTGGTTGATCTGAACATGCTGCAGGTGGAGTTCGACACGGCCATTAATCAACACCAGGAACAAGGTGGCATTCCCTTCCCTAATGGGAATAGCTACGCCTATCAAGAAAACGGCGCCGATACGATAGAATTTATGGCTGCCACGAACACCGGCGAGCCCGTAAAGCCGCTGATCAAAATCGCCTCCACCGGGGAACTTTCCCGTTTTACGCTGGCATTAAAAAGCGCGTTGTCTGAAGCAGATAACATCCCGGTACTGATCTTCGATGAAATCGATATCGGGGTGGGCGGACGGAGCGGTGAAATATTGGGCAAGAAGCTGTGGCGGTTGGGTCAGCGGCACCAGGTAATCTGCGTCACACATCTGCCGCAGATCGCGGCTTTCGCGGATGCCCATTTCGGGGTACATAAGGAAATTAACGGCGAGCGGACTTTGAGCATTTTACAATGTCTTGAAGGGGAAGCGCGGTTAAAAGAATTAACATTGATGCTGGCCGGACCAGAGTACAGCAAGGTTTCCGAGAACAGTGCGAAAGAGATGATTCAGAAAACAGAAACCTGGAAAAAGTCACAACAGAAGAAAAAGTAATCTGCTATAACCCACTTTAATTTCAACTCTATTTAACCATCGGAAACCCTTCCTGAATCCATTCCGTAATTCCGCCGGCCATATTCTGAGTCCTCGTAAACATCAGGTCGAGCATAATCTGAACGGATGCCGCGCCGCGTATACCTGTGCGGCAACAGACTAAATACTGCTTGTTTTTGTCCAGTTTGGCGATGTTCGCTTTAAAATCCGAAGCATAATAATCTAAATTCATTGCGCCGGCGATGTGCCCACTGTTAAATTCACCCGCCGTCCGCACATCAAGCAGAACAAAGCCGGGATTGCCTTTGTTGGTCTGGATCAATGTGTTAGCATCGGACACGGTTATCGTCGGAACATTTGCGGTTTCGGGCGCAGCGAGCAGTGTAGCCGTGGACGCCGTTGTTTTTGTTTGAGAACAACCGGTAAACAGAGCCACCGTTAGTACGAGTAATATCAGTAATGAGATTAAACCGCGTTTAATTTTCATCTTTAGTCCTTTAAACGCAAAATGCGTTATTTTGGTGGGCCGAGGAATTCTTCTGCTTTCTTGAGCCAATCAGGAATGGCGATTCTCTGCGGACAAGCCTCCACGCATTGATTGCATTCCGTGCATTTGTCGACACGGTGACCTTCCAGGCGGGGTCCGGAATAGCGCATTCTACCGACATTCTGAATATTGTATGCCACGGCATCGTTGTAAATCTCAAAAATCCGGGGGATGTCGACGTCGTTTGGACAGGGCTGGCAATAACGGCAGGCCGTGCATGGAACGGGATACAAACCGCGGTAGGCTTCCCGAACTTTATCGATGACTGCCAACTCCGCCGGATTGAGCGTCCCGACGCCGGAACGGTTTGCCGCGACGATATTATCTTTGACCTGCTGCATCGTGGTCATGCCGCTTAAAACCACCGAGATTTCCGGCTGATTCCACAGCCACTGTAAACTCCATTCGGGGTAATTCAATTTGCGCGGAGCGGTCTCCCAGACTTTGGCGATCTCCGGCAGCGGCGTACGGGCAAGGACTCCACCGCGTAACGGTTCCATGACCACAATGCCAAGCCCTTTGTCCGCTGCGTATTTAACACCGCGGGAAGTGGCCTGGCTGTTCACATCAATGTAGTTATACATGACCTGGGCAAAAGTCCAGTTATCGTAGGCATCAACGATTTCCTTAAACGCGTCATATTCATCATGAAAAGAGAATGCCAGCTGGTCGAAATAGTCGTCGGCTTGGCGCTTCTCCGCCCATTTCATGACGCCCAGATCGCGGACTTTATGCCAGGAATGGGCACCTAACCCGTGTAAAAGATAGAAATCCGGTTTCGTATCCAGCCGTTTTAATTGTTCGTTAAAAAAGCGGTCGAAGTCTTTGGCGGATTCCACCATATCGCAAGGCAGCTTGGTGGCCAGTTTCACTTTTTGCCGGTAGCCGTCCTTCAACGCTTTGCCTACCAGGATTTCACTTTTGTTCATATGGTAAAAATAAGCGGTGTCAATGTAATTGACGCCGTGGTCGACGGCATAGCGGATCATTTTTATAGCTTCCGGTTCATCGATTTTAGAAGGATCTTCTCCGATTATCGGGAGTCTCATGGCACCGAAACCCAAAGCAGAGACTTTCCAATCGAGTTTGCCGAACTGACGATATTGCATTACACCACTCCCCTCCGGTTGCCAGACGTGCATCCGTTGAGATTGTACCTACTACCTCTATTATAACTAAAAATTAAGAAATGGCTCAGCGGTATGATTCAAGATTTGACAAAAACGGAACCAGCGGGATAATGAAAAAAGAAAAGAATCCGGCTGAAAACCGAAGCGCACCGGATTAAATTTATGAAGTGATCTTCTCTTTCAAAGCACCCAGCATCTTATTTAAGATTAAAGACACTTGCAGGCGATCACTATCGGTTAAATCTGACCAAATGGCATCGATTGCTTTACTTTCTTTGCTGATCTCGAGCATTTCCTTGCCTTTCCCGGTCAACTCAATTCTTAACAGTCTTGATTTGGGCGAAATCAAGGTTCTCTTTATTAATCCGTCCTTTTCCATGGTGACCGCCTGCCGGGAAATCACATCGCTTTTCCGTTCAATTTCCCTGGCGATATTGGTTAAGGTGGCATCCGGGCCGAGAGCCTGAATAGTACGCAAAACCTGGAGTTGCTGCGGGGGAATGCCGAAAGGACTTAATTCACGATGTCTAACCAAAATGACATCATGGTGTATCCTGGCGATTAAAAGCCAGAGCTCGTAATTTGATAAAGGTAATGACTCTTTTGCCATTTAATGGGCTCCCGTTAAAGGAGTAGCGATAATACGGCTCTTTTTAAATGGGATTATAACACAATTATTACAAAACTTTTCAACTAACAAGTAATTTCATTGTAAAAAATGGGCGGGCTAAATGAGGGATTAAAATTGTTAAGGTGCGGTGTGCTGTTGTACCCTTCGATTCGTTTTTTTATTGGGGGCAAAATTTCTGACCGTGGTGTTTGTTTTGGGTACGCGGAAGCACTCTCGTATTTTCAGATGACGGGAGACCTTCGGGTTTCTGCAGCCAATTTTGCATGAAATCACCGATTTTTCAGATGTTGCGGCCTGATTCCAATCCCCA
>Ga0265316_10003438_pt1 | contig 16021 bp, 11 predicted proteins | sample 4522metaG_FD_202092 | JGI IMG/M metagenome (GOLD analysis project Ga0265316, IMG submission 202092) | Rhizosphere microbial communities from Carex aquatilis grown in University of Washington, Seatle, WA, United States - 4-5-22 metaG | ecosystem: Host-associated > Plants > Roots > Rhizosphere >...
CAAGGTACTGTGGGGCGACTACAACGACGACGGCGTAGTGAGCGCGGCGGACATGGTGCTGGTCAATGGGCAAGTCGGGAAGCCTTACAATCAATTTGCCGACATGAACGGCGACGGGTTGGTAAACGCCGCCGACGTGGCCATTGTCAGGCAGCGCGTAGGCACGCAATTGCCGTGACCGGCCCCGGCCCGGGCCGCCGGTCGCGCCCGGTAGCGCCAGCGGACCCGGCTCACTGACCTTGGGGAAGGGCCGCGGGATGCTCCGCAAGCGATCTTCTCGATGAGATCGTAGAGGCGCACGGCCACCACGGGCTTGGTCAGGAAGTCGTCCATGCCGGCCTCCCGGCAGCGGCGCTGCGCTTCCGGCGTCGCGCTGGCCGTCATGGCCACAATGGGAATGAGGCGGCTCGGATCGAGCTGGCGGATCGCCCGCGTGGCGGCATACCCGTCCATCCGGGGCATTTGACAATCCATCAGCACCAGATCGTAGGCGTAGCTTGTCACAGCGGCCACGGCCTCCTGTCCGTCGGGCGCGATATCCACGCGATGCCCCATTCGTTCCAGCAGCCGCACGGCCACCTTCTGGTTGATGACGTTGTCCTCGGCCAGCAGGATCCGCAGACTCCGCGACGACCGCGGAATCCGGTCCGGTGCGGCAGTCGCACACGGTGTTGGATAACTCCTGTCTGATGTTCCTCTCCAACCTGTGGATCGGCCGAACGCACAATAACTCGCGGCTGCCCATGGTGCTGGCCGGCGGCCTCGGCGGGACGCTCCGAACCGGGCGCACGCTCGATTACCTGAAGGCCGGCGACGCGAATCGCAAGGTGTGCAGTCTGTACCTTTCGCTCATGGACCGCTTTGGCGTCAAACCGGACCGCTTCGGCGACGCCGAAACGCGCCTGGAAGGGGTATAGCGCGCAGTCGTTAGCTCCGGCCGGGGCCAAAGGCGTCGATCGGGGCTGCGCCACAACGTGCCCAGCCCGGCGGCCCGAACCTGATCCCGGCGCAGCGGGCCGGCGTCCCCGTCCCGCTGCCGGAAGCGACAGCCTTACCGCTCCTGCCTGATGTCTCCCCCTGCCGGTGTTTTCCATAGTACTTTGAGGGGCTTAGCGGTACGAAAGACTGGAATGGTAGTGTCGGGTTTTTCCCCGTCCGTGATAAACTACCACTACTTTGCATTCCTGCGGGCTACGGACGGCCTCGTCATGCGACTTGTTTTTCGTTCTGTTCCCGTCCGTGCGTTAGGCGTAGTCGTGCGTCGGCTTGGCCGTGCCTAAGACGGTGTGGTAAGCGCGCGGCGGCGACGGGTTGGTGAACACCGTTGACGTATCGATTGTGCGCAGCCAGATCGGAGCGACGCTGAAGTAACCAACGAATCGGAGGAAAGTAAGTGGAAAACAAATGGTTTGACAAAACCTTCATGGCGATCTTAGCGGCCGGTTTGCTCTTGTGTGCGGCGCCTGCCCGCGCCGATATATCTCTCTCAATCCAGCCCGTCAGTGCGGGGGTGGGGGCAAGCGGATCGTTCGACGTGCTGCTCACCAATACCGGCGTTTCCCCGGTCAACATTGCCGGTACCGCTTTCGAGTTATCGACCACCAACACGGATATTACATTTACCGACGTGACCATCAACACTGTCACCGAACCCTACATCTTTGCGACCAGCGATTTCGGCCCGGACATCCTCCTGGGGGTAACGGGGGGCGGGCAGGTTGTGAGTGCAATCGATCTCGACGGGTCACTTGGCGCCCCCGGCACCAGCGTCGCGGCGGGCGCGACGTACGGCATCGGCCTGGTGTCGTTCAACGTTGCCCTAACGGCCGTGGACGGCGAAACAGCCACACTGAATTTCGATGCGTACCCCGCCACGAGCTTCAGTGACTCCGGTGGCGGCAATATCCCCTTCACGCCAAACTCCGGAACTATCGACGTAACGGATGTTCCCGAACCCGGCTTCGGTTGGCCGGCGGGCGCAGTGGGGGTGGCGTTGGCCGCGGTGGCCGCATTGCGCCGCAAACGCGCCGCGGCGCGAGCGTAGACGCCATGAGTCCGGCGCCCGGCACGGAGGCTGGCATCGCGCGAGTGGTGGGACGGCGGATCTGGCGGCGGACGCGGGCGCGTGCCGCCGTGGGATGGGCGTTTCCACGCGGATGGCCGGAGCGCGGAACGGTTCCACGGCCATTCCGAACATTTACAAGGTAACTACCGTAGGAGGAAATTTCCGATGCGTGAATTCACTCGACAGCTACTTGCGGCGGCGCCCCTGGCGCTTGCCATTTTCGCTACAGCCACCAATGCCCACGCCCAGTCACCGCTTGGGGACCCCGACCTGACCACCATGATTACCCTGCAGGAGACCTACGGCTTCGGCGCCGTTTTTGGCTGGCCAACCGGCACAAATCCATGCCCGATCGGGAACATGACCTGGACTGGCGTGGCGTGCGATCAAGGCCGAGTTGCCGGATTGAATCTGGTCTGTGGCGCCACCCTCCTGAATGAGCCCATCCCGCCCATCCTGGGAAATCTGACCTTTCTAAGTTCGCTGGACCTGCGCAACTGCGGGCTGACCGGTTCGATCCCCGATTCGTTCACTAATCTGACTCAGCTTAACCGGCTCCGATTGAATGACAACTCGCTGAGCGGTCCCATACCGGGTTTTCTGGCTACATTTCCCATCCTGGGAGTCCCGGATCTCACGAATAATCAATTCACGGGCGCCATTCCGTCGTTTCCAAATAGTACGGCCGTGGTAACTCGTTTGGGTGGAAACTTCCTGACGGAGATTCCAGCCACCTGGACTAAGTTCAACCGCGTCCTTTCCTACAACTGTTACCCGTCGCTTCCCGCCACTTGCGACAGCCAATCTGCAACCAATGCCTGCACTCCCAACCGGCAGGATTGCCCGGGCACCGTGACCCTCGCGAAAGTTTCCGGGGACGGCCAGAGGGCTCAGATCAATACATCTTTCGCCAACCCGTTAGTGGTGTTGGTGAGCGACCTGTCGAGCAATCCGGTTGCGGGCACGCTGGTGACGTTTTCCGGGCCCGGAATCGTAACTACCACCGCCATTTCGGACAGTAACGGCATGGCGTCTGCAAGCGTGCAAGCCGATTCCACCGTGGGCGGCAATACCGTGACGGCCTCCGCCGGTCCCACGGTGATGGTCGCATTCGGTCTGACCAACGGGTCCGCACCCACCTGTAGCGCCAACGTGGCCGTCACGTCCAACGGCGATAGCGGCCCCGGCACTCTGCGGCAGGCTCTGGCCGACGTCTGTCCGGGCGGGACCGTGACCTTGAGCGGAATTGCCGGGCAGACCGTCACGCTTGCCTCCCGGCTGTACATCGCCACCGATGTCACCATTGTAGGCGCAGGCGTCACCGTCAGCGGCAACCACGCAACCCGCATCTTCTTCGTGGAAGGCGGCAATGTCACGCTGCAGAATCTCACCCTGGAAAACGGCCTGGGCCAAGGCGGCACTTCGCAGTTTGGAGGGGCGGCGGCCGGAATGGGCGGCGCGATCTTCCAAAATGGCGGCAATTTGACTCTCAATACGGTCGCGCTGAGCGGCAACCAGGCCTTAGGCGGAAGTCAGGATACCAGCGGGACGGCAACCGGCGGCGGCTTCGGCGCCAACTCCACCGGAGGCGACCTGGGAGGCACGGCAGGAACCGGCGACGGCGCCGGCGGAGTCACGGATGCCATCGGCGGTATCGGCGGCTTTGGAGGAGGCGGCGGCGCGGGGACATCGGATACAATCGGTTCAGGCCTGATCGCTTATGGCGGCGGCGGCGGATTTGGAGGAGGCGGCGGCTGGAGCACCAACACCAGCGCAACCAGCGTGGCTTCCGGCATTGCCGGCTATGGAGGCGGACAAGGATCTTCCGGCAGCGGCGGCGGTGGCGCCGGCTTCGGAGGGGCGATCTTCGCACGCTCCGGCACCTTGAATCTCGGGGGTGTGACGTTCACCGGCAATAGCGCCGTGGGAGGCTCCGGTGCACAAGCCAAGGGCGGCGCGCTTTTCATTTACAACGGCGCAATTCTGAATGAGGCGCCGAACCTCACCTTCACGGGCAGCGTGGCAGCGGCGGCGGGCGCGGCCGGGCAGGGCTATTCGGCGGCGCCCTATCAGAACGGCGCCACTTGCCCCGGAGTGGACACCGTGGATATCTGCGGCACGATTCCAACCAATACGCTGTCGGTCACGATATCGGGCAATGGCTCCGTGGCGGATGCCGCGAACCTCATCAACTGTCCGGCGGTGACCTGTTCGGCCCTGTTCCAAGGGACGGTAGTGCTCACGGCCACTCCCACCCCAGGGAACGTATTCTCCGGCTGGTCCGGCGGCGGATGCTCGGGAACCGGCACGTGCACGGTTTCGCTCGCCAGCGGCAGCGTCTCCGTGACGGCCAATTTCATCCCGGGGACCGCGCCCCTGGTGACGCTGAACCCCGGGAGCGTCACGGTCAACGCGGGCACGACGGCCACCTTCTTGGCTGCCGCCACCGGCAATCCCACGCCCACGGTGCAATGGCAGGTGAGCACCGATGGCGTCCACTTCTCGAACGCCCCGGGTAGTTCCACATCCACCACCTACAGCTTCACCGCCGCGCAGGCCATGAACGGGAACCAGTACCGCGCGGTCTTCACCAATACCGTGACTTCGGCCAATTCGACAGCGGCAACGCTGTACATTACACCCTCGGTCACCAACGTTACCTCCACCAACGCTAACGGCTCGTACGGCGTAGGGGCAACGGTGGCGATCACGGTCGCCTTCACCAGCCCGGTGACGGTGACCGGAACTCCGCAGCTTGCGCTGAACTCCGGCGGCACGGCCGGCTATACCAAGGGGAGCGGCACCAGCACCCTGACCTTTACTTATTCGGTGGCCGCCCCACAGAGCAGCGCGCACCTGGAATACAGTTCCACCGGCGCGCTGACGCTCAATGGCGGAAGCATCGCGAATGCCGTTGGTTATGCTGCGTTGCTGACCTTGCCGGCGCCCGGCGCAACCGGGTCGCTCAGCGCCAACACCAATATCGTCATCGATACCACCCCGCCAACGGTCACCTCTTACAGCGTGCTGTTCGGCTCACAAAGCTTCGTCGTCGGCAGCGTCGCGCGGACGCGCCTGCCCTGGCAGATTACGGGAATCAAGGTGGCGTTCTCGAAGCCTGTCAACGCCACCATGGCCAGCCTCACCGGCGTGACCGCGACTGCGGTCGCCGGCAGCGGCACCAGCACGGTAACGTGGACCATCAGCCCGCTCACCGTGGCCAGCGCCAGCACGGCGGTCAAGGGGACTGGCGTGAGCGCGGTGACCGACATCGCCGGCAACGCTCTGGCCGGCGGCGCGGACTACGCGCAGGCGCTCAAGGTACTGTGGGGCGACTACAACGACGACGGCGTAGTGAGCGCGGCGGACATGGTGCTGGTCAATGGGCAAGTCGGGAAGCCTTACAATCAATTTGCCGACATGAACGGCGACGGGTCGGTGAACGCCGCCGACGTGGCCATTGTCCGGCAGCGCGTAGGCACGCAACTGCCATGATCGCTCCCGGCCCGGGGCGCGGCGGAACTCGCCTCCCGGCTGATGCCGGCATCGCATTCACCGGCGCCACGCTGGCGGCAACCTTCGCGTGGCCGCCGGTCGCGCTCGGCCACGCCGGCGGACCAGGTGCTTAACCGCTCCCTAACGGTCGCGGCTCGGATACGGGCGTATTGATTTCGCAGGGGTTACCGAGCCGCGTTACCGAGCCGCGAGCGTGAGCGAGCGGAAGCGTTCCCCAGACGGTTAAGCGCGCCGGCGGCCCCGGCTCACTGACACTGGGGAACGTCCGCGGGATGCTCCGCGGCGATCTTCTCGATCACATCGAAGAGGCGCGCGGCCACTACGGGCTTGGTCAGGAAGTCGTCCATGCCGGCCTCCCGGCAGCGGCGCTGCGCTTCCGGCGTTGCGCTGGCCGTCATGGCCACAATGGGAATGAGGCGGCTCGGATCGAGCTGGCGGATCGCCCGCGTGGCGGCATACCCGTCCATCCGGGGCATCTGGCAATCCATCAGCACCAGATCGTAGGCGAAACGCGTTGCGGCGGCCACGGCCTCCTGTCCGTCGGGCGCGATATCCACGCGATGTCCCATCCGTTCCAACAGCCGTACGGCCACCTTCTGGTTGACGACGTTGTCCTCGGCCAGCAGGATCCGCAGACTCCGCGACGACTGCGAAATCCGGCCCGGCGCGGTGCTGGCGCGCGCAGGCAGGTCCGGCGCCAGGGCCAGGCGCACTGCAAAGCTGAAGGTGCTTCCGCGCCCGGCTTCGCTTTCCAACTCCAGTTGGCCGCCCATGAGGGCCACCAGGCGGCGGCAGATGGTAAGCCCCAGCCCAGTTCCGCCGAAGCGCCGCGTAGTGGATGTGTCGGCCTGCGCGAAGGGCTCGAAGATGGCCTGCTGCACGTTTGCCGGGATGCCGATTCCGGTATCGCGCACGGCGAACCGCAACACGGCGAAATCCGCCCCGCTCCCGGCCATCGACACGTTCAGGGATACCAGCCCGTGTTCCGTGAATTTCACCGCGTTGGACAACAGATTCAACAGGATCTGCTGCAGCCTCTGGGGATCGCCAGCCAGGGTGCCGGGCACGTCCGGGTCGCAGGTCTGGCGCAACTCCAGGCCGCGTCCGGCGGCGGCCGGGGCGACCACGGCCAGGGCGTTGGCTACCATTTCCCGCGGTTGGAACGGGGTCCGTTCCAAGGTGAGCTTGCCGGCTTCGATCTTGGCCACGTCCAGGATATCGTTGATCAGATGCAGCAAGGTCTCGCCACAGTTTTGGATGGTTCGCAGATGTTCCTTTTGCTCCTCCGAGACGCAGGAATCGAGCAGCAGGCTCATGGTTCCGATGATGCCATTCAGCGGCGTGCGGATTTCGTGGCTCATGTTGGCCAGAAACTCGTCCCTGACGCCGAGGGCGGTCTCGGCCGCCGCCCTGGCCTGCTCCAGCCTCAGGAGCAGTTGCTTCTCTTCCGTGACGTCGATCAATGCCCCGGTCAGTTTCGCCGGCCGGCCCTCGCTCAGGTCCAGGCGGGCGTGGAGCCGCACCCGGCGAATGGAGCCGTCCGGCCAGGAAAGGCGAAACTCCATTTGCGGGGCCACGCCGGCGGCCACTGCGCTCTCCACCGCCAGGCGCACGGACTCGCGATCTTCCGGGTGAACCACGTCTTGCCATTGGCTCAAAGGGCCTTGCAGCGCGGCGCCGGGCGGCAGGCCGAGCAACGCGGCCAGCCCTTCCGAGATGGCGACGCAGTTATTCTCGAGGTCAACCTCCCAGACGCCGAAGCCGGCGGTTTTCTCGGCCAGCGCCATGCGCGCGGCATTGGCCCGCAACTGCTCTTCCGCGCGCAGCCGCTCGATAGCGTTGCCAGCCAGCCGCGCGCCCGCTTCCACCAGCCGCAGTTCCCGGGGACGGGGAGTTCCCGGGTAACCGCGATACATGGAAAACACACCCAGGACGGCGTGCTTCGAATCGCGGATGGGGACGGCGCAGCCGCTTCGCAGACCAAGACTCAGGACACGGCCCCTCACCGGGGCGAAGCGGTAGTCCGTAGCAATGTCTTCCACCACCACGGTCCGGTTGTGAAATGCCGCCGAGCCGCACGATCCCACGTCCGGACCTATCGCTACCCCGGTGAGCATCTTCAGAAACTCCGGCTGCAGACTGGGCGCCGACATGCCCAGCAGGCGGCGCCGCTCTTCGTCCAATAGCAGGATGGCGCAGTAGGATCCGGGCGCCATGCGCTCCAGTCCGGTGGTGAGAGCGTCCAGGACATTGTGCAGCGACGCCCCGGTGGCCACCAGTTCCAGCACATGACGCTCCTCCTCCACCACCTGCGAGGAGCGCTCCAGCTCCACCACCAGGTCCGACTGGGCGGCATAAGTCCGTGCGTAGTCCAGCAGGAGGCCGCACAAGGGCACGGCATAAGCCACGATCTTCAGCCAGTGCGCCACGTTGGACTGCGCACCATAGAGTGACGACGCGCCCAACGACATGTGCAGCTCCGACATCGCCTGCGGCACGATGCTGACCAGGAGCGAGTGTGCGAACGGGCCGGGCACACGCTGGTTGAGAAGACGGAAGAGGGGATACCCCGCGAACAAATACAGGGCCACCGGGATCAGATCGTAGGGCCTGGGCACGGAGTTTCCGGAAAGCAGGCACCTCGGGAGGCGGCTGCTGCCGGCGCAGTACGCCACCAGGAGGAAAGACCCAGCCCCGAAGACGACGGCCGTGCCGAAGATCAGCCTCTTGTCCCAGTTGTCACGGCCCGGCTTGCGTACCACCACGATGGCCGCGCCCAGCAGTAATACCAGGCAACTGAACACGCGGGAAGCCGTCCAGGTGAGGGGAACGAACACCGTAGGCGCGGCCACGCGGTGCACAAAGCCGTCCGCGGCCAGAGCGTGAACAGCATCGAGACAACCCGACACCAGCAAAGCCACCCCGATCACCGGTGTCAGCAGATTGCGCGTGAGGCCGAAGTGGAAAAAGGCCAGGATGGCGGTGAACGCCGCCAGGCACACCGCCGCCCATTCCAGCAGGTCGTGGACAAAGCTGGCTTCGAGAACATGGTGCAATTCCGCGAGCTGCTCCGCCCGGGACATAGCGAGCATGGCCGAAAAGTTCGGACGGGGCATGGGCGATCCGAAGTCCACGCCTGCAAGAACCAGGAGGCCCGGAGCCACGCTGAGGGCCACCAGACACCAGACCAGAGCGGCCGGCAGACGCTGGCTGGCCTCCGATGACGCGAGAGCGCGCCCCGCCGCCAGTTGATGGTTGCCGCGACCTCCGGAGCGAATCACGCTCGCACTTCCTGCCGAATAGGCATGTCTCCATCCACATATCGGACGGAAACTTCTTTTCCTGCATGGGCCTCCGATTTCTGGTAGACCTTTTATATGCCGCTTTCCGCCTCCGACCTCAAACTCCTGGCGCAGTACGACACGCCCACCATTTCCAACGTCATAGAGCTCTTCGAGATCCGCCCGCGCAGCGCCGGCTACATGGACGGCCGCATCCGCGCCTGCTTCCCCGAGATGCCGCCCATTGTCGGCTACGCTTCCACCGCCACCATGCGCACCGCCTGGCCGCGCGCCCAGGGCGATGTCTACAGCGGCCTGGACGAACAGGTGGCCCATTTCGCGGAACTGCCCGGGCCCGCCATCGTAGTCTTTCAGGACCTGGACGAGCCGCCCATCGCCGCCACTTTCGGCGAAGTGATGTGCGCCAGCTATCGCTCGTTCGGCGCCGTCGGCATCGTCACCAGCGGACCCGCCCGCGATCTCGACCAGGTTCGCCGCCTGGGTTTCGCCGCTTTCAGCAACGGTGTTGTCTGTTCCCACGCCTACAGTCACATCACTTCGGTTGGCCAGCCGGTGCGTGTCGGCGGGATGGAGGTGCGCCCCGCCGACCTGCTCCACGGCGACGCCAACGGGGTCTGCTCCATTCCCGAATCGATCGCCTCGGAAGTGGCCCACGCCGCCCAGGAATTCATGGCCTGCGAATCCGTCTGCATCGATTTCGCCCGCGCCGGCAACGCCGATGTCAAAGGCTACTCCGCGGCGCGCCAGGAGATGCTCCGGCGCATCGAGGAGCTCGGCCGGCGTCTGCGCCAGCCGCGAAGGTAGTGCCACGGGACCCGCGCGCCGCCGACGCGGGGACGAACCCGGGTGTCAGGGGAACATACTGGCCGGGCATCCCCAACCGCGGATGGCGTTCTGCGCGGCGGCGCTGGCGGAGGCGGGGTCGCGCATGGCGGTGAACATCTTCACCACGCGGTGCGATGCGGTGCACAACTCGCTGTGGACCAGCGGGCAGTTCAGGTTCAGGGAGACGCCCGCGGCGCCGCGGTCGAGGGCGCAGCTCTGCGGCTCGGTTTCCTGGTAGAGTTGCGCCACCTGGGAAACCAGGCCCGTCTGGCTGGAATCCACGGCCAGGCCTTCGAGCAGGCTGATAGCCGCCTGTTCGGGCTGCCCCATGCCGCTGTAGGTGCGCGAGATCTCCTCGAAGAATGCCGGCTGGGGGTCGATGGAACGGCCCTCGCGGAAGGCCTCTAGCGCGTTTTCGGGCTGCCCCAGGTCGCGATAGACGCGGCCGAGATCGAGGTAGAGCGGCGGCGTGCCCACGGCGCTGATGGATTTGCCGTCGAGGCGGTTGCGCAGCTCGACGGCCGCGTTCCAGGCGCGGTCGATATTGCGCCCGCGCAACAGCACCGCCAGGGCCTTGGTGAGATCGCCGCGGGTGCGGTAGCAGAGGCCGGCCGTGGCGTAGACGGAGGGGACGCTGCGCGTGTCGGGGAGGGGGGCGAGGATGGCCAGCGATTTCTCCGCTTCGCGGGTTGCGGCGGCGAAATCGGGCTGCGGTTGCGCCAGCAAAACCAGCGCCATGTTCTGATGCGTTTTGTAGCTGCCGGGAGCGGAGCGGACGGCGCTCGACCATAGGCTGCGCTCGTCCCGCCAATCGAAATTGCGGGCATAGGTGCGGGCGCCCAGCGCCAGCGAGACGAGCGCCAGCGCTACCGGCCAGCCGGCGGGCGCGCGACGGCGAGCAGCGCGCGCGGCCCACACCAGGCAGCCGGCGAAGCCGACGGAGGGCAGGTAGAGGAAGCGCTCCGCCAGAATGCTCCCGATCGGGATGATCAGGTTCGCAACCGGCAGGATGGCGGCCACAAAAAGCGCCACGAAGAAGAACAGCGGCTTGGCGCGGCGAAAGGCGGCGAGAGCGGCGGCGGCGAGAGCGATCGCCACCAGCAGTGCGAGGACCGTCTTGCCATCCTCCAAGCTGGAGAGGCGCCAGCCGAAGACGGGCACCTGGTTGTAGGAGTAGTCCGCGGACAGCCGGCCGGGCCAGACGAGCAGCCGGAGATATTCGCCCAGCACTTTGACGGCGGTAAGGCGGGCCGTCCAGAAACCGGCCCCGAGCAGGGGGTTGTCGCAGAACGAAATCACCAGGGAGGAAACCCCGGCCAGCGCGCGGCTGCGCATGGCGAGGAAGACCCCCATGGGCAGCGCGGCGGCCAGGTAGCCCGCCAAGCGCGCGCGCCAACCGGTTTTGGGCGCGAAAGCCAGGTCGTAAACCGCCATTACGGCCACCAGCACTACGCCGCTTTCCTTGGAGAAGACTGCTATGGCGGCAGCCGCGGCCAGCGCCGCAAACCAGGCCGCGCGGCGCCAGCCCACGGCCGCGAAGCCGCGCGCGTAACAGAGCAGGCCGGCGAGCGTGCCGAAGGCCGCCAGCAGGTCGGCGCGTCCGGCCACGTTGGTGACCGATTCGGTGAGGACCGGGTGGAGCGCCCACAGGGCGGTCAGGGCAAACGCCGGCCAGGCCTCCGCGAAGATCAGCCAGCCCAGCAGATAAACCAGCGCGATATTGACCGCGTGCAGCGCGAAGTTGACCCGGTGGTAGCCGGCGGCGCGTGGCCCATCGCCGAGGATCGAGTAATTCCAGAGGAACGAGAACGTGGTGAGAGGACGATACAGGGCCCCGGAGCCGGTGCCGAAATAGTAATCCCCGGTCCAAATGAGGCGGGCATTTTCGGCGGTAGCGGCCTGGATGCGCGTGTCGGCGAGGATGGTGCGCTGGCTATCGAAGACCAGGCCCGCCTGGAAGGAGTTGGAGTAGGCGGCGAGAGCGGCCGCCCACAGCGCGGCGATGAGCAGGGCGTGCCGCGGCCGGCGCGCGGGCGCGGTCGGACTGCGTGGAGATTTGGGCCGCCGGGTTGCCAACGCCTACTATGATAGAATGCGGAAACGCGCGCCAGCCCCGCCGATAGAGGGTCCATCGTGCAACCTGCCCTCCGCGCCGTGTTCCAGTAGTCTGGGATGCGTGGCAGTTCGCAACCACCGCTAGGTGCGCAGGATCCACGTGGCCATCTTTTCCAACGCCTCCGGCGGCGAGAAGGAATGTAGGCTTCATTGCAATCTGCGATTATACTATTGCAACTTGCAATCAATGTCAAGAGGAAAAACGCGTCGCTCGTGCGGTCCCCGCAGGTCCCCGCGGCGCCGGCCAGGGCGGCGGGCGGGCGGCTGCGAACCGGTCCCCGCCGCGCGGGCCAGGGCCGCGGGCGGGCGGGTGCGAACCTGGACAAAACCGTGACAAAACAAACAGCGCCCCGCGTTACGATTGCCAGTAGCCATGATGAAGATCCGCCGCTCGGAAACCGTGCTGCTGGTCGAAGCGGCGGCGATTATTCTGCCGGTGGCGGCGCTTGCGGGGATCGCGCTCAATTTCCTCGGCGAGGACAAGAACGCCATCGAGCAGGAAGCGCGGGCGCGGGCGAAGGCGGAGCTGCCGGAACTGTCGCGCGTTTTCAACCAGCTGATGAAAGGTCATTGGCAATTCAACATTGACGCGGCGGGAGAGATCAAAGATGGGCAGGCGCTCGCCGTGCCGGACTACCCACAGCAACCGGAGCCCTGGGATTCGCCCGCACCGGCTGAGGCCACGGCGGAATGGCGGCAGTTGGAAGCTGCGGAGCACGCGGGCGGCGCGCCCAACCTGGTTCCGCGAGCCGTCAGCCTGGCGCACCGCTTTCCGGACGCGGTCACGGAATCGGGAACTCCCTTGGCCGGCCTGGCGTTGCTGCTGGCGGTGCGCCACGTCAGGGAGGGGACCTTCCCAAGGGAATTAGTCGACGAATTGGACCGCAGCGTGAACAAGTACCCTTCCTTCCTGGCTCCGGAGGTGTTGAGAGCCGCGGGGCAGGCGGCCACGGACGGATGGCCGGCGAGCCAGGTAGCGAGAATTCAGCGGGCGTGGACGGAGCAGGAAGCGCTAAGGGAAGAAACGCGCGCGACTGTGCGGAGGGTGGCGGAACGGCTGGTGGGCGCCGCCGGCCCTGCCGCGGTTCGGGTTGCCCGAAGCCGCTCCGGAACAGACCAGTTGGCCCTCTGCACCCCGGCCCGCGATGGATGGAAAATCACGTTCCTTGGCGATGTCTTCCACACCCTGACGCTCATCGCAAAGGCGATGCCGCCGCCCTATGCCGGCTTGGCGGTTGCCGTGGACCAGGAACAGTGGCGCGCGCGGGCTGGCAATTCCCCGAGCGCGGTTTTGGCGTCCACCGCCGGGTTGGTGGACATCCCCGGAGGGCATCGGTTCCGAATTACCCTAGAGCTTGCCGATCCGGAACTGCTGTACGCGTCGTACCGCAGGAGGGTGAAGGTCACCGCATGGCTGATCTTTCTTTCCGCGGCTGCGGCCTTGATCGGACTGGCCAGCCTGTGGATGGGATACCGGCGGCAGGCGCGCCTGAGCGAGATGAAGTCCAACTTCGTTTCCAGTGTCTCGCATGAGCTGCGCGCACCGCTCGCGGCGGTGCGGCTGATGGCGGAAAGCCTCGATGGCGGGAGGGTCGCCGACCAGACCAAACAGAGGGATTACTACCGGCTGATCGTGCAGGAATGCCGGCGGCTGTCTTCGCTGGTGGAGAACGTGCTGGACCTTTCGCGCATCAACGAAGGACGCAAGCGCTACACCTTCGAGGCGGTGGACCTGGCGGCCCTGGTGCGGCAGTCCGTGGCCGTGATGGAGCCCTGCGCGGCGGAGCGGCAGGTCAGTCTTCGGCTGGGCGAAATGCCCGGCCTGCAGCCCATTTGGGACCCCCAGGCGGTGGAACAGGCGCTGGTGAACCTGCTGGATAACGCCATCAAGCATTCGCCGCCGGGGGAGACAGTGCAGGTCGCGGCGGAGCTCGATTCCGCTTCCGGCAACATACGGCTCTGGGTGGAGGATCGCGGCCCTGGGATCCCGCCGCGGGAGCAGAAGCACATCTTCGAGATGTTTTACCGGCATGGGTCGGAATTGCGCAGGGAGACCAAGGGCGCGGGGATAGGGTTGAGCATCGTGCAGCACGTGGCGGAAGGGCACGGCGGACGGGTGATCGTCGAGAGCGAAGTGGGCCGCGGCAGCCGCTTCGGACTGGAATTGCCGCTGGAACACCGTTCATGAAGGCGCGCATCCTGGTGGTGGAAGACGAGCCACCCATGCGGATGGCGCTGGTGGACATTCTCGATTCCGAAGGCTACCGCGTGCAATCGGCCGGCGATGGCGATTCCGGGCTGCGGCTGGCTATCGACCAGAAGCCGGACCTGATCCTGCTTGACGTGATGCTTCCCGCGCTCGATGGCTTCGCGCTCTGCGCCGAATTGCGAAGGCTGGCCATCGACACCCCGGTGCTGATGCTCACGGCAAAAGGGCAGGTGGAGGATCGCGTAACCGGGCTGGACAGCGGGGCGGACGACTACCTGGTGAAGCCGTTCAGCACCGAGGAACTGCTCGCCCGTGTGCGTGCCTTGCTGCGGCGGCGGGGCGGCGAGCGAGCGCCGGCCACGGCGCTCACCCTGGGCGAGGTGCATATCGACCTGGTGAGGCTGACCGCGCGGCGTGGCAGACAGGCGTTGCACCTGACCGCCAAAGAATTCGCCGTTCTGCGGCTGCTGGCGTCGGCCGGCGGCGAGCCGGTGACGCGCGAGCGATTCCTGGACCTGGTGTGGGGCGCGACGGCGTTCCCCACCACGCGCACGGTGGACAACCACATCGCCAGCCTGCGCGCCAAGCTGGAGCCGGAGCCCGAGTCGCCGCGGTGGATCCGGACGGTGCATGGCGTGGGTTACAAGCTGGATATGGAGGGCAGCGATTTTGCAGATTCGTGACATGTTCGCGAGCGCGATCCGGCAGAATGCTGTTCGAGGAGGCAATTCATGAAGCTTACGCTGGCTCTTACTTTGATGGCTCTTTCCACGGGCTGGGTGGCGGCCCAGGACAAGATGGCGGACACGCTCCGCAAGGCGGTGGTGGAAGAGGAATCGCAGCACAACCTGGCTGCCGCGGTCGAGGACTACCAGGCCGTGGTAGCGCAGTTCGACCAGGGCCGCAAGACGGCCGCCACGGCGCTATTCCGGCTGGCGGAGTGCTATCGCAAGCAGGACAAGAAGGACCAGGCTATCGCGGCCTACCAGCGCGTGGTTCAGGAGTTTGCGGACCAGAGCAAGCTGGCGCAGCAAAGCCGCACGGTGCTCGCGTCCACGTATAAGATTGCGCCCAAGGCCGCGGATGGCCGGGCCGCGGAAACTGCGCGCGCGGAAGCGAGGCAGCGGTACCGCGCGCTGCTACTCGAGGGAATCAATGTGGCGAACGACCAGTTGGGGGCTGTCGAAAAGCAGATTCAATTGGGCGGGTCGTTAGAGACGGAAGCCGCCCCGTTCCTCCAGGAGAAGCTGAAGCTGGAGCGCGAGCTGGCAGCCTTCGACATGGGAATCATGCCGGCGGAAACCACCAGGAAGCAATGACTCTCCGGACGGGCACGTTCCCTCACAGTCGTGCCGGAGCTCACAGACGCGCCGCGGAACGTCGGCGGAGACGACAATTGGTCTCCCCATCGATTATCAGCGGTTAGCCCGCTATGCCCGCCGAAACGAGAATTCTGTTCTCGTTGTGCAACGATCTCCGGCGCGCACCCTGCCACCATTCTGACTTCTGACTCCTGACTTCCTCGACTCCCATATCCCGCAGGGATATCAAGGGCGCGGCCCTTGGCTGGTTAGGTTAAGCCAATCGCTCCGCAGCAACCGGCCGCACCGCAACCCGAGGAGCCCGAAGCGGAACCGTGGGAGGCCGTGCTCCCCGCGCCGGAAACCAGGACGCAGCAACCGGCCGAACTCCGCCTGCTGGATGACCCCGGCGATCACTGGCGCTGTCACGATCTCGGCGAATTGTGGCTCGATGCCGCCGAAGCGCTGGCCTTGCACCATCCGGCCGAGGCGCGCCTCGCCTGCCAGTGGAGCCTGCATTACTTCGACCTCTACAGCAAAGCGTGGGACGCGCATGGCGCCGCCTCAAGGTGGGACTCCGATGGCGGGCAGGAAGCGCTAGAGGTTCAGAATCTGCGGAACTCGTTGGCCGCCGGCACTCCCGAACCGCCGCCACCCGAGTGGGTAACTCTGTTGCTCGCAGGCTCCT
>Ga0265316_10003441_pt1 | contig 16019 bp, 10 predicted proteins | sample 4522metaG_FD_202092 | JGI IMG/M metagenome (GOLD analysis project Ga0265316, IMG submission 202092) | Rhizosphere microbial communities from Carex aquatilis grown in University of Washington, Seatle, WA, United States - 4-5-22 metaG | ecosystem: Host-associated > Plants > Roots > Rhizosphere >...
TATGCAAATGAACGCCGAGCTCGATGCCGGCAACGCAATCTTTCACTGCGGCATACAGCGCGGCGACATGGTCGGGCGGCGCGTTGCCCACCGTGTCGGCCAGCGAAACCGTGCGCACTCCGATATCCTTCAGCCAGATGAGCGCGTCTTCAACAATTTCTTGTCCCCAGGGCTCCTCGTATGGATTGCCGAACGCCATCGAAATATACACCACCAGACCGTGGCCGCATTCCTTCGTGGTCTTACGAATCGCTTCAACGGTCGCACGCGATTCGCTGCGGCTCATATTCGCATTGGCGCGACGGAAATAGGCGGAAATGGAATATGGGTATCCAAGCGTCGTCACCCCCGGAGTTGCGAGGGCGCGTTCCATGCCTTGTTCGTTTACAACGATGCCGATGATTTCCGGTCGCGGAGCATCGGCGGGAATAGCCGCGAGAAATCCCTTCATGACCTCTTCACTGTCCGCCATTTGCTTGACGTGCTTGGGCGAGACGAAGCTCACAGCGTCAATATGTTTGAAGCCCGCCGCGGCCAGTTGCAAGAGGTAATTCACTTTCACTTCGGTCGGGATAATTTCTGTTAAACCTTGCCACGCGTCTCGCGGGCATTCGACGATTTTGACGGAGTCGGACAAATGGCTTCCTTGTCGTTGAGAATTTAGGTCTGTAAAACGCCTGTCTTGAATTCTTCGATGTCAGGGTTCAGTGCGGCAGATTCCAATGCCCAAATCAATGCATCGCGGGTTTGCGCTGGATCGATGATGGCGTCGACCCACAATCGAGCGGCGGCATATCGCGGATCGGTCTGACGTTCGTAGGTTGCGCGCGTCGATTCGTACAACTCTTTCTTATCGGCATCGGAAAGCTTTTTGCCCTGCCGCTCCAGCTGCTTGATCTTGATTTCCACCAGGGTTGACGCGGCGGAATCCCCGCTCATCACGGCATAGCGAGCCGTAGGCCACGCAAAAATAAAACGAGGGTCATAGGCCTTTCCGCACATTGCATAATGTCCCGCGCCGAAACTCCCGCCGCAGATGACTGCAATTTTCGGAACGACGCTGTTGGAGACGGCGTTCACCATTTTTGCGCCCGCGCGAATGATTCCGCTCCACTCGGCTTCTTTTCCCACCATGAAGCCGTTCACATCGTGCAGAAAAATCAGCGGCACGAGATTCTGATTGCAGTCCATGATGAACCGGGCGGCCTTTTCCGCCGACTCGGTGTAAATCACGCCGCCGAATTCCATGCGGCGCTCACCGGTTGCGGGATCGATGGTCTGCACGTGCTTCTTATTGTTGGCGACGATCCCGACGGCCCAGCCGCCGATCCGCGCGTAGCCGCAGAGCACGGTCTTCCCGTATTCCGCGCGGTACTCTTCGAACCTGCTGCCATCGGCAATGCGAGCGATGATCTCGCGCATGTCGTATTGGCGCGAAGGATCGGAAGAAAAAAGTCCGTAAATCTCCTCGGGAGGGTACAAAGGATTTTCCGATTCCTTATAATCGAAACGCGCGGCCGCCGGATGTCCCATCTTGTCCACCAGCGCGCGAAGCCGCTCGATGCACGCGTTGTCGTCCGGCTCGCGAAAATCGACCGTTCCGCTGATTTCCGCGTGCATTTTTGCGCCGCCAAGTTCTTCCGCCGAGACTTTCTGCCCAATTGCCGCCTGCACCAGCGCCGGACCCGCGAGGAAGAGTCCCGAGCCTTCGGTCATTAGAATTTTGTCGCACATCACCGGCAGATACGCGCCGCCCGCGACACACATCCCCATGATTGCGGTGATTTGAGGGATGCCCATCGCGCTCATCACCGCGTTGTTCCGAAAGACGCGGCCAAAATCGTCGGCGTCGGGAAACACGTCTTCCTGCAATGGTAAAAACACGCCTGACGAATCAACCAGATAGACCGTGGGAATATGATTGTCGATGGAAATATTCTGTGCGCGGATTACTTTTTTTGCCGTAAGCGGGAAGAACGCCCCCGCTTTCACCGTGGCATCGTTGGCGACGATCATCACCACCCGGCCGCAGATTCTTCCCAGTCCGGTAATCGCGCCCGCCGCCGGGGCTCCGCCCCATTCCTCATACATTTCGTGCGCGGCGTAGATGCCCAGTTCAAAAAACGAGCTGCGCGGGTCGATCAATTTGGCGATGCGTTCCCGCGCGGTGAGCCGGCCTTTCTTATGCTGCGCTTCGATCGCCTTTGCGCCGCCGCCCTGTTGAATGCTTGTTTCCTGATTCTTAATTTCGGTGAGCAAATCAACCATACGGCGGGTATTCTTCTGAAATTCGAGTGAGTCTCGATTGATCTTTGTTTCAAGAACGGGACTCGTCAAGACCTGCTCCTCATTGCATTCTTTCGCGATGCCGCGGGATTCCGCGAACCGACAGTATAAGCCGAATTCGGTTCCTGGTGCATCGTAAGGGAGCCGATTTTTAGAAACGCCGGCGGCGCCGGTCTTCGGGACGGAGCGACGAATCCCTCCCGCTTTTGTTGCCTTGCACGAAGAAGAGGAATGAGGGCCTCGTTGCTGCTCTGGGAATTAAAGCCAGCGGGGAGCGCGCCTAAAATCGTGCACAGCCCCGTCCCTGTGGCAGGGAACCGCTCGAATCGAACTCTTCAGGCCTTTCGGAAGCAACCCATTCCGCAAATTTGTCGTATATTCTTTGATGCTGCCTGCAGCCTTATCCTGCCGTGCCGCGTCTGATAGGGAGTGGGCATTCGCCGAGGAGAAATGGGAATGATATCTATCGCATCCAGCCGCCTGTTGATGGTGGGTCTTTCAATCGCAATGATTGCCGTGACCGTCTCCGGCCAGAATTTAGCGAAGAAGTCGCCGCCGAAGAAGTCTTCCGCAACACCTGGATCGTCCATGACAGTCACCATCCCCGCCATTAAATTCGAAAAATACACTTTGCCGAACGGCCTGGTCGTGATTCTTTCCGAAGACCACCGTCTCCCGCTGGTCTCCACAAACATCTGGTATCACGTGGGCCCGGCGAACGAACTCCCCGGACGCACTGGATTTGCACATCTGTTCGAACACATGATGTTTGAAGGGTCGAAGCACGTTCCCGGAAACGGCCATATCCGATACATGGAAGCTGCGGGGGCATCCGATCTGAACGGCACCACCGATTTCGATCGCACGAATTATTTTGAGACCCTTCCGTCCAATCAGCTGGAGCTCGCTCTGTGGCTGGAATCGGACCGCATGGGTTATCTTCCCGACCAACTGGATCAGGCCAGCCTGACCAACCAGCAGGACGTTGTGCGCAACGAGCGCCGCCAGAGCATAGAGAACAACCCTTATGGCATCGTCGAGGAAGCCGTCTTTCACAATCTTTTTCCCAAGCATCATCCGTACTTTGCGGATGTGATGGGTTCCCACGCGGATATTCAGGCGGCAAAGCTCGAAGATGTGCGCAATTTCTTCAAGCTTTACTACGCTCCGAATAATGCAAGTCTCGCGATCGTTGGCGATTTCGATCCTGCGCAGGCCAGGCAGTGGGTCGAAAAATATTTCGGGCCGCTCAAGCGCGGAGCGCCTGTCCCGAAACTCGCCGTTACCACCCCGCCGATCACCGCCCAGCGCCGCGCCGTGATCCACGATCAAGTCGAGTTGCCGCGCGTGTATATGGCATGGCTCACCACGCCGATTTTCAAACCGGGCGATGCGGACGCCGACTTGGCCTCGACAATTCTTGGCGGTGGGAAATCCAGCCGCCTGTACAAGAAGCTCGTATACGAAAAACAAATCGCGCTGGACGTCAGCGCCTCGCAGAATTCTCTGATTCTCGGATCGGTGTTTGAAATTGTTGTTACGGCCCGTCCCGGCCACACCGCCGAGGAAATGGAAAAGGCGATCGATGTGGAGCTCGCTGCCTTTCGCAAGGAAGGGCCGAGCGCCATTGAATTGGAGCGCGCTAAAAACGGCGTTGAAACGGATATGGTTCGCGGACTCGAACGGCTCGGCGGCTTCGGCGGCGTTGCCGACCGCCTGAATGAATACAATCATTATCTCGGAAATCCGGACTACATCCAGCAGGACCTGGCACGATATCAGAAGTCCACGATCGCTTCGATTCGCTCGTTCGCCGAAACGCAACTGAAGCCCAACGCGAGCGTCGTGGTGTACGGGATTCCGGGAAAACCAGATCTCGGGCCGGACGTTCCCACCCCAAAGACCCTGGCAAAGGGGAACAACACCGGGGGGGGAGCGGTGAACGCCGATGCACCGTGGCGCGCCGAGGCCCCTGAACCTGGTCCCGTGCGGCCATTGAATCTCCCCGTTCCCGATATTTTTAAACTTTCGAATGGCTTGACCGTCTTTTATAACTACCGCCCGGGCCTCCCGGTTGTTTCGGCAAACCTCGCCTTCAACACGGGAAGCAGCGCGAACCCGATCGATAAGCCCGGCCTTGCGAGCTTCACGGCGAACATGCTCCAGCAGGGAACCTCGACACGCAACGCAACTCAAATCGCCGATGAAGCCGCATTGCTGGGAACAACCCTTTCCTCCGGGGCGACGATGGATGGATCGACGGTCGGAGCAGGCTCGCTCACGAAGAATTTTCCTGGCGTACTCGATCTGATTTCAGACGTGGTCCTTCACCCGACATTTCCATCGGAAGAAGTCGAGCGCCGGCGCGCGTCGCGTCTCGCCGCTTTTGCCGACGACCGCGGAGACCCGAGCGTCATCGTCTCTCGCACGGGAGTTTCAGCTCTGTTTGGGCCGCACTCCCCGTTTGGATATGACAATGCCGGCACCGAGGATTCCATCAAGGCCATGTCGAGAGGCGACATGGTGAATTTTTGGAAGACGAATTACGTTCCCAACAATGCGGCTCTCGTTGTGGCCGGAAGCATTCCGCTCGACGAACTGAAGACTCTGGCTGAATCGAAACTCGGAACCTGGAAGGCGGGCGAGATTTCAAATCAACCGATCGGAGCGCCGGAAACAACCAGGGCAAAAATCGTGATTGTGGACCGGCCAGGGGCGCAGCAGACAATGGTGCGCCTCATGCAAATGGGAGTGGAACGCGCGAATCCCGATTATCCCGCGATCGAGGTGATGAATTCGGAGCTGGGAGGGCTGTTTTCCAGCCGCATCAACCTCAATCTCCGCGAGGAGCACGGCTACACGTATGGCGCGAACTCGGTGTTCGTCTATCGCCGCCAGCTCGGATATTTTCTGGTGAATGGCGGAATCAGGACCGACGCCACCGCACCCGCCATTTCTGAAACATTCAAGGAAATTCGCAGGATGATCGACACGACGATGAAGCCCGAGGAATTGAGCCTGGCGAAGGATTCTCAAGCCCGTTCATTGCCCGGGATGTTTGAAACCAGTGGCGGAACTGCCGGCGCTCTCTCTGAAATCTTCACGTACAACCTGGCGCGCGATTATTTTGAGAAATTACCGGAACGCTTGAACGCCGTCACCGCGGAAGACGCGGAATCCGTCGCAAAAAAATATCTGCATCCCGACCAGATGATCCTGATCTGCGTTGGAGATCGCGCGAAAATCGAGCCGGAACTTGTGAAATTGGATTTGGGCGCAATCGAGATTCGCGACGCCGATGGGAAAGTGGTGAAGTAGAATTTCGTGGAGCAGGCTTCCGCCTGCGGGTTTTGAATCATGCTTGGGTTTGAAAAAAACACAGGCTTCCGTGCTACTCAACCCTGCGCGCATGCTCGCGCACGAAATTCACAATGTCCTGCGTGGATGTGCCGGGAAGAAATATCTCCGCAATCCCCGCCTTCTTGAGCGCGGGAATATCGGCCTCGGGAATCGTGCCGCCCAGAAGCACTGTCACATCGTTCATGCCTTTCTGTTTCAGCAATTCCATCAACCGCGGCGCCAGCGTGCCATGCGCACCCGAAAGAATGGATAGTCCGATGACATCCACATCTTCCTGCACGGCAGCGGACGCGATCATTTCCGGCGTCTGGCGCAGTCCCGTGTATATCACTTCCATTCCGGCATCCCGCAGCGCCCGGGCAATAATTTTCGCTCCTCGGTCGTGCCCATCCAGGCCGGGTTTGGCAATCAATACACGGATCTTCTTCTCCGACATTTCTCTGTGGCCTCTGAGGTTGCGCAATCAACCGATCCATAATAATCGTGGATCGAGAAACCGTTAAGTTGTCCGCTACGTTACAGCCGCTTCCTCGTGCGACCCAAAAACTTCCCGCAGGGCCGCGCAGAGTTCGCCCAGCGTGGCGTAGGCCTTTACCGCGTCGTAAATGTGCGGCATGAGATTCTCATTTCCCGCCGCGGCTTTCCGAAGGGAAGCAAGAAGCCTCGCGACTTCAGCGTTCGACCGTTCCTTGCGCAATTTGCGCAGGCGACTCACCTGTTGCGCTCGCACCGATTCGCCGACCTGCAAGGTCTCCAGGGACTTTTCTTCGTCGGTAAAAGCATTCACGCCGACAACGATCTTTTCCTTGCGATCGACGGCCATCTGGTAGCGATAGGACGCGTCGGCGATTTCGCGTTGCGGATAGCCGCGCTCGATGGCTGCAATCATTCCGCCCATTTCATCGATTTTGCGAATGTACTCACGGGCGCCCTGCTCGACTTCATTCGTGAGCGCCTCGACGAAATACGACCCGCCGAGCGGGTCGGCCGTATTCGTGACTCCCGTTTCATGCGCGAGAATCTGCTGCGTCCGAAGTGCAAGCGTGGCTGCGAATTCCGTCGGCAGCGCCCAGGCTTCGTCCAGGGAATTGGTGTGCAGCGATTGCGTGCCGCCCATCACGGCGGCGAGCGCTTGCAGCGCCGTGCGGATCACATTGTTGTACGGCTGCTGCGCGGTGAGCGAACATCCCGCCGTTTGCGCGTGGAACCGGAGCGAAGCGGAGCGCGCCGATTTCGCTCCGAAACGCTCCGTCATCGTCCGGCTCCAAAGGCGGCGCGCGGCGCGGTATTTTGCGATTTCCTCGAAGAAATCGTTATGCGCATTAAAAAAGAAAGATAGCCGCGGAGCGAATTCGTCCACTGCCAGGCCGCGGCGAAGGCCCCATTCGACGTATTCAATCCCATCCCGCAGCGTAAACGCTAATTCCTGAATCGCCGTCGACCCCGCTTCGCGAATGTGGTAGCCGCTGATGGATATCGGATTGTACTTTGGCGTTTCCCGCGCCGCGAATTCCAGTGTATCGATCACCAGGCGCATGGACGGCTTTGGCGGATAAATATATTCTTTTTGCGCGATGTATTCCTTCAAAATATCGTTTTGAAGAGTCCCGCCCAACCGCTTCCAGTTTGCGCCCTGCTTTTCGGCGACGGCCAGGTACATCGCCCAAAGAATTGCCGCGGGCGAATTGATCGTCATGGAAGTGGAAATTGCGTCGAGAGATATCCTGTCAAAAAGAATTTCCATGTCGGCAAGGGAACTGATTGCGACGCCGCATTTTCCGACTTCGCCTTCGGCAAGCGCGTCATCGGAGTCATATCCCATCAGTGTTGGCAGATCGAACGCCACGGAAATTCCCGTCTGGCCTTGCGAGAGCAGGTAGCGAAAACGCTTGTTCGTATCTTCGGCCGACCCGAATCCGGCGAACTGCCGCATTGTCCACAGACGGTCGCGGTACATCGCGGGGTGAATTCCCCTGGTGTAGGGCGGTTCACCCGGCAGCCCCAGATCGCGATCGGCATCCCATTCCCGAAGATCGACAGGAGTATAGAGCCGGCGGATCGGATGGTTTGAAATCGTTGTGAATTCAGGGGTGTGCGCGGGCAACTTGTCCGACTCGGTGCGCCGAATATGTTGTTCGCGATCGGAAGACATAGCGGACCATTCAAAGGACTGCGGCTCGGAAATTGATTTTCCAAACCAGTCTGATTCTAGGGGATGCGGAAGGGGAGAACAAGGTAGTTTCAAGATACGCGCCGCAAGCATGAAACAAAAGCAAAACGGGGAGCAATCCCGCTCCCCGCTTTCGATCACTTTCGAATTTAAATGCTTCCTGTGAAAGGGATTACTGCGCGCTACCCGCGCCCGAACTTTGGCCTGGTGCTACAGGAGCCACATCGGATCGTTTGACCGGATCGACGAAGAGTTGACCGGACGCGGATGTGCCGGGAATCAGGGTGTCCTTTGGCATTTTACCGGATTTGGCATCTGCGATCGTGATATTGAAAACTTCGAGTGTGCGGCCCATGGCGCGGTCAAAGTTTACCTTCGCTTCCACCAGATTGACGAGCGCGCGAACTTCGGCGGCGGCGGCCGCCGCCAGCGTGTTTTGATCGGAAACGACGTTGAACAACGTGGACGCGCCCAGCTGTAATTTCTTCTGTTCGGCGTCGAGGGTTTGTTGATCGAGGTCGCGCGTCTTGACAGCGGCGGCGACGGTGACTCGGGCCTGTTCGAGAACAATCTGCGCGTTGTGAACGTCAATGGCGGCGTTATTGACGGTCTGCTGGTAGCGGGTTTCGTCCTGTCGCGCGGACAATTTCGCTGTGACATTATCGGCCTGAGCCTGACGATTCCGGATCGGGATCGTTAAGCTGATCTGCGCGTTGTATTCCGGGTAGGCGCCGGTGAACATATCACTCAGAGCTCCGGGAAGACCTGTAACCAGCGGGGATGGAAGTATGACGGGGCAAGTTCCCACACCGGGAGTAGTGCAAGGGTGACTGTTGCCGGCAAGGGCCGCCGCAGCGTATTCGCCGGATAAGTTCAAAACCGGCAAAAGCGCGTTCCGTGTGGCGCGTACGTTGATATCGTCGGCCTTGAGAGTCGTGACGGCTTGCAGAACATCCGGGCGCTTGATCACTGCCTCTTTAATCAGGTCTTCCAGTGGAATCTTTTCCACTTCCGGAGGAGCTGTGTCAGCCGTGTCGGTCGGGATGATCTCAATGCCGCGCAGGGCTGGGGCCGTCGGGTCCTTGGTGATTAGATTGAGCAGCGTAAGCTGGTCTTGCAGCAGGGTCGTCTGGTCAACGATCAATGTTTGCTGGGCTGTCGCGACCTGAGCTTCCGCCTGCACAATTTCCAACGGGGCGAGCGTGCCGATATCGACTTGCTTCTTGTTATCGCTGTACAGTTTATCGGCGAGCTCAATCTGATGACGTGCGACGTCCACGTTCCCGCGCGCAAAAACAAGTTCCCAGTAGGCGTTGCTGACGGCCGTAATGGAAGTGATCACCTGTTGTTCGAAGGCTTGATCGTTAAGGGTCTTATTCAGCTTGGCGATCAGAATGTTTCGCTCGTTCGCGAGCAATCCGAATCCGTTCAGTAACTCCTGGTTGGCAATAAAAATAAAATTGGAGTTAATCGATGGATTGAAAAAGACCGCCTGACTGGTCGTGCTGGCTCGTGTGTTATTGAAGGCAGCCGAAAACGATGTGCCGGTGTGAAATCCCTGGGAATACTGGATGTCCCCAATCGCGGTGTGTGTGCTTAAAGTTGAAAAAGAGCTGGAAGTCGACGTGCCCGTGCCTGCAGTCAACGGGTTGTTTACGGGAATCACGCGATTGTCCATGCTGAACGTGGCAGTCACGATCGGGTCGAAGTTTTGCGCAGGAATCGCTCCGAGCGAGCTAAAATTCAATCGGGTCGCGCCCCCGCCTAATGTACGCAGGATATTCGCTTCAGCCAGCCAGGGCATATACCGCTGGATGGCGATATCCAAATTATTCTGTAATGCCAGGTCGATGGCATCCTGCAGACTGATCTGAAGCTTGCCGTCCTTGATCATGTCATTGATCTTGGGTGAATTTGTCAGGACCGGCTCGGGAACCAATGTAGGGGTATATGGCGCAATAATATTCGGGAACCAAAGCTTGCCACGCGAATAGTTTTCCGTGGATACCGGGATCGTGCGTGTCTGTGGCGTAACCTGTGGCTGTGGCTGCGAGGGCGGCACGGGACTCGGCTGCCCCTGCTGGGCAGCCGCAGGCGCGACAGGAACAAAAATCATTACGATTGCCAGGCAAATGGCAAGTGAGACACGGCAGAGCCTTCCGATCATTTTTGGTTTTCCTCTCAATACGGTCAAATCATTTTTTATTCAATGGTAATGATGGCTTAAGATCGCTAAGTGGGTTAAACGTCCGCCAAGGCTGATTTGTTTCAAGTATTTTGCCCGCTCTTTCCAGCCGCATCGGCGCCCAATTCGTCCAAGGCCGATCCCCGCAAAGACCCGCCTCTAACTTCAACACAAACCACGGCTTTAAGGCTTCGATCGGGGAACGCGCACTCGCACGTCTGAGTATTGGACGCGAGAAATCGCCGAAGGTCAAGACCCTATGCAATTTTTCCTTTCTTCTTTCGCTCCCTCGCGTCTCCTTCCTTGACAATGCTTTAGGGGACCGATAGTCTTGGCCCGCGATGAGACCAGATGCCGTAATGCAAACTTTGGAAGAAGTGGGCGCGATCCGCCAGGGGCACTTCGAACTGACTTCGGGCCTGCATAGCGGCACGTACGTGCAGTGCGCCCTGGTGCTGCAGTATCCCAAATTTGCCGAGCAATTGGGCCGGGCGCTGGCCGCTGAATTCATGGACTTGCGCGTAGACTGCGTCGCGTCTCCCGCTCTCGGCGGCGTTATCCTCGGACACGAAGTCGCTCGCGCCATCCCGTCCCGCCCTGACGGCAAACCGGTCCGCGCAATTTTTGTCGAGCGCGACGCTACCGGCACGCTAACGCTGCGACGGGGATTTCGCATCGAACCGGATGAGCATGTCCTCGTCGTGGAAGACGTCTGGACAACGGGAGGCTCGACCTACGAAACCATCCGTGTGCTGGAGGAAGCGGGTGCGCGCGTGGTCGCAGCGGGCGCGCTCATCGACCGCAGCGGCGGCAAAATCGAATTGCCCGTCCGCACCGAGGCGCTGATCGATCTCAAGATCGAAAGCTATGATCCGTCGGATTGTCCGCTTTGCCGAAACGGGAGCGCCGCCGTGAAACCGGGCAGCCGATTCGCTCGCTCCGGTTCCTGAATCTTAATTCGTGGTTTGCCGAAGTGCGAATTGCTTCGGTTTTTATATTTTTTCTGCTTGGCTTCATCGTCCCCAAATCTTAAATCTGACTTTTTTCGATTTAGGCCAAGTCACAAGTGGTTCGTAGATCGACGTAGATCGCTTCTCGCGCCTGCGATTCGCCCGCGTGGCTATCCGCCTCCCTGTGCGATAATTTAATTTATCGCCCATGCAGAACATCAAACTTACTCTCGCCTATGACGGCACGGATTTCAGCGGCTGGCAGATTCAGCCCGGCCAGCCGACGATTCAAGGCGCGTTGGCCGACGTGCTCGAAAAACTGACACAATCCAGAGTGACGATATATGGTGCGGGACGCACCGATGCGGGAGTCCATGCCGAGGGGCAGACCGCGAACTTCAAGACGGAATCCTCGATGACGCCGGTGGAATTTCAGCGATCGTTGAACTCGTTGTTGCCGCTTTCGATCCGCGTGGTCGCTTCTGAAGCTGTGGATCCCGAATTTCACGCGCGGTGGAACGCCGCGGCCAAAACATATCGCTACAGGATTTTTCGCGGCCGTGTCGTCCCTCCTTTTCTGTGGCGCTATGTGCATCAGGAATATGGCCCGCTGGATTTTGACGCGATGGCCGAAGCGGCACGCCGTTTTGAAGGCGAACACGACTTCACGACGTTCGCAGCGTCCACAGGATCGGACGAAGAAGACCAGGACCGGCTGACGGTGCGCGCGATCTTCCGGTCTGAATTTCTGCGCTGCGGCTCAAAGAATGTTTTTCATTCGGACGAGTCGTCCGCCGAAGAGTGGACATACATTGTGCGTGGAAGGTCTTTCCTGCGGTACATGGTGAGGAAGATGGTGGGAACCCTAGTCGAGGTCGGGCGAGGGAGGCTTTCCCCGGACGATATCCCCGCGCTGATCTCCCTGCGCGATCGTTCAAAATGCGGGCCGACGATGCCGACGCAGGGACTTTGCATGCTAGCCGTGGAGTATGAGAACCACGAAAGAGATTTGGTTTAGGCGGCACAGGCTTCCGTCTGGGGGATTCGATTTTTGTATTTCAAATCGAAATCTCCCTCTGAAAATAGCATTCAAAACCCACAGCCTGTGCTGCTTAAAATCGAATCAAGTTCGCAGAAGTCCTGCTTGGTCCCGCGGCAAGTGTTCGAGTAGAATACGGGTGCGTGGGGAAACAGCTCGTATCCCGACGGGAGAGAGGAACAATCATGGCCGAGGAAACAGCACCGCAAGGCACGCCACCTGCCGCTCCGCCTCCGGCACAGCCCGCCGTGGCAGTTCCTCCAACAGTGGCAACCGCGCCCGCGGAAGTGAAACTCAAGGTGCGAAAACCGAAACAGCGTTCCTGCGACGAGAAAGATGCGAAAGGGAAGCTCTGCGCCGGCCATTTGAAGCGCTGGTACGATTACCCGAAAGACGTGCGGAACCGAATCGGCAAGGAAGCGGAAATCTATCGCTGCGAATTTTGCAAAACGCTTTACAAGCCGGATCCGAAACAAATGCCGCACAGTTTCACGCTTCGCTACTAGCTGCCGCGCGCTTCCTGGCAGGCCTTGGTCCTCGACGACCGGAATCCAGATTTGGAATGCCGCGGAGAATCTAACGCCGCCGCTGAGCGATCCGTGAAACGTTTCTTTCGATTCTTGGCGATGGGACTGGCATTGACCTCGTTTCTCCAGAATTTTTCCCGGAAGGCCGCCGCGGCGCAGACACCGGACGATCCTCGTGTGGCTCATGTTCTTGAATATCTCAAAGGCAGTTCCTCCGCGACGACGGACGAGCAGGTCCGGATCACCGAAATACCCGCGCCTCCATTTCAGGAAGCAACGCGCGCCGCGTACATGAAGAAAATGCTGGCCGCGGCCGGATTGCGCGTGGAAACCGACCCCATCGGCAATGTCATCGGCGAATTTCCGGGATCGACTCCGGATATTGTTATGTTGACGGCTCACATGGATACGGTATTTCCCGCGGGCACGGACGTTCACGTGAAGCGCGAGGGCGGACGCCTGCTCGCGCCCGGAATTTCGGATAACGGCACGGGGCTCGCGGCGCTGCTGGCCGTGGCGCGAGCGTTCAAGGAAGCCAAAATCAAGACGAACAAAACGGTTCTGTTTGTAGCCGATGTGGGAGAAGAAGGCGAAGGAAATTTGCGCGGCATGCGCGCGCTGGTGGATGAATATAAAAAAAATCTGAAATACGTCATCGCGCTGGACGGGTCGGCCACCGAATACGTGACGACGGCGGCCCTGGCTTCGCGCCGTGTGGAAATTACGATCGATGGTCCCGGAGGCCACAGCTGGTCGGATTTCGGCTTGCCGAATCCGATCCATGCGCTGGCCCGCGGGATCGCGCGGTTTGTTTCCACTCGCGTGCCCGAGATTCCGCGCACCAGTTTTAACGTGGGAGAAATTGAGGGCGGCACTTCCGTCAATTCCATTCCGTCGAGCGCGCAAATGAAAGTGGATTTGCGTTCCGAATCGGAGGCGGAATTGACCAAACTCGAAGGCGTCCTCCGCGATGCCGTGCGCATCGGAATCGACGAGGAAATGTCGGCCGCGCGTGAGCGCGGCATGGCCGGAAGTACCACCTTGCTGAATTTAAAAATGAGCGTCCTGGGGGTGCGTCCCGCCGGCGATCTGCCGGAGAATTCACCGCTGCTCGCGGCTGTATTGGCGGCCGATAGCCGGCTGGGCAACCGATCGCGGCGAGAGCGCTCCTCAACCGACGCGAATATTCCTCTCTCGGTCGGCATCCATGCGATTTCGCTGGGCGCCGGCGGACGCAGCGGCGGCGCTCATACACTGGATGAATGGTACGACCCAACGGGGAGGGAACTCGGTCTGCAGCGGGTGGCTCTGACGACGTTGAATATTGCAGGTTTTGAACCATAGCCGGCCGCCGACTCCGCCTTTCGCAGCTCAGCGAAATTCCACGGACTGAATTTCTCCATCCCACGATCTCTCCGAAACGAGTGTATAACTTACGCGCGCCGAGCGCCCTTGCAGGCTGCTGCAGCTTACGCCTTTCACGGGCGCCGTGGGAGCAAACCTCATTTCGACTCGCGCCAGATCGTCCGCGTGCAATTTCATCGTAATCGTCGCCGCTTTCAATGTGATCTGCACCTGCGGGGAGCTTGCGCAGTTCACAGCGGCGATCGAACCGATCATCGAATAGACACGCGTGGAACGAGCGGCGACAACCGGAGGCGGAGGTGTGGAGGCGGCCTCGGCTCGCCGCGGAGTGGTTACCGGCGTAACGGGCTTGTCTTCGGATTCGGTCTTACGCTCGATGCGCAGTCCGGAATCGCCCGCTGGGTTTGCCTTTGGATTTGCAGTTGCTGCCGGTTGCGGAACGGTATCGGGTTTTGCCGTTCGGGCAATCAGGTCCCCGGCCTTGTTGGCCGTCTTGCGATCCGTTGAGGAAGCTTGGACATCGGTTGCCGCTTTTCTCGCGTCATCGGTGCGGCCCAGGCGTTCCAGCACCGCGGCCACCTGCAACTGGTAGCCAGAGTCGCCGGGAGCAAGTGTCGCAGCTCGCTGCGCGTAGGTTAGCGCTTTCTGCAGGGTTTCAGGATGATTGGAATAGATGGTCGACAGTTCGTACCAGGCGGGAGCGAACTCAGGAATCAGCATTACGGATTTTTCCAACGGGGCGACCGCACCGACCGGAACTCCTACAAAACCGCCGCGAGACATGGCCACCATTCCCTGGCCATAATAAGTGAGTCCATTGTTCGGATCCAGTTGTAGGGCTTTCGTAAAATGTTCGTCTGCCTCGTCAAAATGATTTTCCTGGAGTCCAATAAAGCCCAGGCTCTGTTCGGCTTCGGCGATGGAAGGGTCCATCATCAAGGCTTCTTCCAGCCTGGATCGCCCGTCCTCCCTGCGCCCGCGGGCGAATTCAAAAGCCCCCATGCGGGCTTCCGCCTCCGCCGGGGAGAGAGAGCGAAGAGTTCCGCCGGATTCGGTTGAGCCAGGCAGAGTTATATCCGAGGGAGTCCCGTTTGTCTGCTTGACGTAGGCCTCCAACCGGCTCTGAAGCTGCCCCAAATCTCCAAAGGCCACCCGCGCGGCCTGCACCGAATCCATTCCGTGCTCGACCTGATCGACGTACTGGTCCATGGCCCTGGATGCCATCGTTTGCGAGTCCGTCAGAAGAAAATGAACCAGCGCGCGGGATTCCGCATAAAAGACAGTGTGTTTCTCGCCGCCTGAAAAGTACGGCGAGCTGCGATCGACGTGCATCACCAGATCCAGCGGCAGCAATGGGCTTTCAAACAGTGTGCTCAGATCGTCCGGATCGGTCTTTCCAATGCGAACGCCCTTGTCGGTAAAGCCGATGCTTCCAAACACGTTCGAATAGCCTTCATCGAGCCAGGGCGGCAGGTTGTGATAACTCAACTTCAGGACCATGCGCGCATACGACTGGTAAATCTCCTCGTACGGAACGGGCCCGGAAACATTGGTCCGCAAGGCGATGAAAACTCTTTCCTGCCCTCCGATGAACGTTCCGGGGGGCTGATCGCGGCGCTTGTTATCGGCGGGGAATTCGGGGAAAATTTTCGCGAACGATTTTCCGTCGTGCGCGGCCAGGATCTGAATTGGAACTCCGGTGGTAAGCCGGGCATTGGGCATGCTGGCCTGGAAGACGCGGCCCACTTGTTCGAACTGATCGGCCACGCGGCGGGCCGTTTTTTCGCCCCCATCGCTGGACACTACGAAATGCGCCGTCCGGATTTCGACCCAGGGCTCGACCTTTTCTTTTTTCTCGGGCTTTTCTTTCCGAGACTCTTTGTCGTCCCCGTGCGCGGCAGGACACAGGGTCGCCATCAGGATGGGCAGGGCGAGCCAAAGGATCATCGCACGCATGGAGCGGGAAGCGGGCACGGCTTTAAGATTTAACAAGTCGCGGTATCCCTGTCAACGCGGTTGCGGTTTTAGCCGGGCGGGATTCAGCCTGTCTTCCGGTTTTTGCGAAAGCGCCCCAAAAGTCAAAACGAGAAAGGAGCAAGCCCACCCTGCTCAAAACAAATCCGATTCGAGGCCGGAC
>Ga0265316_10003443_pt1 | contig 16017 bp, 9 predicted proteins | sample 4522metaG_FD_202092 | JGI IMG/M metagenome (GOLD analysis project Ga0265316, IMG submission 202092) | Rhizosphere microbial communities from Carex aquatilis grown in University of Washington, Seatle, WA, United States - 4-5-22 metaG | ecosystem: Host-associated > Plants > Roots > Rhizosphere >...
TGATTTGTTCATGTTGAATATAATCGAAGCCATTTTCTTTTTTTATTTTTTCAGCTAATGCATTTTGTGTTATATTCTGATCGGCAACTGTATCTGATGAAAAATTAAATAATTTGGTCACTATTGATCGTAACATTTGAAAAGAGTTGTTATTGCCTAAACTTAATGATGTGGCAATATCCAGCTCTTTCTTACGGATTTCTGTGAGATTATCCGGATTATTTTTTACAAGTAATGGAATATGCAGTGCATAATAATTGTCCGGCATTAACGCTTTATTCCCTGAAAGTAATGTTGCAACCGAACCATTCTTATTAATGCTGAAGTTATAAATTACAGGTTCCATTGCAAAAGGAAGACTAAAGGACATTTCATTTTTTGTGTCCCGGAGTATTTTTAATATTTTATCTTTTGCTTTACCATAGATTTTAGGATTGACAAACATTCCCATACCACCTCCCGACATGCCACCTAACATAAGGAATCCCCAATAATCATTGCTTAAAGATCGTTTTACCTTTTCAATTATAGATTCTGTAAAATGAGTTGTGGCCCACGGAATTATCGTTTTTATTGGCCCTTCAAAATTTTGGGTTGTTAACGAAGCAAGTTTCTTTAAATCATCGTTTTTTAAAAGGTTTAAAATTTCATCATAAATAAGGTTTGCTTTTTGTCTTCCTATCCATTCATTTTGAGACCGCAATAAATATTTTTCTGTTACCATTTCAAGTATTGGACCCACGTTTGAGGCCATTCCTCCATGCATCAGGACCAATGATGAAGTAATCTGGTTTTCAAAATCAGGATGCAGGCTTTTCCCAGTCAATACTTTGTGCTTAGGCAATAAACATCCGCGACTAATGTTAAATTCAGGGTCACCGTCTGTTGCCAGAGCGCCTTCTATAGCTTTTACGCCATCCCAAATTCCTCCGGAATCCTGCCATCCGCCACCTGAGCCCCCAAGCCACTCCCCTAGGATTGCACGCGAAGCTATCAGCCTGCGCTCTTGCTCGTTCAATAAACCTTCAAGCAATTGAGTTTGTTGCGTTGCACGCATCAATGCACTTATCATTGAAGCCAATAAATTAGTGGAAACGGCCAGTCTCGATCCTTTAGGAATATCATTAACCTTGGTAACAAGCTCTAATCCGTAACCAGGTGAAATAAGCCTGTCCAGTATATTTTTAACAGAATGGCTGGTTCCTTCGTAAGATGGTGGAATAATTCCTGATGCAATAATTGCAGCTTTTAAAAGGCACAGGTAATCGTTACCAAAATTAAATAAATCTGAAAGTTGCGAAATATCTTTGGTGTCTTTCAAATCAAGCGAAGTGAGCCGTATAACCGGCTCCGAAATAACACGCACATAAGTTTCAAGAGGCGGTTTTATTTCCTGATCACGGCCGTAAACACCAAGATCAACAGAAATATTAATTACCCTGGCACCTTCAGGATAATCCATCCCTAAGAAAAAAATATCTGACCAAGCGCTGTGCGTTAAATCCAAGCGAACCGGGGTTACTTCCTTAAGTATAGGGAATAAATCAGAACCTTCTTTTCGGGATAAAAGCAAAGGATGAATTTTTAAAGGATGTTCATCATAGTGCCCAACGCGAAACATCCATTGATTCCCTATGCTGGACCTCACACTTTTGCGAACCTGCTCCGTGAGTATCTGAAAAGTTAATTGATGGTAGCTTTCAGCCAGACAACTAAAAATATTGGAATTTTGCCCATTATTATCTATTTCAGCAAGAAAGATGCTGATGGCTTTTTCATAATTGCGTTTTAGAAAATTATTATATCCATCGACAGGTATTTGGCCATGATCTTTTACATTTTTTGATTCCATAAGGTAAAACCTGTAACCGGCATACAAAAAGATGCTGGCCCTTACTCTCTCGTAAAGGTTTTGAGTGGTTTTCCGAAATTTGTCCAGTTCTGTAAAACTTGCAAATAATTCTGAAACAGATAATTCTTTACAAAGATCATGAAATGATTTGTTCCGAATCTTTGGATTTGTAGATGTAATGGTGTTTATAAATGTATTCATATAAGTTTTCAAGTTTCCCGCAAAGGTTCAAAACAATATTCAAAGATTGTTTATGATTCTGACAATATCTTTAATGATCTCTCTTTTCTGATTCAGCCAAAATATTAACAATGATTGATAGAACCTCATTTTTTATAGAGCCTGCAAGACCAAGTGCTATCTGCGCTTGCATTAATCCGAGCTTTTTACTTGTATCGTAACGTGTACCTTTCATTTCCAGTGCAAGATATTTGTCAGAATTTGCAAGTTCCTGCTGAAAAGGAGTAAGTAAAATACTTTCATTAGAATTCTTTTTAGATTTAATAAAGTTTTCTATAAATTCAAATATAGCAGGCTTAAATACATGCATACCAAAAAAGCAAAGATAATATCCAGCTCTCAGACCGGGTGTTTGCAACTCGAGTTCTGCATGGCTTACAGAAGGTTTTTCTATAATTTTTTCGATTTGATAAACTCCATTACAATTAGGAACTGATTTTCCTGTTAATGTACCATATTTACTAATCTGATGTTCGATAGTAGGATTCACAGCAGACACGGAGCAATCTTCTTTTACCGCTAATTCGATCAATTGTTGGGCACAACGTTTTCCCTTGATGTCTGAAACATATAAGTAATCGCCCAAGAGTAAAAGGAAAGGTTCACTTTTAACAAAATCCTTTGCCAGGTAAACAGCATCACCGTAACCTTTTGGATTTTCCTGAACTTTAAAGCTCACCCGGTCAAGCAGATTATTAATACTGGATGCTTGCGCCTGTGCCCATTCATTTTGTTTAAATGCTTTTATTAATGTTGAGTGGAGAGATTTGAAATTTTCAATATATCGTTCTTCATCTCCCGGGGCACAAATAATACATATTTCTTCAATACCGCTTGATAAGGCTTCTTCAGCTATTATCTGGATAATAGGTTTATTTATCCCATCGGTATCGACAATCGGGAGCATGGCTTTCTGGACGGTATCTGATACTGGATAAAGCCGTTCTCCTCTTGCTGCTGCTGTAATTACTGCTTTTTTGACATTCATAAATGAAAGTATATCTTTCAAAGTTAATGAATGTTTTATTAAAAGTTTACGCAATAAAAATGGCAGATCAATAGGGAAAGTTGTGGAGCTAATTGACGAAATTATCCCCAAATCCCAAAAAAGAAGCTATAAATGGGAAGCAAGTACCTGATAATTTCTTTCAATTTGTTAAGCTATTGAAAAGGCTGAGCCAGGTATATGTAGAAACAGATTAACAGGAAGTGAACAAAGATGCAAAACCTGTTTATCCAAAAAATAATCACAAAACCTGACGCTTGCTATTTTTACATGCCGGTCAAACTTAGCCTGAATTTATCAGTAGCTTTTAGCCAACTATTAAATGCAGACTATGACTAATTAAATGTTTTTAAAGTTTTCGGTCTGCAGGTATTATGCCAGCCATCTCACCGATAATATTAACGAGTTGAGAACCTGTTGGGATTACAATTTTCGCATTCTTTTCGAGTGATGCTTCAACAGCTTCCAATTTCCGCAATAACTGAGCGTTTCCAACAAAATATTTATCAGCCGCTTCATTTACCAGTTTAATGGCTTCAGCTTCACCTTCGGCATGCAATATTTTCGATTGCTTAAATCCTTCGGCTTCTTTAATTTTGGCGCGTTTTACACCATCGGCAACAGTTTCAGCTGCTGTAGCGGAATCAATGGCTGCAATTTTTTCATTTTCTGCTTTTACAACTTTATTCATGGTTTCCTGCACATCTTTAGGCGGGTCAATTTCTTTTAACTCTGTGCGTACGATTTCAATACCCCAGCTTTGTGTTTCATTATGCAGTGTTTTATAAAGTTCGGCATTAATTTTCCCGCGTTCACTGTTGGCAGATTTAAGCGTAAGTGTACCGATAATATTACGTAATGTTGTACGCGCAAGGTTTACAATCTGCCATTTGTAATTATTAACATTGTAAGTCGATCCTTTTACACTCTCTTCATCAGCTTTTACCCTGAAGTAAACCTGGGCATCGACGCTTGCGTTCAGGTTATCATTGGTGATTATTTCCTGAGGTTCGGCATCTACCATTTGTTCGGTAACATTTACCATAAATAGCTTATCTATAATTGGAATAATCCAATGAAATCCAGGTTTAGCAAAATTATGATACTTTCCAAGCCTCTCAATTAAACCTCGTTGAGTTGGCCGAACAATTCTAATTCCTATGAGAAAAAAGAATAAGACAAAAATTATTAAATAAATGTAACTCATAACATTTTCCTTTCTTTAAATAATTAATTATAGTTTATTCAGAACAAATTTATTTTATTTCAAACATGAGATCATTTCACTAAGTATTGTAACCTGATGAACACAAAATTACTCAAAATAGCTGCACATACCTGTTTGTAGAATATGTTTACTTCGTAAAGATATAATAAACTAAGTTCAAACATTTTTAACTCCCTGAAATCAAAATGCCGGTAATGTGTACATTATAAATGCAAGCTTTGTGAATTTAAAATTTATTTTAATTACTATATGTTTCATGTATTTGAATAAAAGTATTTCAAATATTTTTTTGAAGCATTACATAATTCAATAAAAGAGTTACATCATTCACACATTTACAGGATTATTATTCAGGTATCACAGGCTATAGGCTGCAAGGAATTTAGAAAACCTCAAATTATTGAAAATGCAGATTTTGATAAATAACAGAAAGATATAACATCATAAAACCATTTTTTCGACCTATTATTCAAATGGCTATAAAACCATATGGTTAAGAATAATGAATCAGGAATAATGATAAAGTGAACTATTTGGAGTTTTTCAGCTCATTCAGAAGTTCCCTTAAATTAACTGTAGCATATGTAGACGCGTAATCGGACATTGCATACGGAATAATTAAATCTTCATTATGAATCATTGAACCACAGGAATACAAAACATTTGGTACATATCCCTCTCTTTCTTTCGCATTAGGCATTAATAAAGGAGTTTTTAACCTTCCGATTTCTTTTTCAGGATTATGAAGATCGAATAAAGTTGCTCCTAAAACATATTCCCTCATAGGGCCTACACCATGGGTTATCACAAGCCATCCCTGTTCGGTTTCTATTGGTGAGCCGCAATTTCCTAATTGTATGAATTCCCAGGGAAATTTTGGTTGTTGTAATAATTTAGCTTCACGCCAAATAGTAATTTTATCAGAAAAGGCAATGTAATTATTAAAGCCATCTAACCGGCAAAGTATGGCATATTTTCCATTTATTTTTCTAGGAAACATTGCCATTCCTTTGTTCTGGGCAATTTCCCCATGAACAGGCAATATCCTGAAATGATAAAAATCTTTTGTATCGAGCATCTTTGGTAATATAGAGCTGCCGTTATACGCTGTGTATGTGGCATAATATATGATATTATTGTTATCATCTTTAAATTTCACGAAACGTGCATCTTCAATACCATTTTTTTCGGTTGCCGATACAGGAAAAATAACCCTCTCAGATATATTCGTATCTAAGGAAAACTGAAGTTCATAATGCGACGAAGCCAGCCATATTATTTGATTAAATAGTATCTCTTTATCGGAAGCAAGATGAAGCGTCTTTTTTGCTTCTTCAATACATTCCCGAAGTTCTCCATAAGTGAATTTATCATTTAACTTATCCAGTATTAAACCTGATGGTATAATAGTATGAAAATCCTGCATTTCTTCAAACTTACTACTAAACGATTTTTTATTATAAATATGTCGCCGGATATGTTCAGCTTCTTCCAACATCCTGCCGACAGGTTCAAAAGTAAGGTTGTTATTTATATCGAGTATACCTGTTCGGAAAACGATCGACGAAATATGACCTTCCCCTGTTGCCCTGAAACTTATTATTACTCTTTTTTCATGTGTGCCGACCTTAGACTGATCCGGATGTTCAACAATTGAAGGATTGAAAAAAGCTGCTGATTCAATCGAATATTCCATTGTAAAATAGGAACCAATAAGTATTTTTATTGAAAAGTCCAGCAATTCAGGGTCAATGTTTAATTGTGCAAACAAATAGGTTATTTTATTAAAATGCTTTTCAAAAATTTTTGTGATATTTCTATGACGTAATGAATAGTCCCTCAATATCTGGCTTAATGCAAACGATGCATCATTTTCAGACATTTTAAGTACAGAATTTATTGTATTAATAGCCCTTTCATCATCAGTATAAAAAAAAAGTGCTATAACCCTGGTAGCATCAGGAAGAAATTTTATGTCTTTTCTATTTACTGCTACTTGCATTAGTTATTATTTTTTTCACATTTTCTATAAAGGTAATTGCTAAAGTTTAATAAGCTGGTGCATTTTAAATTAGTTTTCAATCATGATAATTCACTTGTGAATTAATAATTTCTAATTTACCTATATTTAAAGTTATTGCTGGTTTTTAAACTTTTCTGGTTACTGAGTGTTCCTATACAGGAATTCGATTTATTATTTTATGTATCCTGATTAAGAGCATAAGCAGTACGCCCTTAAAAATTACCCGAAAATATTTAATAGAGAAAGTTGCCTGCAATAATAAATTGTATTTTCATTAAATGAAAGGAAAACCCGTATGCAAGAAAAAAAACAGAATAATTTTAAATCACCTGACCTGACAAAGTTGCAAGAAGTTATAATTGACGTAAGGACAAAAATATATATTAAACCTGGCGCTGATCCTGATGAAGCCAGAATTCGATATTTAGCAAGGCAGGAAGCCAAAAATAAAGTGCTATTTCCTGCGAGGAAAGCAATTGCGTCCTGAAAAAGAGATTACCTAAACTTTTATTAAACGTTTATTCTATATTTTTTGATTATTTATTAAAATGGTTACCCGACAGGTTTCTGAAAAATGATTTTGTCTATTATTATTTTCCTGCCAGGGTCTTATAATTGTTGTTATTTCTTAACCCATAAACAGTCCTAAAATGGTATCCGTATACTACAAAGGTCATTGCATCGATAAAGGAACCGGGCCGTCTTAAAAGTGTCCATAAAAGAAATTTCCAATATTCACCCCTTCCCTGATTTGCAATTCCGATAATAAGAATCGATTTTATAAAACCCCCTAAATAAGACAATTCAATTTTATTTTGTCTTGCTGGCTGTCTGTAATTTAATAAAAACTGCCGGATTCTTTTGTAATAAGGTTTCGAGGTGTAGATATTCTGAATTATTTTTTTATAACCGGCTAAAAGTTCATGGTAGTTCATTTTTGGGATAAAATTCATAGACAAATCGGTATTGCTTCCGGTGGCTTCTGTAGTTAACCTGTTTTCTGCCTCAAGTCGTTTATATAACTTTGTGTTCTTGGGTGCGTTCAATAGACCTACCATTGCAGAAACTATCCCGCTTTGCTGGATAAAATCGATTTGTCGTTGAAAAACAGTCGGAGTATCGCTGTCGAAACCTACAATAAACCCTGCTGAAACCTGCAATCCGGCTCTTTGTATTTTTTTTACACTTAAAAGCAGGTCACGGTTCCTGTTTTGAACTTTATTGCAATCATGAAGTGATTTTTCTTCCGGAGTTTCAATACCAATAAAAGTGGAGCTGAATCCTGTTTCTACCATCAATGACATAAGTTCATCGTCGTCTGCAAGGTTAATTGAGGTTTCGGTATTAAAAGTAAAAGGATATTTATGTATTTGCATCCATCTTTTCATGGCAGGAAGCAGGTTGTTCTTAATCTCGCCCTTATTACCAATAAAATTATCGTCAACAATAAAAACAGGTCCTCTCCAATTAAGTTTATAAAGCACCTCAAGTTCATTTAATATCTGGCTTGTATCTTTCATTCTCACCTTGTGGCCCAGGAGCGAAGTAATTTCACAAAAGTCACAGGCAAAAGGACAACCCCTTGTAACTTGCATGTTCATGAAAGCATAGTCGTTCCTTGATAGTAAATGGTAATCCGGAACAGGGGTTGTGGTTATATCGGCATATTCATCAGTCCTGTAAAGTTTTTTTGGATGCCCTTCATCTAAATCTTTCAGGAATTGGGGCATAGTAATCTCTGCTTCATTTAAAACAAAATGACTAATTTGTGGATAGCTATCATACTCCTGACTAAAAAGAGGTCCACCTGCAACTATTTTAACGCCAAGTTCCATGCACATTCGAATTACCATATTAACTGATTCTTTTTGAATGTACATTGAACTAAGAAAAACATAATCGGCCCAGGCTATATCCTTTGTTAAAAGTGGAGAAACATTCATGTCTACAAGTTTTTTATTCCATGATGACGGAAGCATTGCCGACACGGTTATCAATCCCAAAGGCGGGACGGCGGCCTTTTTGGAAATAAAGCGTAAAGCATGGCTAAAGCTCCAAAAGGAATCGGGATATTGAGGATATACCAATAATATATTCATCGCATTTTAAATTTTGCTAAAGGTATTTCCATAAAATAGCCAGGGCAAAAAGAAGGGATTAATCCGATTAGATTTGGGGTAAAAAATTCAAAATGGGGGTTAATGTCAAAAAATCGGGGTGGGTAGTATTCACCCAAAATTCTGCTAAAGGGCTTCTTTAAGCTTTAACAAATATTGGCGTGAAACCGGAATTTGTTCATTAAACCCTTTTATTGTTAACCAATGACTGCTATAGCTCCTGTTGAGTTTTTCGATGTAATGCATATTAACAATGCATATTCTGTGGCAACGGATAAAATTGGAATATTGCTTTATTTGTTGTTCAATATTTTTAAGCGTATTTCGAATAAGTTTCTTCTTAAAATTATCTCCTTCCTTATAAACGATTTCCACATAGTTATCGGCCGATTTAATAAAGGCAACTTCTGCTATAAGAAGGCTGAAGTTTTCTGAAATGTTTTCAGAAATAAATTCTATGGATTTGTTAAGATAATCTTCTTCATATTTTTCTACCTGTTTCTGAATTATCTTTTTTTCTATAATAAGCGATTCATTTTGTTGCTTTAACTCTCTGATTGAATCGTATAACCCTAAAACCACCGGCGGGGCAAGGCAAATTAATACCACTTTAGCCATAATATAAAAAGTAATACTTACAGATCCCACATAGGCCAGATAAAAGGCAAAGGCAACTGAACATAAAGCCAAAATGAAGAAACCTTTTAAATAAGTTGGAAAAACAAGTTCATAATTGCTATGATGATTATTTTGAAAAAACCATGGAAAAGTTATTCTGACTAAAACCATAATCAGAAAAACAATAGTCCCTAATCCTGCAACAAAGAGCAATGTATTGTTAAAATCGAACTTGTCAAGAGGGAAAGGTTGAAAAAAAAGTACAAATAAAAATATACTGAAACTTATGCTGAGAAGAAGCCCCAGTTCTTCTCTTAAAATAATGATTAATTGGTCTAAATTTTTTTCCACAACTGAAAACTAATCTGTCTTTGACCGCATTTAATCTTTTGGCCAACTTTTAATTAATAATCCAACTTTATATTTATGTATACCTAATATAATAAAGGTGTCCAACTGACAAACAAATAAGGTTTAAAATTCGAATTTACAGGAGTCTCATTTAATTTATCAATGTCGTAATTTGCGATTTCAAGGTCACTTGAAAAGTTTATTTATAATTATATCCTTTTCAGGTTATTCAAAGATAAGTAATTTTTTAAAAAGATTTAGTTCACTTTTCAGTGAATCAACTTTTATTTTCATTTGATTGTTTGCAGATAAAAATGCAGAATATTTAATGGCCAAAATTTTTTGAATTCCTGTGAACGCACTTCATGCCTTCCTTATATATATTATTGAGCGAATAAATTAATTTCACTTTTCAGCCCGAAAGATCCTTAAAACCTGCATTGAATATCTCCAATTATTTTATTGGAAAAAACTCCGCACAAATTGTAATATTTAAGCGGATTTGTTGTTTAGAATTCGGGTCGCCGGTGAAAAAACAACTATTCCTCTAATATTAACTTTTTTTCTTTATTTTAACGCCGGGAATGTAATAAATTGCAAAACCTGCGCAACCTTCAAAACCTCTGTCAAAACTGACTTTAAAATAATAATTTGCCGGTTTGTCTGTTTTAATTTCCGATGCATCTAATGTCATTGCAAATTTATTTTCAATAGTTGCTATTAAAGAATTATTAGAATCGTACATCAACAACTTGGCCTTACCCATTTTTTTGCGTGAACTTACTAAAACTATCCAGTATTTCGATTTTCCTGCCAGATCAATGTTTATGGAATCGGTAGGATGACGAATAGTTTTTGAAGATCCGGGCAAACTAACTGAAAATGATTTGATGAATATGCCATCATTTAAATTAAAATCTTCCAATTCGTCTATTAGTTCAGAATCGCAAATTTTAAGAACCTGACAATCGGCTTGATTAGAAATAAATCCTAACGAGCAAATCAGTAATAATAATAATTTTGTTTTCATACATTAACTATGGGTTTTATGATATTTGTATTTTCGAAAGATGTTTATTGATCATAGAAAAAAGCAACTCCCGGTTCACGGGTTTGCTGATAAAATCGTCGCAGCCTGCCTTTCTTGCTTTCTCCTGGTCGTTTGAAAAGGCATAAGCGCTTTGGGCGATAACCGGCAAGTCGGGTTTAATCTTTTTTATCGACTCTGTAGCTTCAAAGCCATTCATTATAGGCATTTTTAAATCCATCAGTACTATTTGTATCTCCGGTTTGGTTTTTACCAGGTCTACAGCTTCCTGTCCGTCACTGGCAAAAAACAGGTTGGCTTTTTCCTCTTCTAAAATTTCTTTCAGAAATTCCTTACAAATATAATCGTCTTCTGCTATTAAAATATTAACAGGTTTCAACTTTATACCTGACCCGGTTCCAGGTTGTGGTTCGGCAGCATGGGCAACTTCAGGTGAACGATAAGGAAAACTGAAATAAAAAGTAGAGCCCTTTCCCAGTTCGGAATTCACCCATATTTTACCTCCGAGCCTTTCGACGAAACCTTTTGCAATTGCAAGGCCCAGACCCGACCCTTCAAAGTTACGCGAAAGCCCTATATCGATTTGCCTGAAACGTTCGAAAACGATGTCCTGCATTTTAGGTTCAATACCTATTCCGGTATCCTGCACATAAAATTGCAGAGTTTTTGTATGCAACGACTCCACAATTTTGTATCCAAAATCGATGGAACCGGATTTTGTGAATTTCAGCGCGTTTTTTATCAGGTTCGATAGTACCTGTATTAATTTTGTTTCGTCAGTTTCAATCTCGCTAAGTTCATCGGAAAGCCCTAAATTATATGTCAAATTCAGGCCTTTTCCTTCCGCTTCAGGCTTAAAAAAAGAATACATATTTTTGAAAATATAATTCAAATATGTTTTCTGGATATCCATCACAATTTGATTGGTTTCAATTTTTGATATATTAATTATATCGCTGATGATATTCAACATTCTTTGCCCGCTCATTTCGATCAACCCGATAAATTCTTTTTGTTTATCGCCTGTCAACCCGGGGGTTTTAAGCAGTTCTGAAAATCCAAGAATCCCGTTCATAGGGGTACGTATCTCGTGGCTCATATTTTGCAGGAATGCTGTTTTAAGCTGGTCGTTTTCCTCTGCTTTATCTTTTGCCCACATCAATTCTTCGTTAGTCTGCACCAACTCTTCGTTCATTTGCTGGTATTCTTCGTTTTGCGTTTCTATTTCCTGGTTTTTTTGTATGAGCAACAGTTCCATTTCCTTGCGTGCTGTCAGGTCCATAGATATGCCGAATGTTCCTATTATTTTTCCTTCTTTATCGAAAAGGGGCATTTTGGTTGTGGATACCCAGGTATCTGCCCGGTCGGGCCACGTCTCTTTTTCTTCCTTATTTATAGATTTTCCGGAACGGATAATTTCCTGCTCATCTTCGTATGCCTGATGTGCATGTTCCCCTGTAAAAATATCAAAATCTGTCTTGCCCAAAGCATCTGATGGTTCTTTAAACCCAAACAACTGGGCTTGGGATTTGCTAATTTTGATAAATCGGCTATTCAGGTCTTTAAAGTAAATAAATTCAGGTGCATTGTCAATCAGGGTTTGCATAAAATATTGTTCGCGGTTCAGGGCTTCCTCAGACAGTTTGCGCTCTGTGATATCTTCTTTTATGGCAACAAAGTGAGATATTTTTCCATCCTGGTTTACTATTGGCGAGATACTTACATTTTCCCAGAAGAGCCCGCCATTTTTCTTTTTATTATGAAATTCACCTGTCCATGTCTTCCCCGATAATATTTCATCCCAAAGATTTTTGTAAAATGATCCGGGTTGTTCACCGGATTTCAATATACGCGGGTTTTTACCGTACACTTCATCGTAATTATAACCTGTAATTTGAATAAATTTGGGGTTTACATATTCAATTGCCCCATCCGGGTTTGTTATCACGATACTTACCGGGCTTTGTTCTATAGCCCTGTTGAGAAGGATGATTTTCTCTTCGGCCATTTTGCGTTCGGTAATATCAATATGGTTAGCCTGGTAACACAATAACTTTCCATTAGAATCTTTAACTTCCCTTGCCGATACAATTGAAAAAAACCTTGTGCCATTGCGCCGGACTAATTCCATCTCTCTCGGTTGCATTAATCCTGTCTCGGCAATGATTTGCAATACTTCTTTTCTATCTTTCGGGTTAGCATAAAGTTGATGCCCAATATCGTACACTTCAGCTTTCATCTCATCCACGCTTCCGTAACCATACATCTGTGCATACGCCAGATTGGCCTGGATCAAATGCCCGTCAAATGTTGCTGTCGATATACCCATCAGGGAGTTCTCGAACAGGCTCCGGAATTTCGTTTCAGACTCCTGCAATGCTTGTTCAGCTAATTTGCGTTCTGTGATGTCACGGAAATACCAAACCCTGCCATAATACTTTGAGTCCTTACCTTCCATTGGAGCAGAGTATCGGTCAAACGTCCTTCCGTCTTTAAAAACAATTTCATCCCTGCTTTTTTCAACGTTGCGTTCATAGAGGTATTGAATTTGCTTTTCAAACGATCCTGTATCCCCCATTTTGTCCATTATGACTTCCAAAATAGATTGGTCGGAATTCATATCGAACAACTTAGGTGTGATACCCCACATATCAATGAACCGTTGGTTATAAGTAATAACCTTGCCGACCCCGTCAATTATGAGGATTCCATCCAGCGATACTTCCTGTTGTGTTGATAGAATAATGTTATTAAATTGTAGTTTTTCTTCTGCTATCTTACGTTCAGTGATGTCCCTGACAGTAGCTTGCAGAACTTTTTCTCCTCCGATGTTAAAAGTGGATAAAAGCACTTCGGCATAAAAATCTTCACCATCAAAACGGCGATGAATCCAATCAAAATGGTTATATCCATCCCGGTATGCAATATTGATATTTTCCTGTGCTGCTTCAAAAGAGTTTTTACCATCGGGCTGAACAGGGGGAGATAATTCATCAGGGCGAAACTTTATAAATTCTTCTTTCTTTTTTACTTTAAACATTTTCAAAGTTTGAAGATTGCAATCAAAAAAACCATTTTTATTCAAAAGCATAATAGCATCATTTGAGTTTTGGTATACAGCTCTGAACTTTTCTTCGCTCTCCCGCAGCGCTTCCTCAGCATGCTTACGTTCGGTAATGTCCCTGATATTGCACTGAATTACTTTTTTTTGATCAACCAAATATACATTGCTGACAAATTCTACCGCAATCTGCCGGCCATCCTTAGTTTTTAAAGGGAGGTCGTCATAGCAGATGTATTCTTTCTGCTGTAATTCATGAAAATTGTCTTTACTGGCTATTATATCTTTGAAAATTCCAATTTCCCAAACCTTCTTTCCTTGAAATTGTTCCGTTGAATAACCCAGTAATTCGACCAGGAACGGGTTCACATCAACAATCAATCCTGATTCGGCATCGAGTATGAGAATGCCGTCTTTTGACGATTCGAAAAGTCGCCGGTACCTGAGTTCTGAAGCATTAATGGCTTCTTCAGCATGCTTTTTTTCGGTGATATCGGTTGTTACACCCACCATTCCGATGATTTCTCCTGAATTGTCACGTAATGGTATTTTCGATACCAGCAAACAAAGTTGGTTGCCTTCCCTACTATAACCAATCCCTTCGTTATTGAGTATCAAAGACCCATCTCGTATTATCTTCTGATCTTCGGCGAAAAACTTTTCTGCAAGTTGTTTTGGAAAAACTTCGAAATCAGTTTTGTCCAGTATATCTATTTCAGAATTTCTCCCCAGGTATTTCATGTGTCCCTCAATCTCTTTAGAATGTATCGGATTGACAATAATTTTCCTGTATTCTTTGTCTTTCACAAAAACACCTACCGGCAGGTTATCAATTATTGTCCTGAGCAGTGTACGTTCTTTTATTAATGTATCTTCTGCCAACTGTCGTGCTTTCTTTTTCATCACATCATCCAGCGCCCGTTTTATAACAAATGGCAGCTTTTCAAGCCGGTCTTTAAGAATATAGTCGACAGCGCCATGTTTTAAAAGATCAACAGCAATTTCTTCACCGACTGTTCCCGAGACACAAATGAAAGGAACATCGGGGCAGATTTCAACTGCCCATTTCAACGCCCTGAAACCATCGAACCCGGGCAATTTGAAATCTGATAAAATTATGTCATACTTGCGGCCACGAAGGAATGATACAAATTCCTTTTCAACTGCTGTAATATCCATTTTTAAATAGTAACCGGCATCTATCAGCGACTCGCGCATGATTTCAGCGTCCTTCGGCGAATCCTCGAGACAGAGTATGTTTAAATACTCATATTTTTTAACTTTTGTTTTCATTTTATTCTTTGTTTTCTGTTTGCAAATCCGTTTTGTTATTTAGTGTTAAGCTTATAAAATTTATTTTCTATTAATTACCCCAAACCTCCCGCAAAAAGCGGGACAGGCTCTTCTAAAGGGTAATTGCCTATATTAAGTCACCTCGTTTTTCTTTTACTCACCCCCGGCCCCTCTTTCACGAGAGAGGGGAGAAAGGCTGCAATTTTTCCAACCAATACAACCTAAGATTTTTTGTTTTACTTTTTCTATATCTTTTATTTCTTCATTTTGTATCCTGAGTACCTGTAAACCCAAGCCTTCTATTACTTTGTCTTTGTTATAATCTTTTTCTTTTTGATATTTGTGTATGACTCCGTCTAACTCTATTACAAGCTTCTTTTCAAAACAAAAGAAATCTGCAACAAAAAAGAAATGCTCGTTGGTATCTTGAGTTTGATATATTATGGGATATTGCCTGTTAAACTTTAACCCATTGAACTTCCTGTTCCGAAATTCCTGCCAAAACAGATTCTCGCTCTCAGTTTGGTTTCTGCGAAGTGAACGGACTATTTGTTTTATTTCAGGGTATTTCATATAATTTAGTTTATCGTTTTTTACTCACCCCCGGCCCCTCTCTCATGAGAGAGGGGAGAAAGTCCCTTCTCTATATTAGAGAAGGGATTTAGGGATGAGTATAATCTTTCGCTGCAATTTTTCTAACCAATACAACCTAATATTTTTTGTTTTACTTTTTCTATATCTTTTATTTCTTCATTTTGTATCCTGAGTACCTGTAAACCCAAGCCTTATAAAGGGTAATTGCCTATATTAAGGCACCTCGTTTTTCTTTTACTCACCCCCTGCCCCTCTCTCACGAGAGAGTGGAGAAAGCAGAACAAAACACATCTTTACATTTCCATCTTGGCCATTATCTATGTAATTGCTCTTGTAAAGAGATTAAACCAAACCGGGTGGCACTTCATTTATAAGGGCCCAGAAAACACCAATATGCTTTATGGCTTCGATAAAATCTTTAAAATCGACAGGTTTTACAACATAAGCATTCACTCCCAATTCGTAACTCCTTATGATATCCTGCTCCTCACGTGAGGATGAAAGAATAACCACCGGAAGCATTTTCAGCTTTGCATCGCCCCGGACAGCCCGAAGGACTTCAAGGCCATCCATACGTGGCATTTTA
>Ga0265316_10003445_pt1 | contig 16015 bp, 12 predicted proteins | sample 4522metaG_FD_202092 | JGI IMG/M metagenome (GOLD analysis project Ga0265316, IMG submission 202092) | Rhizosphere microbial communities from Carex aquatilis grown in University of Washington, Seatle, WA, United States - 4-5-22 metaG | ecosystem: Host-associated > Plants > Roots > Rhizosphere >...
GTTTCCGGAGACGGAAATACAATTATAGATGGCGGATATGCCGATAATAATTCAACGGGAGCTGTCTGGGTATTTACGCGCAGCGGCGGAGTCTGGACCCAACAGGGGCAAAAACTTGTTGGAGTCGGTTCAGTATATGCTTCGCAGGGGTATTCTGTTTCCGTTTCTGCCGACGGCAATACTTTTGTCGAGGGCGGCCCATCCGATAATGGTTCTGAGGGATGCATATTTATTTTTACGCGAAGCGCCGGGGTTTGGACACAGCAGGGCCCGGTACTTGTCGGTTCAGGCGCTATTGGCAACAACGGTAATAATGTTTTTCAGGGAACATCCGTTGCAATATCCTTAGATGGAAACACTGTTGTGGAGGGAGGATACGGAGACGGAAATTATATGGGCGCTGCATGGTGTTTCGTTCGCAGCGGCGGCGTGTGGACCCAGGTAGGCGCAAAGCTTGTTGGCACAGGTACTATTGGCGCTGCCGTATATCAGGCTTTTACGGTTGCAATATCTTCGGATGGCAGTACTGTTATTGAAGGCGGCGAAGGCGAAAATACCAATGTTGGAGCAGCGTGGGTTTTTACATATCCCGGAATTGGCATTACGCCGATATCAAACGAAGTACCGGCGCGCTTCATGTTAATGCAGAATTATCCGAATCCGTTTAACCCGAATTCAAAGATCAAGTTTCAAATCGCAAAGTCTTCTTATGCGAAACTTATTGTATTCGACATGCTGGGGAGAGAGGTTGCGGCTCTTGTAAATGAAAATCTCAATCCCGGAACTTATGAAGTTGATTTTGACGGTAGCACATATGCGAGCGGAGTTTATTTTTATGTTTTGAAAACGGAGAGTTTTACTGAAACAAAAAGAATGATTCTTCTTAAATAGTTAATAAGGAAAAAGGGATAAAATCAAAGGGGACGTTTTACCGTCCCCTTTTGTTATTCCAACTCCGCATCTACCGAAAAAAATCTGCAGGCTTGAGCGGGAATACTTTTTCTAACTAGCTGTCTACATAAATGGTAATCAATACATCGGTAAAATTGTTCCGGAAAAAATACTTATAAAGCGGAAAAATTTTTGCACCTTTGTAATTATCTGATAAAACAGCTCTTTAATGGAGCTCCTGCTTATTAAATTATTTTATCTCAACAACAATTATTTTTCTTTCTCCCATGTCGTATTCATCAATATATTTCACATACTTTAGTTTTTCTGTAGATTTTATCTCTCCGCCAATTTCTCCGCCCTTAAGCGTTATAAGTTTGCCGCCAATCTTAAGGAAATTTCTTGACCAGAAAGCAAGGTCCTGCAAGACCGCAACGGAGCGCGCTACAACATAATCGTATTTATATTTATAAAGAGGAAGCGGCGAAAGATCTTCTGCCCGCGAACAAACCGCGGTAACGTTTTTCAGATCAAGTTTTTTAATTATATCTTCAACGACTTTAATTTTTTTCTGGATAGAATCAACCAGCGTAAGCTCGGCTTCGGGATGGTGGAGGGCGATTACTATTCCGGGGAAACCTCCGCCGGTACCAAGATCAAGAATCCTAATCCCCTCTTTGAATTCAATCTTCTCAAAGAAAACCTTGCTCTCTTCGATCAAATCATATACATCGTTCCTCTTTCGCGAAACAAGATTTATCTTCCCGTTCCACTCCATTAAGAGATCGTTATACTCTTTTTCTTTTAATATTAATTGCCATTGGTTGGCTTGTTCCGCCATATTGATAAAATTCTAAATACTAAATCCTAAATGTTAAACAATTTCGAAGATCCAATTTCTTATAAATCTCAAATCCAAAATCTCAATTCTCAAATCCCCTCAGCTTTTCATGTACACCGTCAATATCGATATATCCGACGGCGATACTCCCGCAATTCGCGAAGCCTGCCCTATGCTGCGCGGCCTGACCTTATTGAGCTTTTCCCTGCCTTCGGTTGAAAATGATTTTACCTTATTGAAATCAAAATCCTCGGGTATTATCATTCCTTCAACCTGTTCCAGATTTTCCGCCTGTTCGTTCTGCCGCTGAATATACCCCTCATACTTTAATTCTATTTCAACCTGGTTAACCGCTTCCGGGTTGTGAATAAGTGATTGAGCAAGATTATTTTCTTTAAAATATTCAAGCTTCAAAAATTCCGGCAAGCTGATCTCGTTTCGCTTAATGAGCTGCGAGAAGCTGTCTGATTGCTTTATCTCGGTTGAGTTGATGCTCTGAAGAAATCCGTTCACATCCTTTGGAGAAACAAATGTTCGTTTAAAATATTCGATTGAATCCTTTATCAGCCGCTCTTTTTCCAGAACAGATTTATACATTTCATCGGGAATGAGTCCAAGCTTAGCTCCATATTTCATAAGGCGCAGATCCGCGTTATCCTGGCGAAGGATCAGCCGGTACTCCGCAAGCGAAGTAAATATTCTATACGGTTCTTCGGGACATTTGTTGATAAGATCGTCTATTAGTACGCCAATATATGCTTCGGAGCGCTTCAGAATAAATGGAGCTTTACCCTGTATCTTCAATGCCGCGTTGATTCCTGCAATCAGGCCCTGCGCTGCAGCTTCTTCGTATCCTGAAGTGCCGTTAATTTGTCCTGCAACATAGAGACCTTCAATTAACTTAGTTTCAAGCGTTAGCTTTGTTTGATGCGTTGGCAAGAAATCATATTCGACAGCATATCCTGCGCGAATCATTTTGGCGTTCTGTAATCCGGGAATTGTTTTGAGCGCTTCATATTGTATTACCGCCGGAAGGCTAGAAGAAAAGCCGTTCATGTAAACTATATTTGTATTCAATCCTTCGGGCTCAAGAAATATCTGGTGGCGCGGCTTATCTGAAAAACGAAAAACTTTATCTTCGATTGAAGGACAGTAACGCGGCCCGATTCCTGTTATCCTGCCTGAGAACATCGGCGAATCGTCAAATCCTGTTCTGAGAATTTCGTGTGTTTTGCCGTTAGTATAAGTTAAGAAACATGAGATCTGGCTAAGCCTGGGAAAGCTGCCGTTGGAGAAAACGGAAAAAGGGGCCGGTATATCATCCCCCGCCTGTTCTTCGGTTTGCGAGAAATCAATAGAATCAAGAGCCAATCTTGGAGGTGTGCCCGTCTTCAGTCTTCCAGTGATAAAGTTATGATTTAACAAATATTTAGACAATCCCTTGGCCGCCTGTTCTCCAAACCGGCCCCCTTCTGATTGCTTGTGTCCCGTATGCATAATTGCATTTAAAAACGTTCCGCTTGAGATGATTACAGATTTACAGTCAATAATGGCCTTGGCATTCGTAACCACTCCACTGATTCGGTTTTCATTGAGGACAAGTTCATCAACGGTTCCCTGAATTAGATCAACGTTCTCGCAGCCCAGGATATATTCCTTTGCTACTTTAGAATACAAATCCCTATCATTTTGGCAACGAGGCGACCAAATTGCCGGCCCTTTTGAACGATTTAGTATTCTAAATTGGATTCCTGAATCGTCAGCGATTCTTCCCATCACACCCCCAAGTGCATCAATCTCCTTTACAAGATGTCCTTTTGCAGAACCCCCTATTGCCGGATTACATGACATTCTGCCAATGGCATCCAAATCCATCGAAACCATTCCCACGGTAAGTCCCATGCGCGATGCCGACCAAGCAGCCTCAATACCAGCATGTCCCGCCCCAATTACAATAATGTCGTAATATTTATCGTTCGTTTTGCTCAAATTTCTCTGTTTTTAAACTTTGTTTCACGTGAAACAATCAGTATTTACTGTTTTGAGAGTTTCACGTGAAACATCTTACTTCCCAATGCAGAATTTTGCAAATATGTTATTTAAGATATCAACATTTGTCGTCTTACCTATTATCTCGGTTAGCGAATCCATGGCAGATCTTATCTCATAGGAAATCAGTTCATTACCGCCGCCGGATTCAATTTGTGATTTTGCATTCACAAGATATTCACACGATTTCAACAAACAATCCCTGTGCCGCTCATTTGTTACAATGACATCTGAGGACTCGTCTTCTTTGATCAGCGCTTTTGCTTTCCTGACTATTTCGTCCCGAAGCTTGCTCATGTTGTCTCCCTTTAAAGCAGAAATTGCTAAATGATTTGAGCTGTTATCGGGCATAATATCGACCTTATTGAATGCACGAATTACCTTCCCTTCGGGAATGCCTTTAATAAACTCAGCTCCGTCTGAATTTGGATTAGACAGATCCTCTACTTCTACAACAATATCTGATTCGGCAATTTTTTGCCTGGTTCGTTTAACGCCTTCTTGTTCAATTGTGTCGTCAGACGTCCTAATTCCGGCAGTATCTATAAGATTAAAAACCACGCCATCCATGATAAGGGGTTCCTGCAGATAATCTCTGGTTGTGCCCGGAATTTCGCTAACTATTGCTCGACTTTTCTTTAATAAATAGTTAAAAATACTTGATTTACCAACATTTGGCTTCCCCACTATTGCCAAATTGACGCCATTTATGATGATTTTACCACTCTCAAATGATCTTGTCAGGCCTTTGAATTTTGTAATAAGCGCATCAATCTTTCTCAACAGTTCTTGTTTGGAGACCAGATCAAGCCCCTCTTCCGAAAAATCCAGTTCCAACTCAAGTAAAGAACAATAATTAATCAGTTCTTCGCGCAGATCTTTGATCTTACCTGAAAACTCCCCCAGCAATTGCTTCATAGCAAGCTTATTTGAGAGGTCTGTTTTTGCTCTGATCAAATCCGCGACAGCTTCTGCCTGCGCAAGATCCATTTTGCCGTTCAAAAATGCGCGTTTTGAAAACTCCCCGGGTTCCGCATGTTCAATACCATTAGCCGAGAGTAAGTTATTGATTTTTCTATATATATAGCCACCGCCATGACTTGAAATCTCTGCTACATCTTCTCCCGTATATGAATTCGGCGACTTAAATATAGTAACAATGGCTTCGTCTATAACATCAGCTCCCTCGGTTAAGTAACCATGAATGGCCGAATGGCTTGAAGTTTTTGTAAAGTCAACCGGTGAAAATTCATTAGCCTTTTTCGAAAAGATCTTAGAAAGCGTTGAAAATGTATCTTTTCCGCTGATCCTGATGACAGTTATCCCGGACTCCCCTACCTGAGTTGACGGAGCAAATATTGTTCGATTATCAAAACTCATAATTTTAGAATGATAAAAATACCACAATTTGCCATCGGTAACAATGAAAAAGGTTCAGAATAAACCGGGACAAATAGATATTTATTGCCTTATTATTAGATTATAACTTCCTGCTTTTATATATATATTTGTAATGTAAAGCAGAAAGGATACTTATGGCATACTTTGAATTTGACAATACGCATTCAAAATTTTGTTTCAGGCACATAGTTTTACAGCCTACCACTTTATGCAATCTCGATTGTGATTACTGTTACTTAACCGACAGGCACGAACCAAATAAAATGTCCGTCGGTGTTGCCGAAGCTGTTGTCGCGTCAATAAAAGATGCGCCGCATCCTATAACAATTCTTTGGCACGGAGGTGAACCGCTTGCCTGCGGGATAGAACACTTCAGAAAACTTGTCGAACCATTTGAACAGCTCAGGCTTGCCGGAAAAATAAATCATAACATACAGATCAACGGAACAATGATCTCCCCTGACTGGTGCAGGCTGTTCAGGGAAAAGGGATTTCGCGTTGGATTAAGTATCGATGGACCCGAGGGCTGCAATGTTAACCGCGTGAACCGCGCGAACATGCCCGCCTGGGACAGGATAATGAAAGGCGTTGGGCTGCTGAAGATAAACCGCATTCCGTTTGGCATAATAGCCGTGGTAAGCGAAGCCAATATAGACTGCGCCGAACCGCTGTATGAGTTCTTTTCATCCCTTGGCTGCAGAAGCGTCTGCGTAAATATTGTTGAGAGCGAGGGGCTGAATAAAGAGAAGAACCATCTGCGCGAAAAAGATGTGAGGCGGTTCTGGTCGGAATTATTCGATGAGTGGCGCGCAAATCCGGTTATAAGAATACGAGAGTTTGATAATGCGCTTGGCTGGCTGAAAAGAGTATCGGATGATTTTGAACAGCATGAATATTTCGCTCGCGACTTGTGGCCAACTATAGCATGGAACGGCGACGTTTTAATGCTCTCGCCGGAATTTTTGAGCATACCGCAGGAAAAACGCGATGAATTTGTAACGGGCAATATTTTAAATAAACCTCTTACTGAAATTGTGGAAGATTCTTTTTCGGCAAAGTATGTGAAAGATTATTTCGCGGGGATAAAGAAATGCGCATCTGAATGCATGTATTTTTCATATTGCGGCGGGGGACAGGCAAGCAATAAATATTTTGAGCTCAACCAGATAAATGCAACCGAAACCGAAGAATGCCGAAATACCAGAAAGTTGCTGGTGAATACGGTTGCCGGAGCGTTTACTTCCGGAAAGCTGGACTCGATTGATGCTGCGAAAAGCGCATCGGTCAATCTTAACAAGCTGATCTGCTCACTGCCTGAAAATATGCAGCCGCGAAATTATTCCTGTTTTGACCGCCACCAGCCCGAAGCCGTGCTTACGGCCGACGAGGATTCCACGCAGGTGGATTGGTCCGATTGGTCGGATAAAGAAAGCTAGGAGATTCGTCAGATTTGTAAGATTAAAAGATTATCAGATTGAAAAAAGGGGAGGCTTAGACGGCAATCCCCTTTTTAGATTTTATTTCTTCATGGATTAAACGTAATCCGTTTATTATATTTGTCTCATCCATCAGCAGTAAATCTTCCGTTAGAGAAGTAATTCAAAATGTTTGAAACAGCCAGATTAATTTTAAGGGAATATTCCCCGGAGGATTTTGTTTCGCTGCATGCGATTCTCTCGGACCCGGAAACGATGAAATTCTGGCCGGCGCCGTTTACGGAAGAACAAACTAAGGGTTGGATTGAAAGATGTATAAGAAGTTACAGGGCGTCTTCGTCTCCCTGCCTGCGCCGAGACTTCGGCAGGTGGGCGGTAATTCTAAAAGAAAACGGATTACAGATAGGGGACGCAGGAATTATTAGCGCCGAGGTCAATGATAAAACAGAAAACGATCTGGGATATATTATTCATAAGAATTTCTGGAAACTGGGTTATGGTTATGAAGCTGCTTCGGCGTGTATAAAATATGGTTTTGAGAAGCTGGGGATAAGACGCATGGTTGCCAATATGGCGTTTGATAATTTTGCATCAATTCGGGTTGCAGAGAAGATTGGAATGAAAAAGGAATGTGAATTTCAAAATAATCGGAACCGGCAGATATTAACGTATCTTTTTTCTTTAGAAAATAATCAGGGCAAGAAATTACACTCCTTTAGTTAATTTTCTGTTAGCTACAAACGGTATTTTAACTAACTTCTATTGACACTGGCAAATTTTTTTTGTAATATGCATATGCAAGAGATAGTATCCGATGTTGACAACTTGTTCAAAACATCATCGCCCAAACAGGGCAAACTCATCTTAAGCGCTCCCGAAAATTGCCTCAAAAAAGTTATTAACAACGTATGTTGATAAGTATTACATGCACAAGGCTAAGTTAAGCAAAACCAATGCCTTAAAAAAGGTTTTTTTTGTTAAGTTCTTTGTTGGTTTAGTAGATTTTGGGACCCTAACGTGAAACTAATTAAAGTAGTAAATTAATGAACCTATTTTCTTTCTTATAAATATAGAGTTACGATGTTGACAAATTTAAATTACGAAAACGGACAAGTATCTAATGTTGATAATTCCAATGCATACGAAGCATGGAATAAATTTTTAGAGATAATCAGCCTAAACATTTCTGAACTAAAGCTTAACACTTGGTTCAGGCCGATCAAGGCAAAGCACATTGACAATGACATTCTGACAATTTCCGTGCCAAGTAAAGATTATTACGACATGATAATCTCGCGCTTTGGCGATGTTGTTTCAAAAGCTATTAAGGCCGTGCTTGGGGATTCCGGAAGGCTGATATATGAAATAGACATTTCCGTTCCTGTAGAGCTGCCCGAAGAGATAGCTGCTCCCGTTATACAAAACCCGCAAACACAAAATACCGGAAACTACGGACAATCTCATGCGCAGCCGCAGAGCGAAAACATTTACGCATCGGCAAGCTATTTTAATTCAGAATATACGTTTGATAATTTTGTAAAAGGCAAGAACAACGAATTTGCAACAGCCGCGGCGCTTTCGATCTGCAACAGGCCCGGCGCGCAATATAATCCGCTTATGATCTACGGCGGCGTGGGACTCGGCAAAACGCATCTTATCCAGGCAATAGGCAACCAGCTGAAGGATAACCGAACGGGAATAAAGATTATGTATATTTCCGGCCCTGAATTTACAACAAGTTTCGTTCAAAGTATCAGAACAAACAAGGCTCACGAGTTTGAAAGATATTACAAATCGCTGGATATATTAATAGTTGACGATATTCAATTTCTTGAAGGAAAAGAAAGCACGCAGGATTCTTTCTTCCAGATTTTTAACTCGCTGTACCAGCTCAAGCGGCAGATTGTTCTTTCATCTGATAAACCGCCGCATCAGCTTACAGGACTTGAAGAGCGCCTCATTACGCGCTTCCAGTGGGGACTCACGGTTGATATTCAGCCGCCGGATCTTGAAACAAGGACCGCTATTTTAAACAAGAAGTGCGAGACTGAAAAAATATCTGTCCCATATGAAGTTTTGGAATTCATCGCCTATAATATCAAAGATAACATCCGTTCGCTTGAAGGATGCCTTAAGAGCCTGATATTTGATTCAGAGCTGACAAAAATGCCGATATCGCTTGATATGGCAAAACGCAGCGTGCTCAAATTCGGCGCAATAAAGAACAGAAAACAAAATTTAGACATTGGCTCAATTATTGCCGCCGTGTCAAAGTTCTTCGATCTTGAGGAATCTCTTTTAAGGCTTAAGACAAAGCGCCAGGAGATAGTTCTTGCCCGGCATGCGGCAATGTACCTCTGCAGGGAAATGACTTCATGCTCGCTTGAAACAATAGGCGCTCACTTCGGCGGAAGAAATCACGCAACAGTAATTCATGCGTGTAAATGCGTTGACGATATGGTGAACATCGACCCGGGCTTTAAAGATAAGATAGATATAATCAGAGAAGAGCTTTTAACCTCTTAATAACATAGGCCTGTTAATTTATGTTTATAAATAAGACTTGCTAACATTTAGTTGATAGCAAGTTTTTTTATTTTATGAACCGGTTATGAACTTGTTTAATCAGAACAACAAGCTAACCTATAATTAACATGAACGGCAAAAGCACAACCGCCTTATTCTCTTAATTTTGACAAGTTTTGTTCTTAAATTTACGCTTATTAACACTCCTGCTGCTACTGCAATTTTTTTATATATAATATAATAATATAAGAGTAGTCAAGTTGATTGAAAAACTCACAATAAAAAATTACTTATTATTAAAGAGCGTTGAAATTGATTTTTCAAACGGTTTTAATGTAATTACAGGAGAAACCGGCGCCGGAAAATCTATTTTAATAGATGCTTTATCGCTTTTATTGGGAGAAAGAGCTGATTATTCCATCATTAATAAGAATAACGATAAAATGATTGTGGAAGGATTTATTAAAATATCTGAAAATAATCTAAAACTTGTTGAGAATATATTAAAACAGAATGAAATTGAAAGTCTGGAAAAGGGTAATTTAATAGTTAGAAGAGAATTATATAAAAAAGGATACAGCAGAAATTTTATAAATGACTCACCGGTAAATATTAACGACCTTAAATCAATTGGCGAGATAATTATTGATATTCACTCCCAGAACGAACACCAATCACTGCTCAAAAAAGAAATTCATGTTGAATTGCTTGATTTTTATCTTACAAAATCCGAAAAATTGAAGTTTCAAAAATTAACAGATGAATATGCTGAAGATTTTGATAAATTAAAGGAGATTATTCATGAATATGATAGTATAAGACAGAAAAAAGGCGAGCTTGATAACAAAAAGAACTATCTGGAATTTCAGCTAAAAGAAATTAGGGAGGTTGAACCGGCGCCAAACGAAGATGATAATTTGGAAAAGGAACTAAAGGCATCTGAAAATGTTGAAGCCATACAAACAGGACTCTCTGCAGCATATTCGAATTTATATGATGATACCGGCTCAATTGTTGAAAAGATGAAAATAGTAGAAAAAGAACTTTCAAAACTGGAAGAATACAACTCGGACATATCAAAGATACTAAAAGACATAAACGAGTCGTTCCTGATATTGAATGAAGCAAGCCGGTTGATTCAAAGCCTGATAGACAACCTGAGTTTTGATCCGACCAGGATAGAGGATATTAGAGAAAGACTTTATAAACTCCAATTTTTAAAAAAGAAGTATGGAAATAACATAGAAGGTATTTTGAAGCTAAAAGCGCAGCTTGAAGAAGATTTGACGCTGGTTGATAATTTTGATGAAAAGATAGCTGAACTTGAAAAAGAGATAAAAATTCTAAAAGAGGCTGTTTTTAAAAAAGCCCAGAACATCTCAAAAATACGGAAAGAGAATGCGCGGCAGCTCGAAACGGAAATTGTTAAAATACTAAAAGAGATCGGTTTTGAAAATGCGGAGTTCAGAATTGATATTGCGCCATTAACCGCTTCGCCAAAGGGCGAAGAAAGCGGCGCGGCCACATTATTAGTTAAGAACAAAAATGAGTTTATAAGACTTTCAGGCGGCGGCATTGATGATATTGAGTTTAAGGTGAAGATAAATAAAGGAGACGAGTTTTCATCGCTGCGCAAAACTGCTTCCGGCGGGGAAGTATCAAGAATTATGCTTGCCATTAAGACAACTCTAGCGGGAGCGGATCGCGTAGAGACATTAATTTTTGACGAAATTGATGCGGGCATCAGCGGCCGCATTGCGCAGAAAGTAGGAAAGGTCATGAAAAAACTCTCTGAATACCGACAGGTTATTTCCGTTACGCACCTTGCGCAAATAGCGGCCCTGGCAGACGAACATTTTCTTGTGGAAAAAGAAACCGACGGAGAGAGTACGCTTGCAAAGATTAAAAAGCTTGAGAAAAACGAAAAAGTTATTGAAGTTGCAAAGCTTTTGAGCGGAGAGAAAGTTACAGATGCGTCAATCAAAAGCGCGAAGGAACTGATGACAAATTAAAAAATAAAACCACTTTACTTTAGGTTACCCTTTTTTCTTCTTATACTTTTCATTGTGTAAATGAAATTCAGCCATCATCGAATCATAATGGTAACCGGTTTTACCGTAGTAAGCAATTGCGTTCTCATTGTCATATTGTGTAATAATAAGGCTTTCTTTGTAACCGTTTTTAAAATAATCCGAATGAACGGAGTTCATTAAGAATTTTCCGAGCCCTTTTCCCTGGCTTTTATTATCCACTACCACGAGAACAGACTGAACAAGTCCCTCGTCGCGGCGTTTGGCCGTTATGAGCCCCAATATCTCATCGTTTTGCCCGCTCCTGACGTAATAAATTGTATTGGCCCAGTTTCCGGCCAGCGATTCTTCACACCACCTGTGATATACTTTCTTAGAAAACGATGATGGCAGCAGCTTATCGTGATAAAAACGTGAATGCTTATGCAGATCTGTAATTAGCTCATAAATTTTAGCCAGGTCTTCTTCTCTGTATGCGGTATTAACATAATAGTCCGGATGTACCGGCGTTTCAATTGGACCGAGAGTATGTTTAAGAGCCAGCTTAATTTCAGCGAAAACAAGACCTTTCCAGTTATAATTCTTAAGGTCAGGCATATTAATATTCCCGGCCGTAATAAATGCTATAGAGTAGTTTTCATCTACAACTTTTTCATGGATGCTCTGCAATATTTTTGGAGTGATCTTATCCAAACGGACCAGGCAAACCGGCGCGCCAATCAAATCTGTATCTACGCGGGACCTTACTAATTTCATGATAAATATGAGCTAATTTGATATATCCTATTACAATTTAGTAGAATATTTCATAAATGAATCTGCATTTTTTAGCGCTAATGCGGCTTTAACGCTCATTAATGTATTCGTGTTCGAGCAAGTAATAATATGCATCAAGATTATGGTGAACGAATATGCCGCGTACTCCTTTTTCGTACGGAAAAGCCGCCAAATATTCCGAAGTTGGCTTAAGAATAACAGGGGAACCGCACGTCATATATTCCATAGATTTAACAAAACGCGGCTCTTTGAAGCCGGGCAGGTTTTTTTCAACGCTGCCATAGAGCTTCTCGCCAAGATATTTTATCAGAACGTCGCGCGCCTCATCAACATCGCCGATAAGGCTTCTTTTTAACAGCGCATAAACAATCTTCTGCATCAATCCAAGATCTGCTATCGCAGTATCCACGCTGTAAAACAACCCGTTCTTATTGAAATCAAATTTTGTCTGAACCGTAAACGGCATCTGAGGCACCCAGTCAAGTTCATTTATTATGCGGTATGACCACCCGCCCCGTGTTATGAATTCATAATCATACGCATAATACGAATTGCCCGGCTTTGGCGGAGCGCTGGAATAAGTTTTAAAGCGGATGTCATCAGGAATAATTCCTTTATCCAGATAATGCAAATACGATGTCAGCAGGTAAGATATTGCGCCGCCTTGGCTGTGGCCCATAATGATAAAATCCTTAACGCCTTTATTATAATATTCATTTATTTCCTGAATGATTGTGGGCGCCAGGTATGCAAGCCCAAGCAGAAATCCGATATGCACATAAGTATTTGTATCTGATGCAAGCCTGTATCTAAATACATTATTTTTTCCCGCAGTAAGCGTACCCGCGGCAGGAACCATAGCCGAGTAAAAATCTTCCAGCCACGAGGTTGGCTTAATGGTTGTTCCGCGAATGCTGATAACGGCAACCGAATCGTCGCGAAGCCACAGATCCCAGCGGTTATCAAGCCCCACTACCGGCGAGCGGTAAACCATCCTATATCCTTCCGGAAGCGGTAAAGGCGCTTTCACCCAGGGAGTATCGCCCTGATGAGCGGAAACTTTAAGAGCTTCTCCGTATTCAACGGCGTCAAATCCCGGCTTAAGCTTATTTTGTCCGAACGAAATTGACGATAATACGAAAAGCGAAAGTAAAATTGTAATTGAGAGTGTTTTCATAATTGTAGATTTTAATTTTCACTTACTCAAACGATTCATAGCAATCATAATTTCTTTGCCGGAAAATTCTTCCGTCTCTGAATTCAAAAATAAAGCAGCAGTGAGCCGTTAACGTCTGCCCTTTTTCAAAATCTCTGACAGCTACGGCCATCTCGCCTGTCCATGTAGCTTCTATAACGGCAACCTCCGGCGTCTCAAAAATTGCATGAATTTCGATGTGATGCGAGCGCAGGATCTTTTTCGCTGTTTCCATACCGGCAAACATTTCATCATAGCCGCGCTTACGCGTTACTTTTGTGTTCAGGTTCGGAAATTCTGTCGCGCTCATTTCGGAGTGAAGGATATCCTCATATTCTTTTTTATCGGCGCAGAAATTTTCAACAAGCGCAAAGTATTTTTTTACGAGTTCAATTTTATGTTCCATTATAATTAAATTAATTTCTTTTTCGCGAGTAGATCCCAAGCGGAATAAGTATTGCGCCCAGGCAGAAGTAGACCGCTTGTAACGCGTCAAATTGCCGTATCATTATAAGCTGAACGATTATCCATATAATATTTACGATTCCCTGGTAAACAAGAGCGAGTGGATATGATCGGGCGCTTTTTATCACAAGGACGGCAACGACAAGGCTGGATATGCCTATGAACGTAAAGAGAATTATGCCCGGGATTAAAAATGTTTCAAAAGGGGAGTGTTTCAGCAATCCCAACGGAGCCTGCAGGAATTCTCCTAAAGGATCTATAATAAAGGCGCCGCCGCCGAATAAAGCAGAAACAGAATTAAAAAACAGAAGCGTAATGCAGGAAAATCGAATAATTGTTTTCATTAGTGTTTTGTATGATCCGGGATTGATTTATTACAAAAATAAAATACTTTTTAGACACGGGAAAGCTAATAAAAAATCAAAAATTAAAACTAAAACTGCAAAATTAATCAACTTCCCCAACTCCAGATTAAGACTGGATTCTTTGAACAATAAACACAATAACCCCGGAAAGCGCCATCAGGCCATCGAGATAAAAGTAAAACCACAGATCGGATTTAGAATTCTTGCTTATTCGATAAGTAAAAATAAGAAGCAGAGCCGGAACGATACAGATTGCAGTATAAAACCAATTTCCAAAAACGTTTTGAAACATAAATGCGCTTAGCAAATTTAATATCATGCAAATCGAGAAGACGTAATCGAGTCCGCGTGAACTTAAAGCAGTTGCGATATTTTTTATTCCTTCCAACCGGTCTTCTTCTCTATCCCTGTAATCGAAAAGAACGCAGATAGGGTAAATCAAAAAAAACCTGTTTACAACAAACAGAGTCGTTTCATATTTCCACGCTGAGCCGGAAACAAGGACCGGCAAAACCGATGTTGTAAAAACCCAGACCAGCGTTAAATATGTTGTTTTAAGTACTGCAATTTTTCGAATGAACAAAAACGGCTTCAACGGGATTTTTGGCGCAGTGTACATGAATGTAATGAAAGCCAGCGGCAGCAACGTCATATAGAATCGCGCTATCGGGATAAACGTTATATCGGTGCAAATGAACGAGATTATAAAAAGCCCAATTAAGAACTTTTTGTGCCGGGATGTCCAATTGAGTCTTGCCGAATCCGGATTCAGGTGTTTTGTTAGAGACCAGTGAAGACTATAGCTGCAAAGCGTTGAAAAAAAGATGAAAGGAATGAAATAAGGATCAATATTCAGGGCGAACATATTATTTGCCTGCCAAAACATAACTACGGCGCAGAGAGCAATAAAAAAATTGCCGAATATAAAATAGTTAAATACTGATTTTATCGCATCGTTAAGCTTCATGTGCACTATTGATTTCCGCAAAGTACAATTAAGAAATTGCAAATTAAATTCCATGTGAAAGAAAGACCTTTTGGAGCGACCCTTAGAGAGCAGGAAAAATGCTTTCATTTTAATAAAAAGCCCGCTCAAGAGATAGTACAAGATTCCAGCTGGAGTTTATCCCGCACTTGCTTGCCCGCCTTTGGCGGGATGCGAGACGGGAACGAGGTAAGAAACTTTATTTCTCTATTTAACCATTGGGAAAATAAAGCTATCTTTCAATTATGGACTTAACTTTATTTAATACATTAGGCAGGGAAAAACAGGTATTTAAACCTATTGAAGCGGGCAAGGCAAGTGTGTATACATGCGGACCGACGGTTTATAATTTCCAGCACATTGGCAACTTCCGCACATTTTTATTTGAAGATTTTTTAAAACGCGTTCTGATATACAACGGATATGAAGTTACACATATAATGAACATCACCGATGTTGGGCATTTAGTTTCAGACGATGATGAGGGCGAAGATAAAATGGAAAAAGGCTCTGAGCGCGAAGGGAAATCGGTTTGGGAAATCTCGGAGCATTACACCAAAGTTTTCATGGATGACGCTAAGGCGCTGAATATTATTCCGCCGACAAAATATACTAAAGCGACCGAGTATATTCAGGAACAAATTGATATGGTGAAATGCCTTGAGGACAGAGGCTATACGTATAAAACGGCTGACGGGGTTTATTTTGATACTTCAAAACTGAGCCATTACGGAGAGCTTGCTCAACTTGATATTGAAGGGCTTGAAGAAGGAAAACGGATTGGATCAACCGGCGAGAAAAAAAATAAAACAGACTTTGCGCTGTGGAAATTCTCGCCCGCAGGGCAGAAGCGGCAGATGGAATGGGATTCGCCGTGGGGCAAAGGCTTCCCGGGCTGGCACATAGAGTGCTCGGCTATGAGCCGCAAATTTCTTGGCGATACGTTTGATATTCACTGCGGCGGAATTGACCATATACCAATTCATCATACAAATGAAATTGCGCAATCAGAATCATGCACCGGGAAAAAGTTTGTTAACTACTGGGTGCACGA
>Ga0265316_10003446_pt1 | contig 16014 bp, 11 predicted proteins | sample 4522metaG_FD_202092 | JGI IMG/M metagenome (GOLD analysis project Ga0265316, IMG submission 202092) | Rhizosphere microbial communities from Carex aquatilis grown in University of Washington, Seatle, WA, United States - 4-5-22 metaG | ecosystem: Host-associated > Plants > Roots > Rhizosphere >...
TCAACCCGGCGACGTGGACGCAGAACGGGAACCCTTTGCCGCAGGGCTACGGCGCGACGCTGATTTCCACCGTCGCGTCGCCTACCGGCAGCGACTACGACATACGCATGACGGTTCCCCAGGCCGGTTGCGCCGCATACGCCACCCTCTACGCCAGGTCCACGCCCGATGCCTCCACGTCCTACTCCGTGGAGTTCGCGAGCTCCGGCATTACCTTGAGCAAAACCCTGGCGGGCTCTTCGACAACGCTCTTGTATCTTCCGCCGTACTGCGCCGCCGGCATGGTCGGCACCGACCATGCGTTGGCAGATCGAAGATCAAAATCAAAACCGTTCTATCAAAGGAAAACCAAAACCATGAAGATTGAGGCGTTGTAGCGCCTCCCGTTGGTCGGCACCGAAACAGCTTTGCCAACGGATCGAGTTCCCGCCGGCTTCAACACCGCGAAAACCGCTAAACTGGCGGGGAGCCGGCAAAACCACCTTCGGAGGTGGGCCAAATCAGATGAGCGAAGTGGGCCAAGCCGGGTGAGCAGAATCACCGGATTCGAAGAGAACGACAATGGTCCCAGTAACCCGGCCCAGACACACAACAACGACTTGGTGGAACAGCACTGCCAGACAACACTTAGCTGGCTGGGGGGGCACTGATGGCTAACAGAGCGGTTCGTTTCGCCTTAACAGCGGCGCTGGCTGCGCTGCTTTCCTCTCCCCGGAACACGATAGCGCAGATCGGGTCGTCTCCAGCGAGCCCTCGGCGAGTTTTCGCCGGACGCTATCCGCTGCTAGCCCATTTAGCCGGCGCCGACGGGGACGTTCATCTTGTCGCGCAGGTATCGCCTCAAGGCAGCGTAAGGAGCGTGCGCGTCGAGTCCGGAGTCGGCCTGTTAATCGAGCCGGCCAAGGCAATGTTGTCGAGGTGGATCTTCGGGCCCTGCGAGGCGCAGGGGTGCGAGGTGCCGGTGACATTTCACTTCGTGCTGGAGGCCGGAATGTGCGAAAACTCGGACTGTCCGACCGAGGTCCAGGTGGATCTACCGGCTACGGTCACTATTAGGTCCAAGCACAGGCCGGCCATCGTAAACTGACACAAATGTGGCTCAAGGATACTATGGGGCGACGAAGGGGAAGCCTTTGGATCCCAGACCCGCGCGAAGCTGCTGGTGGCCGGAGCGACCCGACCAGCCCGCACTGGTGGAACCGCCGCGCCCATGTGCAAGGAGATCCCATGAACTTCCCTGCTCCAACCTGCTATCGCATTCCCCGCCACCGCCGGCGCGGCCGCTCCCCGCGACGTGGATCGATCTGCCGACCACCTTATTCCGCGGGCCGCCTCGTATTGCGTTCCTTTACTCCACTGTGAACGAATCCAAATCGATGAACTTCCCCGTAGACCGGGGATCGGCCCTCCCCGCCACGCGGACCACCGCGATGTGCTGGCCGGCGCCGAAGCAGCAGAAACGCGTGTGGCTTTGCCATTCGATCTTGGGCGAATACAGGTCCACGGCGCCATAGTCCACGCCATTGACGGCCACCGACGCCATGCCGCGATTCGACGCCTTGGTGTAGGTGTATGTCAGCGCCTTGCCCTCGAACACGATCTCGACTTCCGAGCCGAGGGCGTCGGCGTAGCTGATGGTGTGCCGGTCCGAATCGGGGAATTCCGTGCTCTTGGTCCAGTCGCCGCGGTATAACAGCGCCGGATCGAAATCGTCGTAGAATCCACGCTGGACCAGCACCGCCGCGCGCTCCTCGCGCGGACGGCAGGTGGGCTGCAGGCGCGACAAGTACTCGTCGCCCAGCTCGAATTCCGCTTCCGTGCAGCGCTCCACCATTTCGCGAAACAATGCCGGCTTGATCTCGTCGGCGGCGCCCGGCTTGGGCGAGATGAAGTATTCCACCTTCCAACTTTGCATGAGCCGCACCATCTCAGGCACGGTCTTGACATCGCGGATGCGCCAGAAGTTGACGATCTGGTGCCAGTGGTTTTCGTAGATATCGCCGGTGAGGCCGGCGATGGAGCTGTCGTTGCTCATCATCACCGCGGAGTCCGGATGCCGGCGGTTGAAGTACGCGATCACCTCGCGGATGGGCGCCGCGGCCGCGCGGTACCGGTCGTGCTCGGCGCGGGAGAAGGGAAGGCGCAGGCAGAAATCGCGATGGTAATAGCTGGCCGAGGGCATGAAACGCATGTTCAGGGCGATCGCCGCCAGCACGAACGCGAGGAGCGCGCGGTAGAGCCGGCGGTCGCTTGAGACGGCCGCCAGCAGCGCGGCGAAGGGCAGCGACAGCAGCGGTAGCGCGGCGTACAGGTAGCGCGCGTTGGGCTGCGTGCCCATGATGATGGCGGCCGCGCCCAAGGCCACCACCGCGGCGCTCGCCGTCGCGGCCCGCCGCTTCGCCAGCAGGAGCGCCGCCACGGCCAGGGGAGCCAGCACCAGGTACTGGAAGCCGAACGAGCCGCTCTGCCCCTCGTAGGTTTTGTTGGTGCGGAAGGTGAGGTCGTAGAGGGTCTCCCAGGTGAGCGGCCTCTTGAAGCGCTCATCCACCAGGCCGGCGTTGGCGGGGATCAGCGGCGAGGGGATCTTGTCGTAGAGAAACGGAAACAGCGGGTTGCCGGTTTTGGCATAGGCGATGGCGTACGGCGGCGCGGCGCTGGCGAGCAGCAGCACTGCCGCCAGGGTGCAGACCGCGGCGGGCCGCGGACCCAGCAGTTTCCAGTGGCGCCATGCCTCGACGGCCAGGAATGGAACTGCCAGCGCCACGAAGGCCAGAGCGCCGAACTTGCTGGTCATCGAAGTGCCGCCCAGCACCGCCGCCAGGTAGAGGTAGCGCTTCTCCCCGGTCTCGCCGAACCGCCACAATGCGGCCATCAGCCCCACCACCATGGCGGCCATGAAATTCTCCACGAAGAGCGAGCCGGTGACCAGTTGCACCATCGGCGTGGAGGCGAACAAGGCCAGCAGCAGAAAGGCCGCGGCACGGCTCACCCACCGGCGCATGGCGTAGTAGAGCACCGCTTCCAGCAGCAACAGCAGCGCGTAGTTCAGCAGGTGCGCGGCATATTCGCCGCCCAAAAGGTAGACGATGGAGTAGGCGAAATCGGCGCCCATGGGCATTACCGCCCACACGAAGCGGGCGGGCTGGAACGTCAGGGCGTGCCGGGCCGCGATGTCGATGGGCACGGCCAGGTGCATGGCCAGGCCGTCGGCGCTGGTCTCCGGCTTGAGCGCCACGAACCAGTGCGCCAGCAGCACGAAGACCACGGCCGCGAAGGCGAATCGCTCCGCCCCGCCGCGCAGTTCGGCGCCGCACAGCAGTTGCCACCAGCGCGCGAGGCGCCGGAGGGCGCCGCGCCAGTCGAGCAGGATCGGGACCGCCAGCAATCCCGCCCAGACCGCCGGGTAGTTCACCGGAAGCCGCGCCACCAGCGTCATCACGAAGATCCACAGGCCCGTTCCCAGCAAGGTGGCGAAGAGCTGGGATTCGGGCGCGTCATCGTGCGTTCGGCCGAGCAGCCGCGAGCCCAGCGCGCAGGCGGAAATCAGGAAGAATGCGACCGCCAGCAACGCCTGCGGACCGATCGCGAAGGCCGTGCCCACTGCCGTCAGCCCGGTGATGGCGGCCGCGAAACTCCACGGCGCCATCAGCAGGAGCGGAACGGCCACGCCCAGATACATGCCCATGTAGCGCAGAAAGCGCTTGATCCCGATGGGGTCCCAGACATCCTCGGAAAACAGCTTGGCCGTGCCAAAGCCGTACGCCTCCACGGCCAGAGCTGCCAGGAAGACCGCGAGCACCACCCCGGACACCCACTTGGCTGACAACTCGGGCAGCCGCCATGGCGCGGCGGGTCGCGCCGGTCCACCATCCCAGGTTCTGCCTTCCTCCGGCTGGAAAATGAACAGCCGCTCCACCGCGAAGTTCACCAGGAACAGCAGCGTCTCAATCGCCAGCTTGGCGGTGAGCGCGTCGATGCCCAGGCGGGGCGACAGCAGGCGGATGCCGGTGTACGTTACCATTCCGCCGGCCGCCACCAGCAGCAGGTATTTCGGCAGCACCGTTTCATGCCGCTGATGCGAATGGAAAACCGCGCGGCGCACCACGGAATAGTTGAAGACCAGCGCCACTGTGCGGCCCAGCGCCAGCGCCAGGAGCACCGAACAACCCTGGTGCCCGGCCAGCAGGAAGACCAGGTTGTCCCCGAGCGCTGTGGCCAGCGAGACGGCGCCAAACCGCAGCAGCAGGAAGTAGATCCTGATGGAGTCCAGAACCGGGTTGAAGCGGGATGCCGCGTAGCCGGGTTGCTCGATGGCGCCGACGGCTTCTTCCACCAGAGGGATGCCCCACCGGTGCGCGGCCGTCAGCATTTCCACTTCGAATTCGCAGCCGTTGGCCTCCAGGCTCAGGAGCCGCGGCGCGAACGCGGCGGGAATGGCGCGCAGGCCGGTCTGGGTGTCGGCCATGGTGCGGCCCATCAGGGCGTGCATGACGACGCTGTTGGCCGCGTTGCCGATGCGCCTTGCAAGCGGCATGTCGACGCGGACTGTGCGGCAGCCGAGCACCAGACTGCCGGGGTGCGCCAGCAGGCTTTCGGCGATGCGCTCGATCTCGTCCGGTTCATCGCGGCCGCCGGCATCGGCGGTGACGACCCCCGCCAGATCGGGAATGCCGGCCAGCGCGTGGTTGATGCCGGTCTTGAGCGCCGCGCCTTTCCCCAGGTTGGTGGCGTGGCGCAGCAACTCGACGCCTGGCACGGCCGCCACGCGGGTGAGGACATCCGAAAAGTCAGGTCCGCTGCCATCGTCCACAACCACGATGTGGGAGAACGACTTTTCGACCAGCGCGCGCACCGCATCCACCAAGCTGCCGGTGGGCCGATAGGCGGGAATCACTACCGCGAGGCGATGGGCTTTTGCGCGAAGCATCTCCGGTTGGGGAACTTCAACTACAGCATGTGCGCGCCGCCAATTGCAACCGCTCCGCGGGGGCGACGCCGGCTCCGCGCCTGCTCTGCCGTAGCGCACGCCGGGGCGCCGCCGCATCTGCCGCTGTGCCCGGCGGGCTTCCGCGGGGATTCGCCCCGGCGCTGCGGTAACGGCGAGTTCGCGCTCCCGACTGCGTGCGCGATACGACCGGGCCGGGCAGCCGCGGCTTCGGCGCATGCCGGGGTGCCCGGCCGGCTTCCGCGGGATTCGCCCCGGCGCCGCGGTGACGGCGAGTTCGCGCTCATCTCACCCGATGCGGCCGCTTCTCCCGGCTGCCTGCGCCACACCGTCCGAGCAGGGCAACCGGCTGCTGGTCAGGCCCGCCCCGCGCGTTCTGCTACTCTGAGGCTTCCCCTGGTTGGGGCGCTGGAGGTGCCATGAAGTTCCCTCTCTCAAGGCGCAGATTTTTCCCCACCGGCATGGCGGCGCTGGCCACGGCCGCCGGACCGCGCGCGGGGCAATCGCAAACCCGGCAACTCCCGGTGTTGGACACGGTGGATGTGCTGGTGGCCGGCGGTGGTCCGGCTGGAATCGGAGCGGCGCTCGGGGCAGCGCGGGCGGGCGCCAGGACGCTGCTCATCGAGACCCACGCCTTTTTCGGCGGCGTGGGGGCCTGGGCGCTGGGCATGCAGATGAACCAGATGCGCCCCGGAGCGAAGCCCCGCTCCGCGGTCCACGAACTGCTGATTGCGAAGCTCGTAGCCTATGGCGACCGCGCCGTCCGGTTGGGCGTCCACGAAGTCTGGCCCAACGTCGAGTACCTGAAGGTTGCCATTCTGGACGCGCTGGATGCCGCCGGCGCGCGCTATCTGACTCATGTCCGCGCGGTGGATGCGTTGGTCGAACGCAACCGTGTGGGCGGCGTGACCGTCGCGACCAAGCGGGGCCTGATGACGATTCGCGCGCACACGGTGGTGGACTCGACGGGTGACGCCGACGTGGCCTTCTACGCCGGCGCCGAGACCATGACCGACCCGTCGACTCTCATGCCGCTGACGCTGGCGATGGCGCTGACCAATATCGATCACAACAAAACCAAGGTGGCGGATGTCTCGGCCGCCATTCACAAGGGCCGGGCGAAGCATCCCCTGATTCCCTCGGGCTTCCTCGAAATCAAGCCGATTGCCAACAGCGGCAGTTGGTACGTGAACCACTCCGGGACCGCGGATTGGGGCCGCATCGACGCCACCGATCCCGTGGCGCACAGCCGCGCCGAATGCGACAGCCGGCGCCAGACGCTGGCCATGGCGCAGGCGCTGGGAGAAGCGGAGGACGCCGCCCTGCGGCAAATCGAGTGGATCGCCGCCGGGCCGCAGGCCAGCGTGCGCGAGACGCGCCGCGTCAAGGGGCTCTACGCGATTACCGAGCAGGATGCCATGGAGGGCCGCACGTTTGAAGACGCCATCGCGTGGCGGAGCGGCTTCCTGGATACTGGCGGCCAGCAGGGCGGCGCCTACACCAAGATGAAGATACACGACGTGCCCTATCGCTCCATCCTGCCCGAAAAGCTGGACGGCCTGCTGGTTGCGGGCCGGTCGATTTCCGCCACACATATGGGGATCGCGGCGGGCAAGAGCATGGGCAACTGCATGGCCACCGGCCACGCCGCGGGAGTGGCCGCGGCGCTCGCCGCCAAGGCCGGCGTGATGCCCCGCGACCTGAAAGCCGGCGCGATTCAGGAAAGGCTGCGAGTGGACGGAGTCAGCTTCGACCCGAAGGATCGCCAACAGATCAGCTTGGGATAGGTGGGGCGCCCCAACGCCCGCATAAGAAACGGCCCCCTGCCCCCGGTTCGCTGCACGGCTGCGATTCCTCGAAGACTACCTCGCACAACTGGTGCCGTCGGCGGGCGCGCTCGGCCTGGAGTCACCCTACACCGTTTCTCCCCGCACCAGATCTTCGTACGTTTCGCGGCGGCGGATCACGCGGTAGGCACTCCCTTCCACCAGCACTTCCGGCCCGCGCGGCCGCGAGTTGTAGTTCGACGCCTGCGTGAATCCGTAGGCGCCGGCGGTGCAGACGGCCAGAAAATCGCCGGGCATCGCGTTGGCCATCAGGCGGTCGCGCGCCAGAAAATCGCCGGTCTCGCACACCGGGCCCACCACGTCCACGGTCACCGGGGGCAGCGAATTCCGGCGCACCGGGATGATTTCGTGGTGCGCATGATAGAGCGCCGGACGGATGAGGTCGTTCATGGCGGCGTCCACTACCACGAATTCCTTGGCGCCGTTCTTCTTACGATAGAGCACCCGCGTCAGCAGCACGCCCGCCGGTCCGGCGATGGAGCGCCCGGGCTCGATCATCACGCCGAGGCCGCTCGCGCGCAGCCTTGCGTGCAGGCTCTCGACGAACGCGCGGATGGCCGGGGCCTTCTCGCCGCTGTGATACGCCACGCCCAGTCCACCGCCGAGGTCCACGTGGTTGATGGGGTCGCCCTGCGCGCGCAACGCCGCGGCCAGCGCCAGCACGCGGTCCAGGGCTTCCAGTAACGGGGCCGGGTCGAGAATCTGCGAGCCGATGTGGCAGCTCACGCCCTCGGCCGCCAGGTTGCGATAGCGGCGCGCATGCTCGTAAACCGTGGCCGCCAGAGACATCGCGATACCGAACTTGTGTTTGCTGAGACCGGTCGAGATGTAAGGGTGCGTGGCCGCATCCACGTCGGGATTCACGCGGATCGAGAAACCGGCCTTCACGCCGAGACGCGCGGCCATGGCGTCGACCAGCGCCAGCTCGGCTTCCGATTCGCAGTTGAAGCTGTGGATGCCGCTCTGCAGCGCGTACTCCACCTCGGTCGCGGTCTTGCCCACGCCGGAGAAAACCACTTTCGCCGGGTCGCCGCCCGCCTGCAGCACGCGGTAGAGTTCGCCGCCGGAGACGATGTCGAAGCCCGCGCCGGCTTTGGCCAGCAGCGCCAGCACCCCCAACGAAGAGTTGGCTTTCACGGCGTAGCAAACCGTGTGGGGCAGATCTCCCAGGGATTCGTCGTACGCGCGGAAATTCGTGAGGAGCGACTGGCTTGAGTACACGTACGCTGGCGTGCCCACGCGAGCGGCCAGATCGGCCAGCGGAACTTGCTCGCAGTAGAGGTCGTTTTGAGAATAGGAAAACATCGGGAGTGGCCGGCGGAACCTTCAAGTATGGCACGCGCGGATGCGCTTCAGCGCAGCAACTTGAGGAACATGGGAAGCGAGTGCAACTGGTCCACGTGGTCGGGGGCGGAGTTGCCGGCGAAACCCAGCAGCAGGAACTCGCCGCTCGACGCTTCGCTGAGCTGTTGCATCCCCATCGCGCCCCATTCGAGCACCGCGTGGCGGCTCACCCCGAGTTGCGCCAGCAGGTAGTCCGCGGTCTCAGTGGTGCTCGCGTAGGCGCCGGGGAAGATCTCCGAATGGGTCACCAGAAAACGCTTGTGGCCGGCCACGGCGTCGCGCCCCAGTTGCAGCCACACCTGCAGGTTGTCGGCGGCCAGGGAGGACTCTAGCGGCCCCGGTTTTCCATCCACATAATCGGCGTGGATGCCGTCGATGCACGCCACCGCATCCACCCGCTGGTACGCTTCCGGCGTCTGCAGGATCTGGCGGAGCGCTCCGCATCCGGCGCTCCAGGCGCCCAGGATCACGCGGCCGAATGGGAAGCCGGCTTTGGCTTCGGCCTCCCCGAGGAGGCGCAGGAAGCGCTGCGGGTCCTCGAACAATTTGGCATAGCTCGCGGAGCCGGCGCCGGCCTGCACGCCGATCGCTGCCACGCCGTTCTGTTCGGCGGCCACTTCCGCGATCCACGCGTCGCCGTGAAAAAACAGAAGCAGCGGCGGCCGCGCCGCGAGTCCCTCCGGCAGATACAAAGTGCCCAGATCGAGCATTTCCCGCCTTCCGGGCGGCGTTTCCTCGGCCAGGCGCGTGTGCGCCCGCGTATGCTCCACCATCGGCGAAGGGTTCTGCGGTTGCTGCGCAATTCCCGTGGCGAACGCGAAAAGCAAAACCGGCAACCGCATACCACCAGTATGGCGCGCGGTTGCCGCGAGTGGGGACAGAGCTGTCAGCGGTCAGCGATCAGCTTTCATCTGCCGTGGGACGTGATGCGCGAAGAGCGCGATGGGGTGGGCCGGCTGCGCCCCCTCGCGCCCCTCGCGCGCAGCACGCGGGCTGAAAGCTGACAGCTCCGCCCCCGGTGGCGGGACTCGCGCCTCGAATGCTATAGTCAGCACTAAACCCGATATGGCAAATCTTCTGATTCGCAAGCCCCTGAGCATGCTGATGTCCGAGGCCGGAGAGACCGGCGCGCACAGCCTGAAGCGCACCCTGGGCGTGTTCCAGCTCACGGCGCTCGGGGTGGGCGCCATCATCGGCGCGGGAATCTTCGTGATGGCCGGTCTCGGCGCGCACTATGCCGGCCCGGGCCTGATGTTGTCATTCGTGATGTCGGGGCTGGGCTGCGCTTTCGCCGGCCTTTGCTATGCGGAGTTCGCCGCCATGATCCCCCTGGCGGGCAGCGCGTACACCTACGCCTACGCCACGCTCGGCGAACTCTTCGCCTGGATTATCGGCTGGGACCTGACCCTGGAGTATGCCATGGGCGCCAGCACGGTCTCCTCCGGATGGTCCAACCACTTCATCGAGCTGTTAAACATCTTCCACATCAAAATGCCCTTGTGGCTGGCATACGATCACTGGACCGGGCTCCGAACGGCCGAGAGCATCATCGCCCGGCAGATGGCGCAGGTGGACACATCGCTGGTGCCCGGCACGCAGGAGTTCCTCAACCGAGTCACCGAAATCGTGGACGCGCAATCGCCGGCCCTGCTCGATCGCGCCCACACCCTGCTAGGCGCGCCCCACATCTTCGGCTTCGAATTCGGCTTCAACCTGCCGGCCCTGCTGATCGCGCTCGTCATTACCGCGATCCTGACCATCGGCATCAAGGAGAGCGCGCGCTTCAATGCCACCATCGTCACCATCAAGGTCGCGGTGGTTCTCTTCGTGATCGGGCTGGGCGTGCTCTACGTCAAGCCGGCCAACTGGGGGATGTCGAGCTGGTCCACCTTTGCGCCCTTCGGGATGTCGGGGATTGGCGCAGGCGCGGCGTACATTTTCTTCGCCTATATCGGATTCGACGCGGTATCGACCACCGCGCAGGAGGCCCGGAATCCGCAGCGGGATTTGCCCATCGGCATTATCGCCTCGCTGCTGATCTGCACTTTTCTATACATCTCGGTGGCGGCCGTGCTGACGGGAATGGTGCCGTGGCGCAACATCAACATCGAAGCACCCATCGCGCAGGCTTTCCTGGACCGCGGATTGAACACGGCTTCCCATATCATCACCCTGGGCGCCCTGGCCGGCCTTTCGAGCGTGATGCTGGTGATGCTGCTGGGACAGACGCGCGTGCTGTACGCCATGGCCAATGACGGCCTGTTGCCCCGGAAATTCTTCGCCGCTATTCATCCCAAGTTCCGCACGCCCTGGAAGAACACCATCCTGGTGGGCTCTCTGGCGGCGATCGTGGGCAGTGTGACACCCATCGACGACATCGGCAAGATGGTCAACATCGGCACGCTGCTGGCCTTTGTGATCGTCTCGATCGCGGTGGTGATTCTGCGCCGCACGGACCCCCACCAGGCGCGTCCCTTCCGCACGCCCTGGGTACCGCTGGTGCCGATTCTGGGCGTGCTGTTCAACGGCTACATGATGTACAAGCTGGGCTGGGTCAACTGGGCCCGTCTGTTCATCTGGCTGGCGATCGGGCTGGTGCTGTATTTCAGCTACGGCCGGCACCACAGCAAGGTGCAGGCCGCGCTCAGGGAAAAGAGCCCGGTTCGGTAGACGCCTTCCGTGGCTGGAGGGAGCGCCTTCTACTGCAACCTGCTGGCAAAGCGCCGCCGGTGCATACTGAGAACCCGCCGGTCCGAAATTCGTCGAAGCTTGGGCCGCAACGATCGAACCCCTCGGGACCGCGCAGAAGCGGTGCGCGGGCGGTCGAAAAGCCCGGAGGCAGGCGGAGGCAGGGCGGATCTTTTTGGGCGGCGTTCGGGGGGACTACGATCCTGATCGGCGTCCTCGATATGCCCGACAACGTCAGCGCCGCGGCGTTCGCGATTCGCCGTCGCGGGCGGCGGCCACGCAGCGGGCGGGCGAGTCGGGCTACCAGCCGGTCACCGCCGGGAGTTAGCCAGCCTCTGCCATTCTTCCATGCGTTCCCGCAGTGCGCGGGCCGTGGCGTGCTCCGGCAGCAGACCGGCGATGAGGGCCACGGAATCGGCGCCGGCGGCCCAGACGGCGCGTGCGTTCTCGATCGTGATCCCGCCGATGGCCACCAGCGGCTTCTCCACCATGCCGCGGCAACGCCGGATTTCGTCCACCCCCACCGCCGGGTCGGGATTGCGTTTGGAAGCCGTGGCGAACACCGGGCCGATGGCCACGTAGTCCACCGGCTCTCCGCCCGCCGCCACAAGCTGCGCCAGGTTGTGGCTGGAATAACCCAGCGTGGCATCCGGTCCAATTAGTTTGCGGGCGTCGCGCGGCGAAAGATCGTCCTGCCCTACGTGCAGACCGGCGTCCAGCAGCAGGGCGAAATCGGCGCGGTCGTTGACAATCAGCGGCGCGCCGGCCTCCCGGCAGAGGCGGGCCACCTGCTGCGCCATCGCGAAGAAATCGCGGCTCCAGTGGCCTTTGTGGCGAATTTGCAGGATGCCCGCGCCGCCTTCGAGCCAAGCTGCCGCGGCGGTTTCCAGGGAGACGCCGCAGCGCTCCAGCGCTTCCGAATCGAGGATGGGATAGACGTGCGGCAGCATCCGCTACGGCTGCGGCGGCGAGGCTGGTTTATCGCCGGCCGTTTTGCCGGCGGCCTTCACGGGGCTGATCAGGATGTGGGCGTTGCGGCCTTCCAGCCGCGGCTGGCCTTCCACCGTGCCATGCGGAGTCAGGTCTGCGGCGAACCGCATGAGCAGCTTCTTGCCCAAATCGGCATGGGCAATCTCGCGCCCGCGGAACTGCACCACCGCTTTGACGCGATTGCCCTCCGCCAGAAAGCGCACGGCGTGCTTCATCTTGAAGTCGTAATCGTGATCGTCGGTGTTGGGGCGGAACTTCAGTTCCTTCACCTGCACCACGTGCTGCTTCTTCTTGGCGTCGTGCTGCTTCTTCTTCTGGTCGTATTGGTAATGTCCGAAATCCACGGCTTTGGCGACCGGCGGCACGGCCGTCGGGGCAATCAGCACCAGGTCGAGGCCCAGTTCCTGCGCCTTTCGGAGAGCCGCTGAGGTCGGCATGATCTCGGTGGTGCCATCGGGAAATACGGCCCGCACTTCGCGCGCACGGATGGATTCGTTGACGTTCTCTCTACGATTCTGCCTGCGAGGAGGAAATCTGCCTGGATACATTGGTTATGCGTTCACTGAGAAGTTGCCGGAGTGGGCGGAAAACGGTTGGGTGTCCCGAGAAACGCTCGGGCCGAAAAACGGGTTGTTGCCAGTGGATAACAAGTGCAATTGCGTCAGTCTCAGTGTACACCAAAAACCGCCGGGAAAGTCAACGGCCTCGAAGCCAGCACGCAATTTCCCCCTGCCGTGCCCACGGCCTGCATCGCCGGGGCCGGGCCAAGGCGCGTCCGGCGCCCCTGCCCGCCAGGCGCGACTCGGCCCCCTCGGCACCCCTCGGCGTCCTATGCGCGCGGGTGGTGCGGTTATCATAGAATGACACGAGGAGAGCGCAATGAGAGATTGGGGCTTCGCCCAGACCCATCCGTCGCAGGAGATGGCGCTGCTGCACCTGTATTCGATCAAGAAGATTCAGCCGGACGGTGAGGTGGAGTTCACCATCACGGTGAAGGAATACATCACGCCGAAGGAGCCGGCGATGCATTTCTTCGCGCAGACCGACAAGATGACCAATCAGAAGACCGCGCCCTTCCGGCCCTGCGGCTGGGGAAAAACCATGCTGGAAGCGCTCTCCGAATGCGTGAAGGCCCTCAACCGGTTTCCGTACGAGGGGCAGGAGACCAAGTCCGCCGGCGTCTAAAATTCAGGCCGCGTCAAAGCTGCGCAGGGCCTCGGCCTCGTCGTTGAAGGCCACCAGCAGCGCATAGAGCTTGGTCACCTGGAGCAGGTTATCGACGCGCGCGTGCGAATGGACCAGCTTCAACTGCCCGCCCAACCTCGCCACCGTAACGTAAGAGCCGGCCATCTCGCCCAAGCCCGCGCTATCGACATAGCTGACCGCCTGCAGATTGAGCAGGATGTTCCTGGCGCCGGAATCGACGAGCTCGCGGACGGCATTGCGGACCACGCCGCAGCCTTCTCCCATGGTGATGCGCCCCGCGAGATCGACGATGGCAACCGGTCCGGCGTGCCGCACGGCGGCTTGTGGAAGCATTGAATCCCCCTCGGGATATTATAGGGGGCGAGCGTGCCAGGGCGCCCTTTGAGGTCCCGCCGCGGGGAGGGGCGGGGCGAACGGGAGTGGAGGCCGTATCCGGCAGCGGGTCGCAAAATGACAGTACGGTGTCGAGCCCTAAGGCGGCTACCTCAGCCCCCCGCCTACTCGGCCGACAGGAACGCGTCAAAGGTATAGGTGTACTTCCAGAGAAGGGTTCCACCTAGGGACAGGCCCGGCGCCGAGAAGGCCGCGACCTCTGACGGGTCCGGCGTCACCTCAATAACCAGCTTGATGGGTGAGCCGGGGATCTTGCAGGGGTTATTAACATTCGGGACGGAGATTGTCCCGTCGGATACGCGGGCCTGAAACGCGTGGTCAAAGGAATAGGAATCCCAGGAGGGGAAAACCTGGCGGACGGTGACCCAGGCGCTGGGGTCGCCACCCGTCCAGCCGATCTTTACCGACTGGTAGCAGGGAAAACTGGTTCCCTCCAGGGCCGTTGCGAACTGGATCTCCGGGCCGATCTGCGTGGTAGCTCGAAAGCCGCCCGCGTCCGCGCCGCCCGTCGCCGCTGCCGTGAACTTACCGGATTGAATCGAGCCGGCGGGAAGCGCCGCCTGATACACTGTCAGGCCACTCACCTGCCCCTTCTGAAGCGGAGCAACCGGGGCCGTGACCGGCCCGAAGCCGGAGCCCTGGACGGTCACCGTCCCCGCGTCCAGGCTGCGGTAGCCGGGAATCGGGCACGAAGCGCCAAAATAGTACACATTTGTCTCAAGAGCCGGAGAGAGGAGAGAGGGCGGTTGCATCCCTGGCGCGGCCTGCAAGGACACGGTGACGGTATCGGTTTCCGCGGCCCCGGCTGCCGTGGTATTGACTGCTTTTTCCCACGTAATCTGCCCGTAGCCGGCCACGGGAGGGTCCACGCAGGCGCCGCCACCCTGGCGGACGGCAAGTGTGACGGGCTGGCTAATGTTGCCTTCGGTGGCGGCGAGGACCTGGAAAGGCACCGCGCACCCTTCCCGCGTTGTCTCCGGGACCCTCACGTTCATCTGGTCGACTCCGATCATTCCCGGCGCAAGCCCGCTCCAGAAATTCGAGAAGTAGCTGTCGAAAGTGTCGTCAATCGCGGAGTCAAATACGCCGACAACGGTGCTGTCGGATCTAGCCAGAGGGTAGGAAGGCGCCGCAGAGCCATCGGTCGGCTTGTAGGCCTGAATAAATAAGCCCGTGCCGTAGACTGTTAGATATTCCCCCGGCGAAATGCTGTTTGCCATGGAGTTTAAGGACACGGTACCGTCGGAACTGACGTTGCTTATGAGTCCCTGGCCACAGCCGCTGCCGTCCAGCGTAAAAATGCCGAGCGCGGAGTCGGTTCCCTGCAAAAGGTAGGGGTCGCTTGAGCCCGTCGAAGTAGTCACCACAATTCCACCGTTATTGCCTAGCGCATTGCTGGGCGCCTGAAAGTTGATCTGACTGGGAGAGACATAGAACAAGGGCGCCGCAATTCCCTGAAAGACGACTTTCGCGCCCCCGAGGGATATGGGAAGTGGCACCGTGTTTGCCGTCTGCGTGGATGCGGCGAGGTTCGTCCCGAAAATGGTGGCGATCGAGCCCGCTGTGATGTTATGCACGCCGGAGGAGGTGAACGACCGCGAATAACTGGCGGCATTCACGACGGTGGAAATCACCGGCTTCTGCCCCCAAACCGCCAGTGGCCATAGCATCAGTCCCACTAACACGCGCTTTCCGGTCATTCCGAATGCCCCCTACTGTCCCTTCACCGCCGGTCCCGTGACCGTAAAGGTGAACGTCTGATCCTGTCCGGCGGACGCCTGGAACGGCGGCGCCGCGGCGGATGGCGGCAAGGCATTGCCTCCAGCGTCCGCGACAGAGACGTCCCGGCTGTACACCCGGACCTTGAACGGCACGCCCGCCGGAATGATCAACCGGTAGTCGCGGCCCGCCGCGTCGACGCCCGTGCTCTGGGCGCCCTGATATGCGCCGGTCCCGTAAGTCACCCCTACCAGCAGTTTCCGCGGCGTCCAGAGGCCGTCCACCGCCTGTGGGAGCAGGCTCAAGGGATCGTTGATCCTCAGGTTTAAGAATACCCCCTTTCTCAGCACGAGGTTGGGCTTGATGGTTGACCCGGGAGCGATGGTCACCAGGATAGGCTGCTGCCAGACGCAGGGGTCCAGATACGGCGCGGAGGGGACGCTGGCACAGAGCGTGTAAGAGCCCGCCGGAAGGCCCGTAACCGCAAACGCGCCGTCGGCGCCAGCCGTGGCTATTCCATTGGCGAACGGCTCCCCGGGCGCCGGGGCAACCGCGGCGCCCACGTGGACGTAAGGGACAACGCGCCGGTATGTTACCTGTGCCCCGGCGATCGGCTGGCCCTGCGAGTCCATGACCAAGCCCTGCAATGCTCCGGGCGTCCCGGTGGTCTGAGGCAGCGCCAACGATGCACCCAGACAACCGATCAGGCAAACGTTTCTCAAGGCGTTCATAGTGCCACCCAATGACTTCTAATGGTTCCCGGGCGAATAAGGGCCCTGCCAGTTATAGTTGACGTTCTGGAAGTTGGAGTTGCTGGACGGGCCGCCTCCGTAAGCAAAACACTGGCCCGAGGTCTCCTCCATCTCCATCCACGGCCGGAAG
>Ga0265316_10003448_pt1 | contig 16001 bp, 11 predicted proteins | sample 4522metaG_FD_202092 | JGI IMG/M metagenome (GOLD analysis project Ga0265316, IMG submission 202092) | Rhizosphere microbial communities from Carex aquatilis grown in University of Washington, Seatle, WA, United States - 4-5-22 metaG | ecosystem: Host-associated > Plants > Roots > Rhizosphere >...
AGGTTCGCCGCCTCGATCCGGATGCCCGCCCCGTTCCAGTCCGGGACCGCCGCGCCCATGAATTCGATGTTCTCGATCGTCACGTTGTCGCTGTCGACGACCCAGATCGCCTTGCCGTTCGAGATCGCGAACCCCGTCGCGTCCATCTTCGCCCGGCCGCCGACGCCGCGGATCGTCAGGCTGTCCTTGCCCGCCCCGACGTTGCAGGCGTCGCTCGTGTACGTCCCGGCATCGATCTCGACGGTGTCGCCCGCCGCCGCGGCCGCGAACGCCGCACACGGTTTCGCGTACGTCTTGCCGGACCCGACCTGGAGCGTCGCCCCGAAGGCGACAGACGGCGTGAAGGTCAGAGCGATCAGCACGGCCCGAAGGCTCCGCTTGTTGGATTGAGTGATCATGGGTCCCTCCTCGTGGCTGGTGCGCTTCACCGCTCCGCCTGAACCAACGGAGGCAGAAGGATGGCATCCACGAGCGGGCCGTGTTGAAGCAAATCCCCGGGCGGTCCCCCGCGACAGCGACAGAGATAGCTCACGCGCGCGCAAGTCCGAACGCCGTGGCCGCGTTGAGGGGCGTCGATGCCGGCTTCACCACCTGCGCCACCACGAATCCACCTGTCGGCCCGAAGGCCGCGATGGCAGCTATGAATGCCTCGTCTTCGGTCTTGTAGGTGCTGACAACGGCGTCATCTCTGAACATCACCCACAGCCCGGCATGCTGGCGCAGGAGAGTCGGCAACATCGCGCGGAATTTCTTGGTCTGCTCTAGGACCGTCTTCTCAAGTCGCGACATGGCACTCCTTCATCAGCATCTATTTTGTAGCACATCCGGCCGGCCGCTGGTGCCGCGAACCTGCACGATGGAACGGCACGACCGCGCGGTCGTAGCCGAGGTGAGGTTGGCCTGAATATGTCTCAGGCACCCCACTCGCGCTCAGCGTCCGGTAGTCGAGCTGACAGTTCAAGAGTCAAGGTTCGTGACACCGCCGGCAACCCACCTGCGAACCAAAACCCATTTCCTGTTAATATTCCGCCTCGTAGCAAGTGCGCGGCCAGCGCGGTCGACGTGGCTATCGTGGTTGTTCCCGACGCCGCTGCCGACGCTGCCAAGCTTGACGCCAATGTAGCTGTCGATGTGCGAGCCACGGAAGTTGGAGACACTATGGTGGCCTACAGCAGCGACGCAGAAATAGCTGATGCCAACCGTAGCCTTGATGCCGTGAGTGTGGATTCCGGAACCACCCCATCAGCCAAGGCTAGCGGATGCGGATGCGACCTCGGCGGCCGCCGGGGCAGCTCGGGCGCGGCAGGCTTGCTGCTGGATGTGGGCGTGACTCTGGCCACGTTCCGGCGCCGTCGCACAGCACTGCTCGGTTAGCAGCTGTGTCAATTCGGAGGAAGAGCGTAGAGTCCTTGCGTGTGATTGAACCATGAAACGCCAACGGTTGGTGCTCTTCTCCGCCGCCCTCTGCATTGTGCCGGCAGCTTTCTTCGAAAGCTACCTACCCTACTATTTTGCCGACCATAACAAGCCGCCGTCAGCGACCTTTCTTGGCCAGGTGGCCCACACCACCGACCAAAACATGTATTTCTCGTTCATCCGCCAGGCGTATGACGGAAACTTCCTCTTCAACAATCGCTTGACCGCCACGCCCAACCAGGGCGCCTTTGTCAATCTTCAGTTTCTCGCCGTTGGGCGAGTCATGCGTCTGTTTCATCTGTCGGCCAACGCTGTCTATCAGGTGTGGCGCCTGGCCGGGGTCTGCTTCTTGGTCTTCGGTTTCACGCTGCTTTCCCTGGTGGCCTTGCCAACCTTCTCAAAGCGGCTGGCTTCTCTCTGCGTCTTCATTTTCTGCAGCGGGTTTGGAACCTTCATTGTCTTGGCGGCTCACAGAGGATTCATGTCCTCGAACACCGCCGTCGGACTGGCGCCCGATCTCTGGTCAGGCCTGCTGCCCTTTCCGCAGCTCATGCTCAACCCGCACTTTTCCCTTCCCCACGGCCTCATGCTCATCGGCGGCGCTTTGTATCTCATGGCCGAAATGCGCTCCCAATCGCCGTGGCTCTATGTGGCCTCCGGGGCCGTGTTTCTCATCAATGGCTTTGTCCGCCCATACGATCTCATCTCGCTGGCGGTGGTGATCCCGGTCTTCATTGCCAGCGAGGCCATCCGGCGCTTCGACTGGCGCATCAGCGCCCTGCGCGCGATTCCGCTTGCGATGTCGTTGCCGGCGCTCGCGTACTCAATCTGGCTCTTCGAGTTCCATCCGATCTTCAAATATTGGTCGCAGCAAGGACACAACATCACATTCATGCCTTCGCCGCAGGTTCAGTTGTTCGCATACGGCAGCATTGGCCTACTTGCCATGGCTAGACTGCTGCAGTTTAGAAGCAATCCGCTTTCCTTGGTCGAGCGGTTTCTGCTGGCATGGTTCGTTGGGATCTTCTGTTGCGTCCATCTGGGCAGCCTGATACCAGCGCTCGGGTTCAGCCCGCAGAACGCCATGCCGCTCTTTGCGTCGCTGGTTGTGCTGGCCTTTTCTCTCCGCCTGCGCATGCGACCCTTGCGTCGTGGGCTATTCTTTTCAGGGGTGGCTGCTCTGCTGGTCATCGGCAACCTCGGTGGCGTGGCCTATTCTTCGCGGCCATTCATGCACGGGCGCGACTTCCGCAAGTACTGCGCCACGGCCGACGAGATGGCGGCCCTGGACTGGCTGGACAAGAACCTGCGGCCAGGCGTTGTGGTGTTGGCCCTTCCGCCGGTGGCAAGCCGCATCAGCAAATACACCAGCGCCTCGTCGTTGGTCGGACATTACAGCGTGACCCCGAAATATGATTCCACCATGGCTCGCGTGCGGCGCGTGTTGGCGGCCCACGAGTTCGCGCCCTCCGAGCTGCGCCGGCTGCGCCACTTGCGGGCCGACTACCTCTTCGTCGGCCCGCAGGAGCAGCACTGGCTTGGCTTTGATCCGGATGCGGCGCCTGGACTGACGCGAGTTTTCGCTCAGGGAAGCGTAGCCATCTACAAGTTGGCGTCCCTGTCGGAATAGCAACATCTGTCACTGGTAATGCGGCCAAGCCGGTCGACGCCTACTCGGACGCAGGGCTCAATGTTGATTTTCGGGCCAGACGCGGCACCGGGCGAGTCTGTCCCCTGACCGGGAACTACCGCCAGATCATGGACGAGGACCCTCAGAATTCTGATAGTTGACGGACTCCGTGGCCGTGTTTTCACCTGCCACATGGGCCTTCTCCGCGTAGTTGCGAGGGAATCGGTTCTACCGCTGCGGCGCCAGACTGGGCACGGAGATTGCTGTCCTAGATCGCGTGGAGGATTTCATGTTCAAGATGTCTACATGCGGTGTGACACTTCTTCTGGCTGGCTTGCTGGCGTGTAGCAACCAGTCTGGTCTGAACGTCACTGGGGGTAGCTCGAGCGGAGGCCAAGGAGTCGCCGGTTCAGGAGGCAGCTCGAGTGGGGGCCGAACAACCGGCCAGAGCGACTGCGAGAAAGCGGGTGGCACCTGTGACCCAATAACTCCAGGCGCTTGTTTGGGCGGATGGAACCCCAACGCCGACGGGTATTCCTGCGGATCGAGCATGATGGTTTGCTGTCTACCGCTCAGCTATTCGCCGTGCGAGACAGCAGGCGGGACGTGCGATCAGGTGCAGCCGGGCTCGTGCCCGAGCGGAACAATCGACGACACGAGCCGGTATTCATGCAGCAACATGGGAGGCCCCTCGACATGCTGCATGCCATCCGCAAACGGGGGTGCATCAGGAACTGGCGGGGCAGGCGGAGGCGCTGGCGGCAGCGGAGCCACGGGAGGCTCGGTGGGTAGCAGTGGTGTCGGGTCTGGCGGAACCGGCAGCGGCGCCGGTGGAACGGGTTCCTGCCGCCCGCCCTTGTGCTTCATTCCGGCCTGTGCTGGCGAACTCCAGCCTGACCCAAACGACCCGTGCGGCTGTCCCATCTGTGTGCCGAATCCTGACGCCGGGATTGCGAAAGACGCTGGCAGTCCAGACAGTCCGATCTGCCTGCATCTTCCCTGCGCCCCACCCCCCAGGGCTTGTCCCGCTGGGTCCCAGCTGGTCACTCCGCCCTGCGGCTGCACCGGCTGCATGCCAGTTGACGGCGGAGCCAGCGACGCTGGGAAGCCAGACGCGCCGGTGATCTGCAACGTGATGTGCCCGATGATTGCCTGCATTTACGGCTACCTGCCGAATCCCCAGCCCTGCGGTTGTTCCATCTGCGCCCCGCCCCCTGACGCCGGCGTGGCGAAGGATGCTGGCCGCGCAGACACGCCACTTCCTGCGTGTCCGATGCTGGCAAAACTGAATTCCACGGACGCTGCTGCAGTTTCGTGGGGCAGCGGACGAAAGTTGCTGGAGTGCAAGTTTACGGATGGGACCACCGAGGATTGCCTCAGCAACGACGTCACAGGCTGTCCCGGGGCCGTCATGAGTGGGGACTTGGTCGGCTGCAGCGACCTATGCGCGGCAGACGAGTACGGCCTGAGCTACGGCGGAGTGGGTCCTTTGGCCGCGCCGCCGTCAATCGACCTTCCGATTGGATGTGGGTCAGGCCGGTACACTCCGGCTGGCGTCGCGTTCTACTGCTGTCCCTGCGGTCTGTTGACCGTCCCGTTCTAGGGGGGCTTGGCCAGCTCGTTCGCTGCTGGTACCTCTGTCGACCGGCTCCCTTCAGTCCTCTCCCAAGGGATTCGGCTGTTCCGCGGACATATGGGGAGACAGCTCCTGCGGAAAACAGGCAGAAACCGGCGTCGCGAATTCATCCTGTTATGATGACGAAGAATTGATTTGGAGGATTGGAATGTCCGTATCGCGCATTCTTGGCTTGATGATCGTTTCGTCCTGGCTGTTCGTCGGCTGCAGCGGGGCGAAGAAGATCGACGCGGGCGGCACCTGCATCCTCAACAGCGACTGCAACCATGGTTTGGTATGTACCTGGGGCAAGTGCCATGTCGCCTGCAACACATCGGCGGATTGTCCTGCGGGAGATAGTTGCATCACATCCAGCGACCAATCGAACGTCTGTCAGCTTCCAGGCGAGACGTATTGTATCTACAACCACGACTGCCCGTCAGGGCTCATATGCGGCGTAGACAGCAATGCCGCAAACAGTGTCAGGTCGATGTCGATTGCCCATACGGCGAGATTTGCAAAAGTGCACAAACGTGCGTCAAGCCGAACCAGGTGGATTCCAACACTGTTCCCGACGGTGGAGTCAGCTACTCCGACGGCGCTTTGGGCGCTGGAGGCACCGGAGGCAGCGGCAGTGTGCCGGACTCGGGCGGTGCGATCATTTCCGCCCCTGATGCTTCGCCAGATCTGCCGACGGATGCGCCGGGTAGCACCGGCGGCACCGGCGGCACCGGCGGCGGTGCAACCGGCAGCGGCGGCGTGAGCAGTGGCGGTGGTGTGACGACCACAACTGGAGGCACCCCCGGAACAGGTGGGGCGACTGTCGGCGCTCGGGCCCGACAGATCATGCCCCTCGACAAGAACTGGCTGTTCAACAAGGGTGACGTCGCCCTGGCGCCTGCCGTGGCTTTCGCCGATAGCTCGTGGCGCCCGGTGAACCTCCCGCACGATTGGGCCATCGAGGGGCCGTTCGATCAAACTGCCGCGACCACCGGCCGGGGGGGGCTATGTGCCGTCGGGAATCGCTTGGTACCGTAGCCATTTCACTCTTCCCGCATGCGTCACCTCGGGCAAGCAAGTCTACGTCGAATTCGACGGCGTCATGGAGAACAGCACCGTCTACATCAACGGCACTCAACTCGGAAATCACCCATACGGCTACGTGACCTTCCGCTACGACATGACGAAGAGCATGAAGTTCGGCGGAGAAAACGTGCTCGCGGTCAAGACCGACACCAGCATGCAGCCGGCGTCGGCATTCTACGCCGGCGCTGGCATCTATCGCCATGTCCGCATCATTGCGACCGATCCAGTCCACATTGATCAGTACGCCACTTATGTCACCACGCCATCGTTGACGGCTGCATCGGCGACTGTCCACGTTACCACCTCGGTGGTCAATTCGGGTACGTTGTCCCAAAGCGTGATCGTGCAGGGCATCGTCAGCGATCCGACCGGGACGGCGCTCGCACCCGTGACGACAGCAGCCCAGAACATCGCCGCCGGGGCATCGGCCAGCTACGCGTTCGATGTGACTGTGGCGAATCCACAGCTCTGGGACCTGGCCAATCCGAATATGTATCAGCTTCTGACCAACGTCCAAGTCGGCGGCGTCACTGTGGATGACGACCTGACCCCGTTCGGCATCCGCAACCTCAGTTTCAACCAGGGCCTGACTCTCAATGGCAAGAGCCTGAAGCTACAGGGCGTAGCCATCCATCAGGATTACCACGGGCTCGGCCTCGCTGCGCCGCAGCGAGCAATGCAAAGACGGCTGGCGCAACTCAAAGCCATTGGGGTGAACGCCATCCGCACGGCTAACGAGCCGCCCAGTCCGGATTTTCTCGACCTGACTGACCGGATGGGCTTTCTGGTTGTCGATGAGTTCACCGACGTCTGGACCGCCTCAAAGTACCAGGATGCGGGCGACTACTCGATGTACTTCAACAAGGCATCGACGACTCCGACCGGATTGCCCCCACTGCCCTCGGCTGCAACCGGTACAACGTGGTGGGAGGTGGATTTCACGGGGTGGATTATGCGGGATCGCAATCACCCCAGTGTGGCTCTTTACAGCATGGGCAACGAGATCTCCGATGGGATAGGCACGCGGACTCCCATCCTTGCCGAGATGACCAACATCAGTCACGCTCTCGACCCCTCGCGTGCTGACACCCAGGCCCTGCTTGACCCGCAACTGGCGGGCGACGTCGGGGCGACAACGAATACCCTACTCGACGTTTGGGGCGACGACTTGGACGTCGGCGTTTGCACGACCGCTGCGGCAAACGCGCCCACGAAATCTGGTTTGCTGACCAGGATGGGCACGGGTAGCGAAACTAGCACGTGGGCCACCATCGCAAGCACCCCGGCGCTCACGGGTGGGTTCGTCTGGACTGGGGTGGAGTATCTGGGCGACGCGGATGGCCAGTGGCCAACTCTCGGGGGCAACCCGGCGGCGCTCATGGACGAAATGGGGGAGGTGAGGAGCATCGGCTACACGTGGTCGAGCATCTGGGGTGGATCGTCGCAGTCGGCTCCGCCAGGTGGAGCAACAGCGGGCAAGATCGTGGTCACCGCGGATCACTCCACGCTGCTGACCGATGTGAACGACGTTTCGTTCGTCAAGGCCGTGGTGACCAGCGCGACCGCTCCCATCACCTTTGCCATCGCTGGTCCGGGCAGCATTGTGGCCCTAGACAGCGGCAGCATGACGCAGGAGCCGTTCCGCGGAAATGTTCGCAACACCTTCAATGGCGCAGCCTACGCTATCGTTCAGGCGAATGGCGCTGGAACCATCACGGTGACGGCCAAAGCGATTGGACTCACGGACGGCACCGCGACCATCACGGCCACCGACGGCACATTCGTTCCGTGCTCCGGGACCTGCGACTAGCGCAGCTGTGAGCGAGGCCCTTCCGCACAATCATAAAACCGGCGAGATGCCATGGAGGAGAGGGTCGGAGAACCCTCCCGGGCCGCGTGGGCACGGTGCTGGCGGCGTCCGCGCGGTTCGCCGGGGCGGGTTTTGGCGGTCAGGGCGAAACTCGTCCGCAGTCCTCGGGATCGCCGCGCAGCTTGCGTAGGCCGTGCGGCAGGGCGGGCAAGATCGCGCGCAGGTTCTCGACCGCTGCTCGCTCGGAGCCGGGCACGGACAGGATAAGAGTCTGGCCGCGCACGCCCGAGCAGGCGCGCGAGAGCATGGCCAGCTTCGTGTGGACCAGCGAGGCGGCACGCATGGTTCATCGAAGCCTGGGGTGTTGGGCATGCCCCTGCGCTCGCTGATGCAGAATCGCTTCAACCCTTCCGGGCACGCTCGCTCCCTTGCTATCGCGCTCACCGGGGGACAGGTCTGTGGTACTTTTCTGCTATGCAGCGACCCTGCCACGGGTTCATCCTCCTTGCCCTGGTCGTGACTGGGGCAATTGGCTGCGAGCCGACGTTCAAACCGAATGGGTCGCTGATGATTCAAGATCGCGACTTTGCACCGGTTGCCTGTCACGTTTTGGTCAACTGCTTCGGGATCGTATTGCAGAACGCAGCCGGCGCTCGATTGGAGATGAGGTTGCCACCGGCGATCCTCAATGCTTGGCGATCCGTCAGTGGAGTTCCCGAGGTTCGATTTGTGCCGAGTGCGGGCGCGCCGCCTGTGAACCTGGGCGCGTGTGGAATGCTCAAATTGACCGGTCAAGGCTACCACGGACAGGGCAAACGAGCTGCCAGTGGAGACATAGCACTGTCGTGCTCCGGTGGCGTAACCGTGAAGGGAGATCTCACGTTCAGCGGTTGCTTCTGACAGAACTTCGAACGGCCCTCCCTACCACACCACACCGACACCCATCTGCCTGTAGTCAGGTCCTGCCTTCCTGAATATGTCTCAGGCACCACACTCGCGCGAGAAGAGGACGACGGCATCACCCTCAACTACAACGACATCTTCGACCTCGTCGGGAGAACCGGCCGATTCAGAGAGCATGATTCCAGCCGAAGGTCGCACCCTCTGAACCTCTTGCGCCACTCGGCGGCACCAGTATTCCACCATGTCTCCAAAAGAAGAGGCCCACGTAATCGCGCCATTCTTGGGATCGATTCTCTTGCTCGCAGACCGGTACCTTGACCATAGTCCAGTTCGCAATTGAGTGAGGACCGCTCCTGGCGAGGAACCGACAATTACATCAGGTTCGACCTCGACAAATGGCGTGTGCCGGAGCGCGATTGGCGCGAGGGGAAGCCCATTTTCTTGAAGCTGCTTCCCAGTTTGCATTTGGTGTTGCAGGTCAGCTCGGGTACCACTCATGCTCTTCAGAAGAGCAATGGCCTCGTCTTTCCGCATACTTGTTTGCGAAAAGAACTCACGGAGATGGATTCGCGAAAGACGGAAAGGACCGTTTGTCACTCCCCAAAACTGTGAACTCAGCATGTAGAGAGGTCCTAGGACGCCCTCAAAGAACTCCTCGAACCCCAGATTTCCGAAGGCAGCTTTTTGTAGATCAGCCCAGGCGTTTTGTTGCGCTAGTTTCCCGCGTGGTGGAGCGATTCCAAAGATCAAGTACGTCCGAACCAGTTCACGAAGGTCATCTGGATGGTTGTTGAAGCGGCCAATGCGTACCATCTCAGCCATCAGACGATCTAGCTCCGAGGACCGCTGCCAAGGATCTGCGTTCCAATGAGACAGGTGGCCATTGGCGCCAGCGAGCCAAAAACTGATCTCGCTGTCGGCGGGGGCGACACCATCGTCAGCACCTCGAAGCAACACTAGGTGCTGAAGGAATGAGATCGCCTCCTCGTGGGCCAACAGAATGCTGTCGCGATTTGACATGACAAAAGTGCGACTCTGTTTCAAGAGGGACGCTGATTCAGGTTGCGCCGTCAGCTCAAGAAGTGGATCGATGGTTCGCTTCTTGATGACCTCCGATTGGTGACCATCTGGCGTATTGGCAACTGCGGCAGCAAGATCAGCCAGTCGATCAATACTTCCTTTCCAGGAGTACGCTTGAATGCGATCGATGAGCTCGGCGGCTGTCATTGGGCGGCCGAAAATCTGCTCGGCGGTCACATACTTTGACATGTAGGTCATGCTCGGGTGCAGATGCCGGTTGGCCAATGAGTCGAGTGTCCTGTCACCAACGGAATGGGGCTTGCGCGTATCGAGGATCTGCCCCTTGTGTTTTCGATCTCCTCTCTTCCTGCGAGTACGCTCGGCCTTCTTCATCTCGCGCCGACGTTGCGCGTTCTTGCGGTTTGGCTTCTCGGACATGTTGGCCGATCAGCTCACACCGGCGGCGTCCCACTTGGCGATGAATGCATCCACGTCCTGGCCCATCGGTCGGGCATTGTATCCCAGTTCCTGGATGCACCTAGACTTCACGGCAGTTACTCGTACGCTGGCGAAGTTCCAGCGTCGCCCTTGCGGCCGGGCGAGTACTGAAACGAAGACGGTCAGGGCGAAATTCGCCCGCAGTCGTCGGGATCGCCGCGCAGCTTGCGTAGGCCGTGCGGCAGGGCGGGCAAGATCGCTCGCAGGTTCTCGACCGCCGCGCGCTCGGAGCCGGGCAGGGACAGGATCAGAGTCTGGCCGCGCACGCCCGAGCAGGCGCGCGAGAGCATGGCCAGCTTGGTGTGGGCCAGCGAGGCGGCGCGCATGGCCTCGTCGAAGCCGGGCGTGGGGCGTTCGATCACGTCGCGCACGGCCTCAGGGGTGATGTCGCGCGGGGAAAGCCCTGTCCCGCCCACCGCGACGACGAGATCGATGCCGTGGCCGTCGGCGTAGTGGCGCAGGCGTTCGGCCAGCGGGCCGCGCTCGTCGGGCAGGATTTCGGTGCGATAGATGTGCGCGGGCAAGGACTCGCGCAGCAAAGCGGCCACGGCGGGGCCAGCGGTGTCCTGCGTGAGGCCGGCGGCGCAGCGATCGCTCAGGGTCAGCACCACGGCCTGGAAGGCTGAGCGCGGGACCGTCTCCTCGATCTCGACGGGATCGCCGACGGCCACGGCGCCGCCCGCTAGCACGCGGGCAAACAGGCCCATGCGCGGCATGATGCAATCGCCGGTCTGGCGGAAGATGGCGCAGCGGTCGTGGCAGTGCTTGCCGATCTGGGTGATGCCGAGGATCGCCTCGCCGCCCAGGCGTACGCGGCTGCCGAGTCCGAGTGAGCCGAGGTCGAGCCCGGCGACGATCACGTTCTCGGCAAAGGCGCCTGCCTGCACATCGAGGCGACCGGCCTGCTTGAAGGACTCGATATCGTCACGGCCGAGGATGCTGACCTGACGATGGCCTGGCCCACTGTGCGCGTCGCCCTCGATGCCGTGATCCGCGCGCAGTCGCGCGGCGGACAGCGCGGTCTTGGGAATGCCCCTGCGCTCGCTGATGCAGATCGCTTCAACCCTTCCGGACACGGCTCGCTCCCTTGCGCAGGAAATGCCCCGAGCGGCCCCCGGATTTCTCCAGCAGGCGAATGGGGCCGATGACGATGTCCTTGCTCGCAGCCTTGCACATGTCGTACACGGTCAGCGCCGCCACGCTGGCCGCGGTCAGGGCCTCCATCTCGACACCAGTAGCGGCGCGGGCGCGCGCCATGGTTTCGATGAGCACGCGGTCGCCGACGATAGTCGCGTGGACCTCGACAACGTCGAGGGGCAAAGGATGGCACAGGGGAATGAGGTTCGCGGTCTGCTTGGCGCCCTGGATGCCGGCCAGGCGTGCAGTTTCGATCACGTTGCCCTTGGACAGCGCTCCCGTGCGCCGCAGCCGCGCGGCAAGGTCGCGGCCCAGGATGACCACGGCCTCGGCGCGCGCCATACGCGCAGTCGGCAGCTTGGCGGTCACGTCCACCATGCGGGCGCGGCCGGCCTTGTCGAGATGAGAGAGGAGCGGCTTTTTCATGTCACACGCTAGCCACCGACCGAGGACATGGGCATGGGGATGCAGAAGCAGCCAGACGGGCGTTTGCACCCGAGGGCGACGTGCAGGGCAGCGGCGATGCGCTCATCGGCGGAGGCATCAGGGTCGCGCAGCAGGCCGAGAATGCCGATGTGGTCGCCGCGGCCAAGGCAGCCGAGCAAGCGACCATCGGCGGTGAGGCGCAGACGACGGCAGCCGAAACAGAAGGGCTGGCTGTTGGCCGAGATGAAGCCGACCGTGCCTTGCTTGCCGTCGCGGGTGGTCACGCTGAAACGCCGGCTCGACGAGGCGATCTCGTGGGCAATGGGCTTGAAATCGAAGGTGCGGGCCAGGCGCTCGCGCAGCTCGGCGGACGGCATGAACCAGGCCTGGAAGTCCATAGGGCGCAGGCCCGAGGGCATCAGCTCGATGAAGCGTTGCTCGCAGCCGCGTTCGAGGGCGCGGGCGACGAGAGCCTCGGCCTCGTGGTCGTTCACCCCGCGCATGACCACGGTGTTGATGCGCACGGGAGCAAGGCCGGCCGCGAGTGCGGCGTCGATGCCGGCGAGGGTGTGCGCAAGCACGCCGCCCTGAGCGGCGCGCGTGAAAGTTTCCGGGTCGAGGGAATCGAGACTGACGTTGACACGGTGGAGTCCGGCCTGGCGCAAGGACTGGGCGAGCGGCGCCAGGCGCTGGCCGTTAGTGGTCAGCGCAAGGTCGGGCACGCCGAGAGGCGCGAGTGCCGCCACCAGGTCCACGATGTCGCTGCGGCCGAGGGGCTCGCCGCCGGTGAGGCGGACCTTGGCGACGCCGGCCGCGGTCTGGGCCACGCGGACAAAGCGAACGATGTCATCGGCACGCAGGCGATCGCGCGTGCGCGCACGCTCCTCCTTGTACGGACGGCAGTAAACGCAGCGGAGCGGGCAGCGGTCGGTGACCGAGATGCGCAGGACGAGGGGCTCTGGCACGGTCGTCATGGCCACACCCGCCAGGGGCGAAAATCGACCAGCGCGCCTTGATCCAAGCCGCTCGCGTCGGCGGGCACGATGACCGCGCCGTCCGCGCAAGCGCCGGCCGCGAGGTCGGCCGAGCTGCGGCTGTCCACCGGCGTGACCTCGGGCCCCGACGTCTTCCACGCCAGCGTGGCCAGGACATAGCGCTCGCAGCCGGGCGTGTTGGCGATCGCCTCGCGCAGGCGCGCTCGTATGAGTGGGCGACAGTTCCCCTCGGGCCAACCGGCCATGCGGCGCAAAGCCGGCAACACGAATTCGTGCAGGGTGGTGGCCGCGCTCAAGGGATTTCCGGGCAGGCCAAAAACCAGGCGAGAGTCAGGCGCTGTGGCGAAGAGAAATGGCTTGCCCGGCTTCATGGCCACGCCGTGAACATGGGGGCTCGCGCCCACAGCGGTGATGGCCGCGGGAACGAAATCGTAAGCGCCCACGGACACACCGCCGCTGAGCACGACGGCGTCTGCGCTCGCGAGCCCGTGCCGCAGCGCCGCTGTCACGGCATCGAGATCGTCGGAAACCCGGCAGGCAGACGCTACAGAAATTCCCGCCGCGCGGAAAGCCGCCGCCAGCATGGGTCCATTGGCATCGCGCTCCTGGTGCGCGCCCACCTCAGCCTCCGGGGGCACAAGTTCGCGCCCGGTGGCGATGATCGCGACGCGCGGCCGGCGAAACACGCGCAGGCTCGTGCGCCCGGTGGCGGCAGCGATGGCGATGTGCAGGCTGCCGAGCACACAGCCCGCGGCAACGAGGTCGCGGCCCGCCCGCGCGTTCTCCCCCTGGCGCAGGATGTTTGCGCCGGCCTGCTCGGCCCTGACAAAGGTGACCTTGCCGGCGCCCGCCGAGCGCGTGTCTTCGACCTTGACCACGGCGTCGGCACCGCGCGGGAGGTTGGCGCCGGTGAAAATGCATGCGCAGGTTCCGACTGTCACTACTGGCACCGCGAGTGAGCCTGCTGCCACTTCACCGATAATCGGCAGTGTGACGGGCATCCGTCGCAAATCCGCAGCGCGGACCGCGAACCCGTCCATCGCTGAGCGGTTGGCATGAGGCATGTCACGATCCGCAAGCAGGGGCTCGGCTAACACGTAACCAAGAGCCTCGTCGGCGGAGACCTCGGTCGCAGGCAAGCACGTCGCGTGCGTCAGAATGCACGACCAAGCCTGTTGTGGTGTGAGCAAGACAGATTCCTTTCCAAGCACGGAAGTTCCCGTCAGATACGGCCAAAGACTATTCGACGAACACTGGCGGCCGGCCTGAATCCACCCGGAAGAATCGCGTCGCTGATCACTAGATCCCAGGCATGCAGGGAGCCTTCAACCACCTCGGTCTTGCTGCCGTCGGTCGTGCCCGTCTTGATCCGAACCGGGCTAGGCCGATCATTGCGCAACACCCAAACTGTACGTCGGTCGGATGCCTCGTCGCTTTTGCCGGAGCCGCCTGCGTGCGCGAAACCGACAGGGCGCAGCGCTTGCCCGCCGGATGCGCCGTCGCTGCCCGAGCGGTGCCCGTGCGCCGTTTCCAGCTTGAGTGCGCTGACCAGATCGGGACTGGGACGAAAACTGAGTGCCGAATTGGCCACGCGCAACACATCGTCCTTTCTGGCAAACACGAAGGTGATAGTGGCGGTCATGCCTGGCCGCAATCTTAGATCGGAGTTGTCCACGTCGATGACAGCGTCGTAGGTGACGACATTCTGCACGGTAGTTGCAGCGTTGCGAATCTGGCGAATTGAACCCTTGAACGGCTTTCCCGGAAATGCATCCACAGTGAACGTTGCCTGCATGCCCTCGCGCAACCTGCTCACGTCAGCCTCTGACACACTGGTATCCACCTGCATCTTGCGCAAATCCTCGGCGATGACGAAGAGAACCGGCGCTTCCAGCGAAGCAGCCACGGTCTGGCCCACGTCGACGTTGCGCGAGAGCACGGTTCCGTCGGTGGGCGAAACGATGTCGGCTAGGGTCAGGTTCACCTCGGCCTGGCGCAAATCGGCCAGGGCCTGTTTGACGTTGGCTCGTTTCGCCTCGACTTGGGCCAAGGACGATCCGGCGCTGGATTCGGCGGCGTCCAGGTCAGAAGCGGCGATGAGTCCATCTCTCGCGAGAAGACGCTGCCGCTTGAACTGCCGCTCGGCGAACCTGGCCACTACCTTGTCCTTGTCCAGCATGGCCTTGGCCTGGGCATAGTTGGCGCGGGCGCTTTCCAGCGTGGCCTTGAACTGGCGAGGGTCGATAGTCGCAATAATCTGCCCTCTTTTCACCGTCGAGTTGAAGTCAGCGTAGAGTTTCACAATCGAGCCGGACACTTGGCTGCCGACCTGCACGGTAACCAGCGCCGACAGGGTTCCGGTGGCGGTGACCTGCGCGGCGATGTGGCCGCGATCGACCGTCGCCGTTTTCCACTGCACCTTGGGCTTGGCAAAAAGCCGCGTGCCTCCGGCCAACGCCAGTCCAAGCACTATCGCGCCCCAACACTTCGTCGACCTGAGTGAACTCACACGCATCTCCTGCGCACTATGCCTGTAGCTAATTGAGGGATCCTCTCTCCATCGCCCTTGGGCGGACAACTTGCGACCATTGGATGTCCAATCCCTAGCCAGGGTTGCGACTCATCAGGGTTTGGCGGCCAGTTGTTCTCAGCGCGGTGGCGGCTGGCTTTCCCCTGGCACGAAGATTGAAGGCTGCCGCGGACGGCAAGGCGCAACGAAGTTTTGGTCACGCGAACATTCCGCTAGCTTGAAGTGGTGAGCCCTTGGAGCCGCTAGCGGCATCCTATATTCGTGAAGTACTTCGTTGTCTTGGTGGGGGTTCTCGCTCTCCTCGGCGGTTTGGCAGGCATTAAGGCCGCCCAGATCAAGTCGTTGATTGCATATGGTCATGCCGCTGTCGCGGCGGGTCCGCCGCCCGAAGTCGTGGGTACCAGGAAGGCGGAGCAGCAAACCTGGGAGAACAGGCTCTTTTCTGTGGGCACCGTCGCCCCCGCGCGCGGCGTGACCGTGAGCAACGACGCTCCTGGCGTGATCAGCGCAATCAAGTTCCAGTCGGGGCAAACCGTTCAGCACGGGCAAGTCTTGGTCGAACTCGACAGCCGCGTGGAACGCGCCCAACTGGTCTCGCTGCATTCCCAGCTCGGTCTGGCGCGCGTGTCCGCAGAACGGGCGCGGGCGTTGTTCAAGGAAAATGCCGTGCCCAAAGCGCAGCTCGACAGCGCCGAGAGCACGCTGGAGTCCGCGGCCGCCAACGCGGCAGCGTTGCAGGCACAGATCGATCGCAAGATTGTACGCACGCCGTTCGACGGACGGCTTGGCATCCGTCTGGTCAACCTGGGCCAGTACTTGAACCCTGGAACAGCGATCACGGACCTGCAGTCCACTGACACCAATTTCGTCGACTTCACGCTGCCACAGCAGCAGCTCAAGCAGATCGCGGTCGGCATGCTGGTGCGAATCAATGA
>Ga0265316_10003449_pt1 | contig 15994 bp, 16 predicted proteins | sample 4522metaG_FD_202092 | JGI IMG/M metagenome (GOLD analysis project Ga0265316, IMG submission 202092) | Rhizosphere microbial communities from Carex aquatilis grown in University of Washington, Seatle, WA, United States - 4-5-22 metaG | ecosystem: Host-associated > Plants > Roots > Rhizosphere >...
CGTCCGCCCCACCTGGTTTGAGTCCCGGCATCCGCGGCGCCCGGCCGCGCGGGGTTGTTCCGAAAAAGTGGGGCGGACGCCCTCGTCCGCGCGCGACCCCCTGGTCGCGCTCGCCGTGTGCCGGGTTCATCGGCCAACGGTACCTTTCCCGGGAACTCCGCGGGCGCCGCCCTCGTATCTTCCTGCAACACGGAAGGAACATGCGTGGCGCCCGAATCGGGAGCGTGGCCTCGGCCGTACAACCCTACGCTTGCTTCCGCCCAACGCTTGCGACAGAGTAGATATTAATATGAGAAACATTCTCGGACTATTGACTATCGGCGCCGGCCTGGTCCTCGTAACGGGTGCGGCCTTCGGCCAGACAACGCCGGACAAATTGGCTTTTGAAGTGGCCTCCGTCAAACCGGCGGCTCCGCTCGACATGGCGAAATTGGCTGCCGCCATGCAGCAAGGCGGCGAAATGCCTAAGCTCGGCGCGCGGGTGGACGGGGCCAGGGCGGAATATACCTACATGGCGATCAAGGAACTGATCGCCACGGCGTACAAGGTGAAACCGTTTCAGATCAGCGGCCCGGATTGGATCGCCAACCAGCGCTTCGACATCGTCGCCAAGATCCCCGATGGAGCTTCCAAGGACGACGCTCCCAAGATGTTGCAGGCACTGCTGGAGGATCGCTTCAAGCTGGTGGTCCACCGCGAAAGCAAAGAGCACCCGGTGCTCGCGCTGGTGGTGGGCAAGGGCGGGCCGAAGTTGAAGGAATCGGCCGGGACTCCCCAGCCCATCGATCCGGCGTCTCCCCTCAAGACCGGCGAAACGCAGATGGATACGCCCGACGGGCCGATACGCATGACCATGGACATGAAGAATGGCTCCGCCACCATGGATATGGGAGCCAAGGGCAAAATGAAGGTCTTCACGGACCGCGCCACCATGACATTGCACATGGAAGCCAGCATGGTGACCATGGAGGGCCTGGCCGACACGCTGACCCAGTTCTCGCAGGTGCTCGGCGGCGGTACCGGTCTCACTGTCAAGGATATGACCGAACTCAAAGGCAACTACGAGGTTGCGTTCGAGTTTTCGCTGCCCGATCTGATGAACATGGCGCGCGCCCAAGGTATGGACGTGCCAGCCATGCCCGGCGCAGTCCCGGGCGTCGCCGCGTCCGATCCCAGCGGCGGCTCGACGCTATACGCGGCGGTGCAGTCCATGGGACTCAAGCTGGAACAGCGCAAGGCCGTGGTGGAGCAACTCGTCATCGACCACGTGGAAAAGACTCCGACCGAGAACTAGCGCCGCAGCGGCCGGCGGGGGAAGGGCACGGGCGCTCCGGTGGCTACACCTCCAGCAGCGCCGGGACCAGTAAACCCTTCTCCTTCAAGCCGGATAGCGCCAGGCCATAGCGCCCGCGGATCCCCGTCTTCTCGAAGATATGCTTCAGATGGATCTTGACCGTGCCGGTGCGGATGCCGAGCGATTCCGCAATGTCCCGGTTTTTCATGCCTCGCTCGACCAGCTCCATTACCTGCAACTCGCGCGCCGTGAGGGGGCTGTGTCCCAGACGTACCGGCCGGTCCGTCTGGCGCACCAAGTCCTCCTCCATCCAGGTCGCGCCGCGGGCCACCGCCTGCAGACAACTCAGCAGCACATCCAGGGTCGCCGTCTTGCGGAGCACCCCGGCGGCGCCGGCTTGCAGAAGGCGTAGAGCCTCGGCTTCCGTCATGCAGGAGCCCCACACAATGACGGCTGTCCGGCTAGCCAGCTTCTGCAAGGCCCTGGGGCATTCCATCACCGCGTGGATGCCGAAAGTCTTGTCCACCACAAGAATGGTGGGCTGCAACTCGCGGACGGCATCCATGCCCTCCACCAGCGAAGTCTCGGTGGCGACAACGCGCAACCCTTCGGCCGATTCCAACAGGCTTCTCAAACCTTCGATGGCAATTGGCTCTGTATCACACACCGCGACGGTATCCACTGGTTTGCTCTTTTACGTGCCCTGCGCACGTTTCTGCTGCATAAATCGGCAGGACTTCGTTAACACTGTAGTGTGTTCAGGAACAATGAGATCTCAGGATTTCGCAGGTCTTCCTGCAAGCGAATACTCCGCCAGGTCGATCCAGCAGTCGTTTAGCGTGTTTTGGACGAAAACCGCGTGCTCCACCCGAAAGCCGCGAGGGCCCTGGTATTCCCGCCAACGGCGCCGGGCCAGTTCGCCGGTCGGCGCCACCAGGTCTTCCGGAAGCTCCTGCGCCAGCGTGATGTGGGGGTGGTAGGGAAACGGATCCTGGAATTTCAACGCGCCGGCATTCAGCGCCTCATGCATCCGGCGCAATTCCGCGGCGCCGGCGCCGACCCCAATGTAGATGACGTCGGTCACCGGAAAGCTCTCAATGCCCGTCAATTCGACATCGAAAGGCGCCCATCGGTCCGTCAGGGCGCGGGCCTCGCCGGAGGCCACCCGCCAGTCGACCGCCAGCGGCCGGGGCGGGAGCAGACTGACATGCGCGTGCGGATTGTAGCTGGGAACTAACTCCCTCCGCAGATCGTCCAGAAACTTGCCCAGTGGACCGGGAATGTAAACCACCAGGGCGAAGACGTTCAGCCGCTCTTCAGGTGGCACACGCCAAGACCGCTCTATCGGATCGGAACCCATTGCACCCTCTATGGTAACCGCATTGTGGCAGGCCGCATGTTGGGGCACCGGCCAGCCGCCGCGCCCGGCTCTGCTGCTAACCTAAGTGTCATGACCGGTTCCCTGCCAGACAACCCGCTCCTCGCCGTCCAGTTCCGGATTCCATTCGACCGCATCCGCGCCGCCGATGTCGAGCCCGCGGTGGCCGAACTGCTGGCCCAGGCGCGGGCGCGCCTGGAGGCCATCGCCAGCGAACCCGGCCCGCGCACCTACCGGAACACCATGGCCGCGCTGGACCGGCTCACCGAGCCTCTGGACTACGCCATGAGCCTGGTAGGGCACCTGGAATCGGTGGCCACCTACCCCGAGCTGCGCGCCGCCTATAACGCTGTGCAACCGCAGTGCAGCGCGTTCCACTCGGGAATCCCGCTCAACCCCGGATTGTGGCAGGGCATCCGGACCTTCGCCGCCACCGCCGAGGGTCAGGCGGCCACCGGCGAGCGGCGCCGGTTTCTCGACAAAACCATCGACACGTTCCGCCGTCACGGCGCCGATCTGGAGCCGGCGAAAAAAAAGAGGCTGGAGGAGATCGACGTGGAGTTGACGCAAGTCTCGACCAGGTTCGGCGAAAACGTGCTCGATTCCACCAACGCATTCGAGTTGGTGATTACCGATGAGGCGGCGCTGGCCGGCCTGCCCCCGACGGCCGTCGCCGCCGCCCGCGAGAGCGCCGCGCGCAAGGGTCTGGAAGGCTGGCGTTTCACCCTGCAGGGGCCCGACTACACCGCGGTAATGACCTACTTGGACAATGCCGCCACCCGCAGCCAGGTGTACCACGCCTTCCTGGTCCGCGCGACCGAAGGGGGACGCGACAACCGCCCGCTGATCGCGCGCATCCTGGAACTGCGGCGCGAGAAGGCGCGCCTGCTGGGGTTCGCCGACTTCGCCGACCTCGTGCTGGAAGATCGCATGGCCCACAGCGGCGCCCGCGCCGTGGGGTTCCTGGAGGATCTCAAAGCCAAAACCGAGCGCCGTTTCCGCGAGGAGAACCGCGAGCTACTGGAATTCCGCCGGTCGCTGGAAGGCCCCGCGGCGCCTGCGCTGGAGCCTTGGGACGTGGCTTACTACGCCGAGAAACAGCGCGCCGCGCTCTACGACTTCGACGAAGAGGCCCTGCGCCCTTACTTCCCCCTGGAGAGCGTCGTGGCCGGGATGTTCGACCTCGCCGGCCGCCTCTACGGCATCTGCGTCGCCGAAGAGCCGGGCGTGCCCGTGTGGGACGCGCAGGTGCGCTACTACAATGTCAGCGACGAGACTGGGGCGCTCATCGGCGGCTTCTATGCCGACTGGTGTCCGCGCGAAAACAAGCGCGGCGGCGCCTGGATGGACTCGTTCATCATCGGCGGCCCTTCCGACCAGGGGTTCACGCCGCATCTCGGCCTGATCTGCGGCAACCTCAGCCGGCCGGTGGGCGGAAAGCCGGCGCTGCTCACCCATCGCGACGTGGAGACCGTCTTTCACGAATTCGGCCACCTGCTACACCACCTCCTGGGCAGGGTGGAAACCCGCTCGCTCGCTTTCACCAGCGTGGCCTGGGATTTTGTGGAGCTGCCTTCGCAGATCATGGAGAACTGGTGCTGGGAGCGCGCCGCGCTGGATTTGTTCGCGCGCCACTGGGAGACCGGCGAGCCGGTGCCCGAAGAGCTGTTTCAGAAAATGAAGCGGGCGCGCACCTTCCGCGCGGCCAACGCGCAGATGCGCCAGCTTGGTTTCGGCTACCTGGACCTGATGCTGCACACGCGCTACTCCCCGGACCGCGATGGCGACCCGGTGGAGTACACACGGCGCCTGCTCGCGGAATACAGTCCGGCGCCCCTGCCGCCGTGGCACGCCATGATCGCGGCCTTCACCCATCTATTCGCCAGCCCGGTGGGCTACGCGGCGGCCTACTATTCGTACAAGTGGGCCGAGGTGCTGGACGCCGACGCCTTCACGCGTTTCCGCGACCACGGGATCTTCAGCCGCGAGATCGGCAGCGAATTCCGCGACAAGATTCTCTCCCGCGGCGACAGCCAGGATCCAGCCGAGCTATACCGCAGCTTCATGGGCCGCGAGCCCGACCCGGAAGCGCTGTTGGAGCGTTCGGGATTAACAACTATTCACCGCAGAGACACAGAGACGCAGAGAGTTAAGAGGTAATAGAGAGGCAAAGTCAAAACCGGAGAGCGCAGAGGGGCAGAGGTAACCATCTCTTCTTGGCGGGCTTGGTGGATGCCGGCAAGGAATTAGTTCACCGCAGAGACACAGAGACGCAGAGAGTTAAGAGGTAAGGAGAGAATCAAAGTCAAAACCGGAGAGCGCAGAGGAGGCAGAGGTAACCATCTTCTTCGCGGGCTCAGTTGAGATCGGCAAGGAATTATTTCACGGCAGAGACACAGAGACGCAGAGAGTTAAGAGGTAAGGAGAGAATCAAAGTCAAAACCGGAGAGTGCAGAGGAGGCAAAGGCAACAATCTCTTCTCAGAGGCCTCAGTTTTAATCCGGAGAGACGCAGAGACGCAGAGGCGCGGAGAACGAAACCGATTACCTCTGCTCCCTCTGCGCTCTCCGGTTTTGACTTTGAATCTCTCACAGACTCTCTTAAATCTCTGCGTCTCTGCGCCTCTGCGGGGAACCAATGCCACCGGAGAGGCGCAGAGGCGCGGAGGAAGGAACCGATTTTCCTCTGCCTCCTCTGCGCTCTCCGGTTTTGACTTTGAATCTCTCCCAAACCATCTTAGATCTCTGCGTCTCTGCGCCTCTGCGGGGAAGAAAAAGATCGCCTACGCTGGCGGCCCAGCCGGCGGCCCTAGCACCTCCTGGATGCGTTCCAGCAGGCGCTTCAGGGCGATGGGCTTGGTCTCGTAGGCGACACAGCCGTTGGCGGCGGCTTCGGCCACTTCCTCGGGCTGGGCATGCGCGGTCAGCACGATGATGGGAATTTTGAAGGTGCGCGGATCGCCCGCCAGCGCCCGCATGGCGCCGCGCCCGTCCAGCACGGGCATGTCCAGGTCCATGAGAATTAAATCGGGACGGTGCTGCCGCGCGGCCAGCAAAGCTTCCCGGCCGTCGGCGGCGGCGATCATATCGAAACCGTGGCGTTCCAGCCGCCGCACCAGCATGTCGCGGCTGAACTCGTCGTCTTCTGCTAGCAGGAGTCTCGGCACAGTTACTCATCCTATCCGCGCCGGTAGGCGCATCTCGAAATTGGAACCTCTTCCCAACTTGCTCGCTACGGAAATATCGCCGCCCATCATGCGGCAGAACTTACGGCTGATGGCCAGCCCGAGGCCCGTTCCGCCGTACTGGCGGGTGGTGGAGGGGTCTGCCTGGGTGAAGGGCCGGAACAGCTTGGCCTGTTGTTCCGGGCTGATGCCAATACCAGTGTCCATGACGTTCACCACCACCCAGTCTTTCTGCTCGGCTTGCTCCCGCCGCACGGCCACGCACACGTCCCCGTTGTGGGTGAACTTGCAGGCGTTGGCCACCAGGTTGAGCAGGCTCTGCCGGAAGCCTCTGAGATCGGTATGGATCTCGGCGGCGTTTTCGGAAACGTCGACGGTCAGGCGGTTGCCGTTTTGCGCGGCCAGCGGTTCCACCGTGGCGACAACATCGCGCATCACGGCGCCCACCGCGAAGGTCTCGGGATGCAGCACGGTCTTGCCGGCTTCGGCCTTGGAGAAATCGAGCACCTGGTTGACGATGCCGAGCAGCATCTCGCCGGCGCGTTCGATGCGCGTCAGATCGCGGATCAGGCTCCCGGCGACGTGACCCTGGTTGGTCTCCTGGAGCAACTGGCTGTACCCGATAATGGCATTCAGCGGGGTGCGCAACTCGTGGCTCATCGTGGCTAGAAAGCGGCTCTTGGCGGCGTCCGCCGCCTCGGCGGCTTCTTTCGAAACCAGGGTGGCGCCCAGCCGTTCCACCATGGCGTTGAAAGCCAGGGTGAGGCGGCCCACCTCGTCCTGCCGCACCACCTTCGCCCGGCCGTTCAGGTCTCCGGCGGACACCCGGAGGGTGAATTCGGTGAGCGAATGCAGGGGCCGCAACAGGGCGGTCAGGTGCCAGGTTTGTACGACCGCCGCCAACAGCAGACAAACCATCGCGATCGCGGCCGTCATCCAGGCGAAATGCAGGCGTGCGGTGCGTGCCGGCCCGATGGAAAACCCCAACCGCACCGTACCCAGCCGCTGCGGCCCGGCAGCCGCGCCCGCCGGTCCGGGATCCCAATCGCCGTGCCCTACCTGGGCCGGCCGCAAGACCGGGCGGCTGACTTCGATCAGCGGCCCGGGCGGAGGCGCTCCAGCGCCATCCCGCCGGCGGAAAACCGGACTTCCCCCCTCGCCGTCACTGAGCTCAACGAAGACCACCTGGTCGGCCAGCACGGCGTTGGTGGCAATCCGTTCCAGCTCGGAACGGTCCCCCACCAGCATGGCGAACTGGCTCTGACCGGCCAGAAAATCGGCCAGGACTTCGGCCCGTCCGGCCAGTTGTCGTTCCAGAGCACGGCTGTAGTTCCACACAAAGAACGTGCAGAGGCCCACCACGGTGACCGTGGCGAACACCATGTCGCTGGCCAGCACGCGCGTGCGCAGGCTGTTTTGCAGGGCGCGAATCAACGGAACACCTCCGGCGCCAGCGCATCGGTGCGGAACTCCACACCCAACAGGCGGTCGACCCGCTGATTGATGGCCACCTGGATTTTACGGGGGCTTTCCTCCACCGGGCGCTCGTCGCCGCGAAGCACGCGAAGCGCTATCTCGCCGGCCTGGCGGCCCATGTCCCGATAGTCCGGAAAAATGCCCGCCGCCGCTCCGGCCCGCACGAAGGCCGGAGAGTAACCCACCAGCGGCAGGCCGTGCTCGAGCGACGCCAGCACCAGCGGCTTGATGGTCACCGGGTTATAGAGGTCCGGATCGGGAAAGCACAGCACGAAATCGACCTTTCCCTTAAGCGCGGCGAGGGCCTTCAACAGATGCGCCGGGCCATCGCAATCCACCACCACGGGAAGGAAACCTTCGCGGCGCGCGCCGGCCTCCAGCGCCTCCGCCGCCCAGCGCGGCTGCGCCGGATTGCGAATGATGCCGGCGCGCCTTCGCTGCGGCCAAAGGGCCCGCATGGCGGCCAGTTGCGCGGCCAGCGGGATATCCAGATCCACGTGCCCGGCGGTGGATCCCGGTTCGTCGCCATGCAGCACCATGGCGGTCACCAGCGGCACGGCAATGTGGCGCGCGCGCACGGCGGCCACGGCGAGGCTCCCCACGGCGATCGCCAGGCGCGTGTCCTTGCTTTCCAAAGCGCTCTCCAGGGCGCCCGCGGCGCCGTTCGCGTCCACCACCCGGAAGCTGCCGGCGGGGAGGACCTGGCTCACCCCTTGCACCGCTTCGCTGTAAGCGTCTACGCCGGATTCGGACACCACCACCACGGTCTCTTGCACGCCCGGCGGCGGCACGGTGGCGGCGAGCGCGGGAAGGAACAGCGCGGGAATGAGCAACGCACTCATTGCCAGGCGCGGCATATCAGCCTCAAGTAGATCGCCCGGCCGTCGCCGGCGATGCGGTCGACGGCCAGGTAGATGGGATCTTCGTAACGCCGGTCCAAGGCGTTGCGCACGCCGGCCTCCAGGTCGAAGCGCGGCCGGAGGTGCGCGGTGACCGTGAAATCGGCCAGCACCGCTCCGCCCAGACGGTCGCCCGTCCACGAATTGCGGGCCGAGATGTATTGCAGGTTTCCCGCCAAAGACAGCTTGCCGGCCCACACCGGAACACCCAGGCGGGCCTTGGAAACCACCGCCGGCGAGTTGGCCAGCCGCGCCCGGTCGGGCCCCTCGGCGTGCCCGAAGGCGCTGCTGGCGGACGCTTCCACGCGTTCCCAGAGCTTGCCGGTAAGGCGCAGTTCGACGCCCTGGGTGGTATCGTCCCCGGTATTGCGGTACTGCTGCACGGCGTCGTTCACGGCTACCGCGTCGATCACGCGCTCGATGCGGTAATGGTAGACATCTGCCGCCACGGTCCACGTGCCTGACACGCGCCGTTCCACGGAGCCCTCGAACGTGTCGGCGGTCTCGGGGCGCAGTTGCGGGGCGGGCAGGTAAGAGAGGCCGCCATCGTTGTAAAACTGCTCGAAGGCACTGGGATTGCGGAACGGTCTGCCATAGACCAGCTTGAACACCGTGCGGGGCGACCGCTGGTAGACCGCGGCCACCCGCGGCGAGAGCGCCCGGCCGTAATATCGCGTGTCGTCCAGCCGCACGCCGCCCGTCAGTTCCCACCCCCCCGGGAGCTTCCATTCCTGCTGGGCGAAAAAGGCCACGCCGCGGTCGGGCCGGTTGGTGTAATCGGAGATCACGCCATCCGTCAGGTTGTATTGCTGGGCGCGCAGATCCCAGGTGCCCGACGCCCCCACCGTGAATGGCCCCACTCCGGCCACGGGAAGCGAATAAGTCAGTTGCGAATCCAGCCAGTCGCCGCGGTTGATGTCGTGGACGGTCTCGATGCCAGTATCCACGGGGTAATCGTAGCGGTCGCGGTAGCGGTACTGGTCGTAGGCTGTCTGCCATTGAATCTCGCCCGGGCCGGCCGAATGTTTGTAGACCGCTTCGACGAAGCTGCGCTTGTCTGTCACGTGCTGCCCGGGATCGTTCGAGAGACTGGTGCCTACGCCGATGGGCGGCTGCTTGTCGCGCGAGTTGAAGTAAGAAGTGAAGCTCCAGTTGTGCCAGATGAGCTGCGCGAAGCTGTGATAGCCGCGCTCCCCATCGGCGTCGCCAATCCCGGTGTTGTAGAACACCGAGCCTGAGACCAGCAGGTTGGCGCCGTGTCCCAGGTACATGCCGGAGCTCATCGCCAGCTTGTGCTCGCCGAAGGAGCCGCCATCCGCCGTGACGCGCAGCCGCTCGGCATCCACCGGCGACCGCGTCACCACGTTGATATTGGCGAGAATGCCGTTCGAGCCGTAGAGCGCCGAGGTCGGTCCGCGGATGATCTCGATGCGTTCCACCAAGTCCATATCCAGCCCGAAATCCTGCCCGAAAAAGCCGTTGGAGTTGTAGATGTTGTCGGTGAGCGGATGGCCGTTGAGCATCACCAGGAAACGGGTATTGAAATCCCCCGGCAGGGAAATGCCGCTGACACCGACGTAATGATACTCATGGTCGTAAGTCACGTAGAAGCCGGCCACCGAAGCCAGCGCCTCCGCCAGCGTGCGGTATCCGTAACGGTGGATCTCCGCCGCGGTAATGACGGTGACGTCGGCGGGCGCCTCCGCCAGCGTCTGGGCGTGCAGCGACACGGCCTCCACGGTGGGAAGGTCGCCGAACAGCACCTTATCGTCGCCCGTATTTTGCGCGGCGGCGACGCCGGTGAACACGACGGCCGCGAGAATAGAGAGCCGGATCGGCATAGTGTCTGGCGGCATCCTTCGAATCGGATGCCGATAGAAACCTTATCGGCCTGGGTGCGGGATTTGAGAGGGAGGCGGCAGCCAGCTCAGCTCGCCCTACGAAGCGCGTCTTCCACAGCATCGGGGTGATGGGCAATGACCGCCAGAAGCACGCGCGCCGGACCGTCCGGCTGGGTACGGCCCTGCTCCCAGTTTCTTACGGTTGCCGGGGTGAATCCGAAGCGCGCGGCAAACCGGGATTGGCTCAGGCCGAGTTTCTGCCGAACAGCCCGCACGTCGATTGATGCCGGGCGCTCCGCCTGGACGTAGGTGACGCGGATGCCCGGAACGTGTTCCCCTCTGGAGTAAGCCAGGGCTTGGTTGAGGCTGGCCAGAAGGGCGCGGCCGGCGGCCGTGCTTTTCGGCGCTCGCTTCCTGGCCTTGGGCTTGGGTTGGATCGGCATAGCGGCTATTTCCTCCTATGATGTTCCGCTTTGATGGCGGCAACCGTTTGGCGGGCGGCCTTCTTTTCGGCGGCGGATAGGTTCGTCTTCCGGCTCTTGGCATAGACGTCCAGCGCGTAGAGCGGGATCGATTCGTCATGGTAATAGTAGATCGATCGCTCGCGCGCCGCCGGACTTGCCCCTTCCGGGAAGCGCCCACCGGAGTTTCCGGACCCCGCCTGTTTCGGGCACGACCACCCCAGCCTCCGGGTTGCGGGCGAGGTGGATAATCAACGCGGCGCGTTCCGTCCCGCTCATCCCGAGGCGGGCGGCGGCTGCCAGGAAGGTCTCCGTCTCGACTACCACCATCGGGCTCATCGCGGCCATTCCGTGACGATTATACGCTATCCACGCATACGCGTAAATGCATATAACCACGGAAATTCGGCCGTGGCCGCTTTCCGCCGCGCCCGCGGTTGACATCGGCGCTGCCGGGGATTACAAAGACACCAGGGAGCGGTTACCATGCAGCGGAGAGTATTCGTCGGGGGAAGCTTGTCCGGATTGGGGCTGACTGGGGCGTATGCCCGGCCGCCGCTGCCTACGGCGGGCGATATTCCGATGAAGGTGTACGGCAAGACCGGCGCGAGGGTGACGATTATCGCCCAGGGCGGGGCGCGCATGGATCTCCACCCCACAGTGGCCGAAGCTGCGGCTCATGTCCGGCGCGTCTATGAGATGGGTATCAACTATTTCGATTGCGCCCACGCGTACTGGGACGGCAAATCGGAAGAAGCATACGGGATCGGATTGCAGGGTGTCCGCAAGAACGTATTTCTCACCAGCAAAACCACCAAACGCACACGCCAGGAGACCGAGCAGGAGCTGGCGCTATCTCTGAAGGCGCTCAAGACCGACTATCTCGACATCTGGCAAATGCACGACGTGCGGACGAAAGAGGAGATCGACCGCATTCTCGGTCCCGGCGGCGCCATGGAGGCGTTCGAGGCGGCGAAAAAGGCGGGGAAATGCCGCTTCATCGGGTTCACCGGCCATTTCGATCCGGAAACGCACGCCGCGCTGCTCCGGGCCTACACCCACTGGGATTCCGTGCTCATGCCGGTACATGCCGCCGATCATGCCTACCGGAGCTTCGAAAAGACGGCCCTGCCGGTTGCGGTGGAGCAAGCGATTGGCATTCAGGGAATCAAGGTCTTTTGCAAGGCGTTTCTGCTGCGCGCGCTGAGCCCGCGCGAGTGCCTGGCCTATACGCTCAGCATGCCCGTCCACGTGGCCATCTGCGGCGCGGGGACGCAGGGCCAGATGGAGGACAATATCCGTACCGCGCAATCCTTCAAGCCGCTGACACCGGCCGAACTGGCGGACGTGCGCAGCCGGGCAGTTGTCGGCCAGGGCGTCTACACCGGCCCAACCATGGAGTATTGGAAGAAGGCGTGAGGACGCGGCGCGCGCGCGGGGCCTTCGCAGGATCCGGCGCGGGTGGGAGGGTCGCATCCGCAGTCCAAAGGCGAAGTTGCCAGCAAGTGCCCGTGTGGGGCCGCGGTACAATGAAGGAGCCATGAAGCTGGAGATCGAACTCGATGTCCCCGACGGCGCTGTGGATGAGTGTGCCGAAGCCGAACTCATTCGTTCGATCAAGGAGCAGACCGCGCTAAAGCTCTACTCCGAGGACCGCGTGACCACGGGCGAGGCAGCCGGGATGCTGGGTCTGACGCGCATCCAGTTTCTCGATCTTCTCCGCCGGACGGGCGTCGGTTTCCGGGTCGAGTTGGACGACGAAGACTTCGCGCAGATCCGGCGCTGGCGCCAGGATCACGCCCCGCAGAGCGGCCGGTGAGCGCGGTCGTCTCCGATAGCAGCCCGCTGAATTATCTGGCCTGGCTGTCGGACTTCGATCTGCTCCGCCAAATCTACCACACAGTCATAATTCCCCCGGCAGTTTATCGCGAGGTAGTGGAAAGCGGTGCGGACTATCCGGTCGCAAGCGCCGTGCAGGCGGCTCTGGGAGATTGGATCTGGGTGGCCGAGGCTCCCGACTCCGCGCGGGTGGCTGCCCTGCGCGGCGCTTTCCATTTGGACCGTGGCGAAAGCGAAGCGATTTTGGTGGCGGAGATGCTCGGGAATGCACCCGTTCTGATGGACGAGCGGCGGGGCGTGCAATGTGCCCGCTCGCGTGGCATGGTTGTGATTCGGACGCCGATGATCTATGCGGACGCGAAGATTCTTGGCCTCATCGGCAGCGTTCGGGAAAAGCTCGACGAGCTGCGCTCCCGCGGATTCCGGCTGTCGGACCGTCATTACGAGCAGATCCTCAAGGCTTTAGGCGAGTCGCAGATTCCTTGACGTGGGTATAAGCTTAATTCAGGTCCGCTTGATTCGCTCCCCAGCGGCTACATTCGCGTCCACAGCGGTATAATGATCCTGCGGGAATCCTCAACGTGAAACTGGAAATCGATATCGATCTGCCCGGCAACGTCCTCGATCAGATTCCGGCTGAGGAGCTGGGAAAGCTCTGCGGAACTGAGATCGTACTGCGTCTTTATAGCGAGGACAAACTGGCGCCGGCCGAGGCCGCGAAGCTATTGAGACTTCCGCGGATCCAGTTCCTGGACCTCTTGCGCGAACGCGGCGTCGGGTTCCGGGTCGAACTGGATGACGAAGATTTCCGGCAGATTCGGGAATTGCGTCAGCGCTACGGTCCAAAGGCGAGCTGACCGGGATGCCGGTCGTGGCCAACAGCTCACCGCTGATCTATCTGGCTGCATTATCCGATTTCCACTTCCTGAGGGACCTCTTCGGAGCAATCACGATACCGTCCGCCGTATACCACGAAGTGGTCGAGCGCGGAACCGGCTTTCCGGTCAAGAGCCAAGTCGAGGCAGCGTTGGACGACTGGATTGCCGTCAAGGCCGTTCGGAATCGCCGGAGGATTGAGGACATATGCGAGACTGCGCAACTCGACAGGGGCGAAGCCGAGGCAATCATCCTGGCCCAAGAGTGCCGGGCAGAGCGTTTGCTATTGGATGACCAGCGCGCAGTCGGTTATGCCCGGCGCTGCGGGCTGAACGTAACGCGCACGCCGGTGATTTATTCCGAAGCCAACTTGCGCGGATGGATCCCCAGCGTTCGGGAGAAACTGGATGCCCTCCGCAAGAAGGGATTCCGGCTTTCGGACCGTCATTACGAGCAGATCCTCAAGGATTTAGGCGAGTCGCAGATTCCTTGACGTGGGTATCCGCTTGATTCAGGTCCCGCTTGTCCGCCTGATCGCTCCCCCGCCGTCCCGGCCAATGGTATGCTGATAGCTTGATCCCCCAAGTTTTCCCCCGTTTTATCCTGCTGTGTTCCGCGGCGGCCCTCGCGGCGGCCCAACCCTCGGCCCTGCTGGACGCCATGTCCCAGGAATTGAACCGGAATTTCGCGGTTTTGAAGGACAAGGCGGACCCGCCGCCGTACTTCCTGAGCTACGAAATCACCGAAGTGGAAAGCCGGTCCCTCTCGGCTACCATGGGCGCCGTGGAGGCCAACAACGACGGTATCAGCCGCACCCTGGACGTGTCCGTGCGCGTGGGGTCGCCCAAGCTCGATAACTACCATCGCGTGCGCAGCGGAGGCGCCGCCCAGTCGGGCCAGTTCACTTCGGGCGTGATGGTCACGTTCGAAAATAACGTCAATTCCCTCAAGCAACGCCTGTGGCTGGATACCGACCGGGCTTACCGCGCGGCCGCCGAGCGGCTCATCCGCATCAAGACCAACACCCAGGTGCGCGTGGCGGAGGCCGACGATTCCGACGACTTTTCGAGCGAACCGCCCGTGGTTGCCGTGGAGGCGCCGCCCAAGCTGAAGTTCGACGACGAGGCCTGGAAGGAGCGCATCCGCAAACTCTCGGCGCGTTTCCGGAATTTCCCCAGCGTGCTCACTTCCAACGTTTCGGTGTCCGCCCTGACCGACACGCGCTATTTTGTGAACACCGAGGGCACACGCATCGTGCACGGACGCGGGTTCGCGCGGGTGGTGATTTCGGCATCCGCCAAAGCGGCGGATGGCACGGATGTGGGCACGTTCGACACCTTCGAGGCCATCGACCCGGACGGCCTGCCCGACGATAAGGCGCTCGGGGCCGCTATCGACCGCGTAGCCAACGACGCCACGGCTCTGCTGCGCGCGCCGGAAGCCGAGCCGTTCGTCGGTCCGGCGATTTTTTCGGGCCGCGCTTCCGGAGTGTTCTTCCACGAGATTTTCGGGCACCGCGTGGAGGGCCACCGGCAGAAGGATGAGAGCGAAGGCCAGACGTTCACCAAGAGCGTGGGCACGCCGGTGCTGCCGAATTTCCTCTCGGTGGTGTTCGACCCGACCAAGCGCAAGATTGACGGCATCGACCTGAACGGCTGGTACGATTACGACGACGAGGGCGTCAAGGCGCGTCCCGTGCTGGCGGTCGACAAGGGCGTGCTGAAAACGTTTCTGATGTCGCGCTCGCCCATCAAGGGCTTCGACCATTCCAACGGGCACGGGCGGCGCCAGCCGGGGCTGGAACCAGTGTCCAGGCAGTCCAACCTGATCGTGGAATCGTCCAACGCGGTGTCCGACGCCAAACTCCGCCAACTGCTGCTGGACGAGGTGAAGAAGCAGAATAAGCCCTACGGGCTGTACTTCAAGGACATCACCGGCGGATTCACCACCACCGGGCGCTCCGGGTTGCAGGCGTTCAAGGTGATTCCGGTGATCGTGTACCGCGTGTATGCCGACGGCCGCCCGGACGAACTGGTGCGCGGCGCCGATATCGTGGGCACGCCGCTCGCGAGCTTCGCCAAGATCCTGGCCACTTCGGACAAGACGGAAGTTTTTAACGGCTATTGCGGGGCCGAATCGGGCAGCGTTCCGGTGTCGGCGGTTTCGCCGGCCATTCTGGTTTCGGAAATCGAAATCGAGAAGAAGGCCAAAGCCAACGACCGGCCTCCGCTGCTTCCCGAGCCGGCCAATACGGAAAGCCAAGGAGCGGCGAAATGAGAGCCCTGTGGATGGCTAGCGGGGCCGCGGCTGCGGTAGCGCTGGCAGTTTTCGCCCAGGCGCCGGCGGCCGATCCCCTGATGCAGGCAATGCACGATGAGGTGGAGCGCTCCGTCAAGCTCAAGCTGCCCAATCTGGATGCCCCCTATTTCGTGGAGTACGTGATCGACCAATCGGACAGCTTCGCGGTTTCCGCCAGCCTGGGCGGATTGCTGGCGCGGCGCCGCCAGCAGTTTCGCGCGCCCGAAGTGCACGTGCGGGTGGGCGATTACAAGTTCGACAATACCAACTTCGCGGGCGGCGGCTTCGGCGGATCGCGCTACGAATTGGGCAGTTTTCCGGTGGAGGATTCCTATCCGGTGCTGCGCCGCTACCTCTGGCTGGAAACCGATTCGGCCTATAAAGGGGCGGTGGAAGCGATTTCCCGCAAACGCGCCGCCATGCGCAATGTCAATCAGAACGATCAGCT
>Ga0265316_10003450_pt1 | contig 15991 bp, 17 predicted proteins | sample 4522metaG_FD_202092 | JGI IMG/M metagenome (GOLD analysis project Ga0265316, IMG submission 202092) | Rhizosphere microbial communities from Carex aquatilis grown in University of Washington, Seatle, WA, United States - 4-5-22 metaG | ecosystem: Host-associated > Plants > Roots > Rhizosphere >...
TCCATCATTCATTTCGATGACGAACTCTACCTGGCCAAGGTGTTCAGAAAGGAGACCGGCATGAGCTTTTCGGAATTCAGGCGGAAACTGGATGAGGGAGAGTAATCGAATGCCGCAAGACCGCGGAACACGAACCGAATGGTTCATGGGGTCACGGTTCGGAATGTTCATCCATTGGGGGCTTTACGCAATCCCTGCCAGGGGCGAATGGATCCGCAGCCAGGCCCGGATCACCGAGGAGGCGTACCGCGAGTATTTCGACTCCTTCGATCCCGTCGATTGCGATCCCCGGGAATGGGCTCGCCTCGCAAAGAAAGCCGGGATGAAATACGCCGTCCTCACGGCGAAGCACCACGACGGGTTCTGCCTGTTCGACAGCGCCCTCACCGACTACAAATCGACCGTTACGAAGGCTGGCCGCGACTTCGTCGCCGAATATGTCGAAGCCTTCCGAGCCGAGGGTCTTGAAGTCGGACTCTATTACTCGCTGATTGACTGGCACCACCCCGACTATCCGCACTATGGTGACCGCCATCATCCCCAGCGCGATGACGCCGCGTGGCAGGGTCACCATCACGACTTCGGACGCTACCTCGACTATCTCCATGGCCAGGTCAAGGAATTATGCAGCAACTATGGCGCGCTCTCGGTCCTCTGGTTCGATTTCTCCTATGACGGGCTCTCCGGCGAGGCATGGCGCGCCACCGAGCTCGTGCGGATGGTCCGCTCCCTCCAGCCCTCGGTGATCATCGACAACCGCCTCGAGGCGTCCGGTGAGAGCCTCGGTTCAATCGCCGAAGGCGAGTCGGAGGAGTACGCGGGTGACTTCGCCTCTCCCGAGCAGATCATTCCGCCAGAGGGCGTACGGGACGCGCGGGGCCGCCCGCTTCCCTGGGAGGCCTGCGTCACGATGAACAACCATTGGGGCTACGCGGCCGCCGACCACGCCTGGAAGCCGCCCCGCCAGCTCCTGCGCAAGCTCGTCGAATGCGTCTCGAAGGGCGGAAACCTTATCCTTAACGTCGGACCGGACGCCCGCGGCCGAATCCCTGCCGAATCCGCCCGCACCCTCGAGTATGTCGGCTCCTGGCTCGGCGACAATGGAGCGAGCATCTATGAATGCGGCGCGAGCGGCTTTCCCAAGCCCGAATGGGGATGTTTCACGAGGAATGGCCGGAAACTCTACGCTCATGTCTTTGAGCCGCCCATCGGGTCCCTTGCCCTCCCCGGTCTCGGCGGCGGAAGGATCGCGCGCATGCGGCTCCTCAAGGACGGATCCGAAGTCCGCGAAAACGACGCCTGGAATACGAAGATCTTTCCAGATCACGCCTTCGTGAATTTCGGCGAACCGGCCGATTTCACCTTCCCTCTGCCCGATGAAGACGACACTGTAATCGAAATCGACCTCCAGGAGCCGGCACCACCGGATGAGTGAAGCCGGCACGACCGACCAAGGCATCGTGGCAATCGTACAAGGGCGCGCAGTTGACCAGCGCAGGGGACTTCACTTCTACTGCTTTGAGATTGACCACGTCCCTGAGTCGCCGGTTTGCCAGTCGTTGAGGGTGATGCCGAAGCTACCGGTACCGCTTGTGGTCCCGAGAGTCCCGCTGCCGCTGATATTGAAATAGGAGGTGGGCGGCGTCATCCCACTCTTCGCCGCTGTGCCGGACATGGTGAAGCCGAACGTACCGCCGCTAAGTGTGTAGATTCCACTACAGGAAAGCGATAAGGCGTTCGAAGTGTCGACCCACGTTCCCGTTGCGGTGTTGTCCGAATATAGCTTCCAGTTTGTAATCGTGCCGCCTCCGCCTCCCATGTTGCTTGAGTACGTTCCTGCCCATGTTGACAGGACAGTCGTCGGGGTACCCGTGGATAGTGTCAACCAAACGACCCTGGTAGCGTTGACCCTGATACAGACGCAGAGATACCCTTGTATTTGGGCTCCTTGGGGTATCTCTAGTGTCACGTCATAGCTGCCAGACAATTGTCCCGATGGGATGACATAAGTATTCTCAACGATGTCACTATTATAAGTAGTCGTGGTCCCGTTAATTCCCAACTCGATTTCGCCGTTTGCAATTGAACTACCAGTTAAGTCATAGGTCCCTTTGGCTTCATACTTGCCGGAAGTAATGGCATTGACCGTTACATCTTTCGGTCCCCACAATCCGGTAGTTGCTAGATATCTGTAGGTGGGATTGTAGTGAATATCAACATAGTAATCTTCTTGGTTCCAGGTCATGGGATACCCTTCATTTGAAGGATTGGTTGAACCATTATTGCATGAGATCAGCAGTTGCATTACGGCTGTCATCATAAAAACACATTTGCACAATCGCATTTTCATTACCTCCGACATTAGGCTATTCAATTCAACATTATCACCCCCAGTATGATCATAAGCACGAGAATCCGTCAATAATCCGGGGATATGGGCACAACGGGTGCCTCCACGATGATAACTGGGTTTCACAGAGCAGCATTTGGCTATGTCGAAACGCCGTCGAATGTCGGCGCGGCACCCCGCCCAAGACCAGCCGAGGGATGCCTACGCCCTCTTCCGCCTCATGAGGTGCCGCGCCACGTAGAGCGCGATCAGCGCGGCAAGAAGAGCGACAACCACGATATCAATGATATGGCTGTAGCGGAGCACGGTGCCCCAGTTGTTGCGCAGGGTGAAGCCGCACCAGGTGAGGAACGTGTTCCAGGCTGCTGCCCCGAGTACGGTGAAAAGGCAGAACGGCAGAAGCGGCATGCTCCCCATGCCGGCGGGGATCGAGATCACGTGACGTACAATCGGAATGAAGCGGGCCAGGAGAATCGTGATGCTGCCCCTGCGCTGGAAAAACCCAGTGGTCTTTTCGAGATCTTCCTTGTCCAGCAGGAGATACTTTCCGAATCGAAGCAGGAACGGCTTTCCGCCGTACCTGCCTATTGAGTATCCGATCAACGATCCGATGATGCTTCCCAGGGTTGCGACGAGGATCACACCTGCCCACGACAGGCTGTGCTCGGCAACGCTGAAGCCGGCAAACGGCATCACGGCCTCGCTGGGCACCGGCAGGACCATGCTCTCCGCAACCATGAGGAGAAACACGCCCACGTAGCCGATGCCCGCGATGACATGCGTGCCGAACGCGGCAATTGACTCTGTGATGCCCACGCTGGCGGAGTCCGCGGCCGCCCTAGAACTGGCCCTCGGTCTGCACCTTCTTGCCGAATCCTCCGCGCTTGGAGTACCAGACGGACCCGAGGATCACGACGACGCACGCGGCCCCGACCAGGGCCACCCACACGTTCAGCGTGAGACTGACCAGGAGGGGCGCCGCGAGGAGCGACACGAGGTTGATGACCTTGATCATGGGGTTGAGGGCAGGACCCGACGTGTCTTTCAGCGGGTCTCCCACGGTGTCGCCGATGACCGAGGCCTTGTGCGCTTCGGAGCCCTTGCCGCCGTACAGGCCGTCCTCGATGGTCTTCTTCGCATTATCCCACGCACCGCCCGAGCTGGCCATGAACACCGCCAGGAGCTGGCCGGAGAGGATGACGCCGACGAGGAATCCGCCGAGGGCCTCCACGTGCAGCAGGAGTCCGACCGCCAACGGGGACAGCACGGCGATCAGGGCCAGCGGGATCAGCTCTCGCTGGGCCGCGGTGGTGCACAGGGACACTGTCTGGCCGTAGTCAGGCTTGACTTTGCCTTCAAGGAGCCCTGGTATGCGGAACTGGCGCCGCACTTCTTCGACGATGAGGCCTGCGGCGCGTGCCACCGAGTTCACTGTCAGGGAGGAGAACAGCCAGGGAATGGTTCCGCCGATGAGCAGGCCGATGAAGACGCTGGGAACCGAGACGCGGATTCCGGTGAATGACAGGCGCGCCTGTTCGACCACACCCGCTGCTTTTTGCACAATGCCGACGTCCGTCAGGAAGGAGCCGAAAAGCGACACGGCGGCAATGACGGCGGAGCCGATGGCCACGCCCTTTGTGATTGCCTTGGTGGTGTTGCCGACCGCGTCGAGGTCCGCCATGATCTGCCGGGCCTTCGGGTCCAGGCCGGCCATCTCACCGATGCCGTTGGCGTTGTCGGAGATGGGACCGAAGGAGTCCATGGCAACGTTGTTGCCGGTCAGGGTGAGCATCCCGATACCTGTCATGGCCACGCCGTAGAGCACGTACGTGACCTCCTGGCCTTAGTAGATGATGACTGCGGCGAGGATGGTGAGCGCAATGACGATTGCCTGCCACACCGTTGCCTCGAATCCGACCACGAGGCCGCGGAGGATCACGGTGGCGGGGCCGGTCTTGGTGGCGCTTGCAATGTCTTTTACCGGCCGATGGTGCGTGTCCGTGAAGTACTTCGTGAGCTCATCCAGCGCAATGGCCAGGATGATGCCGACGCCGACCGAGAGGAACGCGCGCCACTCGTGCATGTAGAAGATGGCCAGGAAGAAGAACGCGACCAGGGAGATTGCGGCCGATGAGTAGAACCCCTTGTTGATGGACGCGAGTGCGTTGTCGCTGGCGCCGCCTTTCTTGCCCCTGACCAGGTAGGTTCCGACTATGGAGGAGAGCACCCCGATGCCGCGCACAAGGAGCGGGAAGATGATCCACTTCAGGTCACCAGTGGCAAAGACCAGGGCCACGCCGAGGATAAGACCGGAAACGATGGTCACCTCATAGGACTCGAAGATATCCGCCGCCATACCTGCGCAGTCACCGACGTTGTCACCGACGAGGTCAGCAATGACCGCCGCGTTGCGGGGGTCATCCTCCGGCATGCCTGCCTCGACCTTGCCGACCAGGTCCGCGCCCACGTCAGCGGCCTTGGTGTAGATCCCGCCTCCCACCCTCATGAAAAGGGCAAGAAGGGTTCCGCCGAATCCGAATCCCAGGAGGGCGTCAGGAGCGGACATGCCCATGTAGAGGAATATCGCCGTGCCGCCCAGCAGGCCCAGCCCGTCTGTGAGCATGCCCGTAATGGTGCCCGTGCGGTAGGCGATCTTCAAAGCCTCCGGAAAGCTTGTCCGGGCAGCCGAGGCAACGCGCACGTTGCCCTGCACGGCCATGCGCATGCCGAACTGGCCGACGAGGAGGGAGAAAACCGCGCCCATGACGAACGCTATTGCACGCGCGATGCCGACGATCAGCCTCACCTGGGAATCCGAGAAACCGGAGAACCGGGCGCTGGCCGCCTCGCTCGGGGCGACGACGTACACCGACAGGAAGAGCACGACGGTGAGGACGATGATCAGGGGGATGATCGTCTTGAGCTGCCTGCCCAGATAGGCGTCCGCTCCCTCGCGGATGGCGTCCCAGACTACCTTCATTTCCGAGGTTCCCGTATCGTGACGGAGCACCTGCCTGCGGAGCAGCAGGGCGTACAGGAGCCCCAAGACGGCGATGCCGAGAACGACCCAGAGGGATACGGTCTCGAACATCGTGGCATTGGTAAGGTGTGACATGCGTGATCCTCCCCACTACGGATATCTACGTTGAACAATCAAGATCAAGGCGCGGTGACTCAAGCTATTCGAGATGAAAAAGAGTGTCAAGAGACATGGGCCCCTCCACGGAAGTCCGGCAGGAATTTCTTGACAGCGCTCTCCGGAGGACCTATGATGCGTGCATCGCCGGAAAGTTCCCTACGTGGGATCGCTTCAGTCAGGCACTGGCGGGAACCGGCTTCCACCCTGCGCAGTGACGCAAAAAAGTTCTCGTATGGAGGGTTTCTGTATGGTTATACAGACTCTCGTCCTGTCCGGAATGCTCATTTGTGCCCTCCAGGCCATCGGCGCCCGCCGGCTCCTGGTGTCTGCCCTGTGGCTGGCAGGCTGCAGCGCGCTCCTGGCACTGGCAATCGCCCTCCTCGGCGCCCCGGAAGTCGGTGTGGTCGAGCTCTCCGTGGGCGCGGGTCTCGTGACAATCATATTCGTGTTTGCCATCAACATTGCGGGTGAAGAGACCGCCGTGTCCGGAGCGCTCGTTCCGCGGCCCCTCGCCTGGGTGCTGATGGGCCTTTTCCTTTTCCTCCTGCTCTGGCTGACCGTGCCCCGGCTCTTCGTTCCTGCCCTGAACCGTGATGCTCTTCCTTTTCTCCGGGCAGTCTGGGAGGAGCGCAGCCTGGATACCATTCTCCAGGTGGCGCTCATCTTCAGCGCCGTGCTCGGGTCCATAGGTCTTCTTGCGGATCGCAGAGAACCGGCCCGGGCGGAGACTCCCGTGCGCCGCGCGGGAGGTGCCCAGTGAACGGCAGCCCATGGACCATCGCCATTGCCGCGGTTCTGTGCCTGGTGGCAATCGGGATTTACGGACTCCTGATACTGCGCAATCTCATCAAAATCGTCGTGGCACTGCAGATTTTTGCAAAGGGCACCATCCTGATCATGGTGGTCGCGGGCGGCATGGCGGGCAAGCCGGCCATCGGCCAGAGCCTTGCCATCACCGTGCTCGTGGCTGACACCGCGGTCACCATCGTGGCACTCGCCCTTGCAATCCAGGTCCGCCGCTGGTGCGGGACGCTCGACACGCGCGTCATCTCCACGTTGAGGAGATAGGGATGGAAAACTCGTGGCTGCTCCCCTTGACGGTTTTCCTGCCCTGGGCCGGTGCCCTGTTGGTGCTGGCAGCAGGCAGGGCGGCAAAGCTGCGCATCGTGCTGGCCATAGCTTTCGCTGCCGCGGACGCGGTGCTCTCCCTGCTGCTCATTCCCCTGGCCTCCAGCAGGACGGGATTCTCTGTCACGCTGGGCGGCGCATTCGGAGAGCTGAGCCTCCTGCCGGACGGCTTCGGCGTGTTCCTTGCAGCGGTTGCGGCCGTGATCGGCGGCCTGGCAGTTGTGTTTTCAGTGGACTACATGCGGGGAGAGGAGGGACAGGGACGCTACTATGCCCTTGTTCTTTTCTTCATTGGCGCCATGGTGGGACTGGTGCTCTCCGCAAATCTCCTGATGGTGGTGGTGTTCTGGGAGATCACGGCTCTCTGCTCGTGGCTGCTCATTTCCTTCCATAACGATGATCCAAAGGCCGTGGCGGGCGGCATCAAGGCGCTCATCATCACCGGGCTGGGGGGAGTGGGCCTCCTGGCAGGCTCCCTTGCCATCTACGCACAGAGCGGAACCTTTGACATCCCCACGTTCATGGCGCAGGCCCACGGTTTTCCCCCGCAGCTCCTGGCATGGATCGGGTTCGGGTTCCTGGCCGCCGCAGCGGCAAAGTCAGCGCAGTTCCCCTTCCAGACCTGGCTGCCGGATGCCATGGAAGCCCCCACGCCGATATCGGCCCTCATCCATGCAGCCACAATGGTCAACGCGGGCGTGTATCTCCTTGCCCGGTTCTATCCTGCATTCAGCTCCGTGCCGGGGTGGACGCTTGCCGTTGTCCTGGTGGGCGCGATTTCCGCATTCATTGCAGGGGTCATGGCGGTCGTTGCCAATGACCTGAAGCGGGCACTGGCGTGGTCAACGGTGAGCCAGCTCGGATTCATGGTGTATGCCATCGGCACGGGAGGTATTTTTCAAAGCCAGTTCCACCTTCTCAGCCACTCGGTGTTCAAGGCGCTGCTCTTCCTCGGCGCGGGCGCCGTGATTCACACGGTGGGCACGCGGGACATGCGGCAGATGGGCGGGCTGTCGAAGAAAATGCCGCTCACCTGCGTCGTGTTCGTCACAGGGGCACTGGCCCTTGCCGGGATCCCGCCCGTAAACGGTTTCTGGAGCAAGGAGCTTCTCCTTGAAGGAGGTCTCCAGAGCGGCCCGTTCTGGGCTTATGTCGTCATGCTGGTCACGGCGGGCCTGACCGCTCTGTATGCCCTGCGGTGCGTCTGGATGGTATTTTTTGCGGCACCCAGGGAAGATCACGCGGCGCCGGACGCCCACAGCATCCATGACGCAGGCCCTGCCATGAAAGTTGCCCTGATCCCCCTCGCCCTCGGAAGCCTCATCACATGGCTGCTCGCAGGACCTTTCCACGCCTTGCTTGCCCGCACCCTTCCCTTCCACTTCGGTGGAGCGGGGGAAGGCGCCGTGGAAGCCTCGGGAACATGGCAGATGGTCGTGGAGGTGGTCTCCGCGCCTTCCACCTGGATAGCGCTGGCGGTTGTCGCTCTCGGCATCCTGGCATGGGTCGGCAGAGGTGTGTTCGCGAAGATGGGCGCGGGACTGCGCCCGGCGCGGCGCGCGGCGGAAGCCGGGTTCGGTTTTGAAGCAGTGAACCGCGGGATCGCAAATGCGGTGCAGGGCGCGGGAGAAGGACTTCGCGTCACGCAGACGGGGATTCTCAACTGGAACATCGCAGCGATCGTGATGGCAGTCATCGCGGTCCTGGCCGCCGTGGCGCTGGGAGGATGAAATGGGGTGGCCGAGCTGGGTATGGATGATCGCCCTCCCGATAATCACCTCGCCCCTGGTGTACCTGTGTGGACGGCTCTTCCAGCGCGCCCGTGATGCGGCGAATATCCGTGCCGCTGCCCGTGGACGGACCGCCCCGCGCCCCTGGAGAGCCAATCCAGTCCGCTGGATCAGTCTTGCCATCCTCCTGGTTTCCTCCGCTGCCCTGGTCATGGCATGGCAGGACCTGTCCGCCGGATCAGGCCTCATGCTTTCCGTCGGCATCATCAACCTCAAGTTCGACGGCATCAGCCTCCTGCTCTCAGCAGCCATTCTTGCCCTCGGAGTGATGGTCTCTCTGTTCTCAGGGCCTTATATCGGCCATGAAGACGGGCAGGAAAAGTATCACGCCCTTCTGAACGCGATGATCGGGGCCATGCTCGGCCTGGGCTGCGCGGCGGACCTTTTCAACCTCTGGGTCTGGTTCGAAACTGCGGCAGTCGCCTCCTACATGCTGGTGTCCTATCACTCCGACCGGGCAGCCAGTCTCGAGGCAGGGGTCAAGTACCTCGTGCAGAACTCCGTGGGTTCCATGCTGGTGCTTCTTGGGATCGGCCTCGTATTCTCGCAGACAGGAACGTTGAGCCTGTCCGAGCTCAAGCACCTGATTGCCGGCGGCTCGGTCCCGCGCATGCCGCTCCTCGGCGCAGGCGCCCTCTTCTGCGTCGGGTTCGGCGTGAAAATCGCCATCGTTCCCATGCACACGTGGCTGCCGGATGCGCATTCGCAGGCGCCCAGCGGGATCAGCGCGATGCTGTCCGGTGTCGTGATCGAAACCGGGCTGGTTGCCCTTCTGCGCGCTCTCTCCGTCATCATCGATACTTCGGCAGGATGGGGAATACTCCTGCTCGTGTTCGGCGCGGTGAACATGCTGGTGGGAAACCTGCTCGCACTGCGGCAGACCCAGGTCAAGCGGCTGCTCGCCTTTTCCAGCCTCACCCATGTCGGCTACATGCTCCTGGGCCTGGGTTTCGCGGTATCTTTCGGCCAGGCAGAGGGAGCGCAGGGCGGCGTGTTCCACCTGCTCACCCATGCCGCCATGAAGGGCCTGGCCTTCCTCGCCGCAGGCTGCCTGCTGTTCGCCCTGAGGCTTTCCCGCGGGGACGGCGGACCGCTCATGACCGCTGACCTGGCGGGGGCATCCCGGCGCTATCCCGTCACCGCGGCGGCGCTCACAGTCGCGCTCCTCGGGCTGGGCGGGCTTCCCCCGCTGGGAGGCTTCATGTCCAAATGGCAGATCTTCGCCTCAGGGGTGAGATCGGGCAATCCCATCGCCATTGCGCTCGTGGTGTTCGCTGTTCTCAACAGCCTGCTCTCCCTGGGCTACTACGCGCCCCTCGTAAGCATCATGTACCGCCGGGAGCAGTCTGAGATCGTCATGGGAGGCTCCCGCGTGCCGTTCGCCATGGTGGTGCCCCTGGTGCTCCTGGCCGTGGTGGTGGTGGCGTTCGGCGTATGGCCTGCCCTTGCATCGGGCCTGACCGGCCCTGCCGGCCGCGTGGTGCTCGACCTCTTCGCACGTCAAGGAGGGATGTGAGATGCCGTTTGCATTTTCTCCCCCTGTCGCGTTTGCCGCGTACGTCCTGCTTGCGGGAATACTGCTCGCCGTTGCCCAGTCCGTTGCCGCAAAAGGGGCGCCGAGCGCATCAAAGACCAAGACGTACAGCAGCGGAGAGGAAGCCCAGGCAGGCACCGCCTCTCCGGGGTACAAGCCTTTTTTCATGGTCGCTTTTTTCTTCGCGATCCTGCACCTCGGGGTGCTGATCGTGGGAAGCGGCGGGTTCACACCCGTCACGGGCATCTATATCCTGGGCCTGATCTTTTCCCTCCTGGCCCTGGCGCTGGGATAAGGTCAAAGGAGGCGCGTATGGGAAAGCAGCTCGAGGGCAGGCTTCCCGGTATATTGCGAACCGCGCTGGACAAGGCGGCCTTGTGGTCGCGCATCAACTCGCCGTGGCTGGTCCACTTCAACAGCGGCTCCTGCAACGGGTGCGACATCGAGATCCTTGCAACCCTCGCCCCGCGCTACGACCTGGAGCGCTTCGGCGTGAAGCTCCAGGGTTCTCCCCGGCATGCCGACGTGCTTATCTGCACAGGCCCTGTCACGCGCCAGGCACGTGAAAGGCTTCTTCGCACCTACGAGCAGATGCCCGTTCCCAAGTTCGTGATCGCAGTCGGCTCGTGCAGCATCTCGGGCGGAGCGTTTCACGGCTGCTACAACATCGTGGGAGACGTCGGGGACGTGATACCGGTGGACGTGTACATACCCGGCTGCCCGCCGCGGCCGGAAGCTATCATCGACGGCGTGGTGCAGCTCCTGCAGAAGCTGAAGCCGCCCAAGGTTGCGCGCGCTGCCGCCGAAGTTTCGGGGAGCACGCCATGAGCACAGAGATGACCCTTGGCGGCATGACAGAGCTCCTGAAGCCATGGACCGTCGCGTCCCGGCCGGTCAGTGATACACGGCTGGAAGTGGTAACGACCGCGGCGGACATCGTGCCTGCCGTGGGCGCGCTGAAGAGCGTACAGTGGGGGTTCCTGTCTGCAATCACGGGCCTCGACCTGAGCGCCCCCGCGCAGGCCGCGGGCACCGCAGCCAACCCGGACCCGGGCGGCTCCGCCCGCAACGGCGGCGGCTTCGAGGTGCTCTACCATTTCTGCCGCGGGCCATCGGTCCTCACGTTCCGAGTGAAGCTGCCCAGAGATACCCCCACGGTGCCGACCCTGAGCGCCGTAGTCCCTTCAGCACTGATTTATGAGAAAGAGCTCGCGGAAACATTCGGCGTCACGATAGAAGGCATACCGGACAGGAGACGACAGTTCCTGTCGGATGACTGGCCGACGAATCTCTACCCCATGAGAAAGGATTTTTCTCCCGGGTCGGCGGAAGGAATTGCGCAGGCCGCTCCCGTTGCCGCCGCCGCCCTCGAAAGAAGAGGAACGCCGGGCACGTTCATCGTCCCCATCGGGCCCCAGCACCCGGCGCTGAAGGAACCCGGCCACTTCGAGCTCACCGTGGACGGGGAGATCGTCACGCACGCTGCCATCAGGCTGGGCTACGTGCATAGAGGCATAGAGAAAGGCGCCGAGGATCGAAGCTGGATCCACAATATTTACCTCATGGAGCGCATCTGCGGGATCTGCTCGCACATCCATTCCACCGCCTACGTGCTGGGAGTGGAGAAGCTCGCGGGAACCGTGGTTCCGCCCCGGGCGCAGGCCATACGGACCATCTTCGCGGAGATGGAGCGCGTCCACAGCCACCTGCTCTGGCTCGGCGTTGCCGCCCACGAAGCGGGGTTCGACACGCTTTTCATGTACAGCTGGAGGGACCGGGAGACAATCATGGACCTCCTGGAGGAGATTTCGGGAAACCGTGTGAACTACTCTGTGAATCTCCTGGGAGGCGTGAAGTACGACATCGACGCGAAGGGGGCGGATTCACTCCGCCGCGGCATGGACTTCCTGGAAAAGCGCACGCGTCATTATCTGAAAATAGTCACGAACGATGAGAGCTTCCTCCGCCGCACCCGGGGCGTAGGCAACATCACCTTCGAACAGGCAAACATCCTGGGCACCGTGGGGCCGACTGCGCGCGCATCAGGGGTCTCGCGGGACCTTCGCGTGGAAGCCCCCTACATGGCGTACGCTGACTTCCCGGTGAAGACAGTTCTGGACACGAGGTGCGACCTGGAGGCGCGCTTTGTCGTCCGCATCAACGAGCTCTTCGAGTCGTACCGCCTCATCCGCGCGATTCTTGAAAAGCTCCCGCCGGGAGACCTTGCCGCGGCTTCACCCCGCCGCGTGCCGGAAGGCGAGGTGATAAGCAGGGTGGAGGCGCCGCGGGGAGAATTGTTCTATTTCATCCGGAGCAGCGGCGGGGTGAAGCCGGACAGGGTCAAGGTGCGCACGCCCAGCCTGTGCAACTGGGCGGCAGTGCTCAGCGTGGCGGTAGGTCACAAGCTGGCTGACATCCCGATGATCATGGTGGGAATCGATCCCTGCTTCTCCTGCAACGACCGCTCCATCACGGTCCGGCGCCGCGGCGGGGATGAGTGCTGGAGCTGGGAAGAGCTCAGGCGCTACGGGATCTCGTACTACGGAGGGGAAGCATGAACGTCGTCCTGGCGATTGTGGCAATGATCCTCTTCCCCGGCGGGTTGTTCGTGATGGTCGGCAGCCTGGCCTACGAATACGTGGATCGGAAGCTCATAGCCAGGTTCCAGAACAGGGTGGGGCCCCGGTGGTTCCAGCCGCTTGCGGACCTGGTGAAGCTCCTCGTGAAGGAGGAGATCGTCCCGGCCGGCGTGAACCGCGGCTTGTTCATCTGGCTTCCCGTGGCGGCCCTTGCCGCGGCGTTCACTGCTGCCCTCTACATTCCCATGGCAGGTCTCGCACCCACGTGGGGGTACCGCGGAGACCTCGTGGTCACGGTATACCTGCTCATGATGATGACCCTCTGCATCGGTCTTGCCGGGGCGAACACCATGGACCGGTTCTCCATCGTCGGGTCAACCCGCGCCCTCACCCAGCTTTTCTCCTACGAGGCCCCGTTCCTGCTTGCCCTGCTGGGGCCGGCTATCGCCGCGGGGACCTGGCGCATTTCCGAGGTCAACGGATACGCGCGGGAGAGCATGTGGATGATCGTCACCCAGCCCCTCGGGTTCCTGGTCGCGCTGATCGGGCTGATGGGAAAGCTGGAGCTGCCCCCGTTCGACGCGCCGGAGGCGGAAACGGAGATCGTCTCCGGCGCGCTCACCGAGTACAGCGGCCGAGGCCTGGCATTCTTCCGGCTCGGCCGCGACGTGGAGCTCCTGGTGGGCCTGACCCTCATCTCGGCATTCTACCTGGGCGGACTGGCCAACCCGCTGCAGTTCGTGCTGAAGACGATCGCCCTGCTTTTCATCACGGCAGCCCTGCAGTCACTGTTCGCCCGGCTGCGCATTGACCAGACCGTGGGCCTCTGGTGGCGCGCGGGGGCGATGCTGGCCCTCGTCCAGCTCCTTATCCTGATCGGCCTCAAGACCCTGGGGGTGCACCTGTGAAAATCGCCTCGATGCTGAACGACGTCTTCGCGTCCCTTTTCAAGCGGCCCTTTACCGAGCTCTACCCCTATGCAACGCATCCCGCCCCCGCGCGCCTGCGCGGCAAGCTGCTCTGGGATGAAAGCAAATGCAAGGGGTGCATGCTGTGCGTGAAGGACTGTCCCGCGCGGGCAATCGAGATCGATGTGGCGGACAGGGCAGCCAAGAAGTACGTTTTCCATTACCACATCGACAGGTGCATCTACTGCGCGCAGTGCGTGGCAAGCTGCAAGGAGAATGCGCTCTCAATGTCCAGCGAGCTCTACCACCTCGCCTCGACGGACAAGAGGAAGTTCACCGAGGTCTACCGCGGCGTGGGGAAAGGGGCCTGCGTGGAGGAAGCGGGGTCGGAGGGAGAGGCTCCGTAGGAGATTTCCGCCTTCACAAAGTTTTTCACTCGGTGCAGGAACCGGGAAGCCGTTGCCATTCAGCGGGGATCTTACACGTGTCTCATTCGCGGATGCAATCCCTGGCGGCAACGGCGGCCCCCTCCCGGCTTGAAATCCGCCCCGGGGCGAGTGTACACTTACAGGCGCAATTCTGGTCGTAAGGAGCAAGTAGATGTTTGCCGGCAAAACCCTGCTGCAAGTCCTCGCGATGGGCGGATTCACGATGTACCTGCTTCTTTTTTGCTCCGTTCTCTCGCTCGGCGTCATCATCGATCGTCTGGCCAGCTTCTGGAGAAAGTCCCGCGTTCGGCGAGCGGCCTTCATGGACAGGATAAAGGACGAGCTGAGGAAGAAAGACATTGAGCGGGCAATCGAGATATGCCGGGACCTCGAGGCCCCCTTTGCCAAGGTCGTGCTCGCAGGCCTGGAGAAGGCCGGGCGGACGGAGAAACAGGTCTCGGGTGTCATGGAGCGGCAGATCGCGATGGAGGTGGGCAAGCTGGAGCGGCTCACGAGCATCGTGGGCACTATCGGCAATATTGCCGTGTACGTGGGCCTGTTCGGGACCGTGCTGGGCATCATCCGCGCTTTCCACGACATCTCCCTTGCCGGCACGGGCGGCATGGACGTCGTCATCGGCGGCGTGGCAGAGGCGCTCATCACCACGGCCACCGGCCTCGCGGTTGCAGTGCCGTCGGTCGTGCTGTACAACTACTTCAGCAGGCGCATCGAGCGGTTCACAGCCGACATGGAGCTCGCCGCCTCGGAGGTCATCGACCTGGTGGCCAGGTAAAATGCGGACATATCGGCATCGCCGCCGCGAGCTCTTCGAGGGCATCAACATCACTCCTTTCACGGACGTGGTGCTGGTCCTCCTGATCATTTTCATGATCGCCACTCCCCTCCTGATCCGCTCGGAGATCAAGGTGAACCTGCCCCGCACATCCAGCGCCGAGGCAGCGCCCCAAAAAACCCTGGTGATCACCATCGATACGGCGGGCAGTGTGTACGTGGAAGGCGCGCGCATGGCGCTGGCAGACCTGAAACCGGGTCTCACCGGGGCCCTTGCGAAGCGCCCCGGCTCGCCGGTCATCATCATGGGAGACAAGGACGTCCGCTACGACCTCGTGATACGGGTGCTGGAAATTGCACGATCATGCGGTGTCAGCCGTCTCTCCCTGGCGGTGCAGGTAAAGAAGTAACGTCGAAGCTCGGAGAAAGTGTTTCATCCCTCGACAGGCCGGTATCCGGCCGCTTATACTTCCTCTGATCGGTCACAAAGGAGGCTGGTATGGATCATCGGTCGCGGTCCGCCCTCGTGGTGGGAACGATCCTCATCCTGCTGGGGGTATTCTTCCTGGTCACGCGAATCGTGCCGGGGATCCTGGACACGTTCTCCTGGCCGTTCGTCGTCATTGGAGTCGGCGTCATCTTCATGGTCCTTGCCCTTGCCACGTGGACGCCCGGGTTGGCGGTGCCCGCATGCATCATTGCAGGCATCGGCTGCATCCTGTACTGGCAGAACAGCACGGGCCAGTGGTGGACGTGGTCATTTGCCTGGACGCTCATCCCCGGTTTTGTCGGCGTAGGGGTGGCGGTGAACGAGCTCCTGGAGGGACGTCCCTTGAAAGCGCTGGTGGAAGGGGGCTGGCCCATCGCTATCAGCCTCCTCCTGTTCTTCCTCTTCGGTTCCTTCTTCGGCGGCGTGCCGTGGCTGGGTCCCTGGTGGGCAGTGATCCTGATTGTCATCGGCGTGCTGGTCATTCTCCAGCCCCTGACAAGAAAAAGAAAGGGAAATTGATATGAGACGCTGGACCTCTGTTGCCGGGGTGGTTCTCATTGTGCTCGGCGTGCTGGCCATCTTCCGCATCGGCTGGATCTTCTGGCCGCTGCTGCTCATCGGCGCGGGCGTCTGGTTCATCATGGGATTCGCAGACGGCGGCTTCCGCAGAGGCGGCTTCTCCCGGGGCGGCCGCGGCAATGTGACGCGGGAGCAATCCGCCCTGCCCCTGGAAGGGGCAACGGAGGCAGCCATTACGATCCGGCATGGCGCCGGCCGACTTACGGTGAGCGGCGGGGCCGGGGCCGACCAGCTGCTGACCGGCAGTTTTGGAGGCGGTCTGGATGTTTCCCGT
>Ga0265316_10003454_pt1 | contig 15980 bp, 13 predicted proteins | sample 4522metaG_FD_202092 | JGI IMG/M metagenome (GOLD analysis project Ga0265316, IMG submission 202092) | Rhizosphere microbial communities from Carex aquatilis grown in University of Washington, Seatle, WA, United States - 4-5-22 metaG | ecosystem: Host-associated > Plants > Roots > Rhizosphere >...
TAGGTTTTTTGGTTTTATTTGCGGTGAAAAGTGTAAGGTCTTTTAATTCGTTTCGTCAATATGTATCTCGAAAAACGATTACTTTGTTAAGTGCATAATTCCCCACATAAACACCTTCGTATTACTTCAAAGGTCTCATTTGTTTCGAGCTTTTTTAATATATTCCATCAAAGCCGCCGCATTATTGAAAAGTTCGTCTTTGGCGGCAAACAACAAAGTAATAGGCCCCCTGTCCGCCTTTTCGATAAGCAGGGATACCGCCTCGCGATTTGCGTCAAGCTCCTTAAAGTATCGCCTTTTAAATTCGTCCCATTTTGCAGGATTGTGCCCGAACCATTTTCGAAGGTCACTGCTCGGAGCAATATCTTTGCACCACAAGTCGAGAGCTGCGGTTTTCTTTTTGACGCCTCGAGGCCAAAGCTGGTCAACAAGTATTCTGAAACCATCCTTTGTGGAAGGTTTATCATAAACTCTTTTCAAAGATATCCGTGTTGTTACATCTGTGTATTGTATCTCAAACTTTACTTATCATTAAATGCTGTTCTATTTTAAACTTCGGGTTTGAATATCTCCGGCAATGTATGCCGTACAAGAACGCAAATCTTGTTTATGGTTCTACCGTAATCGCCGATACTGGGCACTCATCCGCGGCCTGACGAACGGCCTCTTCAAATTTTTCGGGTATGCCGGCCATCTTTACCTGTGCGTACTCAGTACCCATCTCAAAAACATCGGGACAAATATCCACGCATAATCCACAAGAGACGCATTCGTCGGAAATAGTTGCCTTCATAAGACGCTCCTTAAAGTGTTTTCTCCTTGCCCAGGTCAATGTTAATGACAGCTACAATAACAATATCTAAACATCTTTTTATTGTATTTGCGGACAACTGAAAATAAGGGAAATACTTAATTGGGGGGTCGTAATTACCCAACACAGGCGCGTCTGCCGAGTCAGCGGAAAACATCTGAAATGCGATGTATCTGAATATTACATATTACGGTTCCGGCCGGGTCAAACCTTCCTGAACCGCGTATTTGGTAAGCTGGGCGATGTTGTCTATCTTGAGCTTGTTCATAAGATTGAGGCGGTGGACTTCAACGGTTTTTGCGCTGATGTGAAGGCGTTTTCCGATTTGCTTGGTGGCTTTGCCTTCCGTTAAAAGCTGAAGAACTTCCCGTTCTCTCTGGGAGAGTATTGAAAAGGCGGAATCTTTGGCATCAGCGGGCTGTCGCATATAGTTATCGACGACAACGTCTGATATAGCGGGGCTGATATAGGTTTTATTGTCCATCACCAGCCGGATGGCATTGATAAGCTCGTCGAATTCACAATCCTTGAGCAGGTAGCCGGAGGCGCCCGCCTTGAACATTTCTATTATGAAGTTTTTGCTCGAATGCATCGACAGGGCGATAATTTTGACCTTGGGGCACTCTTTGGCAATCTGGCGAGTTGCCTCGATGCCGTTGAGGTCCGGCATACCGATGTCCATTATTATGATATTTGGAGAAAGCTCTCTGGCAAGCTCGACGGTCGTCCGGCCGTCTTTGGCCTGGGCGATAACCTCCATATCCTTCTCGTTTTGAAACGATTTGCTGAGGCCGTGTCGCAACATCGCGTGGTCATCGGCCAGTATTATTTTTATACTCATAATGTTAGTCCCCTTTTATAAGGATTCTACCTGATTTTCAAAGGTGCTGTCAAGGTTATATTAGTTCCTTTGCCTCGTTTCGATTCTATTTCAAGTTTGCCGCCTATGTGCCTGAGTCGTTCACGAACACTAAACAACCCAAGCCCTTTAGGTTTTTCCTTCAGTGCAGATATATCAAAACCTTTGCCGTCATCCTCTATGGTTATTTTTATGTCATTTTCGACCCTGGAGAGGACAACCTTGATGAGTTTGGCACTTGCGTGTTTTGCGATATTTATCAGCGTTTCGCGGATAGAGCGATACAACAGCACTTTCACCGGGTCAGTCAACGGCGTATGCGCATCACTGTTTTGGAACGAATATTCAAGTTTGTGCTCCTTGCAAAACATTTCAAGCAACTCTTCTATCGCGATTTCGAATCCGAGGGTGTAAAGCGTCGGCGGACTGAGGTCAAATGTCAGGGTTCTTGTCTGTTTGACCGCCTCGCTGATGTTATCGCTGATATTTTTCAGGGATTCAGCGATAGGGGGCGGGGCTGATTTTTGCAGGATTCCCAGCTCTCTTTTTGAGAAGGCGAGTATCGGGCCAAGCGAATCGTGCAGGGCCGTGGCGATTTCGTGGCGTTCGCGTTCTTCGGTGAGGAGCAGCTCAGCGGTAAGAAGCCGGAGCTGTTTCTGGTCTGCGATAATCCTTTCCTGGGCGAGTTTTCGTTCGGTGATATCGCGGAAGACGATTTGCGCAGCCAGCCCTTTTTCATAGATAAGCGGCGTGGCCGCCACTTCCACATCAATAGGGGTCCCGTCAACACGCAGAAATATATTTTCCCTCAGCGGCAGGGGCACCCCTTTTCTTCGCAGGTATTCTAATTGCCTTTGCGTGCGTTTCCTGTGGTCGGGGTGAACGAAATCGAGAATCGACTTTCCGATAAGCTCCGCAGAACTTTTAGCGCCGAGCAATCTGGCCGCGGCGGTGTTTAAAAACGCTATTTTGTCGTCTCTTTCGACGCCGATGCCCTCAGGGGAAAGCTCTACGAGCTGACGATAACGGTCCTCGCTTTCGCGCAGCTCCATTTCTATATCGAATCTGTGGACGGCCTCCCCGATAAGCATCGCCATATTTTCTATGAATTCGACGGTTTGGGCCGACGTTTTATTTTCCTTTTTGTCGGCAAGATGAATCGCCCCGAGCACTTTATTCCTGTAACAAATCGGGACAACGGCCAGAGATGCAAAGCCGTATCGCATACATACGCCGCGATATTGCTTTTTACCTTTTTCCGTGAGAGAGTCAATGAACTTAAAAGTGTTGCTGCTGTGGAAAGACCCCCTGGGCGTCAGCAGAGGCACGTCATATCGTTCGTGCGATTGTGTGATGGCACGGATACAGATACAGGCGTCTGTTTTCAGGCAGAGCTTGTTCTCTGTCTCCACGAATTCGTTCCTGAAGCCAATATGGGATTCGTATGGTATGAGGCCGTCTGAATTTGTGATACGGATACCAACGCATTGACAGCCGCTCCAGTCGCGGATTGCGCTGACAACCGAATCGAGATATTCCTTTCTTGAGGTCTTCTGTGCAAAAAGCTCAAGCAGGACATTCGTAAACCGGTTGCGGTTTTCCATTATATTATGTTCGGTAACATCGCGGGCGGCGGCAAAGACGCCCTGAAGCTGCCCTGCTTCATTTTTATAAAGCGTGGCGTTGTAGATGACGTCTGTCGTATGCCCTGATATATGCCGGATGGTGAGCGGATAATCCTTAACCATACCTTCCGCAAGCGCCTTTTTGTAACTGTCATTCGCTTTATGGGGTTCCGTAAAGTAATCCGAGAAATCGCTGCCTATAAGATTCTGCCTCTGGATGCCCGTCACCAGCTCGGTTGCCCTGTTGATATCGGTAATCTTTCCTTCCGGGCTGATTGTAACAATGGGGTCAAGAGACGCTTCGAGAAGACCTCGTGCATACAGCGATGCGGAACGAAATGCCTCTTCTGCACGGACCCGCTGCACTATCTGTTTTTGCAGCTCCAGCACCATTTCGCCAAGCTCGGCGGTCCGCTCTTTGACCCGCATATCAAGCTCATCATGTGCCTTACGGAGCGCCTCCTCGGCCCGTGCGCGGTCCGTGATGTCGCGGATGTTGCACTGGATGACTTTCGTGTGATCTACCGAGTACACGTTACTAACGAATTCCACCGCTATATGATGCCCGTCTTTTGTTTCGAGCGGCAGGTTTTCGTAGCGTACGTATCCTCTGTTTTGCAATTTCAGGAACGCTTCTTTTGATTCTACAATGTCTTTGAAAAGACCAATCTCCCAGAGCTTCTTATCTAAAAACTCCTCGTGAGAATAGCCCAATATATCTTCTACGAATGGATTAACGTCAACTATCTGCCCGGAATCCGCATCAAGGATTAGTATCCCGTCACGGGCCGCCTCAAAAAGCCGGCGATAACGGAGTTCGGAAACCAGTATCGCGTCTTCGGCCCTTTTTCGCTCGATGGAATAACGAATGACACGGGCTATGGTTCGTCCGTCGGTCTGGCCTTTTACGAGGTAATCCTGAACGCCTGTTCGCATGGCTTCGACGCCCATATTCTCGTCATCGACCCCGGTAAGCACCACAATCGGCAAATCAGGAGAGATGCGTCTGGCCTCTCGAACGGTATTAAGGCCGGAGCTGTCGGGCAGGGTCAAATCCAGGAGTACCGCGTCGGTGTGATTGTTTTTAAGATGTTCTTTGGCCCCGTTCAGCGATTGAACCACGCTGATGGAAATATCTTTGGCGCCGCTTGACAAAACATTTTCCTGCAGCAACATAGCATCAGTGTCGCTGTCTTCCACAAGCAGAATTTTCAATGAGTTATCCGACGTTATGTTCTCCTTGGTAAAGTCACAACCGTTAGCCAGAACTGCTCGATGGATTTGACCACCTCAACAAAATGCGGGAAATCCACGGGCTTTGTAATGTAGCAGTTCGCGTTCAATTGATAGGATTGCAATATATCCTTATCGGAACGAGACGTGGTAAGAACGATAATGGGAATTAGTTTGAGGTCCGGGTCGTTTTTCAGCTCCGCGAGGACCTCTCGGCCGTCTTTTTTAGGCAGATTGAGGTCAAGCATAATAAGGTCAGGCCTTGCGGCTTTGGCGTATTTACCCTGTCGTCTTAAAAAGTTCATTGCTTCGACGCCGTCCTCGACGTGGTTTAGCTTGTTGGCAATCTTGCCTTCCTTGAGGGCTTCGATTGTCAATGCGGCGTCACTGGGACTGTCCTCGACCAGCAATATCTCTATAGGTTTTGATTCTGAAAGATTCATTCATTTTCCTTTATTGTTTTTAATTTGTAAGAGTTCGACCATAGAGTAATTATACCTCATTTTTAGGTGTTTCAAGCCCCTTCTTTATCAGGAACGGTAAAATAAAACGTAGAACCGCATCCTGGCGTGGATTCTACCCATATTTCCCCGCCGTGTCTTTCGACGATTCTCTTGCAGATACTCAGACCGATTCCGTGGCCCGGGTATTTGTCGCGGGTATGCAATCGCTGGAAGATTACGAAGATTCGCTCGCTAAATTGCGGGTCGATACCGATGCCGTTGTCTCGGACTGAAAACTGCCGGAAGCCATCCTTTTTTTGACAACCAACGTGGATTTGGGGTTCTTTTTCGCCCCTGAATTTGATGGCGTTAGAGATAAGGTTCTGGAACAACTGCGTAAGCTGGGAGCCGTCCGCATTGACCGTCGGCAGCTCATCGCTGGTAATGACGGCCTTTGTCTGGGCAATACTTAGCTGAAGATTCGCGAGGGCTGCTCTAAAGGCATCCCCGGCCGGGACAGACGAAAACTCTTTGCCGTGGGTCTGGACTCGTGAATAATTGAGAAGCCCCGTAAGCAGGCCATCCATCCTATTTGCGCTGTCAGCCGTTAATTTAATGAACTCCCTGCCCTTGTCGTCCAGCTTGTCGGCATACCGGGCGCCAAGAAGCCCGACAAAGCCATTGATTGCCCGAAGCGGCTCTCGCAAGTCGTGGCTGGCGATATGGGCAAACTGTTCGAGGTCGTTGTTGGAACGTTTAAGCTCTTCGGCGAATTGCTTTTGCTGTTCTTCGGCTTTGCTACGTTCTACGCGAGACCTTATCGCAATAATTCCGTAAGCAAGATCGTTGGCCACTTCGGTAAGTAAATGCACCTCATCTTCTGAGAATGGGTCTGGTTTTTTTGAATATATCGTCAGTGCGCCGAAGGCCTTATCACCTTCCACCAAAGGAAGGGCCATAGAAGACGCATAACTGCGTTTTATCGCCTCTTTGCGCCACGGTTCAAAGGCGGGGTCTGTCAGCATATTTCTGCACATACATACTTTGCCCGTGCGTATAGCCGTGCCAGTGGGACCTCGTCCGCGTTCGGTGTCGGCCCAGGTGATTTTCAGCGTTTCGAGATACCCTTCTTCGAAGCCGGCGTATATGACGGGCCTGACGGTCTTTGCCTCATCGTCTTCGGCATAGCCAATCCAGACCATAGCGTAACCGCAGTCCTTATCGATAATCTTACATACTTCATGCAGGTAATTCGTTTCATCTGCGGCTCGCACCATCGCCTGGCTGCTATTGTTGAGCGCCTTGAGCACCCGGTTAAACTTGTGCAGCTCTTCTTCCTGTTCCTTGCGCTCGGTGATATCGAAGTGAAGCCATAGCCGACCGTACGACTTTCCTTGAACGTTCAAGGGAACAAAATCTCTCAGGCATGTCCGTCCGCTCCGCATTGCAAGCTCTTCGCTTTTTACCGGTTGCCCTCTATCGACGATTTGGCGGATGCGGACTACGGCCTCGTCAGGATGCAGGTAAGCATTCTTGATTTTCTCCATCATATCACCCGAGCCAAGCCCCACCAGGTCAGCGGGCGCATCCTTCAGACCGAATTGGTTGCATAGCGCCTGATTGACGAATTCGACTTGCCCATCATCCGTCACAAGCAAGATGCCGGAATACATGCTGGACAGAACCACGTAGAATCGCTGCATGGTGAATTGCAAAGCGTTTTCGGCCTGCCTGCGTTCCAATTCGCCAGCCGCGCGTACGGCCGCTAATTGCAGGATTGATGTTGCCAATTTGGCGTCCGCCAGGGGCTTACGCCCGATGATTGCTATAAGGCCTATGGGTTTGCCCTGTGAACTCCATAGGGTGGTTCCGACATAACTTTCGGCCTTCATATCCTGAAGCACTTTATCTTTGGGGAATAAATGGCGCACATCTTTGGCAAAACAGCAAATCCTTTTGCCCACGACATCGCCACAGGGGGTGTCTTTCAGCGTATATGCTACGTTATCCTCGAACTTGTCGTCGAAATACACGGCAACTGTCCTGGCGACCAGCAAGTTTTCTTCCAGCCGGTCAATGCAGACAAAGTCCATGCCCAGCGATTGCCCCAGGTAACGCGCCAGCGATTGGAAGAAATCCTCGCCTGAAGCCGGACTGCCGCACTGCACTAAGAACTTGAGGGCATCTTCCGTTTGCTTGCGCTCGGTGACATCCTCGCTGAAAATAATGATGCCGCCAACTGTATCCGACGCCGAATACCACGGACGAACTTCCCATCGCACCCACTGCGTGCTTCCGTCGGCCCGCTCGAACCGGTCTTCCTCGGCACGTTCTACCGCGCCCGCCAGGCAGCGGCGATGGATTTCCTTCCATCGCTCCGGTATTTCAGGGAAGAGCTCATAATGGCTACGCCCCTCGACTTGCTGCCCTGTGAGATTGTAATCCGCCAGCCAACGGCTGCTGACGGCCACATAATGCATCTGTGCGTCCAGCATGGCTATGGCGACAGGTGCGTATTCGACAAACAGACGTAGCTGCTCTTTGCTCTCGCGCAACGCTGCCGTTCGCTCCGCCACTCGCCGTTCGAGCGTCTCGTTTGCCTTAGCTTCAACGCTCGTTAGATGGCCATCAGGTTCGAGTTTTTTATGTTTCTGATTTGCCATATTGGCTGGATTCTCCTGTATCAGGAACAGTGAAATAAAACGTGGAACCGCTTTCGGGTGTGGATTTTACCCATATTTTTCCGCCGTGCCGTTCGATAATTTTTTTGCAGATTGACAGCCCGATACCGGTTCCGGCGTAAGTTTTACGGGTATGCAGCCGCTGGAAAATCATAAATATACGCTCGGCGTATTGCGGCTCGATACCGATTCCGTTATCGCGGACGGCAAACCGCCAGGCGGCATTCTGATGAATAGCGCTGACGTGAATTTGCGGAATCTCGTCGCTTCGGAATTTTATAGCGTTGCCGATGAGGTTCTGGAACAATCGCATAAGCTGCAGGTCGTCGAAATAAACGACCGGCAAATCATCAGCGGTAATTTTTGCGCCCGATTCCTCTATGCCTGCCTGAAGATGCGCTAACGCCTCGTCGAGGGCCTCTTTGGAATTGACCTCCTGAGGTTTTTTACCCTGCGTGCCGACGCGTGAATATTCGAGCAGGCCGTTGATAAGCGACTGCATTCGTTTGGCCCCGTCTATGGAAAAATTCATATATTCGTTTGTTTTTTCGTCGAGGTGTTTTTCAAGACTTCGCCTGAGCAGCTCGATAAAGCCGGATATCGCCCGCAACGGCTCCTGCAAATCGTGGCTGGCAACATAGGCGAACTGCTCGAGGTCTTTGTTCGACCTGACCAGCTCCTCGGTTCGATTTTTAACGAGGTCTTCAAGGTGCAGGCGATACTTTTCCAGCTCCGCTTCGGCGGCTTTTTTCTCCGTAATATCACGCGCCGCAGCGAAAACACCCTGTATTTGGCCGGCCTCATTTTTGTAAACGGTGGCATTGTACAGGACATCGGTTGTATGGCCTGAAGTGTGCCTGATTGTAAGCGGATAATCTATGACCTTTCCTTCAGCGATAACCTTTTTATATCCTTCGTTTGCTTTTTGCGGTTCCGTGAAGTAATTAGAAAAGTCGCTGCCAATCAGTCGTTCGCGGGAAATGCCCGTTACCGCTTCGGTCGCCATATTGACATCGGTAATTTTCCCTTCATGACTGATTGTTACCAGCGGGTCGAGAGATGCTTCGAGAAGACCGCGTGCATATAACGATACGGAACGTAAGGCCGCTTGTGCCTGTTTATGGGCAGTTACATCGACGCCAATCTCCATAATCATGGGCAAGCCGTCTGTGTCGGTGAAGGGGTAATCGTAGATATCGTAATTGTGGCCGTTGGGACCGGTCCATTCCCAAAATTGGCTCTTGCCGGTTTTCAGAACGTTATATGTCTCGCAGTTTTCACAGGGTTCGGTGCGGTTGAACAGAAACTCATAGCATTTTTTCCCGTTGTCATCACCGAACCAGTCGCGGAAGGTGCGGTTGGCGTACGCGACGTGGTAATCAGGCGTCAATAGTATCGCGTAAGCAGGCATCATCTCGAGAACGTTTTCAAACCGCTTGCGTTCGGCCTTAACAGTTTCCTCGGCCTTTATTCGGCTCTCAACCTGCTCTTGCAGGTCCGACACGGCTTCATCCAAATCAGCGGTTCGCTCTTTGACGCGAATTTCAAGCTCGTCATGCGACTTTTTAAGCGCCTCCTCGGCGTACTTGCGTTTGGAGATATCGCTGAAAAGGATAGCGACTTTTCGACTTTCCGGCCCGCCGACCCGAACGGCTGATACGTCGAACCAGCGATTCAACGCCCTGGCCTCGTTCTCAAAGCGCGCCGGTTCACCGGTCATCGCAACTTTTCCATAGATTTCAAACCAATGCTTCTCATGAGCCGGGGCAAGCTCTCGCATTAATTTTCCTTTAGCGTTATGCAGCCCGGTTTGCCTCTCGAATGCCGGATTGATATCGAGGAAGCAATAATCGACGGGCTTTTTCTCGGCGTCAAATACCACTTCGATAATGCAAAATCCTTCGAGCATTGTCTCGAACAAGGTGCGATATCGCTCTTCGCTCTGGCGCAGGGCATCTTCGGCCCTTCTGTGTTCGGTCATATCCCAGATGATGCCGTTTATCCTGAGGCGCCGCCCATCCTTGTCCCTTGTCAATCTGCCGCGGGCGGTGAGATAATGGACACTCCCGTCGGGCCAGGTCACCATGTATTCTGATTCATACGGCGCGTTTTGTTCAATGGTACGGGCCAGTGATATTTTGAGTTTATCCCGATACTCGGGGTTTACCGCACGGAAAAATTCCTCCGCCGCGCCGGTGAACGTCTTCGCGTCGATTCCGAGCAGGTGACAGGTCTGGTCATCAAAATAGCGTTTGTCTTCGTTTATCTCCCATCGCCAAACACCCATACTGGCTGACTTTAGCGCAAGGTCTAACCTCTCCTGCTCCAGCCGCAACGCCTCCTGTGCCTGCTTGCGTTCGTCGATTTCTCTGTTCAGTTCGTCTCGCGATGCGGTGGTCTGCTTTAAATCGAGGGTCATTTTATCGAATGACCTCGAAAGCTGACCTATTTCGTCCTTTTGATTATTTCCGATTTTATAATCGAGGTTGCCGCTTCCGATTATCGCAGCGCCTTCGGAGAGTCGTTTTATCGGCTCAGAAATAGAATGGGCGATGGAAAACGCCGTTATGCTGCTTAGGACAATAATAATAAACAGGAGTGCTATTGCCAGATTTCTTAAATTTGTTACATCGGCAAATGCCTCCCTGGTATCAATCTTGGCGACCAATCCCCAGTCGAGCGATGGAATATACCGCCAGGCGGCGATAACTTTCTTTCCCCGGTAGTCAGTTGCCAGGCCGGAGCCGGTTCTGCCCTGCACGGCCTCTTGCATAGGTCGACCAATCTCACTGCCTATGTCTATTTTTCTTTTAAGAGCCGCGTTGGGGTCATGCCTTAGTGGATTTAAATATTCCACCTGATTGCCTGTCCTCTTGCCAATGAGAACCTCTCCGGTATTCCCCAGCCCGGTTGTATCCTGTAAAAGTTTATAAACGGGCGTCATATCGATTTCGAAAGCGATGACCCCGATAAAATCGCCGTTAAAATCAGTGGCCGGAGCGGTAAGCAGCATTTCGAATCTGTTGTCTTCGGCTTTATCGAAATATACATCCGAAAAGTGAATTCCGCTTTTTCCCTCAGCGAAGGCCTTCTTTTCCGCGTCAATGCCATTAGACATATCTTTTAAAAAATGCCCGGGCCTGTTTGCGTAAACGACCCTGCCCTGCGGATTAACCAGCATAATATCAGACAGGTCTGAAACGGACCGCATTTGCTGCAATTGCGCATCGAGCATTTTTTTAGCGTCGATGAACTCCTGATTGCTCGGGTCGTCGGCAAGGCGGGTCAGGACAGGAAGGTTTTTCTTAATGTTGTAAAAGCCCTGGGATACCTCTATGTGCCCCTTTAATCCGGTAAAATATGCTTCTATGCTATCCGCCCTGAAAACAGCAAGGTCCTGCAACTGCGAAAAGCGATTGGCCTCTAATGATTTTTTATAATTAGTGAAGGTCAAGGCGCTGACAAGGAGTAAAGGAATCGAGGCAATCGCCAGAAACATGATGGCAAGTTTCAATCTTATAGACATATAAATCCAATCCCCAAAACAACAAACAAAGCGGCTGTGTGACAGGCAATAGCCGAGTTTACTCCTTCAATATAGTAATACAACAGCGGAACGTTAAAAATATAACCGGCCACGGCCAGCGCCCCGATTAAGCCGACTATCCCGCCAATAATCTTGAGTTTTAACTTCAAATTATGAGGATTCAACGTGGTTAAAATACCTGCCGAGGCAATCAATATGAAATTGAACATCGTGGGCAATGACGGCCGACCGGGAACTACGGTTTTTTCGTGTGCCGTTGTGTCTTTAATAAATAAATCTTCGGCGCCTGTGTGTATCCCAAGAACCGCGGAGAAAAACAGCGTTCCCATAAGAAGAATAATTATAAAGGAGGTTATGGAGAGGACTACCTGGGCCTTGTCGAATTCGCCTTCCACGGCCCTGGCGATGAAATAGAGGGTTATGCCGCTCAAAACGAAAGCAATGGCGGTATCAAACTTCATTGATACCCACGCCGGGGAAATGCTTTTCAGGATGCCGATATCGAATATCCAGCCGGTTATTACCATAACGCCGGCAATAATCACTATCAGTGACAATCCCCTGGCTATCTTTCCGTTCTTTTCGGGGGTCATATAGGGACCAATCTCACGTAAACATAACGTGAAAGGAAGTTCGATATGTGAAGCCCGACGGCCCGTATAAGCTCACGTCCGACCCCGCCTGGGGCTTCTTTGCGAAGTGTCTCAACCTCCTCGTTTTTTCGCTTTGTGGCCATAAAGGCAACCTAAATCGTTTGGCCTGGTGAAGTAAGGCAAAGGATTACCATATTTTGCCAAAATGGCCTCAAATAATCAATAGCTTCACCACAATCCTGCCGGTCGAATCTACTCGAGAAAATATTTTCTAACTTTCGCCGCAATCTGCGGTTCGGTCATTTCATCAACGGTTTCAACGTCAACTATACGTCCGGGAAGTCCTTTGCCTTCAATACGTTTCTTAAGCTCTCCCTTTGCCTCGCCGGGACCAAATATCAGAATCGATTCCGCATCATGAATAAACGCAATCACCTCGTCATAATATTTGTCGAGATGGCCCGTAAATCGCTTGTCCTGCCGGTCGTCTTCTCCGTAATCTTTCCCGGAATGCGCAGCCCAGCCGCCGGAGGGCTGGGCATCCCTTTCAAGCTGCCCTGATATCTGTTTTATCTCCTGGCCCTTATCTGTAAAGGTTACGATAATGGCCTTTTTGTGGTCAATCCACAAGCCCATTTGTCTTTTCATAGATTTTTCCTTAGTTTCCATTTTTTCCACTACCAGGTACTCCTTAATTACATGATTATTTAAGAAACACTCAAATACGCATCTTTGCAAAAATGTCTATCCGTGGTCAACAGCGCTGTATTCCTTTGTTGAATTGGCGGCAATTTCTTTCATCTGAGGGTAAATATTTTTTAACATCTTACGGAAGTGAACCCCATATATAGAGAGGCGAACAGCTATCGGCAAACAACGGGGGTTTTTGAGCGACCAGAGTATAAGCATCCAATAATACATCTTGCCCTTCTCTATTATGCCGATTCGCCACATTGACCTGAGAAACGCCCTGATGTCGCTATATCGCAGTTTAAGTTTTGCATTGTCACTGAAATGGTAGTTCTTAAGAAACGTTTTGATGCGTTTGCAATAGTATTTCTGCGAATAGATAGTATTCAGCACTTTAAGATACCCGCCCAGGAGTTCGTGAATATCCATCCTGGGAGTAAAATTCATTGTGCAGTCCATGTTGTCCCCGGTTGCCGGCGTTGTTAATCTGTTTTCGCTCATCAGCTTTTTATAGAGTTTAGTTCCGGGAGGGGCGTTGAGCAGCCCGACCATCGCTGTAACAACGCCGCTGTCCTGTATTAAGCTTATCAATTTGTCAAACACGCCCGGCTTATCATTATCAAAACCGAGAATAAAGCCGCCCTGGACCTGTATGCCAAATCGCTGTATCTTTTTGATAGCAGCGACAATGTCACGTCCGGCGTTTTGCATTTTGCTGCATTCGACCAAACTGGAATCATTCGGAGATTCGATGCCGATAAATACACTCTCGAAACCGGCTCTGGCCATCAGGGTCATAAGCTCCTCGTCATCCACCATGTCGATAGAAACCTGTGTATTGAAGATGAATGGGCCGTTTTTTTTATCCATCCAGTTTATGATTGCCGGGAGCAATTCGTTTTTCAGCTGCCGGCGTTTTCCTATAAAGTTATCGTCAACAAAAAAAACGTCGCCTCGCCATTTATGAACATAAAGGTTTTCGAGTTCACCGATTATCCGGCTGGTTGTCTTTGTTCGCACCTTATGGCCCAGCAGGGCTGTAATATCGCAAAAATCACAATTAAACGGACAGCCACGCGAATATTGAATGGGCATCACGGCGTATTTTTTCATGTTAATTAAATCCCACTGCGGGATTGGCGTACTTTTAAGGTCTGGTCTTTGGTGAGTAGTATAAACCGGTTTGGGACATCCCTTTTCAAGGTCGCTCAAAAAATCAGGCAGCGTGATTTCCGCTTCGTGCAGTATGAGGTGGCCAATATTCGAATAGGACTCGGAAAAAGCAGTAAACAACGGCCCCCCGGCAACGATTTTGGCGTTCAGTTTTTTACAGCGTTCGATAATCTGGGCAACCGATTTTTTCTGAATCGCCATGCCAGTTATGAAAACGTAATCCGCCCAGATGATATCCCGGTCATACAGGGCGGTCACGTTCATATCAACCAGTTTTTTCTCGAAAGATTCCGGAAGCATTGCTGCAACCGTAAGCAGCCCGAGAGGCGGAAGAATCGCCTTTTTGGAAACGAACTTTAAGGCGCTTTTCAAGCTCCAGAAAGTGTTTGGAACTTCCGGATTGACAAGCAGTATTTTCAATTTATTTTCCTAAGCCGGACAAAGGCGCACTACCTATGATTCGGTTTTGTGCCGTGTCCGAATTATCGGGACAGTTAATGTTTTATCCGCTTTTTTGTTAACAACAATCGCCGAAACGTCCTACCACTGAACGCCATGGCATCCGTTCGCATAGGCTGCTAATACAAAAAGAACTACGGCCAAAACACACTTGCAAATCGAGTTAAATTTCATGTTAAATTTCCTTTCATTAGCGTTGTAATTGTAAATTAGTTTTAGTTACATACCAACGATTTAGCATTGCTCGCCAACGACACAGTCCTTATCAGTGCTGCTCTTCGTGCCGTTCCTCATGTGATTCCGAGTTTTTGTCCTGGTCCCGCTCCGACCGCTCTCGCTCCGATTGCGATGGCCGATCCTGCCACTCATCATCCCGCCGCTCGTGTCTTTCGCAGCCGCCGCACATAATGAACAGGGTAAGCACAGACATCGTAACCAACAAGATCTTTGCCCTTACCATACAATTTCTCCTTATCTGTAAAAAGCTATATTTTACTCTGTCGCTGCGAAAGTTTAATTTGCACGAATACCGCGGCATCGCCCCGTGGCAAAGTGTGCGACTCTCTTTCGAACAAATTGCCCTGGACCTACGGAGAGACAACCTTCACAGTGAAGGCCGCCGAGGTCGATTCTCCGGTTTTTGGAGTACCCTTAACGGAGACGCTATACTCACCGAAAGCGGCATTCTCAGCCGCAGAAATCCTGAGTTGTACATCAGGTTTTTCGCTTGCCTTGATAACAACACTGGTCGGTTCAACGCTGAGGCCTTTGGACGCTTCTATTTGCAGCTTAACATCCTGCTTAAAATAATCGCCCCTCTCCAGCGAGACGGTAACGCTTTGGACTTCGCCCTGTTTGAGCTTCGTATCCATGGTTGGGACGGCGATTCTAAATCCTTCGCCCTTGACAACGCTGCCGCCTTTTGGGCTGCTCGATTGGCAGCCGTACACGGCCACCAGAACCAGCGTTAGCGCTATAGCGATTGCATTTTTCATCTTTTTTCCCTTTCTTAAAGTAAAAGTATATTTCAAACCTGATCCCTCAGGAACGGGCCATGGAACACACGGTCCGGGTTCTATGGAGCCGCAACATTCACTTTGAATTCCACTGAGGTCGATTCGCCGGTTGTCGGGGTTCCCGTCACAGAGACCTTATACTCACCGAGGGCGGCGTTCTTGGGTGCCGTAATCGTGAGCTGCACATCCGGTTTATCACCGGCCTTGACGACAACTTTGGCCGGGTCTAAGGTAATGCCTTCGCCCTTGGACAATTTAATTTCCAGCGTCACGTCCTGCTTGAAAGAATCGCCTCTCTCCAGAGAGATGGTAACACTTTGGACTTCACCCTGTTTTATTTTTGTGTCGAAGGTTGGGGCGGCAATCTTGAATCCTTCGCTCTTGAGGGTGCTGCCGCCTTTAGGGCTGTCTGATTTCATGGTGTAGCCGGCCTCCGGAGCGACAACTTTAACTTTGAATTCCACTGAGGTCGCTTCGCCGGTTGCCGGGGTTCCCGTTACAGAGATATTATACTCACCGAGGGCAGCGTCCTTGGGCGCCGTAATCTTTATTTGTGTCTCCGGTTTATCACTGGCCCTGACGGTAACTTTAGCCGGGTCGACGCTGATGCCTTCACCTTTGGACAACTTGATTTCCAGCTTAACATCCTGTTTGAAGGACTCGCCCCTCTCTATTTTGACGGTAATGGCCTGGGTCTCACCCTGTTTGACCTTCGTGTCGAAGGTTGGGACAGAGATATAGAATCCTTCACCCTTGGCGACACTCCCGCCTTTAGGGCTGTCCGTGGCGAGCGAGACGGCTGCCAGAACCAGCGTTAGTACAATCGTAATCCCAATTACCTTTTTCATTT